>Ga0228710_1004049_pt1 | contig 23136 bp, 10 predicted proteins | sample MedpolnodulmetaG_FD_177995 | JGI IMG/M metagenome (GOLD analysis project Ga0228710, IMG submission 177995) | Root nodule microbial communities from Medicago polymorpha collected in Santa Monica, California, United States - pink nodules | ecosystem: Host-associated > Plants > Roots > Nodule...
TTGGGATTATAGGTTTGGTTTTCAATTTTTTTTTTTTTTTGTAATTGGATTTATTTACATTTAGTATTTTGTTTTTTCATGTAAGAAAATCAAGAAAACGTTTGTCCGTGGATCATTGTAAATACTGCTTATACGTAAAAGGATATATATATATATACATCCCTTCTATGAAAATCTTGATAAAAGAATATGATTTACGTATTAATCGAACATTTCTTCTTTGTAAGATTTGCAAAATATTTTTTGTAATTCTAATCTTTTAGCATTATAAGTAGTTTAGTTCGAATTCAAATTGATCTCCGAATTTAGAATCCTTTTTTTTCTTCTTATGTCATTGTGTCAATTGATCTTATAGATTATTTTGGTGTACAGTTTTAACCTACTTGAGTTGATCTCGTGGTGTTGACTTAAGATCTTGGAGTGCTCCCCACTCAAGGTCTCACGTTTAAAAAACACCCTATTTATTGTGAAGTCTCCAATGATAGTTATAGTGAAATGTAATAATTCTTGTATTGTTGTTGTTATTATTCTTATTAATTTTTTTAATTAAAAAACATCCTATTTTAATAACCGAGACACAAGATAGGGTTTTAAAATCATTAAAAGTGCATACAAGACCCGCACCCCACTCCACACACTCCCCCATTTTTCTTAGCGAGAAACCATCTCCAAGCGTTTGCTTTAATTGCATCTACAATCACCCCATTACGAGCCTCCCCGATCTTCCAAATTGTAGCCTGCCAAATTAGCATGAGGTCTTTCTGATGTTTTTTGTTTCAATAAGATGAAGAAAAATGATAAGGAAGTGTGGCAACATTTCTGGGTAAAATAACTCCCGTGTTAACCCACTTAAAAATAAAATATCACACCTTTCAGGTGAATCTACGTTTATAGAATAAGTGATTCTCCACCTCAAGATATATGGGACACCAAACACAATCCGAGCTCACCCCTTCCAACAAAACTCCCCTTCTTTTCAAGTTGCCAGGGGTAGGAAGTCTTCGAAAATTAACATTGTGCCATTCAATTCTTCATAATTTCAACCCACTTGAGTTGATCCGGTGGTATTGGTTTAAGATCTGGGAGGATAATCTTCCTCAAAGTTTCAGATTCGATGTTCCCTAATACTAGTTTAGATGGGTTAATTTAACTTCTTAGTAGAAAAAAAATCTTCATAATTCTTCATCTTTCAGAATTTATGCTTAATAAGTTAGGTCTCTATTAGCTAAACCTCTTCAATGAAAATTTGGTATGAAAAAATTTATTCGTAGAGAAAAATGATGGAGTCAGCTTCAATAAATTATCTACCAATCCTATATAGACAGATAGCAACTCTCTATATATCTATACAGAGTGGCAGTATGGTACTACTTAATTGGCTTCTTCGTTTTTTTATCCAACCAAATTATCATCAACAATGGGTTAGTTAGCTTTTCAAATCAACAAGTCATGGCAATTTATTTGTTTTCAATGTCACTGCACTAAACATAGCATGATGACACACAATCTTAAAGAATTTTTGTTAGCAATAAACACAGTTTGAAATTGTAGTTTCAACAATAAAGATCTATAAAGCCCGGATACGTGGTACGGATACGGGTACGATACGATACAGGTATATAGATACGCGAAATTTTTAAAATTAGGATACGATACAGTTAAGATACATTAATATAATATTTATACTAAAATTTATATGCATGTAAAATACTTAAAAAAACATTGATTACTCTTCAATACTATATAATCATAAAAGTCACAATTTACAAAAATCAAAATAAAAAATGTAATGTTTTCGTATAAATTATATTCTATTTTCATAAGTTATCTCCTCTCTCTTGTTACTTTCATCCTTCAAAAACATAATTTTTAATTGGTTATCGAAAAACAATTATAGTAATTCATATCTTAAATTGAATCATATACATCTCCATTGAATTTTCACAACACAGTCTCATTTTTTTTACACTTCATTTTTTTTCCTCCAGGATACGTCTCTGTGAAGTATCTTATAAGTATCCGATACAATATATATTTTAAATTAAAATAATTAATTCCGATATCCCGTGGATACGTATCCGAGAGTATCTGTGGAGTATCGGTATCCGATACGGGAACGTCATCATTTTGGAGTATCATGTTTCATAAATAGACATTAAAAACCTTACTTGTTTCTCCATAAAAAAATGACATTAAAGACTTTAATATTGCAGTTAGATTGCTGTTGCATCTTTTATTTTTTTAATAAATATTCCAAGCTAAGAGAACATGGGAATGGTTTAATTCTGTTGCTGAAATTTGCATATAGAGATTGAGACAAGTAGGTTAATGAGTTCACCTGATGCCCTGATAACACTGACACAAAAATGAGATAATATGTGTTAAGTATATCACACTTCAATGATTCATTCATTGTTACATACATGAAGTAGTCTCAGTCTGCCAACTTTTTGGTTGGTCCTAGATGGTAGGGCTTCCAATTATTAATGTTTATATTATAAAATGGCATATATAGTCTTCCGTGAGTTTAACTTAGTTGGTATGGAGAATGTATGATATATGTAGGGATTGGAGTTCGAACTTCGAACACCCCATTTCTCCGTATTTAAAATATGTGAGCTCCAACCACTAGGTTATTTGACAAAAAAAGAAGCATATATAGTTTGGAGTTTGGACCACATGAAATCAGAATCAAGAAAAGAACTATAAGCTTCCCTCAAGGCTCAATCTCTGCCGTCCAACCAATCATCTAAATAGGTCAAACTAATGTGTAATCAATCATCTTTACAGGATGCCATGGCCACTAGCTATATGAACTTTGATAACTAATAATTAGAACAAATTGCTTAAAAGCATATCCCACTAATAATTTAGAGCAAAGTGCAAACTATAGCAAACCATCATTGCATATTAGAAATGTGGTGGAAAGCAAACACTTTGTTGTGGCTACTTTCAATTACTTCAATCCTCAAAATCATCTACTTTGGTCTTTTCATATTGTTTATCCTTTCATATTGTGGGGGAAAGTACACCTTTTGGCGTTACAATACACATTGGTGAATCTGTACTCCCTCATTTGGGGGACCCCAATGATTTTTTATTCTTTTTTCTTTTAAATAAAGTTATAACTATATGCTTTAAATATTTAATGGAAAAAATAATTTCTCCACTAAATAGAATGTTAAGGTGTAAAAAAGATTTAGATAAAAAAGTGAAAGTAATAGAAATGAACAATGCTGTTATAATTTTTTTTTTTATGTAAATCAGATATTCTCCACGCACAGTTGAGATTAATCACTTGAGCCAAAAATTAACGCGGATGTATTTCTAAGCCAAATTCAAATCAATAACAAACCGAAAGAGATTTGAATCATGTGATCTAATAATAATAATAATAATAATTCAGTAGTAAAGTCTAAACATATTATAGCAAAAATAAACATTTGGAATTTAATTGGATAAGAACTTATGATATGTATGGAATGTGATGGAAGCATTATGTCATGCTCTCTGCGTTAAAGAATGACAGACACCAATGAATATTGAACAGAACACACTATTTTTTCCCTCTATGTGTGAATGGGAATTAATAACAGTGAATGGATTACTCCAATGGTAGCAACAACATAACATGGATCATGTCTCAATCACATTCTATTATGATCCAATAAGCTTTATGAATGCACCACAACCAGACACAATAGTAATGGCATCCTTTTTTCTTTTCTCCTGTATTCCAATCATTTGATCTCTTCTCTCAATAGTTTTTATCTTTCCATGTGCACTTCAACTTTTAAGCTTCATTATCAATTAAAAACCAAAATAAATTTAAACCTTTACATATTTCTTGCCTTATTTGAACCAAAACCAAAACACTAGTGATGAACACACCCTCAAAATTATACAAAAGAACTTGAAAAAATAAAGAGAAAATAGCAATCAATCAATTACTTGCATATTTCGAATCACAGTGAGTTTGACAAAATCATGATTTAATTAAAGCTTTAAAATATATTTTATACCAAAATTACATTGATATACAGTAATTCAGACAAACTCACTGTCAATATAAAAATGCATAGTTGGACCGTTTCGACACATCAACCTCTTACAAGTACGTGATCTATAAGCTTAGTGTCAACTTTCAAGATGATTTCTTCCTTCTAGTTCAAGTCTTCAAATTAACAATATCAAAACCATATATAAACATTTTACCATAGCACTAAAATTTTAACCATATGTACACAAAATTGACAGAAACAAAGTTTATTTTCTTCTTTACTAAGAAAATAATAAGAAAAAGAGAAAGAAAACAAGTAATAAAAATGGATAATTGATACTTTGAAGATGAAACAACAAAGATATTGATAATGAAGAAAGAACAAAGAAACAAGGAAGAAGAACAACCGTTATAGATGATTTGTTGGTGACTCGGAAATACTCTCCAAATGAGGTCTCCACACAGCAACACGTCCTCTTCTTCTGTCTCTCTGACTACAAACCTTCTCAGACAGAATCTCAGTCAAGTACTGATCAGAAGACATAACCAACGTAGCACTGTTCTCGATGTTGTTGTTACTGTTACTGTTACCGTTACTTCTATAGTTGTTTGTTAATATTCTTTCGTTCTGTTCTTTTCTTTTCTTTCTTACTGACGAGTTTTTGCTATGACGGTGATTATTTTTATCCAGTGGTGGCGGCGAAGGGAGAGGCATGAGGAAGTAAATCTTACCACGTTGAAGATCAGCATCGGGAGGGACAACAACGATCTTAGGAACAACACCGCCATCTTGTGTTGAAGGTGAAGAAGGTTTCTTGAGAACATGTTTTGGGTATGTTTTCATGATTTCACTTGCTTTGATGCTGCCACTGATCTCTTCTACTCGACCGTTGCAGTGTACTATACGGATCACATCAAGTGCTCCACATGGTAGAATGCAAGATATGCAACATCTTATGCTGTTTCTCATAGTTTCTTCTTCTTCTTCTTCTTCTCCTTTTATCTCAACTAATCTCATAGAGAGAAGGATAAGAAGTGGGAGAGAGTGAAATGTGTGAATATATGGAGAGTTTGAAGAGAGTTGAAGAGAAGAGAGATTGATATTTGGAGAATGTGTTGTATTGTATTGTGTTGTGTGCCTTTTCGCTCTGTTTTGGTTAATGGAGTGGGAATCAGTCACATAAAAGAATTTGATTTCTACCAAAGTTATGCATTTTATTCTATCTTTATATCAAATCTTATTTTTACTTAAATAAAGTGGTTGGTCATAAATCGTTAATATCTAATTATGTAGATAATTATCAAGTTTCATCATTTGTTTTCAAAAGTAATGCATGTTTGTCGGCTATCCTAGAATCACTTGGTTGAAAATTTACTCTTCAACCTTCATGATTTAGATAAGATAGAAGAAGTAATGCATGTTTGGATTGACGGTGAGTTTACATGATAAAATAAATTTAGCAAAAGTTAGTATTGCATTTTCAACAAAATCACGACGATACTTTGATTTTACTAAATTAACCACCATTCAAAGATGCACTTGGAGATACAAGAAGAGAAAAACCTTACATTTTTTTAAAAATCTTTTTATTTTAATTGTTTGTCAAATTTTTTCCCCATAATTTTTTTAATAGAAGGTAATCTATATTTAAAACATTGTTGGATAAAAAAGCAGACACATTTTTTACTAAAATTTAAACTTTAATTCGTCAAATTGTGGAAGTGTATCAACTTTCATTAGTCAACTTTCATGAGACTCAACTCTATTGGTATTTTTTTGTCCACATTTGATTAATGGAGGGGAGGTATATTTTCTCCATGCTAGGTAGCTTTGGGATGAAATTCATGGTATGAATAATTAATAGCATAACACTCTGTATAGTTTAGGTTTTGATGCATTATTCAGGGTCCCTCACTCATCCCCTGACCACACATATACAAACTCTTTTCTTTTAGTGATTTCAATAGTATTTGCGTTAGGAATGGAAGGTTGGGTATACTCATAAGCGACACATGGTTATAGTAAGTGATGGGGACTTCTTAGCAAGCAAAAAACTTTGAACATTTTGATAGGGTTGTCACTGGGGTGTGCGTGTATCAATCAATAGTTGACACTTGTCGGCCAATAATAAATATTTTTACACTAAGTTTAGGTGAGGATGCTGGTGATGTAGGGTCAATGAGAGAGAGAGAGAATATATAAATGGAATTGGAGAGAGGGGGGATGGGAAGTGAGATGAAATGAGGAGGAGATCTTCTTTTGAGAGAGTGTTTGTGAATTGTGATCTTTCAATTCCCCCAAGCATGATCATGTGGGTTGTGGTTTTCATTGGAAAGTGAAGTTTGATGGATTTCACACTTTATATGTACCTAATGGATGGATTTTAGGTTAGTGAAGTGCTTTAATTTGACTACTAAAGCAAAGGTGTTTGTCTACTAGCCATACTAGCAAAGCCAACTCTACTTGATCACATGCTCTTTCCAAAACCCTTTTACAATATTCTTTCTTATCATAAATGAGACTTATCATTTTGGTCATGTTAATTTCTCAAAATGCCATAGAATCATGGTTTAAATTTAATTTTGCGGGTTTGATTCAATTTTAAATCATTTTCCAGTTTCAATTTAGAAAGTTTCAAATATGAACTTCCATACAATATATTCCATTCGATCTCATATATAAACAAATATTTTTTTCAAATTTATTGAATAAATAGTGTATCTAAACGATAGTATATATCAAATATATCAGTTATTTAATGAACATTAAGAGTATTCTATGCTTATATGAGATGGAGTACTTTTTTACTTTGTTTTCACATATATCTATTGCCTATTATTCTTGTATCCATTATTACCACATGAGAATAATTAATTAATTCCTCTTATGGGCAAACAAATTATTTTCGGTATGAATTTTGTGTACAACTTCAAAAATTAGGGTCCGTTTGTTTTAGATTTTAAAAAAATGGATTTTCCTTTGTATTTTTAAAAATGGATTTTTTTTTTTTTAAATTTACTCAAATAGTAAAAGTTATTTCAAACTCATTTGGTATAAGTTAAAAAAGAGATTTTGACATTCACTAACTTAAATATTCATTGTTCGAAATTTTATATTGTAAAAATCACATATTTTTTCAAAATGATTTTTATGAAAAGCTATTTGAAATAGTATTTTTTTTTAGAGATTTTTTCAAAATTTTAGCAAAAAAAAATTATAACTAAATGACGAAATACTTAGAATGACATTTTAAGATAAACTATTCAAACAGATTTTTCATTTGAAGCTTTCCTTGAAAATTTCTTTGTTAAAAACATTATAACAAAATCACATTACACTACCAAAATCTATTTTAAAAAAAGTTATAACAAACAGACCCTTAATCTCTTCAAAGTGACAATATAGATTTATTAAAGTATTGACATCTTTAAATAATGTTTTTCACATACACGGCTCAAGATCAAACATAGATCAAATAGTTAAAAAATTCAAATATCTACCACTTGTACTTTATTATATTGGTTTATAAGTGATTGAGGTAATTAATCTTCTAAGATGTGATTACTGGCGATTGATATGATTTGTATATATAATATCATGTTGACCTATGCGGTCCTCATAATAATTGAATATCCAACATGGAGATTTCAAAAATGACGACAGGCAGTTAAAAAGGTGTTTGGATGGGTTTAATTGCTGGTTAATTTGTAGATTGTCCCATCTCTAATGTGGCCCTCGCATTTAATAGGTACAGGTGTAGATGTTAGTGGGAACATGTGAAGTAAGGATGGGAATAGGAGGGACGAAATTGAGAGCTTTGATATTCTATATGCACCCGGCCCGGTACGAATAGAATATAGGATGCTTTGCTTAGTTAATTAACTTCAGATTGGGGTCATGAATTAATATACACACGTGTCCTTGACCATCATTCCTTCAAGGAGGAGAAAGTGAGCTTTTAACATTCTTTCTAAAATATATGCAAATTGGTTTTTGTTCGGTATAAAATATTTTGATCTACAAAACCGAGTTCATACTATACGCAGAAATAATCAAGTGAATATAAACAAAAGAAATCAAATACATTTGTGTTTTATTATACGAACACAAATGTAGGGCATGATTTGCCCTAATTCAAGTATTTCTCATTTTCCTAATTCATCTACTATATTATACTATATTATGTTTATATTAACTTTGATATTATAGTGTTTTTTGTGGGTACCTCCCACTCCAGTCCAACACTGCCACTGTAGAGATATGCACCACCACAAGAGATCAGTCTCCCTTCACCTCCTCTAAGGTTGATTTTGTTTTTAGACAAGAACAAATAAATATTGTGTAGCCATGTTGCAAAAAAAACATCAAAAGGACTCATTGTTTATAAATAGGGTTATATTCAATGCAATAATATTATTGTTGCTACATGAATATTTTTGAATTAAAACACAACATACTTCTTCAACTTAATACTAACTCTTGATGTTAAAAGACAAGAAGCACATGTGGAATGTGCATGCTAATGTTCTCCAGTCTTTGTTTTTATCTTTTTCGACTAAATTAAAAGGTATACATTGACATTATATTTTTTTTATACAATATCATTCAATTATATTTCACTGTATAGATATTTATGAAGATACTTTATAAAATAACACATGAAAGTGCCCAAACAATGATTTTTAAACCCTTAATCCTAAAAAAAGTATACACTGTCAGTTTATAATCTTTAAATTCTTAATCATTTTAGCGTTATAATATCCTAATTTATTTGTTATATATGTCAAATATCTAAACTCTTTCAAAGTTTAATGTCAGGCTCCACCCCTCATCTTATAAGCCCTACAAAATCACCCTCAAAACTTTTGAAGGCTTATGAAGTTTTTCTACTTGAAAAATAATAAAAACTAAGTGCATGTTTAGATCGATGGTAAGATTAATTTGATGGAATGTTTCACTGTAATTTTAACAAAAAAATATATATACACTTTAGAATTTCAATAAGATTATAGTGTCATCATAACTTCACCAAACTCATTTCGAATCAAAACATGCAATAAACTTTTTTTTTTACCAAAAAACATGCAATAAACTATACATAATTTTAACTCATAATGCAATGTCCGTTGACAAAAACAAAGAAACATGATATATAGTTCTATAATATTCAACAAAAGAAAGTGAAAATCTTCAAATGAGCATATAAATAAAAGTTTTGACCAAAAAACACAATATACTTCTGCAGCAGAAAATTAGTTTTTAACGTTGCAAGGCAAGAATTACACATGTATTGGTTTAATATATAAGATTAAAACACAATATACTTTTGTAAAGGGCAAATCAAGTCAATGAGGCTACAACATTGTGCCTCCTTTTTTACTTTATTAATATGTACTTATGAAACAATTGACGATATGGAATTTGGTTAGAGAGTTGGAGCCATTAACATGCCTTTTTGTTATTATGAAGAGATCAAGCATGCTTCTATCGACTGTACGGTGCAAATATATTAAATTGTTCAATAATCAAAATATTTCGAATTTTAAAACTAAAGTTTTGTGTTTAGCAAATCAAAATTGCTTGAATCCTATCTAAGATAAAATAATATTGCAAGATGGATCGAATATCAAGCAAAAGTGATACATTATAATTATTTTAATGATAAAACTTTGAACTTTTGAATCTCAAGAAAACTAAAAGATTATTAAGTTTATTTATCCCCAAAATAAATTCTCTTTAAAAAAATTCTTAGGCCTCAAAATTTCTATACATAGAAACCTTGCATCGAATATCTTTCAATGTAGTAATTTTTGTAGTAATAATTTGTAGTAACTCTCATAATGCAATGTAGTCCGTTGACAAAAATAAAGAAATATGAAATATAGTTCTATCATTGACACCTGGCTATAGCTTTAACATTCAACGTCTTCATAAAAAAAACCTTTAATATTCAGCCAACTAGTTGTCGAAAATTAAAAATGAAAGTGAAAATTTTCAAGCCCTAAAAAAAGGTTGGCCAATGGCCAGTGAACAATTATTGATTGAGAAATCATAGTCGTTTGTGAACCATTCTATATTTGTGGATGATTTTAGAGTCCCAATTTTCCAAAAGGACATATAAGTTGTAGAATTTAGTATTTTGGAAAGTAGAGATCTCAAGCATTATTAATAAAGCTGGTTACAAAGGTTCCAAATCCAGCAAGCTGAATCCAATCGAAGTCATTCAGAAATCAAGGGATTATGCTTAATTTGTTGCCCCACAAACAGCTGCTATAGTGCTATACAAAACCAACTTTTTTATTTTATGGCCATCTACTCTTCCATTTATAAAGGGTAAAGAAAATAAAAATGTGAAAAGCTTTTGTCTAAAAATGTGTGTGGATACATAAAGAACAAAATTCCTAAGAGAAAATAATAAGGAGAAAGGACAAGAATTGCAACAACCAAAGAGCATCATGATGAACTTTTAACACATTCATGTTGTTCTTATTTGTAAAAAATTGCAACAATTGGAGTTCAAAATTATAACCTATAATGGGAGCCATTCGTTCCTTTAATTATAGCAAATAGGAGATATAGAGAAAGGAGAAAAGTATGTTCGGTGATATTGATGTGATGTGGGCATATCAACACTAGTTTTTTCCATTCTTCAATTAATTCGTGATATTGATACTATGGATATTTTTTTTGACGTATATTATTGAATGCTTTAGTTTTGTCATTTTTTCCTCTTTCAACCGTTTTCACTTGATCCTGAATTAATTTCTCTAATGAATTCATGATATTGATGTTATTGAGTTGCTTGAGATTTGAGACCATAGAAGTAAAATCAATTGGATGCTTATGACTTGAAGGTCAAATCAAAGAAGGGAACTAATATAATGTATGGATCGACTTTGTTGGATGTTATGACTTGTAGGTCACAAATGTCTTCAATTAAGTGTTGTTTTCTTAATGTACTACTTACATTAAGAAGAAAAGAATAACATTCTCGTTAACTTAAATTCTATTTCTGATTTTAACAGACAAATAAAAATATATTAGAATTCTAGCAAATTGCTCAAATGATCCATCAAAGAAATTCTTGTAAAAACATCAAGACTTGTTAGAGTTTCAAGACTTTTAACATAGATAAAAGGATCTTCGGACGTCAATATTTGATAGAAAGACTTAAGAAACAAACCTAATATCAAGTCATTGTTTATTTATAATTAATTGGATACCAATCAAATAATTTGAAGAAACCACCGTATGGATTCTTCAAAGGCCTTCAATTATAGAGACTTTAAATTCATTAAATCCTTTACCTAAAGAATAATCCCCCATCTTCCCAAAGACTTTCAAATATTGACTAATTTGGCACGAAAATTGTGAAGTTTAAGAGGTGGATCAACCTCTGATAATCAATTTACTTATGGATGTTTGCATGAATATTTGTTGAGCTTTTACACGGTTTTGGTATATCGGTAAATATCTGAGTTGCGATGGAATGAATGTGATGTTTTTTGATTCCATAATTGTTTTTTGGGTGTTGAGTAAAAACTAAAAAGTGATGCAAAATGGAGAGGTTAGATATCATAAAATGAGTTAATGAGTTAAACTGCCACGGTGTGATAAATCAAATGTTTGATTTTAATTTGAAAGAGAAATTTTTCATATTTAATGTTGTGAATTCCTACCACTTTGTTGTGAAACCTGAAAACCAACAAGAACAAATGAACAAATAACAATGATAACCAAAACTAAAGAGTTTAAACTACAATAGATTCAATCAAGAACAAATTCGGAACCTTTGTGTGATGCAAATAAAATTAAATATTCAATCCAAAGACAACCAAGATAAAAAGAGCCGAAGGAATAAACACATCAAAGTTTTTTTTACCAAGTTTGATTCAAATTGACCTTTGATAGAGCATGTTTTCAATCCACAATTAATGAATCTTTGTAAGAGATAAAAAAGAGGTTCATAAATTAGCTTGAAGAATTTTCTAAGAACAAATTTTAGTTTGTAGTTTCTAAAATTTCTTAAATCTCTCAACCACATGAAGATGAATTATACTAGTTTTTTTTCTTCTTTTCGAACTAGAGAATATGACATAAATTAATCAACCGAATTGATTAGGATGACAATGATGACAAAACTTTCTCTTAAAGGATTAAACCCTGCTGCATTTTTTAGAATTAAATTCAAACTCATGTCCTCTTGTTAAGTCAGAAGAGACCCCTTACTATTTCATTCAAGTGTTTCTAGGTACACCAAGTGGTAATTTAAATTGACCTTTTATTTTTATTTTCTTTTAGGGATTTTTGAGTAAAGGTTGAAATGATGAAGGTTGATTCGATCGGCAATAAGTTAACTCACCTTGTAAAGTCATGAGTTTCAAGTTTAAAAGAATCTTTTCTGTGGTTGATTTGTAGACATTTGTAGAGTCTTAGGTCCACCTCATCCTTAATGAGCGTGAAAACCCAACTTGTAAAGCTCAACTAATTCAAGTTAAACATAAAGATCGAGGTTCTAGCTTTGATCTAAACGAATATGAACAAACTAGTTTACTCCTAAACTTTTTTATCAACATTTAATGATTAACATTTAACTTTCTAAACTTTTTATTAGAATATTAGAAGAAAAAAAAATTGAAATTAGCCAAATCATATTGCACTGAATCTGGGGAATCTTAAAATCTTGAAGCTTGAGAAACAAATGACAAATCATCAAACACCTAACACTCACTCTTCCACCTAACCAAAACGATGCCAGTTTTCAAAACCCCATTCAACGGTTACTCCGTCAAATTCAGCCCCTTCTACGAAAACCGCATCGCCGTCGCCACCGCTCAAAACTTCGGCATCCTCGGCAACGGCCGTCTCCACGTCCTCGAACTCTCCTCTAATCCCACTCTCCCAATCACCGAAATCGCCGCTTACGACACCGCCGACGGCATCTACGACGTAACCTGGTCCGAATCTCACGACTCCATCACCGTCGCCGCCGTTGCCGACGGTTCCGTCAAACTCTACGACCTCGCTCTTCCACCTACTTCAAACCCTATTCGTTCCTTTCATGAACATACACGTGAAGTTCATTCTGTTGATTATAATCCCGTTCGCCGTGATTCATTTCTCTCTGCTGCTTGGGACGATACCGTCAAATTATGGACGGTGGATCGTCCTACGTCAGTGAGAACGTTCAAAGAGCATGCTTATTGTGTTTATTCTTCTGTTTGGAACCCTCGTCATGCCGACGTTTTCGCCTCGGCTTCGGGGGATTGTACTGTCAGAATTTGGGATGTTCGTGAACCAGGTATTACAATTCTTGATATAACTCATTACTGAAAAACAAAATATTATACAATGATGCTTATATAGCAAATTAATTGTATGTTTGGATATATTCATGTAAAATAAGTTGAACAATAAATTTGAGTGTTAAAATCAATTTCTAGCTTCAAGTAGAATCAATTGTATGTTAGGTTTCAATTTCGGATGGGCCAAAATTTATTCTAAAGGAGTAGAATTAATTTCGACATGTTTGGATGTTTAAAAGTATGATTGATTTTGCTTATAGAGTTGATTCTACTTGAGGCTAGACTTTGTAATTTTTTTGGCTTCCACAGTTGATTTTAGTCTTGAGTTTATGTTTCAATTCACTTTTATGTGAATATATCTAAACATAAATCACTTTACATCCAATACACTTTTGGCCAGGATCAATTCTACAAAATCAATCATTTAAAATCAATCCCCGTCGCCGCAAAACCAAACACACTTATACTTTAGGGGAGCCAAAAACATTTCAAAATCAATTCTACATCTTTAGAATCAACTTTAGTTCCTCCAAAAGTTGAACCAAACATACATTAAAACAACTGATTAGTCTAATTTAAGTAACTAATTATTCTAACTAACTATTGCATCTAATACCAGGTTCTACGATGATTCTTCCGGCCCATGAACATGAGATTCTTTCGTGTGATTGGAATAAGTATGATGAATGTATTATTGCAACTGGGTCTGTTGATAAGTCGGTTAAGGTTTGGGATGTAAGGAGTTATAGGGTTCCGGTTGCCGTGCTTAATGGGCATGGATATGCTGTTAGAAAGGTGAAATTTTCGCCGCATGTGAGGAATTTGTTGGTGTCTTGTTCTTATGATATGACTGTTTGTGTTTGGGATTTTATGGTGGAGGATGCTTTGGTGAGTAGGTATGATCATCATACTGAGTTTGCTGTTGGGGTTGATATGAGTGTTCTTGTTGAAGGGCTTCTTGCTAGTACTGGTTGGGATGAACTTGTTTATGTTTGGCAACATGGAACTGATCCTAGGGCATCTTGAAAGGGAAGGTACTAAATACTTAGGTTTATGTTTTTGTTCCCTTTTTCTTTTTATATATGTGGTTAGGATGAGAGGGATATTGGGAATTTCCAATAGTCTTGTTGTATCAATGTTGAGGAGGAACATATACATACATAATAATACATCTCTTTCATTGGTTGGTTCTCTGTTTTATAGTGATTTTGATAAACATAATTTCATTATTTATGATGGTTCATCAACAACGTTATTCATTTGTATGATTAATTTTGTTGCTTAATGAATCATGCTCTATAAATTGTTTGTCTGTTATTATCAGTTTGCTGTTTGTATCTTTCTGTTGTCATTAGTTTTTTTGCATAATGTTGTTGGTACTTGGTCCCCCATTACTTCTGTCTTCCAAAACATTTTGGTTATATTTATAATTTAGAAGGGATTTGGTTTCCATTTTCGTGCATTTTCTGAGGAAAATTTTCAGCATGGATGCTTTATATATGTTATTTTCCTAGTTTTTGTATGCGTAGGCCTTGAGATTTGTATAGTATCAGATTCACAATTCTCACTGTTTACCTTCTTGACTGGGGGGCTGGATTGCTGTACTTGGCTGTTCAAGCTTCCAACTGTTTCTGCCTCTATTAGCATTGGTCTGCTAATTATGGTTTAGAAGCGTTGGATTTCTTATATGTTATTCTTTCTTTTGCAACTTCCTTTTTTATGCTCAAATTATTAAGAACTTTAGAGGGCACCTAAAAGGAAGAGTGATTGTTGAAACTTCCATAATGGGCAAGAAGCAAGTGCAAGACAATGAAGTTGGATTTTGTTCGTAACATGGGAGCTGAGTCACTCAAATCATAAGTTTTACCAGTGCTGAATGCTCTACTATTTTGTGTAAGTTTAAATTGTTTGGAGTTTTCGCTTTATGATCTACAATGTAGCTTAATACTGAATCATACGTTGCATCTGAAATACCAGATACACAAAATATTATAACAATAAGCGTTGCTCTGACAGTGAGTATTTTGAAGAATAATCCAGATCTAAGTTTAAATTTTGAGGACAAAAGTAGATATTTTCTGTGTCTTTTTGTAAGCTGATTTTCTCTGATCTGTTATGGGTGAATTACTAGTAAAACAAAAAATGGTTGTGACTTACAACAACTAGGCTGTCAATAGTTTAAGGAAACCTTTAAAGCATTTGAATAATAATTGAAGGTGGTAGCTCATCTGTGATCTGCTGCATTTATCTGATAGTATTAGTTTTGTTTTACAAATGTCAGTTTAGAAAAATAATTGTAAAATAGTTATTTAGTAGATAATCATTTGTAATGTATTTAGATTTCTTGAGTAGTTCTTCCAATCAGAGTTTAGATGAGATGTCACCTAGATAAAAACAGATCTGTTTGGAATCAAATTCAAAACTTTTGTTTTGAAAGCCCGCTTTGTGAAAAACCAACTTCCCTTACAGTTGAACGTAGCGAGTTCCAAGTTTTGAAATTCAGTTTTAGTGTGGGACGGAGGGTTAGACATGCATGATGATGACAAACATGTCCTAAACATTACCGTCATTGATTATGATCACCATCTTGTGGAACTATAGTTCCACAAGCCATTCTCTCATGATGAAATCAATATGAAGAAATATGTGATCCTGACCCTTGAAATGTAAAGATATGAGTGTTAGGCTCATGAGAAACGCCATTCTCTTTAAGGCTGGGATGTCAGATTTTTTTCTAGTTGTTTGACAAAGTGAAGTTAGTGTCTTGGACTTGAGAGCAGAGCGGTAGGAAGGTTGGCTTGAGTTACTCCGATCAGCAAGTCTTTCATACTTACAAGACTATGGTCATAACTCATAAGTCTTCGGCACACTAAAAAAAAAAAAAGTAAAATATGACAAACGAATAAAAAACAATTTTTTTTTTACTTTCATAAAATTAAACAATCTACTTTTCACCAATTTTCAATGCATAATTTCTATATTAATCTTCTTAACTAGTGCCCTTAGAGCACTAGTTAGCATTTCCCTAATAATAAATATTAGCTTTGGTTTTCGGCAAAAGTGAAGGGATGTTAATTGTTTAGGAAAAGAGAGTGATGCGATGTAATATGTTGATGATACAATAAAAAAGAGATAAATATAAAATAAGATGTTGAATGAATGTATAAAAAGTTGAATGAACGTGGGTTTCGTTGAAGGTGAGTTCTTTTTTTTTATTTTTTTATTAAAAAAATCAAAAACTGCAGCGCGTGCAAAATAGCTGCAAGTTAGGGTTTCTAATTTTATTCCCCAATTATTTTTTTAATTTAAATATTAATTTGTTATTTAATTTTATGATTATATTTAAATTTTAATGACGTGGAAATGACGTGTCAAAAGATGTGCCACATAGAAAATGTCACATAGGATCCACATCATTAATGAGTTTGCCACATCATCCAAAGTGGAGGGGGATCAATTTTTTTTTTTTTGACTTTCTAACTAGGGGATGACAAAGTTGGTTTTGAATAAAGAAATATAAAAAATTAACTAATGGCATCCAAAGGTGGCATTTACCATGGGAAGGCTTAATCCCTTCCCACCATGGAAAAGGTTACATTTTACCTCTATGTGACACTCAAACAAGTTGCTTTTATTTTATTTGTTTTTTTTAATGATTCAAAAAGTTAATATTTAATAGTATTAACAAGTTTATTAGTACACCCCTGTTTCTATGAAATCATATATGCACCTCACCTATTTACACGTAAATGATTTATAACGTAATTTTTTTTTGTTGTTGATATCTAACCTTTTTTTTTTGATTTGACAAACTTTTTGTTATGGTAAGGGATTAATTTACGAGTCTTTTTATTGTTAAAATAATTTTTATTTTCTAAAATCTTATTTTAATATTATTTTATTTCAGTTTTTTATACTTAATAAAAGTTAAACATAAAAAAAATAATAAACGTAACTCTTCTATATGTCACCGGAGATTAAACTTTTCAATAAAAAAAAATTGAATGTAAATCTTTTAAAAAAAACTGAACGTAACAATAGTACAACACAAACTATATATCTTTTTCTTTTAAGGAAAACATATTTACAGTATTTATTTATTAAAAATTCGAAATCCGAAGTTTAATTAAACATAACCTCTTTTTTTCATAAACGTAATGAAATATTGCAGAGGGTAAAAATGGATTTTAATTAAAATAGTAAGGGTAAAAGTGAAAGAAAAAACAAGAAGCTATAAGCTCAAACGCTACTTGAAATAACGTCTGGAAAATAAGTTATAAACTCGTGAAATACGCTATAAGCTCTTGACAAGAAGACGTTTACCAAACAAAGCTTTTTTGAACATACGAACTTATAAGCTATCCGCTATAAGCTACAAGTTAATTTACTAGCCTTACCAAACAAACCCTTAACCAAATAATACCTAATGTTTTGGTTTTTTCGGAGTCAGAAATATGTAGGCGGGGGGTTCCAATAGAATGTTTTAGTTTGGGCTTTGTGATTTTCGTTTTATTCATATGCCCATTGTCCATTATTGTGCCAATAATCCATAAAATAAAATATCATTAAACCTTATCATGTGGGGTCAAATTTTTTGTGAAATCTTTAAAACAAAAAGTCACGGGTTGCAAGTGGACAATCTCAACCATTCAATATTTTTATTAATATATCAAGGGTTCAAATTCACATTTCCCATGGTTAATCTTTCCCTTGGTAAATGCCACCGCATCCAAACTCTTTCGACAGATAAAAAAACTCCATCCAAAATCTACAATTTTCAAGGGAAAAATCCAAAGGAAAAAAAAATACAATCACCCAAAACAATGATTTAATATAAAAAAAAAATTCAAGTTCAAACTATTTTTTTTTTTGGTATTAAACTTAAATATTTTTAACTATTAGGAGAGTTTTGGTCCAACTCCATCCAAAAAAAATACAATCACCCAAAACAATGATTTAATATAAAAAAAAAAATCAAGTTCAAACTTTTTTTTTTTTTATTAAACTTAAATATTTTTAACTATTAGAAGAGTTTTGGTCCATCTTCCTCTTAGACCATCAATGGTGTTGTTTTATTCGGTTTTAAAATAATTAATTTCAATCAATTCCAACAATAACAGTTGATTAAAATGAAACATTTTAAAAAAACAACTAAACCCCACCGATTGATAGCCTAAGAAAAAGAGGCCAAATTCTACTTTTTTATATAAATCACTTCAAATTGAGTCAATATATATCCTCTACCTCCTCTTCCTTAATCATTCTGGTCGATATGGGACTTGTTACAAGATGTTTCATATTCCCCTTCAATCCACTTCACTCGGAAATAAACAATTCCAAGAATTTTCAAGAGTAGTTATTGAGCATTGTTGTGATCGTCGTGTATGATTTTATTCTATCCATGAGAGTCTTCAATCAGCTGACTAGTAAGTAGCTTGATCTTGTATCTAATTTTCATCTTTATATACAATATACAATACAGTGAAAAGTTGTGGTGGATCAAAAATCATTGATAATTAATAGAAAATATCTCTCAGGGTGGGGTGGCAGATATTAAAAGGTTGTTAGACAAAGTGAGGTACAAGGGGTACTCTAACACACTTAAGAAATGGTTTATAAGAAATGTTTTCACAACAAATACTTTATCTTGTCATAACTGTGTTAATTCTTTTTATGATTGATAATAATATTTTTAGTTTTTAATGATGAGAAACACAAAGGTAAGGAAGAGTGGAGCATGTGAGAAAGAATTTCGATGTAATTAATCCAATTGGATTAAGTTTAATAATATGAGTTTCATAATTCATAAAATTATATGTGGTTATTAATCAACTTCTCAATAAAATCTTCATAAATGTATATGTTAGTATGTACTTAGAGAAATTATATAGATCAGATGGTGAGATTAAGAAGCCAAAAGACTTACGATCATTGCATGATTGTTTTTTTTTTTTTTTTATTTTATAAGTACCAACTGTTTAAAATTATAAAACATAATAAACATTAGTTTTGGTTTTTCGCAAAAGTGCAGGAATGTTAATTGTTTATTCAGATGTGGATTAGTCCTCGTGAGTTTAGCTCAGTTGGTAAGGACAATGCATAATACATGCAAGGTCCACATAGTGGCGGAGGCTTGTATGAGCTGAAGTGGACCACGACCCACCCCAAAAAAGAATTTCTCATATTGAAATTACAAAAATACCCTCAACTTAATTTATTTTTCCCAGATGGCACACCCAGTATTCCCAGCCTTTTCCTCTTTCCTCTGTTACATGTTAGACACAATTCTCCCTCTTTGAAAACGTGACTATCTACTGACTACAAACCCGTAACCTTCAACCCAAATCACCGCCAATTCTCACCGATATCCGACCGCGAGACCGCCTGCACCGACCACTTACTCTGCCACTCCCTTCTCTCTCTCATTTAGAGAATATCAAACAAAAACCCTTTTTCTTTTTCACTCTCTGTTTTTCCAATCCAAATGGAAAAGTAATTTCTTGACTATTGTTGATTTTCTTTATGATTTTAGAATTTAAAGATGTTTGTTTGTTGTTGTTTCCTACAAAGATTGGTTGTTGTTTGATATTGTTGATTGATGATTGCTATTGTTAGTCTGTTACTAAGTTTGAATGTTAATTAATTTTCATGTTTGTTGATTGTTGGTACTTGGTAATTGAATTTTGAAAGTGCAATGTTATTTGGGTTATAGAGAAATTAGTATTTTGTACTAGCATTAGCAATGTTATTTTGTTCATATTTTTGTTGTGATGCCATCATGCCATGCGTACAGTAGCAATTCTATGAAGGTTACATATGAAAAATCATGATATAGGTGCTTCAATCGTGGTTCATGTGTTTGAGCTATAAAGGATGGGTTTTGTTACTTAGATTCTTGGTAAATATGTTCATTTGCAATGAATGTTCTAATTATTTCCGATTAAACTTTTGAAGCATCAGCCATCAGTGATTTCGCTTTCTTGTATATTTGCACCGAGTATTGTTTCTGGTGTTTTTCTAAAATCCCTTTGGAATGAGAATGCGTGTTACAGTTTTATGTAAACTTGTTTCCCAAATATGTATAGCTCTGAATTAAGATTTTTCTTACTTTAGTTATGTTATATCGATAAAGTTATCAATAATTTTTCTTATGTATCAGTTAATTAAATTAGGTTAGTTTTATAATTTACATTGCATATGGAATTATTCGACTTATTGAATTATTTGTTTTTTTGAAGAACAAAAAAGTTAAGAAGAAGAGTATAACACTTAATCATTTTTATAAGAGGAAACCTTGTGAGAGTGAAAAAGATGAACAAGGAATGACTCCTCCATCTCAACCTGTTAAAGTTTCCAGAATTGAAGAATTGATAACTTCTACATCTCAACCTGTTGATGTTTCAAGAATTGAAGAAGACATAACTAATACGACCCAACCTGTTGATGTTCAAAGAATTGAAGAAGACATAACTCATACGACTCAACTTGTTGATGTTCAAAGAATTGAAGAATTACATAAACCGGGTTGACTCCTAAGGATAGTTATAAAGCTTTTGATGTTGATACTATTTGCACTCTTGTTGAAAAATACTATCCCATGGATTTCAATGATCAAGAGAAGATTCACTTGTGTTATCAACTCGAGCAATTCATTGTTGATACCCTCAAGGAATCAAGTTTGAAGAATTTATCAACTATTCAAGAATTATGCTCGTGTTTAGTTGTAACTAAGAGGAATAAAATTTACTTCTTGATTGATAGACTACTCCGCCTTATCATGACTCTTCCAGTTTCTATAGCCACAACTGAGAGATCTTTTTCAACAATGAAGATTATCAAGACTAGGTTGAGAAACAAGATGGGAAGTGGGTTTCTAAATGATGGCATGACAATTTATATCGAAAGGGAAATTAGTGCAAATATTAGTTATGAGTTAGTTATTGATGATTTCAAGTTAGTTGAATCGTGTAACTACTTATTTTAATTTTCTAAGGTGTGTAGTTTACTTTTTTGATGAAACTTTTTGCTTAGCGTTTATTACAACTGAAAAATTTATGTTTATATATTAGAGTATATTTTACTGGCCCACCCTCGATATTTTTTCTAGCTTCGCCACTAGATCCACGGTTCAAACCTCGGCCACAAAAAAAAAATTGGATTATCTTAGCATATATTATGCTTGAGTTAATACTTTCAATTTAATATAATTTTGAAATTTTTAAAAAATATATCTCTAAAAATTTGTGGGTTTACTTAGGTCCAAACTCTTTGACAAATAAAAACTCTATCCAATGTCTACAATTATGAAAGCTAAAATCCATAAAAAATAAAATAAACAATAAGCACAAGAATTTAATATAAAAATATAATATTTTTAACTGTTTAGATAGTCATGGTCTATTTCTTCCTCTTTGGCCATCCAAGATTGTGGTATTTAGTATTAAAATAATTTAGAGATGATTAAAATGAAACATTTTAAAAAACAATAGACAACAATCTTGAACAGCAAAGAAGAAGAGCCCAAGTTCTCTTATTTGCATATTTCAATCCAAATTGAGTCCGTATATATAGTCTTGAAAATTGCTTTCTGACTTCAAAAACGTCATATTTGATACATGAAAATTATCTTAAAGTCCCCATCGGTGGTTAACTACCGTTTGTCAAACCGGCAGCAATTAATTGCCGCTGACCTCAGTGGTAGTTAACTACCGTTGAGTTATGCGAATAAACAAGAACAAAACTTCCACTTTTCCATTTTCTAGAACCATAAACACTAAAAACACAACTTCCAAATTTCTCCAAACTTCAATTGCACGAATTTGAGCCTAATTTCTTCAATTACTTCACAAGTAAGTTCTTTCCTTCCTATTTACATGCAATGTAATTTGTTTAGGGTTAGGTTAGAAAATTGCAAATTTAGCATGGTTTAGATGTTTTAATGTAACTTTGTTGCTGGAATTGTTGATTAGAGTAAGTATAGGTACAATGTAGTGGTTTATAAGTTGAAATTTTAGTAATTGTGCTAGTAATTTAGAATGCACTTAAGGTGTTTGATGAAATGCCTAAGTGGGAAAATCTTGCTTTTTTTGTGTAATTTTTTTTGCAAATATGTTCAATTTTATAATGTATGTATGTTATAATGATTATAAGTTTGCATTTTTGCTTTTTTTGGAAAGTTTGATTAATTTGGACATAATGATATAATAACCATATTTTGAGTATAATGATATAATGATTAGTTTGGATTTATGTGCACTTACTCGGGATGACTGATGTGCGGGAAGGAGAGGGTGTACCGTCATTTGCCTGAGCGAGTAAAGAGACAGTTTGGCTTTGCACATGACGTTCCCAGACATCCGTCAGATGTCGCTGAGATGCCTACAAAGATGTTGGCTACTGTGTTGATAGACCCCGCCGCGTGGTTTTACCTTGATTGGGTACATAGGTGTCGGAGAGTATGGCTTCATGAGCCTGGCTACATGGCTTGGTATGCCAAAGTTTCCCACCCTCGTATTCTCCCACCTGATGAAGGATCTCCTCCCAGGCCGGTGAATGTGGAGCAGATTATAGAGGAGCAGCATGCCAGAGAGCTGCATGACACATTGACGATCATCAGGGATGTGGTGTAGATAGCTGATGATGCTGTGGCCAGGAATGGCGAGATGACTAGAGAGGAGCTGGTGTAGGAGATGATGCGGATTGGCAGTATTGGTCGCCCTGCCCTTACGTATCAGATTGCCAGGCAGCGCAGGGGGCAGAGGCATCGTAGGCAACTGAGTTGATTCTGATTAGGTTTTTTTTTTTTTTTTTTTTTTTTTTTTTTTTTTTTT
>Ga0228710_1004050_pt1 | contig 23133 bp, 9 predicted proteins | sample MedpolnodulmetaG_FD_177995 | JGI IMG/M metagenome (GOLD analysis project Ga0228710, IMG submission 177995) | Root nodule microbial communities from Medicago polymorpha collected in Santa Monica, California, United States - pink nodules | ecosystem: Host-associated > Plants > Roots > Nodule...
TTCACACATTCAAGCATCAAAATCTACGTTCACTCCTACTTATTTTTCACACTCTTGAATGTAGATCCCTATAACAGTTCAGAAGCTACCATCCCCACAGCTTCTATCAGTGCACCTGCCGGATGATCCAAGTCCTAAAGTTACATGTTTAAGGTCATATTTTCAAATATCAATACTATTATATGAACTTAATTCAAGTGAAGAGAAGACTCCAAAGTTAGTTGATGACAATTAGAGGAAGTTAATGACAGTTGTACTCTTTGTTAGACATTGCCTAGCTTATGGTGCAACTTACATCTTGTATACATACTTACTTTGTAGTCTTTATTCAATAAAGTAAGGAAAATCAATGAATCATTCTATCTTGTTTGCAAGTTCTCTCTCACAATTTCATCACTCATAATAAATACTATCCGCGTAAAATTTATATATAAAAAAGCCACCACTGTACACAACCTATGAAGCACGGACACTCCTCGGATTAGGTGTGCTTGACATCGACACGACACCGACACATATAATTATACCGACTTATGTGATTTTCTCAAATTATTAACAGTGTCGGCGTGTCAGTGTCTGTGTCGTGTCTGATGTCCGTGTTCGTATTCGTGCTTCATAGTACACAATAAACAATGAATAGTTTGTATTAAAATAAACTAAGTGAAAACATATTCAGTTAATTACCTGTCTCGCTGTCTATATTATTAACACTATCAGAGTGTAAGGAGTAAGCTCCATTTTCTAAAAAGGGTGATCTATTTTCTATCTTCTTCATTAAAATAATACAAATATCAATAAATGAATGATTATTTGCAGATTCTGTTACCCTCACTTATAATCGTGTTCTGCTCTTTGCAATTCAAAACACATAAAATTATCAAACTAATAAATCAATTCATTAGGGAAAGAAACAAAGCTAAAAGAGTAAATTTAGTGAGGGTCTGAGGGAAGATTTGGTTATGTGAGAAAAGTTGTGACTTGTAAAAGTCCATGTCAGTGAAATAACAACAGTTAAAGAGAGATGAATGTAAAAGTTTGATCTGCATATACCAAGCACAAACTACAGAAAAAAAAATGCTCATATATTAATATGAGACAATGTTGTCAAGTAGCACCTATAGCATAACGAAATTTTAACAAATCATTATTGTTTACCTCTACTTGATTTTGTAAGGACTGTACATAATTGATTATTTCATCCAACACAATGGCCTTTCCAGTTACCTATTTAATATGAAACCAAATCAAATGTGGCTGCGAAAAGAGCCTACATAAACCTATTTAAAACTGATACTTCAAATTGAAGACATGACGAATACTGAATAGGTATACTGTCTAACACAACACAACATTGATACATACAATAACTTCTACTTTGAAAATTATTGCAAGGGTCAATGTGTCGGTATCTATGTGAGTGCTATAGAAATAGAAATACACAACAATCTTAAGTTTTCAAAAACATTAAAAGCACACAAAAAAAGATAAAAGGAATGAAGACTCACCCTATCACAGCCAGACACAAGTTGCTGCAATATCTTCATTCTTTCACTTATTTTCTCTCTTCTCACCTAAAATCCATTTTTTTTGCAACATTTATTAACAATGAGACATGAACTTTGAGGCAATTGAGGAATTCCCTTTTAGCTGTAAATTGTAATAACCTATATAGCTCCGACAATTTTGTAACCAATGAAGGATCCAATAAAGAGCATATCAAAATGAGTAAAGCACTATTAACCCTTCAAAAAACTAATAAAAAATAAACATGATTTATAATGGTTAAATTGAGTCTTTCAGGCTTTAAAAATTCAGTTGCTTACTCGTATTTCATGGGTCAAATAAATAGAATTAAATGCTAATTTGTTTAATTACTAAAAAATTCACATGATAATCAGTATTTTTAATAATGACTGAAAACCAAGTTGTTGTTGAGACTGTAAATTTTACCAGGAATCACAAATGCTATAATCAAGCTTCTATAGTCTAATCATCAATTATATTCAAAGTTAGTCCGTTGAGACATGATATATACAAAAGGCAGTAGCTAACTCAATACACTACTTCACCTTCTATCCCCTTCATTTGGTGAATAGATCTAAAATCGTGCTCTTCATGTATGGTGTAATGGAATGGATTATTTAATTCCATCTCTTTGAATTTTTTGCACCTTTAGACTTCTGTTTTGCTTGCTGAAAAGCCTGCATCTTTTGCTTCTTCCTTGCTTCTTTCTCAGCCTGATTTTTCAAATAAAGCAATAAAATTTATAATCTATCATAAAAGCTCTTCAATGCTATTCAACACCTCATCCTTATGAGTTTCACAGAAGTTTACCTTTGACAGATAATGAGATATAACATCGAAACCACTGCACTTTCCCTGAATGAGATATAACATCGAAACCACTTCACTTTCCCTGACATCAAAACCATGAGATATAACATCAAAACCATGTTTCAGCGGATTCCTTAATCAGAAACATGAGATATAACATCAAAACCACAAAGGAAACCAATAAACATCCCAAAAACTGATACAACAAAGACAAACCAACTATGATTTCACTTCATATATTAAAACTAAGTTGCATTTTAACAAAACCGACCTTGACCAAGTCCCTAAATTCGGAAATCGGCCTAACTTGAGACAAATTAGAGAATTCATCATATGGAGCACTTTGAAAAGAGGTCGAACCTTGACTCAGGTTTTGACTGAAGTTGTAAGTCTGACTTTGAAAACTGCAAAATTCCCGAAAATCATAAAACAAATGCTGACATCAACAACAATGCAATCATATTTTGCTATAACAACCAACCAAACCGAAGAACAAAACATATTAAATGCCTCTAATCAATGGATGACTTGATGGTTCATCATAGGTGTATTAAGAAAACTCAGAATATTTTCTTAATAGGATTTAGTATTGAACCTCTAACATATGGCTACTTTGAGTATTTGCATCTGCTCAAATCAATATGGAGTATTCTTGACTAAACTCTTATTGATAAGTTACTTCTGCGAGTGTATTCTTAAATGGCTAGATGAAGAAGCAAACTAACTGAAATTCCTAATGGCCGTACAAAAGCACATACAAATCAAACTAATGAAAAATAGCCTAAACTCACATTGTGAACGAAGGGAAGAATTTTCAAAGTTTCCATATCATCCTTCCTGCATACCTGCATCAATATATAGACAAATGGAAGAGAAAAAAAATTAGTTACTGCGATCTTTATACAGTTACATCACCATATATACATAAATTTTCCCATAGCATAACTTTGGAAAAGAATTATATAATAGAATACACACTTGGAAAGTGAGAGCCAGGTTCATCTCCATTACTGGTGGTGAAGTTCGTAGGTTCATCTCCATTATCTAATTAATTTAATGGGCATTTCAATTAACATAATTAGAGAATATCTCAATTAACATAAGCAGAGAGAATTCAATTTGCTCATTTCTTCTTGTATAATAGTGTTTCAGAACAAAAAGTTTCTTATTATATCAAATGAGAAAGCAAGCTAATTTTGTGTATCATTGGAAGTATTTTCTATATCACAACAATTTGCAATTTCTGTAGAATGTGCAGCAATTGTTCAAAAACACAAAGACACATTAAAAACAAATACACAAACAACATACACCAACACACCAACTTACCACAATCCACAAGCATGCATGAAAAGAGCTCTCACACAAAAACCCAGTAAAATGAGATATAACATCAAAACCAATAAACATCCCAAAAACTGATACAACAAACACAAACCACAAGCTCAAAATGAAAACATGCAACAACAAACATAACACAAAAATCAGAAACCGAAATCAACCAAACACAAACCAAAAAAATCAAAATCAAACCCTAAAAATAAAAAGAACAACCTCCTGAAAACATGCAACCTCAATTAACCAAAAAGGGAATGAAGAAAACAACAATCCTCTCAATTGATCAAAAAATGAATCAATCGAACATGCCAAAGAAGAAGCAGAGGAAAAAAACAAAAACAAACACCACAAAAGAGCAAAATATATCAATAATCTAAACATGCAAGGAGATGAAGGATAAAAAACCAGCCTTTGATGAGAAAACACGACCCCTTGCTCTACACCTCCGGACGATAACAACGACGACGCTAAAACACGTTGAAAAAGAAACTGAAGAGGCTACTCATCATGAATCAACATATATATAGCCAATGGTAGATGAGCTGTCAACAAAGAAATTTCATGAATTAGAAAATTATTACATAAACACCCCTAAGGAGGGTAAAAATGTAAAACACACAAGACTTTCTTTCTTGAATAATAATGAATAATAATAAGGGTTAATTAAGTTTTTGGTCCTATAAATATTCACAGTTTTGTTTTTAGTCCCTACAAAATAAAATCATACTTTTTAGTCCCTATAAAATTTTCCATTAGCATTTTTAGTCCCTATAAATTTTTCCATCAGCACTTTTAGTCTCTGGAAAAAATTTCCAGCAACAGTTTTGGTCCCTAAAAGGCTTAAGAAAAATATCACAGGGACTAAAAAGTGTGATTTTATTTTGTAGGGACTAAAAACAAAACTGTGAATATTTATAGGGACTAAAAACTTAATTAACCCTAATAATAATAATAATGAATAATAATAGGTAGATAGATGCTAAAGTAAAATTAAGAATAATTATAAACTGATTATAATAATCTGCTCCCACTTCCTTCATTTGATAAAAAAAAGCTAAAACTGTAAGAAGATGCATAAAAATATTGAAACTATTTTCTCTTGAAAGATCTGCTTAGAAAAGAAGCAACAAGTTTCAAACATCCATCTTTTACTAAGAAAGAGTTAAAAAAAGTAAAAGAATTAGATTTGTCAACTTTATCTAAATTATGGTACGTCACTTCATTATTTTTATGTTATTTCCACAAATGAGTAACTACATTGCGTTGTCGAAAGTCCCCATGAGTATAACTCAGTTGGCAAGGACAATGCATTGTTATATGTAGGGGTTGGGGTTCGAACCTCGGACACCCCACTTATTCACCTTATAAGGTGAATTCTAACCACTAAACTATATGATTCATTTTATAGTAATAAATTCAAAATTACAGTAGCGTTTTAATTAGGGCTAACGAGCCAAGTATCTCATTGGATGAAAGTATCCCAATAAATCGTTTGGCCTCTTCGTCCATAAGTCTTTTCTTCATATTATATCCTTTATAGTTATCAAAAGCATGAAATATTGTATGATAATAACATAATAAGAGCTTAATAAACCATACTGTTTTTTTGTGTGTGTACATTTAATGTTCATGGCAATAAAATAGCCAAAATTAACGGAAATAGTTGCACTCTTGAAGGTCCCCAACGACTCTGCATCACTTCCAATGGTAGAATATGAATAATTTTAAGTAATGGTTGGTTGATCCATTGCATCCCCTAAAAATGTTGTGGAAGTGTTTGGGGGATCACAATTTTCTCCCTAAAAAAACAATCATTAGTACGAGTCACACAACTTCCACGGTAATATTTTCAATTTAAATAAATACTTATAAAATGTGTAAAAGATAAAATGGTAGTAAATGCTAAAATATACATAATAAGTTATTATAGCAAAATGATAGATGTATGTGGTAAAAGCTACAATATATGCATAAATGTAGGTCTTATGCTTCATGTTTACATGTGTAAAGTCTACATTATAAGTGACTAGTGATATAGATTCAAAAAATTTAAACATTGAAGACAACACATGCGTGCATATTGCACGCACACGCGCACACACAACATTTAAATGTAGAGAGAATGTTGGTTTAGGAGTATAAAATATAAGAGAAATTGGAGGTTGATATTCAAACTAGGATCTTTGCCATCATCTCATAGAATCTCAAATGTAACATAATTACATAACCCAAACTCTAAATCTCTTTAGGTGTATATATGAATTTTATTAATTAGAGATTGCTTGTGATTGAAATAGAGTTACAATAGATTATGGATGATTGAAGTGTTTTCCTTTAATTATGACATTTGAGATGCCGTAATATGAGTGTGTTGTGCATGTCTTGAAGATAATGCTGGGTTAAGATGCTAGTTATGCTTAAGAAAAATAATAATAAGAAATTGTGTTCATGTTGTGCCATTAAATCATATTTTTCATGTGTGCGCTTTCGAACATTTAATTGTGCTGTAGATATGTTGATATAAGCTACTTATATGATATAGTAAGTAATGATTCCAACATTGGATTTTGCCAACCAACTTTTTTTTAACAGCAAGTTAGACTAAGCCTTAAGATTCGTAAAATTCTAAATAAAAGATTTAGGTTTGTTTGAGAGTTTGAAGGGGAGGAAGGAGAAATCTTTTGGGGATGAAAAATACAGAGGAAAATGTGAATCCTATTTAAGATTGGAGGTCTGCATTGAGATTTTGTTTCTCTCAAAATAATTGTTCTCCAATAAGAGTACTTCATATGTACCAAGTCTTAATAGAGAGATCATCCATTCAAGATGGTCTTAGAGATTATTCACTACGAAATTAGATATGATCAAATTTTTCCAGGGTAATAGGCATTTTAGTCCCTCAATGTGTAACGAGTAGTCACAATAGTCCTTTAATATGTTAAAATTCTAAAATAGTTCGTGATTATACATTTCGTTAGTTAAAATAGTCCATGACGTTAAAAAGTCTCTCAATGTTGATAATAACATTTTTCATATATGAACTAATATAACAATAAATAAATACTTATAGGGATCAGAGATTGATATTAGAGTAAACATGTATATTCAGAGACTTATATGATAGTATTAACAGAACATTTTAACGTGAGAGACTATTTTGACTGATAAAATACACGATCAAAAACTATTTTAAATACCAAAAGGGCTATTGCATCCATCATCATGCTACTCCCTCTGTCCCATATTATCTGACACAGTTGACTGTGTCCCGTATGTCAATGCACAATTTTGATCTTAAATATTTTTAATACTTCATTATCCCTAAAAAAATCTCTAATACTTCATTAAAAAAAATTATAAAAATTTGATATTCTAAAATTATTTATCAAGATGAATCAAACAACATCTTATATATTATATTTTGTCTTGATATATTAGTAGAAAAAATACATCAAAATATATAATGTGAATAGTACACATTTTTAAATTATGACGTTTAATATGGGACATAGTTCAATGATATTGAGATCAAATAATTCATTCTAAAACTCAATTCAAATCAATGCTTGACTTTTTTTTACTTTACCATATACTTTTGTTTGAAGGGGACTTTACCATTATTTTTTGGAGAATGCTAACAATTGTCCTGGGGCATTGGATAAGGGGATAAAAATAGAAATATAGTATTGAAAAATGATAAATTTAACTTTTTAAAAGTTAAAATGTTGTTGAAATCAATGCAAACATGATACTTTTGGTTTCCTTAACCATTGCCCTCTTATTGTTATTGCAGTAAAGAGAATGGAAGTAAATGCACGCGCCCAAAAGAAGAGTAAGTTAGGAATATTGATATTGCAATTTGAAATGTCTGGTCATCTTTGGTCACAATCATGACTGCTCGCTGCCAAACTTTGTCCTGTTTTGTAACAGGACTCTTCTTTCCTTCTTTTAACCCTTGGTCACACTCTCACTCTCACTCTCACCACCATTTAACTCTCACTTGTTTCACCTTTTCTGGAAACAAACAACTATATCTGAATATCCACTCACCCTTTTACCCTGCAGACACGAACAAATGATACCATTCCATTTCCACCAATTACTAGGATTCCTCCATATATGAACATCCTATCCTAACCTCAACCAAACTAAACTAAACTAAACACTCAGTTCAGTTCCTTCTTTCACTCCCTTGAATTCTGATCCTCTTTCTCTAAACCCTAAATATTCTTTCTCTTATATGTCACTGCACATGTTACTCTTGTTTCTACCTTTTCCAGCAACAAATCAACTCACTCACACAGACATTTATCTCTCTCTCTCTCTCTTTCTCTGCGTCATATAATATATCCAATATATATTATATGTTTGTTTAGTAGTTATTAATATTTGTCCTTTTTTTTATAAGAATATTTGTCTATTTCGTTTTCTTGCTAATAAACCCTAGTCTTTGCTGCATATTCATTAAAAATGATCTATCTATCTCACTCTTAGCAAGATCTATAACCAGATCCAAATTTCAACAAGGGTTTATAGATAAATAAAAAAGAAGAGAGCAGAAAAATCTTTCTTCTCCATGGATTTGGTTTCATCAGGATCAACAAACCAGAGTGTAGAGAGCCCAACAAGTGGATCTTCAGTAACCAACAATAGCACTGGAAGTGGAAGTTCAACTCCAACTTCAAGCCGTTATGAAAACCAAAAGAGAAGAGACTGGAACACATTCTGTCAGTATCTCAGAAACCACCGTCCACCACTCTCATTAGCCCTATGTAGTGGTTCCCATGTCCTTGAGTTTCTCAACTATCTTGACCAGTTTGGAAAAACCAAAGTTCACAACCATCCTTGTCCTTTCTTTGGTATCCCTAATCCACCAGCTCCTTGTCCATGTCCTCTTCGTCAAGCGTGGGGTAGTCTCGACGCTCTCATCGGTCGTCTTCGGGCTGCTTACGAAGAGAACGGTGGTCGGCCTGAGACTAACCCTTTTGGTTCTCGTTCTGTTAGGATTTATTTAAGGGATGTTCGTGATTTTCAAGCAAAATCTAGAGGTGTTAGCTATGAAAAGAAAAGGAAGAGGCCTAAACCTAAGGTATCTGCAACAACTGCTAGTTCTAGTTAAGACCTCAATATTCAAAGCAGCTAGCATGTGAAATTGTTAACTGGTATGTATATATCACTTCAATCAATTTTCTTTTGGTATTGGCCAATATTAGCACTACTAAAAAAATATAAATTAGTTAATGAAATTTAGAGAAAGTATAGATGAAGTTTTTCTCTATGTGTTACAATATTTTGGGGTGAGAGAAGGGATTTTTTCCTCAATATTTTGTATTTATATATTTTTTAGTTTGTTAGGAGGGAAAATGTTAATATTAGAGATTGAACCTATCTCTTTCATATGATACTTGCATATAATAAATTTTGTTTTGTGTTTATGTTTGTGTTTCTGGTTTTTGTGCTTTTGATTAGGTGTTTTTTGTGTCTGAAGAAGAGACGTTCGATGGTGGTCAAGATTATTGTTGAGATGGGTTTGGAGATAATAATTTGCAGTACTTTATGAGTTAAGGTAAAGTAGATCGATGGTGGAAATTTGAAGTACTGATCTAGGTCTCCTCTAGCTAGCTGCACCGACAAGTGTGTGTACTGATCATAAGATTCGTCCATAATCATAACTACAACTAGTAGTAGAAGAAGAAGAAAATGGTTATGATTTAATTCTTGTACTGAATCTTGTAAGAAGAAAATGGTTATGATTTAATTCTTGTACTGAATCTTGTACGAAACATTAGTGTATTTGTGAAGCATGCGTTTTATAGTCTATATTATTTAAATTTTCGTCGGATTACTGTTAATATAATTGGTGGATAATGAATATGCTTGGCCAATATATTTGTCTCAATTATGAAAATGCTGACATATCCAAATTTAGATTGCATTTTCCCCTTCTTTTATATTCATTGATTCAACAAGAGTTTTATATGATTTTTTTCTTCTTTAATTACTTGAGGATTTAGGTGAGCTAAAAATAGTATTGATTAAGGTGAGCTACGTAGCCTGCAGATGTATGTGTATTAGCTAGTTGGAAAAATAATAAATAAATAGATCAAGCAAATCAATTATTCTATTATTGAAATTAAAAGAAAACATTGATTAAAGAGTGCTCATCTCGAGCCTAATATGTGCATCGGTCAAAATCAGTATATTATAGTTAAAGATGATCTAGCAAAATAATATACACTTTAGGGGGATGAGACAAAACCTAGATTGTCTTTACCTATTTTATAAAATGAAATAATTAAATAAGTTTCTTTTTATCTTTATAAATAGATCATATTTGGTTTTTAATTTCTCTCAAAAAAAATCTTCAAACAACAATTTATTTTAAAATTTTACTATCAATATTTTTTGTCTTTGTTTTTAAATAATAAATTTATATGTATCATACGGATTTTTAATATTTTTTTTTGCATTTATGTTTAAGACATTAAAAATCTTTAATACAGAAGCTGAATTTTAAAACAGAGATGAATTAAATATATATATTTTTAACTTTTGGCGCTTATTTTTTTTTAATCTTTTCTTATAATATAAATGGCAGCTAGAAAAATATTTTATTCAACCATGTCAAAAAAATATTTTTTTTCTATTCAGTTTTTTGAGAGTATCAAGTTTTTTTTTCTTTTGATGGTTTAAAGCCAAATTCAGTGTTTTTCATTATAGTTTTCATAATTGATGCCAAAATCCTTTTTTATGTTTGGGTATTGGCTAACTTGTGTTATATTCTTTGACTTTCTTATCTGATACATCTTGTGCTGGAAAAATAGTCTGCTGGTAGTAATTTATCTCATTTTGACCTCTTAAAAAAAATTGTATACAATACTAATGCAAAATAAAAGTTACACAACATAAATAAATATTGTACATCAAATATGCACTCCAACACGTCAAATTTTCCATCAAAACCTTTTTACCATATTTGAGTTACAGTTATGGAGCATGTATTTTTTTAAAAAAAAATATGTATGATTTTTATTTAAAATTAGCTTAGTGATTAAAATTCATTTGTTAAATAAGTGGAAAATCCGAGATTTAAACTTTGACTCTTGCATGCATATTACAGCGCATTGTTCTTGTTCCTGTTAATTGAATGTGAAATTTTATTGTACTTTAATTTAGAGTATTGATGACAATTGGTGTAAGCAACCAACATAACCCAATATTCACAAACCCCCTCTTGCTTGGAGAACGACCCTCGTTGTGTACGTAATTGGTGCTTGGTTTACATAGTTCACCATTTGGTCATTATTATATGTAAAAAATTTAACTTTTTTGATTCATTTAATAAATGACTTATGTGGTAATAGACCACATATATCATTTATTGAATGAATCTAAAAAATTGATTTTACTTGTAATTGCGATCAGAGGGTGTATATCTCAATTTCATTGCCTAATTTTTTTTTATAATAAATAGTTTAGTGACGAAAAATTAACTTTAAAATGAATAAGTGATGAATTTGAGGTTGAATTCCGACTCTTACAAGTATAATGTGATTTCTTGGCTAATTGATTATGCTCATGGGACATTGCCTCGTGATAATATAAATTAGAAAACCAAGATGCAATTGATCAATTAATTAATTTTAATCAATTATTATAAAAAGTGGTTCTCTTTTGGTGTGTGCTGATGATGGATTGTCTCCTCATGGGAAGATCAAAACCTAACCGTCGGCAGAATCAGGAAAAGTTGATATAATTAATTACACTTTTGAAATAGGAAGAATTTGACTAATATATGACGATAATTACTCTCTATGGTTCACTGATTGATTTTGCATAAGACTAAAAAAAGTTAATTGATTAGAAAGAAAGTGGTATGCATACTTTGAAATGACTAGTTTTGACATTTCCTCACATAGTGTCTTTTTTTAATGAGCATATAACCATCCATTCCTTGCACCAATAATTTTTATTTGAAGGAATTACTTGCACCAATAATGAATCGATCTATTTCAACAAAATGATCCAAGTGCTTTTTTATTTTATTTTTGGATAAACAATGGATGATATGCACCAATAATGTCGTTTACCATTTTAACTATGCTGCCATCTAAAGTTACCATAAAATGATATTTTGGCATCTCAATTGTGCTAACGTCTTAAAATATATGACATGTCAAATACATATCAACCTATATTATTATTATTAATAAAAAGAAATGGAAAACAAAACAAAAAATAAAAAGAAAAAAGTTTGATCCCAAACCAAAACCCAACAAAATCAACAAACACATAGGTTAACATCCCAAATCTATCTCTAAAGAAATAATTCCTAAAAAAACTAGGACAAATAGTCCATCATTGGTCAATGTTAATTGAATGTAAAAAAAAAAAAAAACAGACTTATTCGCACATGTGTTCCTTTCTCTTTAGATATGAGAGCACTTGAAAATGATAAACCAAAGAAAATGCATATACTATTCAACCATTGATTTCTTATTATCCAAAGAACCAAATTATTGTTCCTAATAGCCTTGATAGAAAGAATTAAACTTGATTCAATCCATAACTTGCTCCAACCTTCTTGTTCAGCATGATCAATAGCCCAAATCATAGCACTTAACTCTGTAGTAAGTGCACCACTTCTGCAGATGTTGGTTATAAAGCAAGTAACAAAAGTAGCTATATAGTTCCACAAATAGCTCCACAAAAGACTTTAAACAAGCTCTTTGTGGAAGGCAACCTACACTTTTTTGTCTACTAATAAATGTTCTTTTTAGAGTTTTTGAAGTGGTATGAACTAAGGTTATACTCAAGAAAGGAAGTTTTGAAGAACGGAGGAAAAATTACCAAAAGAACTAACCCCACTACAAACAACATGGAGCTTTACGTTCACACATAACTAGGTGATATGTTAGCAATGCCCCCAATACATAATTTTTTCTTAAAAATTTCGTCCCATTTAAATTCATAAAGGATTACGGCCAGCTGTAATACCAGACTACAACTATAATGCCTCTAAAACACCTCAAGCCTTAAACTAAAAAAAATCAAATCTTACTCACCCAAAACATCCAAAAACACCTAAGCACAACCATACACAATATAAGCCCAAGATTCATCATGCATTAAGGAAAGAAAGACGATCTACATAGAATTCTGCTCTTTACCCAAGAGAAATTGCTCGCTCGCAACTGAAAAGGCTAAAATGCATCTGCGTGAGTTAAGTTACGTTGTGTGAGTTAACTCACGTTGATTACTGTTTTTGTTTAAAACCCATCAGTCCATATTCTATGCTCCATTTTTTGTACCTTCACCTCCAAAAACCCAAAAAGTGTGATTTTTTGGGTCAAAATCTTCATTCTAAATCATTACAAATCGTCAGGAAGCAAGTTTCTATGCTCATCAAGCATCAAATATCAGGTAATGTATCATCAAAACTCATTCGTTTTTGCTGGTTTTGTTGATTGGTTCGTCATTATTTTGAAGATGACGATAGGGCCAGCGTGAGTTAACTCATGCTTTTTTTTATCGATGACAAATTACAACGCTCTAGGACATTCAACTTTGCTAAAGAAGATTGTGGTTGTGTGCAAATGACAACGTACAAGTTGATTTGTGCTTGTATTATTGCCGAGAAGAGAAAGAAAAAATTGTCTATTCTATTGGATGAAATACACCCTCATTGGCAAAGGTTAAGTGTACATGGATAAGAGGTTGATGAACATTTTTCCGTGACGGGGGAATGGAACGCCATTCAAGAATGTCTCAAAAGGGTCCCTTACAAGATGAAACTCCACATGAAAGAAAAGTTGCGTGAACTAGGATTTTCGGAGGACACAATGTTGAATCCACCTCCAAGAAAAGTGGTAACCAAGGGAGCACCTAAAAGGGTGAGCTCTACACCGAAAACGACATCCACGGGTCGAATCCCCTCTAGGTGGGAGACTATTGATTCTCAAAATCCCGATAGTCAATGCTCACAACCCAAGGGTAAGGTTCCAAAGAGTCAAGGTGCACGTCTTGGCACTTACTCCCGCTCACAAGCTTCGACGCCTACTTCAAAACCAAAACCTTATTTGAATATACCATTCATTTCACAAATTCCAATGATCATGAGACCTTTCATTGAAGACATTGTGAATGTAAAAGGGGATGATAATTGTGGATTCCGGATCATAGCTAGGCACATGAGAATGGATGAGGAAAATCATGTGTTGGTTTGTCATGCACTTATTCACGAGTTGAAAAATCATAAGAGTGATTATTTGCCAATATTTGGTACCGAGATGAGTTTTAAAGTTATCTTGGATGGTTTACACCCTCGGACAAGTACAAGTGGGATTGCGCATGAAGATAAGTGGTTGACAACTCCGAATATGGGTCACATTTTTGCTACTTGCTACAATAGAGTCGTTGTTCAAGTGACTTTGCCTGAAAAAGGTATATGTGAGATATATTTCTCAATCTGAGGTGCACCGCCACTTAACCCACATTCCAACATCATGTGTCTTTACTTAATTTTCGGCCACTTTCTTCATGTTTTGTTGAAAGAAGATTGTCCGTTACCACCGTCTTGTGCGGAGTGGATAAACAACAAGATTGGTGAGGCGGAGAAATGACATTTTGCTTTTATGGATAGACAAGCTGCCTTCAATGACCTCATGTCTAAGGAGCCGAAGCCGCCAAAGAAACCAACAAATGAACACAATCCTATTATTTGTGACACTCCGACTCCGAAAAAACCAAAACAAGATTTTGAAGTCATGGATGAAGACGTTGATTATGCACTATCACTAGTCTAGTTAGATAGGTTATGACACTTTTTGGTCGGTGTTCGTCCTATTTTTTGGTGGTATTACACCGACGTATTTTTTGGTGTCCGGTTATGTAATTTGGATATTTGTGGCCAATATGTAACTAATACTATACATATTATATAAATATATGAAGTGATTTTTTTTGGTGGCCGGTTATGTCACGCCAAATATTTCTCGCATTTTTTGGTCTCTCATTATTCAACTATTTATTTTATCTTTTTTCTCTTATATTTGTTTTTCATTATATTTTGTGAAGTGAAACATGTCTGAAAATACACAAGATCTAGTTGAAGTTTATGTCCTTTATGAAGCCGTGAAAAAGAGGGTTAAGTTCTTTATAACCCCCACCAACAAGTTGGACGAGTTGAAGGCACAACTTGACAGATACTTTATCCATATTGGTACAAATCAAAGAGCATCTGATGTAGTAGTAAATGTGGCAGGCGTTGACTTGGGGGAGGATAATGAAGAGGACTTTTGGAATACCATGTATTTTCCACAACTTGTCGAAAATGATAACGACATTGCTTACATGATTAGCGTGATGGTTGAAAATAACATTTTACAACTTTATGTCTGATCCGTTGAAGTGTAATATTTATTAACGTGTAAGTGTAATGTGTTCGAATTTGTGTCTGTATTGTTGAATTTTAATAAATTTGTGTTATGTGTAATTTAACGATGAATTTGTGTAATTTTGACCGTTTATGTGATTTTGGAAATTCAAGGACAAGTTGGTGTAATTTGGATTGTTTATGTGTCATTAAGTGTGATTAAGTGATTACCTGTCATTAACGACGAATTTGTGTAACTTGGATTGTTTTGATCATTTATGCGTTATTATGTGATTGTGTGATAAACGATGAATTTATGTAATTTGAATCGTTTCCCTGCGATTATGTGATTATATTGTTAAACTGACGTAATTCGGTTCAATTATGAGTGTGTCAAGGTTACGGGTCATTAATGACTTGATTGCATTGCATTAAATGTTGTCTGCTGCTATATCAGTAGTTTGCGTGAGTTAATTCATGCATACCTATATCCAATGTAAGTTAAGTCACGCAAAATTAACACTAGCGTGAGTTAACTGACAGAAGAGCATTTTAGTCTTTTCAGTTGGGAGCGAGAAATTTCTGTTGGGTAAAGAGTAGAATTCATCTACATATGAGTCAAGAATAAGGTTCTCTTCCTCAAAATGTGAGCTTTCCTAACCGGCATCTTTACTTTTAATTTTTCCATTTTTAAACATTAAGGACAGTGTCCAATTCTTTAAGAAAAGGTTTCTTCTTCTTCTTGTTATTCTAAATTCTACAAAAAAATCCTTTCATTTTATTTTTATGCTTTATTTAAAAAAATTATCACTCTATTTCATGTCTAAAACCTTATTCGTTTTGAAACATGTTAGAATAAGGAATTTCAATTATTTTCTATATTTGGGTAAAGGTAAATTAGAAATTAGGAGCTTAAGATTATGACTTAGAAATTAAGATGATAATTAGGGGTGTGCAAAAATATGGTTAACTGAACGATATCACTAAACTGAACCAAACTGAATCAAAAAACACTGAACCACTATTTTAAACTAATTCAGTTAACCAAATCTAATTTAAAAATCGGTTGTAACTTGTTTTGAACTCTTTGTTATTTTCTTCTACAAATGTTGAACCAAAATAATTTTAAGAAAATTTACAAATTTATAAACAAAACAAATTTATATATATATAAAATAAATAACGGTCACATAAATCATATTGAAGTAGTGGTAAATTGACTTTGCATAAAGTTAAAAGTCATGGGTTCAACTCTAATGTTGGATATTTTTTATTTAAAAGATAATTTATATTAATTGATAAGTGTCGGCCAAAGCCGCCGTGGTGGTCGCCAAAGCTCCACCATGAACGACCACCATCGGCCACTTTCGACCACCACCTACCACTTCTCTTTTATAAATAATAATATTACATTATTCATTTTATTTATTTATATATTAAATTATTTAATTTAAAATTAATATAAAAATCTAAAAAAGAAAAAAATGCAAAAACTAAAAAAAGCATGCTTTAATAAAAAAATATAGTTCAAAATTATTAAACCAGTTTTGAACCGGTTTTTAAACTGAAGTGCATTGTTTTTAAAAATAAACAATTTTTTTAAATGGTTTTAAAAACTGAATTGAACCATTAATGTTGTTCAGTTTCAGTTTAGTTTATGCACCATAAACACCCCAATGTTGACCCATTGCTTTGTTGAACTTTCCTAATACTTATACACACTTACCACTATTGTCTCCAATAAGATGTGATATGATAGATCAAATAATAAAATTTAAACTTGCACATGGTGCAAGATCAATTTAAAGCCAATGGTGCAAGACGAATGTATATATTGCTCCAAACCAAAGTATGTTGTGATGGGTTTTCAGTTGCGTGTCATTTGGCTTTTGATACGTTTGTTTGTTTTTATCTCTCTTAGACCAAAGTATTTATATTTATTTTAATTATTTATCTATCATTCTCTTTTATTTAAAGAGATATGATAAATGAATACAAAATAATAGACACAATACAAACACCATTGTATTCCACTATTCATAATTTTTTTTTATTTTAAAAAATGAAAACTGCAACTCTCCATCTCTCTTTGCTATCCATCTTCACTTGCTTCCGACCACCGGAGTTGTCCTCCGACCGCCGCCGTTTTCCCTCAATCGTCGTTCTCCCTCTTCCTCATCCCTCATTATCCTTCTGGTCTCTATTGTTTCTGGGCTGCAAGTTTTCATCGGATCTGAGCTTTTCCGTTTGTGGTGATGGAGATGAGACGGCGACGAGAGAAGAAGTACGGGAAAGAGAAGATCGTTCATTCAGAGGGAGAGAGAAATTGGGATGTCAAATCATAATAATACCCCCAAATTTTCAGTTGAAAACCCAATAATTAATACCCTTGCATTTTAATTGAAATTAAAAAATTACCCTTAAGAGGCATACAGTGTCAAAATTGTGTCTATTTTTTTGCGTTTGATTATCATTTCTCTTATTTAAAATACACTAATAAAAACATGAACAATACAAAAAGTCAATGACTCGAAATGAAATCAAGTGGCGACTACCGATCTCACTTGTGTGATATTATGACGTACATTCTCTAACTACAACATGACATGTGGTTTTTGTTGTTTTCTTCTCTTTCTCTTTTATAATGTCATCTAACATTCCTGTCACAATGTTACATAAGTGGGATCGATGGCTCATGACTACTCCCTCAATCGAAACCTGAAAACTCCTGTTATGATCCAAAATAGTACACGAGACATGTGTCACTTGATCCAATAATTAAGTGAATAAAATTAACAAGAAGATATTCTCTTAACCTTCTATAAAAGGGACCAATAATTGAAAGAAAAAGCATAAAGAAAATTGACGAGGTCTCTCTCATCTCTCTCCCTTTGGACTCTCTTGTAGAGTAATGACTTAAGTCTTTAGACTTAGTATTCTCTTATCTCTTTTATTTTTATTCTCTTTTATGTACTAAGAACACAATTTAATTGAGTTCTAATCTATCACTTTTATCTTTGATTGAATATTAATTTTCAATTATCTCTTTTATTACGTTATCAATCGTAGAAACCATTACAGCTCCACTTGAGTAATTCTCCACCAATTTCCGTGGCTATATGAGGACTGAAATGGACCATGGGTTGGCTCGATGTCCTATAAATTATGAACAGTACCGGACAAACATCTCCGCAATCAAAGGTCATGCGACACGTGCAAGTCCACACGAGGCGTGTGCTCCCACGTGTCAAGTGTACTACCTGTCGGCATTTCGTTGACGTCTATACCCTCTTCCCATGCAACGTGGATATATCCCTTCCAACCAGAACCAAGAACTGTGCATTCGTTTTGTTTGTACCCTACTTCTGAAAAAATATTTCAAAGACACTAAATATTCATTCTACTAATCTAAAATTAAAAAAAAGATGTTAATGATCCAATGATGATTAAGATATATAAAAAATGAGATATTGAATTAGATATATGAAAATTAAAGTATGTAAATATTATTTGTTGTTGTCTAATGTATCCTCATTTTTCTTCTTTGCTTTCCTCGTATTTTTTCCATTTTTGTTTTTCTTTTTGATTTGGGGACTTAAATAGTTAAATCACAGTGGAGTATTTCATGGACAAAACTTGTACACTGTTGTAAGTACTATACTTTATGTTGTTCTTGTCATAAAGAGATAACTTTTAAATCTGTAAAAAATAAAGGATAACTTTTAGAAAATTTACTTTAGAGAATAGCAAGAAGCCCCTATAATATTCGAAGTTATTTATTTATTTGTTATGTGACTAACGATAGATGTTTGTTGTGAGTTTTGGTTAAATTCGATATACGTTTTTAAATTCATATATTCATTCAGCACTCTATATTTTTTTTATATCACTTCATCAACATATTACATCAATCACATTACTTTTTCCTCCTTTTTTTCTTTATCTTTGTTTTAAGTTTAAGGTGCATACACATACACAGGGTGGGGTGTACACAAAACATTTTCCTCTAAATAATCTACTCACTATAAATGATTTTTGTTTTGACAAGATGAATATTTAACGAGGAATATTATTTAAACAATCATTTTTTGAGGCAAAACCAAAATATACAAAGAAATTTATGTATTGACACAAAAACCAATGCAATAAAAAAAGAGAATAAAAACACAATATAAATATGATAGGGAAAGTTATCTCAAAATTGTCACAAAAATAGTTTTATAAATATCATTTCTCATATTTAATCAATGTGAATGTGGAGTCTAACATGTTATATGATAATCTCATACATGCTTGTATAGGTCATTATTAATGACTCATTATTAATGACTTTTTGTTTTTCTAACTGTAAAAATTTATTAATAACCAAGTTTGTATAGGTCATTGTTAATGACTTGAAATTACATTGCAAACATTTTGGATAATTTTTATGATTTTGATGGTGAAACTCTAGTTGAAGAATTAAAAGTCGAGAAGTGCTATATACAGCGAAGGAATTAGTCTTGAAATTTCACGAAAGCCTTGTTGTCATTATTTAATTGGATGGAAATCAACACTCTCAGTTTTTGACGGAAAAAAAAGGAGGAGGGGTTGTGTGAATTACAATGGTCGTGGGTTGTTCGCGAGTTGCAATTTCGCTGTATACATCATTTTCCTTAAAAGTCATTGGTTTTAATAGTTGAATTCAAATCAAGTTTTATCTATTATGATATTAAGTTCTTTCAATATGCATGATTGTTTTTCTATTGCATGCATGTATACCTTATAAAATAATCTTAATGATCTGGTGAAAGAATTTTTCTATATTAAAATTGTTGAAGTTTATGTACCAAAAAGTTTGTTAAAATTTTATTTATGATCTACAATGTCATAAAATCAAATACGTAGTTTTACTTTGATTTCAATAGAACATTTTTTTTTAAAGAATCTTAATTATGAACTAATTATGAATAATTTTATAGCAAAAAAGTAAGAATAATGACAACTTATAGATGACCCAATGCCATTGACCTGATCAGCTGTTGAATTGGCATTGGCACATTGCCAATTGTCATTGTTATAAATGGTATAAATCTTGGCATCTGTTGTGTTCCACTTATAGAGTACGAAATAGAACACTTGTATTTGTAATCTCAAAAACCTACAAGTAGGGGCAGGCCAGCTTGAATGATTTGGGGGATGTCCAACGGATTGGCCCATGCTAGTGTGGATGTTGTAGGAACCAATAAATATAGATATATATCTTCGTATTTTGTAGTTAAAGTTAGTAAACTACTCCTTTCTACCTAAAATGGAAAGAATAAAACATTAGTTTAAGGGGGTCAGTTAGTTTGTGTGGTCACATGACTCCATTTACTTAATTTGTCCATGGTGGGGGAATGCTGTTCAACCGTCCAAATATTGATTAATTATTCAAAGAGACAAAGATTAGGATATTCAAAGGATAATTTATTGGTGCATGCAATTTACTTGTGTCTGTTTTTTTGGTTAAGCGGTCCTTAAGGAATGCTGTGATTATAAAAGTATATAAAAGGTATATGTGGAAGAGTGCTTTTTTTACCTTGAATATTGTTGTTTTTTTAGGGTTTTAGTCAAGATGGTTTAGTGCTTCCTTTAAGCCTTTATATAGTGCTGTGCGATATGAACTTGTAAACAAACTAGAAATTGGAGACTCCTTTGCACACACATACACACAAGATTGGACAAAATGGCAATCCAAGCGTAATTAAAAATAATAATGAACTAATTCATTTGAGCACATGTCAAAACAGAGTATTAGTATGTTACATTTATAGGGAACAAAAGGGCTCTCAAATATGATGTCCTATATATATTTCATATTATTACTACATTTGCTTCGAAGGGTGGTGAAAAGTATTACTAGTGGGTTATAGTATCCAAGCAAAAACTTTAATTTCTCATCTCAAATATGATGTCCTTATTTAATAATTGGGAGCATTTTCTATTTTCATTTCAGATTTCGTGTTTTATAAAAGTATACATTGTTTAGGATCAAATAGGTTTGGGTCTGTTAATCAGTGTCCCTGGAGCGTTGATTCAAGGAATTTATATATAAAATTTTTGTCTTGAAAATATAAGATTTTACTTTTGATTAAGTAACATCTACTAGTATACCATTTTTTTACAAGAACTTGTTTGTTTTGAATGCTTATATCCAATGCCCATGGAACATTCTTTAACATTCTCCAACTTTCCTATAAATATATTACCTTTTTGCTTATAGTTTCGCTCAATTTATTTTTTAAACAATGATCTTTTAAATGTTTTTTTATTATTAAACTTGATTATCAGCGTTAACATAAGGTATCCTTGACATTGTATATAGGAACTAAAAACAAAGGATGATATATTTATAGTTTTTGATCCTTACAAATATACCATTTTTCAAAAAAATATCACTTCAACAACATAAATGGCTATAGAGCAATTTCCCCCAACAATATCTTGGTCGGGCTCCTAAGCATAGTTTTGAAACTCGGTTCGAACCGGCCGGTCGAACCGGTCCGACTGTGAACTGGTGGATAGACCGAGTCAAGCCACCTTTTAGATCGGTCATGTAATTAGACCGGTGTGAACCGATGAGACTCGGTTAAAACTGGCCAAAACCGGTAACTCGACCGGGTTTTAAGTCAATCCGGTCTAACATTAAATGCACAGTTTTGTAGAAAAATCATGAATTTTTTTAAACAGTTGGTGCCTATAGTAATCGAACCATGTACACCAAAGAGCACCAGGAAACTTGACCACTACAGCCTCAACATGTTTGTGTCAACTAGTGAAATATAATATATATGTACAAATGCTATTCTGCATTTTTTTCCTTTTACATCATTTTTTTTAAAGGGCACATCATTTTTAATAGTAAAAAATATATAATATTAAAAAGAACACATCGTTTTTTTTCTTTTAAAAAGAGCACATTATTATTAAATATAATATTACACAATAATAATAATAATATCTCTCCCCTAAAAAAAAATATGGACATCGTATATTTTTTAGAAAATCTACAAATTATATTAATATTAATATATATATGCAAAATAAAAACTATTTCTTGTCGAAAAATATAGCTATACAAATATTAATATACACACTACATGTTAATTTTTTAGTTTTAAGTGGCCGAGTCATTGATTCAATCCGATTTAATATAGTTAAATATTTATAAAACTTTAATCGTAAGGCCGAGTCATCTAGCCGAGTTATTTGGTTTAATCCGGTTCAGTCATACAGTTCAACCAGTGACTGAGTGGTTCGACCATTAACTCAGTGACCCAGTACCCCTGCCGAGTCAATGACCGAGCCGAGTTTTAAAACTATGCTCCTAAGAGCAGAGTTACCTTTTGGACTTGTTTAATATTCTACCATAGAGTGAGTACATTTGGTGTAATATAATAATAATAATAATAATAATAATAATAATAATAATAATAATAATAATAATAATAATAATAATAATAATAATAATAATAATAAATTTATTAATTTTTTGGAATAGTTTTACAATTGGCTTCTTAATATGTGCTCGTAGGCCACTTTTCTAATAAATAGTATTTTTTTTACTAAGTAATATTAATTTTTTTAAACGGTCAATATTATTAATTAGTTGTTCGATTTATATTTTTTTCAACTTAATTAAACCTTAACTCAAGTTGAACCACCCAACCCCATACAATAAATTTGAAACAAAGCAGTTTCGTTGAAGGTTTCTTTGTTTGTGTGACGGTGGTTGGATAATAGGATTCTAACCAAGGATCATCTGGTATATCTTGGGTTATTATATTTTGATTCTAACTTTATGTATTGGCCGTTGTGGCTTGGAAAGAAAGTTCTAGCATTTCTTGTTTGGATGTGCATTTTTTGGAAGTATTTGACCACTCGTTTTGAGGTAATTAGGTATTTCTAATGTGTTTCTGTTGTGTCATTCTGATCATATTCTTCAATTTGAAGGTTCTGATGTATTCTCTAAAAAGATTAAAGATTCATACCTATTTGCATTTAATTTAGATGATCCGCATTTAGGTTATTTTGAAAAGGAAGATTTTTTTTTTTTTTTTTCCAAA
>Ga0228710_1004051_pt1 | contig 23128 bp, 9 predicted proteins | sample MedpolnodulmetaG_FD_177995 | JGI IMG/M metagenome (GOLD analysis project Ga0228710, IMG submission 177995) | Root nodule microbial communities from Medicago polymorpha collected in Santa Monica, California, United States - pink nodules | ecosystem: Host-associated > Plants > Roots > Nodule...
GGTAGAGTATAAAATTAAAAAACCGCTCATTAAAAAATATTTTTCTCCTTTGAAAAAAAAATCTTTGAAATAATTAAAAAATAATTGTTGATATTAGCATATTCATATTTAAAAAAAAAAAAAATACATGTTCATGATTTGTAATGAGTGTGTATGACACATCTCATTAATTTTTTAATTAATAAACTATTAAAATTCCTATCCATTTGACTCTTTTTTTTTTTACAAATATCCTTTTACCCTCTAAAAACAATCATATGCTCAAAATTTATAAACACAAGAATATAAATTTGGAAAAGAAGTCCGTGGTTATTATCCAATGAGAGTTTTCATCTGCCACTTATTTGTGTACCGTCATTTGTTCCATAAACAATAGATCCTGCAAATGCAAACCTTAGACATCAGAATTCTTTTTCAACCAAATTAATATACTCAAAGCAAATGTCTATTAGAACAATCGACATGACACATTAACAATGGTAATAATTTTAAAAAATAAATTTAGTAAATGTAATCACATATGTCGGTATTGCGATGATATCAGACACCAAACACACTTTTGATCATAAATATTGGTGCCACGTCGTAGGTTAGAAAACAAACACAATAACAACTTACCAAGTGTTGGCATGAGAAGAGCCAGAACAGAAACTCCAGCAACCTTAAGTGGCACACCAACTTTAAGCATGTCTTTAATTTCTATATGTCCAGTGGCAAATCCAACAACATTTGAAGTTGTTGATGTTGGAAGCCAGAATGCAAACTCAGTTGCTATACCACCAGGGATCATAAGAAGAAGTGGATGAACATGCATAGTTTTAGCTATGTGATACAAAAGTGGAACAAGAAGTGTGGCTGTGGCATCATTGGAAGTGATGAATTCAGTGATAATGCTACATAGTAAACTAACAGCAGGAACAATTGCTAAATATGGAACATCTTTTAAGAATTCTAAGGCTTTTGACATTACATCTGCTAGACCACTAGATTGTACTCCATCAGCTAAGGCAAATCCAGCTCCTAGAAGCAAAATTAGGTTCCATGGTAACTTTTTGCATTCATTCCAATCCATTAGCTTCTCCCCATTTTGCTTCATGTTTGGGATTATGAATAATAAGACAGCTGCTAGAACCTACATTAATTGCATGACATTTTCGTATTGATGTCTACAATTCTTGGTGTAATGATGAGTCATTATAGAGTACTACTAAAATAGAATAGTCCAACGATGTTCTTTAAGAAAAAACATGTTGAATTTGTTATTTAATCTGCCGTGATATCAAATATGCACAAAATTTATTAGTTCATGTTGGGATTATTGGGATTATTTAAGTGCATGTTTTAATTCATGGTAAATAAGATAAAATCATGAACTGACAACGTAATTTTGGCAAAATCTATGTTATATTTTTGAGTTTTAACAAAGTTACATTGTCATTGTAATTTCCTCAATACAAACACACACTTGGTCTTTAAAGTATGGAAATTGTCTATTTGATTTTCAAAATTCAAATATGAAGCAAAATAATTTTTGATGAAGACTAAAATACCCTTCAAATTATCAATTGACCAAAATTTGAAGATTAAAAGATTAAATTGTTAATTAAATATTTTTTTGGAAAAACATATGGCTCTTCACGTCCCGCCTCTTGTGGTGGCATTTTTAGGGATTTGAGAGGTTCAATTGTTGGCCGTTTTTCTTTTTTCATGAGGAATGTGCTTTTGAAGTCGAGTTAACGACTGCTATTATAACTATTGAAATTGCTTTTGATTAAGGTTGACATCGTCTTTGGTTGAAATGTGATTCCTTAGTGGTGAAAGCTTTTAAGAATACCTCAGACTGTTCTTTGAAGATCAAAGAACATTGGGAAAATGCTTTGCGATTATGGTATCAAATGAAATTTGTTGTCTCTCATATTTTTAGAGAAGACAAAGTTGCGCCGTTAAGTAAGCGGTGTATGGTTTTTCATCTTGAAATTACACTTGATGGACTCCTCCACCAAAATTTATTGTAGAGAATTTTTTTCGTAATCAACATAATCTTCCTATCTTTAGATTCATTTGATGTTTTTTTCTTCCATGAGTTCGGTTTTTGTCCCCATGTTTGTCTTGTCTTGTTTTAATAAAGGTTTGCAGAATGGAATAGTTAGATTTTTTATAGTGCCAATATAGTTGAGTTGAAAGCATCCCACTTGAAAGCAATTTTGCTTAATAAAAAAATATTGTTAAAAGAAGTAGAAATACTTACACTGATGCTTCCATCACCAACAAGGCCACGGAACAAAACTCCCCATCCAGGCAAGTCATCTGATATACTTCTTGTCATCCATAGCACTATCAACAACTGTATTATTAACCACAGCCCTACGTTAATTCGTTGGAAAACAAAATAAATTTCTTCTTGATTAAGATAAAAAAAGTTAAAATTTCTAGTTAGACATACCCCAAATACACATAACACCATCTTTTCAGCAAAAGACATGGGACCTGCAAAACCCGTCACAAAGTTACAACTACATCTACTTGTTTAATTAAGAGCATATGTTTGAAATATTTTTGTCATTTCTACTTCAAAAATAAAAACTATATGGAAGAAATTAATGTGAATTTTTAGGATGCAGTGTGCACAATTCTCATGTTAGAGAAAAACGAGAGCTAACTTAATAAAAAAAGTGGGATGTTACAAATGTTGAGGATAATTTCTAGCGAATACTCCCTCCGTCCAATTTTAACTGAACTCTTGACTCATTTCACACTTATTAAGAAAAAGTGTATAAGTGAAAGAGAGAGAAAAATAGGTTTGAGTATCCTTATCAACTATTGATGCATTCTTCTTTATCATAAATGCAAAGTAGAATATATTGAATTGGGAGTGGTGAAAGTAGTATTAATTAGTGTTATAATTGGGAAAAAGTAATTAGGGTTAATTAAGTTTTTAGTCCCTATAAATATTCACAGTTTTGTTTTTAGTCCCTACAAAATAAAATCACACTTTTTAGTCCTGTGACATTTTCCTTTAGCATTTTAGGGACCAAAACTGTTGATGGAAATTTTTTACAGAGACTAAAAGTATTGATGGAAAAATTTATAGGGACTAAAAATGTTGATATAAAATTTTATAGAGACTAAAAAGTGTGATTTTATTTTGTAGAGACTAAAAACAAAACTGTGAATATTTATAGGGACTAAAAACTTAATTAACCCAAGTAATTAACATTGTATTGAAAAGTGAAATGAGTCGATTTTTTTGAAACAATATTTTTTTGCAAATAACTCAGTTATTATGGGACGGAAGGATTACTGAGGTTTAATTTTGGAGACATCCTATTCAGCATGAAAAACGTGATACTATAAAATACTCAAAAAGTGATCAATCTTTATACAAAAAGGTGACCAATCAATTAAGTTGCTATTTGTAGAAAAATATACAGTTAGGTAAAAATCATTTCTATCATGCCACACATTGTTGTGCAAAACAGTTTGGCAGCTTTTAGCACTGGTCAATTTTTAATTCCTGATTCTTCATTGTTTTCTGTCAACTTGTGTTTATTTCAATGATAAATTAGGTATTAAAATGGGGAAATCCTAGTTAGTTATTGAGAGAAAGACATGGTGGAAAAAAAATATAAAGCTTAGATTTAATTGAACGAAAGTGTCACTATAAGAATTTTTTACTCGATCAACCAACTATTTATTTACTCGACCAACCAATTCATAATGTTTGAGAAAAACAACATTCAAAAGGATTGTTTCACTCCCAAATTCTAAATTTTACATATTCATTTATTCCTTCTATATAGTAGGAATCAACTTAATTCTATTTTTTTTCCTAACACATTGTAATTGAGGTCTTTGACATACCACAAAATATTTTCATGACTCTTAGACTCTCTTTGCCTGCTTTAGAATCAATCATTGAGTCGACAATGAGAAAACATATTTTTTACATAGGATCAAATTGTCTCTCAAATGAAAGACTTTAAAAATTGAACTCGTGTTGTTTTTTTAAAAGAGAATGATGTTAACAACTCTTCTAATACCATGTTAAATTTGTCTTAATTCTTTTGATTTCTTTTAGCATGACCCTTTCTTTTATTTCCTCAATTCTTTTGATTTTTTTTGTTACAACCTTAATCTTTTTGATTTTATTAAGGGTGAGATTTAACCACGGCATACCTTGTACCGAAAAAAAAAACGGCATCTCAAATATTCAAATAGGTTAGAAGTGAGAAACTTACCAAGAGCTTCAAGGTCTCTCTTCAAGTGAGCTCTATCCAAATAATCAGACAAAGCCCTACTCGACCCCTTTCGAACATAAATCAAACATAGTATACACCAAAAGCAGAGAAGCAACAAAACAGCCACAGGGAACCCAAAGAAAAACCAAGAATTGAAGCTTATTGGTTTTGCTTCAGGGGCAAGGCTTTTCCACAATCCAATTATTATCAAGTTCACACCTGTTCCTGTTAGAGTGCTTATACCTCCAATTGGTGTAGCATACACCACTGTTAGAATCACTGCTCTACTAAACTTGTTCATTAATTCTGGCTGCTCCTCCGCTGGTGGTAGCCAGTGTAGGATTCCGGTTGCTACCGGCATCATCATAACCGCTGTTGCCACATTGTGTAACCACATGCTCACGAAAAATGTGGTTGCACATAGACCTAATAGTAGCATTGATGGATTTAGTGGATCGCCACAAAACACTAAGGTTACCTGTGCATAGGGATCAATATGTTTAATTACACGGTATCATACAAAAAAAAGTTTAAATTTTAATACAACGTCCGTGTAAAGTTTTAACGAACACGACGTAAATTTAGTGAAACTAATATATCAAGACATCAATTTAATATGAAATTACTACTATTTGAAGATACTAGTTGAAATAAGAATTTTTAAATTTTATAATTATTTTAAAACTTTGCTAAAAAATATGATTAAATTGAAAATGCCTGAATTTTTTATACTAATTATTTAAGTATGATTACTTCTTTTTTTTTCATATGTTCTTTATTGCATAATCAATAAAAAATAATCTGTATTTTTTTTAACTTGTAGTATATTTGTTAAGAGTTTGTTGTATTGATTTGCTTTGATAGTTTTTCTTGAAAAAAATACATGCTTTCATTGTTTTTTTTTTTGAAGGGACATGCTTTCATTGTTTGATAGACATGTATAGTATACTGATTATTTTATACATATGCTTTGACATCCATGACCTACATGATATTGACCCATGGGCACATGTTTAATTGTCAATCATGTCACACACGTTGGCCATGCTAATTCAGTACTACAGTACAAAATTACTATTCACAATTAATTAAATAAAGAGCATTCGATCATTTTCTGCCACCTAACATCAATTTTAATGAATCTAATAATTTCAAGAGAATGGAAATAGAAATTTGTCATCCTCTGATAGGGAGAAAAAATCCAAAGCTTCAAACATTTTTTACAGCCAACAACTGAGCATATATATATTCAAATGAAATATTTCCAAAAAGATTGCAAGACACAAACATAAAACAAATCCGATTAATTAATATTAAAACAAGATTAATTTGAAACTTATAATGAGCATAACTGAATTGGACGATTGTTGAACTATGAAACGAGATTGTCCACTATTGGATTATTTAAACCAGTTCAACTGCAGTTTGTTCGAACTATAATTTGGACATTTTAATTAATGTTCGTGAGAACAACTCAGTTGACACGGATGTTGCAGCATGTAGAGTTTGAAGTTCAAATCACGAATTTTCTACTTATTCATATTAATTGTGAATTTCTAATTCAATATTAAAAGAAATTGTGCAAAATACTCACATTTAAGGCCAATCTTTTATGCACGTTGTATCGTTCCACAGCAAGAGCAAGTATGAAACTTCCCAAAACAAGAGTGATCACATCATCCATATAAGAATGAGCAACAGTATCAGCTGAAGCAATTCCAAAGAGTGGAAACAAAAAGAGAGGACACATGGAAGTAACAGGAAGTGGAACAGCATTAGTGATCCACCAAGTGAAAACCCAAACAATCACACCAAGCATTTTTGTGCTTGTCGTAGGAGCATCTAGCTTCACCAGGAGACAAATAATAATTGACAATAATGGTCCTAAAATTATATAAAAGTTTTGAAGGTTTAAGATTGAAGATATTGTAATGGAATTATTGTTGGGTGTTTCTTGGATTGGTTCTTGAAGGGGTAGAAGTGTCGCATTGAGAGAGTCTTCTCCAGCCATGTTGGGAGGTGGAATAATTATGGAAAAATGGTGGCTATGGTTGGAAAAGACACGTTTGAGAGATATATATGAAGTGTGAGGCTTTTATTCATGAGTTTTTTTCACATGACATAGAAGTAGCCAAGATCGTTTTTTGGTCTAGAAGTTAAAATGGCTAGAAATTCACCTATTAAATGTGAATAAATGGAGTGTCTAGGTTCGAACTTCGTCCATGTGTATTACAATGTATTGCCCTTATCAATTGCTTTCTTTTATTACATTTGTTATATTAAAATCGGTCGAGGTTGAGCTATGCCACCGGAGTGCATCTTTGCTCCATTTAGGAGGACTTCATAGATGTATGACACATTGCAAAAACATAATTAAAGACTCGGATTAAAAGATTAAAAATAAGCATTTGTTCACGGAAAAAAATCATACACGCTCTCTCTCAAACAGCCCCACGTTCTTTCTTCTTCTCTGAATTCTCGCCGGTGCCGTCCGATCGTCTCCGTCTGATGAAATTGATATGAACGGAGATATTGAAATTGAAAACTGAAACAAGAAATCAATCTACAAAATCTTCCAATAACAACAAAAGTAGAACATAAAAGGTGAGGGAATTATTCTTTGGAAGATAAATTTGCAGCATTTGAATTTTGTTGATAGAAGGTCAACCAAGTATAGGGTTAAAAAGATAATATCACCGCTTTTAAGAATATCCCAACATATGGTTGTTTTGATCAAGTTTTTTTTACTAGGTCACTGTATGGTTTAAACTTGCAGAAGATTAAAGGAAGTTTGTTAATCGTCAGAAAATGCGGTGATGTTGTTTATGAGGAATAAGGAGGAGGAAGATATTTTTTCAGAGAGAGGGAGAAGTGGAAGCGCGTAGGTTTTGTTTTTCTTTTTCCAGTGAACAAATGGCTATTTTTAATCTTTCAATCTGAACCTTTGGTTATGTTTTTGCCACGTGCCATACATCTACGCAGTGAACATGTATAAATGGAGCTCTCCTCAAATTTTTCAAGCTCAAAATATTTCCTTTATATATTTAACATACTAAAATAATAGTTATACACAGTGAAAGTGAAGAATTTGTTGTTCCCGTGAGCTTATCTCAGTTGGTAGGGACATTGCATGGATGAATTTCTTTATATGTAGGGGTCGAGATTCAAACCTCGGATACCCCCACTTATTCTTCTTTAAGAGATGAATTTCTAGTCACTAGACTACTTAACAAAAAAAAAGTGAATAATTTGTTAATGTATTTATGGTTTAGATCATGATCATGGGTTCAAACTTCAGCTCCTCGATGATATGTATGTAATTTTTCGATGATTATTTTCATATGATAATTTCTAAAAGTATATTTTAGAAAGGAAAAAATTAATTAGAATTTATAATTGTAAATTTTGTCATTTAGGTTAATGATTTTCTTTAAACCATATATTTTAAGTAAATATGAACAACAATTTTTCAATCTCCTTCTCCAACAAACCGGCTCTAGTTTTTTCTCTCTGGTTTTTGTGTTCCAGTTTTTTCATTGAGGGATGGTTTTGGGTCAATTTTTGACCTGAAATCAACACTCTTCATCTTTTTTCTTTCTATGTCATAAGGGATTTTCACATAAATCTAGGATTTTTCTTCGTGATTTCGTCATCTTATTGTGGTGGTGTGTTGTTTGTCGTCTTGTGCGACATTTTGTTTTTCCGTCTTGTTGCGGTGTTCATTTGATTCATTTTGAAAGATCGATTATTCAATCAAAGATTTTGACGTAAACCGGAGACATGAGTATTCCAGACACTTTAATTTTATCATATATTTTTGTAGGCATTATGCCGTTATATGCTATTAATTTGGATGTTGTGAGTTTGTTTGCAGATTTATCCTTTACGTTTTTAGTGGTGTTGAATGATGTGCTCTATCGATTTGAATGAATGAATATCGTTTTGTTTTTGTCAAATTATTTTTTCTTTAAACTCACTTTAAGGTAAAAAGACGTTTTGATAAAATGAATTTGTATTGATTTTTTTATCACTTATTAGAGGATATTATTAATATCTGATCTTAGGACACATATCAATAAATTTTATAATAACTTTGTGTTGATAAAAACAATTTTTAAACTTTGAAAAAAATTAGAATGCACGAACTCCATGATTTTTTTTTATATATATAGTATTTTTTTTACAAAGTAAATTGAGTAGATTAACACCTTTCTTTAGAGTTACAACTTTAACTTCAATTCTACTGCTTTTTATTTATGTTTTTTTTTTGGTTAGTTTAATTTTTTTTTAGCACACCCTCAGTTTATGAACCATGTGAAAGTGGTTGGACGTACACTCATTAATCAGGACATAAAATAAAAAGTTAGGTTAGACTTTGGAATAAATATGTATCCTAACAACACTCGTGACAATCGTTTCCTTCAAAGCTGAACACTCGTGACCATCGTTGTGTCTTATTTCTCTAGTAACATAAAGATTACTTTTATTCTATTGTTTCATTGTTTGATGGTTTTTGAATGAAGATAGATAGCAAAATTAATAGAGATGAGAGTAAGGAGAGATGAAGAGAAAAAAAATAAGGAATTGATCCAAATTCCCTTCTCTGTTATGGGGTCCTAAATCATGCTATAAGATATTAAGATTGCAACTATGATATCAGTAACTTAATGATCCAATAAATATGAAATCAATTATTTAAACGTGGCTTAGTTTCTTTATAATAATAAGGAGAAACATACCAAATTCAGGCAAGTATATCAGTTTTTTAATAAAATCTAACTGCAACACTCACACACGACCGTATCTAAGGCAGGGCGAAGAGGACGACCGCCTTAGACCCCAAAAAATAAGTATGAAATTGGGACGTCAATTTTTTTTTAGGGGTCAATTAGACCTAAAAAAAGTTGTTTAGTTTTTTGTATCAAGTTTGATGTTTATATATTTATTAGTTATGACCCAAATTGTAAGTTCGCCATAGGCCACCAAAATCTCAGAAACGGTCCTGCACACTAAGTATATAAAAGATGTAAGTATTCAGTAAATTCGAATACGGGTCTCAATACATCAAATATCTCCATAACTTCATGTAAATGTTTAGCCCAATAACCATCAATGTCAGAGGATTGCTGTTGACACTTAAGGTTTGGCTGAAAAACACAAGTAAAAGACGAAAATGTCCGTCGGTAGTTAACTACCGCCGGTTAAAAATCAATCGGCAGTTAACTGCCGATGGGGTTATATTAGTAAATTACTTGTGTTTTTCCAGCCAAACACTATGTGTGAACAACATTCTTCTCAATGTCAATCCTATTATTGTTCTGACTCCCTTAATTTGCTTCTCCTTATTTTGACGCATGGACATCCTTAGGGCTGGGATGAATTTAAATCTAAGTTGATTACTCACCATTTCACTATCTATGAATAAGATCAACATCTAGTTGCTTGCCATACTGTATAATAAGTGGAACCATCTACCAACAAGGTCCAAAATCAATTAAAGTTTGCCTAATCTGTCAATTACCAAGGCAAATGGCTTAAAACGGTTATAAAGAGATTCTCCTTTTGTTGATGCTACTACTTGATGATAATATCAAGGAAATAAATTGCATGTGTACACTGTGTGGGGGTTAATAAACACTAGGATTGTACAATCGATTCGTAGGGCATGAAATATTAAATTTAGCATTCCCCTAATGCACAAATAGGTGTGTGTAGCCTATGGTTCATGGTTGTCCACCTTGTCCATGCCCAGCAATTTTGAAGTGTTCCTATACTGTTCCACCAGTAGTTTACACATCGCAGAAATTGATGTGGTATGATATAGACATGATGATGAGTAGTGAAATTCATAATATTGGAGTTGATTCAAATACATGTACTCCCTTTATTGGTGGACAAGTCCAAGATGGAAATAATGAATTAATGATACTGATGATCATCTTGTTCAAAAAAAAAATACTAATGATCATGATTATAAGAAAAGGAAAGGCTAAAAAGTGTCCTTGAAACATTGTATAAGAAGATAAAAATAGAATATTATATTAGAAAATGATGAAAAATGATGAATTTAAATTTTTAAAAATCAAAATGTTGTTGAATCCAATGCAAACATGTTTATGTTAATTTAGCATAACCCTATAAGAAAAGCCGCATTAACAAGGAGTTGAGTTTGTATGGAGAGATTTCAAGTTAAAGCACCGATGATCTATGTGAAGGAGATAAATATAAATTTATTTGTACGTGTTCTTTAGACTAAAAACAGGTTTTCTATCTTGGATTAAAATTTTTCTCATTAAAAATCAAAAGAAACAGTATTATATGGTGATCAATAAACCCATCAAAAATTTTCGTTTTTTAAATAAATAAAAAATTGATCGTGGTTATGACCCGATCAAATTTACATACTAAAAATGTCGATTGAAAGTTTATAATTCGATCGATTGAACAATTTAAAAAGTTAGAGGCAACTAAAAGGAGAAAATTGATCTCCAGGTATCTAGTGTTTGCTCCAAGAACCTCAAACTAACTAAAAATTTCAAACGACAATTAACTACCTCTCAATAGTTAATTGCCGTCAAGAGCCGTCATATCATACAAAGAAACGCATAAACAAAACTCATTCTTGTTAGTAACGGTAATTAATTACCGTTTATCTCTTTTTCTCAATTACATTCTGTTTTATTTCTACCTATATTCTGTTTTACTACACTGTTAGAGTAGGCAAACCAAACTCTTTCAATAATTTGTGCATCGTTGTATATAAATTTTGGTAAATTATCATTAACTAGTTTTCATAAAAACATTTCAGTTTATGATCTAGGAGCAAATTAAATTGATCATTGTCATTTTTTTTCTTCTTTTCACAAAGAACTTCTTCTGTATTCTTTTTTCTTAATATTCTGCTATATTGATTGAAAATCAATTCACTCTACAGATCTTGACTCCTTGTGCTTATGAAGCACGTGCCTTTCTCATAGGTCTTATAGTGTGTTATTCTGTTTAACTTGAAGCTACCCAAAGAGGTGAACGGATTAATTACTGTTGCTAACAAGAATGAGTTGTTTCTGCGTTAGTGTATATGACAGTTTTGGAGTGAACGGTAATTGATTGTCTTCGGCGGTATTTTGATGTTTGATGTGATTGTGAGCAAACATTGGGTGCCTAAATAGCAATTTTTTAAAATACTAAAGTCTACGGATATTGGCCGGAAATTTTACGTTATACCCTAACACATATATTTTCACCCCTACAAATCTTTTAAAATTTCAATTTTATCCTTTTTGCTATTTAACCTTTTACACATTAATTTTTCACCCTTACTTTTAATATTTCTCAATTAAGTTTTGTCAAAAAAAAAAAAACATTTCTCAATTAAGTATGAGTTCACCCCCACATGATATTCTTCCACATATGTATTTATGATATTTTTTTCATTATAAACCTTTCTGACAAAATTTCGGAATATTCATTGCTACGTTTCCGAAAATTACTCAAAAGACTCATGTTTAACTTTTTCGGTAAGCATACCGGAAATCTCAATAATCCTTTCCGGTTCACGAGTTTAGTGAAATACTAGGCTAAAGAGTTATTCATGCATAAAATTTCGGAATACTCATTGTTACGTTTCCGAAATCCTCACAACTCTTTATAGCAGTTAGCTATATATATATATATATATATATATATATATATATATATATAAATCTAAGTTTAATCTAGTTCCTAAAATTCTCCTATAGAATGTTAAAACATTGCTATAATTTTTTTCCTTCATTTTTCTATACGAAAAAATAAGCACAAGAATAAAGCATGAGATTAAGGTCTATGTTGCTGCTGCTTCTTCTTCATTGAGAAAAGTGGTTGAATTTGCAATTGTCTTTTGAATGCCTCATTAAAAAGAATATGATCATGGACGACTTTAATAATTGTTAATTTTAGTAATAGTTTCTTGTTCCAAAAATTATATTAAATTTTTTGAAAACGATTTGGAGAATAATCAATAATTGATGATTTCATCAAAGAAAGCCTATTGTTTGATGGGAGTGGGAGTTTTAATTTCTTTTTCTAGCAACCATTTTGTTCTTCAAAAAAGGTGGGGTGAACAGTTGTAAGGGTGAATTGTGTTTTATTTTATATAAGGGGTAAATTTGATAGTTTGTATAAAATGTTGAGGTCAAGGTATAATAGTAGGGGTATGGGGTACAACTTTCATATTGGCCCGATCAAAAATAAGTCCGATAAAATAGAATTTGCGCTCAAAAATTTCAATTCAAATTATCTCAAGGAGATTTACTTTTCCCACCCTAAGCCTTTCCTCGCGCGCCCTATTTTTTTCTCCAATTTTACCCCTGGTCCGGATTTAGTTTTCCGAACTGCATTGATAGGGATTTCCAGATTTATCCGGAATTAAAAATCCGAAATGCTCTTTTTTCAGAATGTTTTTCATTTTAAGCTTTCAAATTCGTGAAATTAATGCAAATAGAAATATAAAACAAAAATAAAAAGACAAAAAGATAAAAATAACTCATTGTATTGTTAAAGAAATAATAGATACTGGGGTGTATCTACGCGAAACTTGCCTTTTTCAGTAGGGTGATGGATGGTTCGGATTTTATAATCCAGATTACTTCAACATTGGATTTTTTTCCAACCCATTCGCCAAGAAAACGCTCCAAATAAAAGGGCCTGATGCAGTTCGGACTTTAAAATCCGGAAAAACTTCATGCTATCCGGATTATAAAATCCGGAACACCTCAGTAACATTTTGGATGGTGACATTTCACCAAAGGTTTGGCCAATTAGTGGAGTTTTAATGCGTGTTTTGGACGGTTTTGAATGAAAAACACGTTTTCCTTGACTTCCAAATGACTTAGGACTTGTTTTAGGCTATAAAAAGGCTTGGATCTTTAACATTTTCCTTCATTCTTCTTCACCTCCTTTCTTACATTTTCTTCAATTTTTTAGTTTTTTAGGTAGCTTTTAAGAGTGTTTGTGGTGTCATGGTCATTGTTGACAGCTCATACGACCCTTGCAATTGCGTTGCAGCTTATGCGGGGGTCGTATAACAGTCAACAGAGACCCTTGACATCAAAGAAAGACACAAAATTTCATAGCGTATGTATCCAGAATTTAATTTTCGGAAACACTAACAATCTGGTTCGAAAAACGTAATCCAGACCAGAGGTATTTTTAGAATTTTTGCAGGGTGCGCGAGAAGGCAAGAGGGTGGGAAAAGTAACACTCTATCTCAAGACATGTGCTCGTGTGGCCACCCCCTTCCAGAGCCTCCAAATTTTCCGTTTTACCCCCTAAAGCAATGAGAGGGTCTGAAGAGCACACGTCTTATTTCTGATCTTTTTGAAAGAAAAAAAAATGTTTAATGGATCTCATTTCTAATTAAATTTTTTAACAGGTATACCCTTTAGGCTAACAAAAATATTTCATATTTATTTCCATGTTTGTTCTTCAAACGATTAACTTTTTCACATCCTATTTTCTTTTTCCACATTTATTGTAATGGTCAATGGATATGGATTTTGATATTGTGCAAGTTAAATAGATTTATTTACAATGAAGAATGTTCAATTATATAACATAAATAGTTTTTTTTTAATGGCCAGTGTAACATAAATAGTTGTTAATAATGCACAATGTTTAAAATATGCACCTAAATGCTTATTATCAGTAACATAATTTTCATCATAAAAGGTGATGTATGCACCTCAAACCCGCTCAACACATCTAAATGAAAAGCTCTATCGTGGCTGTTTTTTTTTAATCAGGCATCTCAATAAACAAATGGAAATTAAGTAAAGATGTGGCTGCCCCAACTAAATTTTGAGTAACCTCTTTAACTTTTAACTTTTATTGATATTTCGACATACATTTAGTCTATTATTTTTAATGAAATAATTATTAATTTTTTTACTAAAATAATACAAGTTATCATTTTTTTTTTATCTATTTAAGACTTTTTATGACAAATATGTTTAATCTAGAAATTCCCTAAAAAAAAAAGTTTAATCTGGAAATGAAAGAAATCTTTGGTACGTCTATATGTGATCAACTCCAATACTTGCGAAGTCTTGACGTAATCACAATTATTTTTGCTTCTTAAATTCAGTTACCCCCCTTTATCGTTTTACCATGAAAGTGCACAATACGACTTCCACCTCTCTTGCTTCCCTAACTCTCAGCCAGTGACACGTGATGTAATATGAGTTTAATCAAGCTTACAATGAAACTCCTTCAATCAAGCTTACATTATTCTTAATATTGATAGTAGCTGCATTGGCAATCCCGTTAGAGTTGGGTTTAATGAGTTGCTTTGTCACCCTCCAATGTTTGGAGTTTAAGATTTTCGAAGTTCCCCTAAAGATCCTCTGAAATTCTTCAAGCCGAGCTTCGCGCCATTTATCATGGGATTTTATTGGCCAAATAGAAAAGATTTACTTCGTCAAAGTTTACGTGTCTTTATTGTCCACACTATGTGAGAAGGAAATATCTACGTTAATATTCTTGTTAAGTTAGATGTTTTCTATAACATAATTCTCACAGTCCACCTTTCCCTCTTTTCCACTTCTCACACCTCCCTCATCATGAATTTCAGATTGGATTCCACTTGTGTGACATTATGCTATGAATGTTACATGATATTGTCCAACCACACTGTGACACGTAACAACTTCATTTTAAAATAAAATATAATAAAAACATTGTAAAAAAGAGAAGGAAAAAAAACACACGTATCACATTATGGTTGGACAATATAAGATGACATTCTCTCCACAATGTTACACAAATAGATCCACATATTCCATGGTAATTTGATTGATTATACAGAGTATAGTTTTCTCCTCTATCCTTTTATCCTTTCTCGTTTTTGATAGCTTTGTAAACAAAATCATTTCAAACTTCTCCAAAACAATTTCTATTTTATTTTATCTTTGTTACTATATAAATATACATTTCTCTTCTCTTCTCTTCTCTCGTCTAATCAAATAAAGAAAAGTAAATTGGTCACACTCCTTCTTCACTTTTTCTCAACCAACCAAACAAAGCAAAAAAGTACTATGCCGTAGTAATTGGGGAACAGAAATGACAGTCTAACAATTTCCTACCACCTTCCGACCTCCACCTTTTCACAAACACTAGGCTCTTAAAACTCTTCACATCAACATCGTTAGTCCCAACGATGACGTATCCACTACGTTCCATAACCTAATCCCAAACCAAACCTCACACACAACACTTTCACACTCTTCTTCATTTTCATCGCCAAACCAAACTTAAAAAGAAAAACCCAAAAATACCCCTCCGATCTCCGAGATGGCGAATATTCCCCCGGAAATATTCATCGACATACTCTCCCTTTTACCACCACACCCCCTCCTCCGATTCCGATTAACTTCAAAATCACTTAAATCCATAATCGATTCTCACACCTTCACCAGCCTCCATCTCAAAAACTCCAACAATTTCTACCTCATCCTCCGTCACAACGCTAATCTCTACCAACTCGATTTTCCTAGCCTAACCCCCCCAATCCCACTCAACCACCCCCTCATGTCTTACAGCAACCGCATCACTCTCTTCGGTTCATGCAACGGTCTCATCTGTATCTCTAACATCGCCGACGATATCGCTTTCTGGAACCCTAACATCCGTAAACATCGGATCATCCCTTATCTTCCTACTACTCCTCGCTCTGAATCTGATACCACTCTCTTCGCGGCTCGTGTTCATGGATTTGGTTTCGATTCTTTTGCTGGAGATTATAAACTTGTTAGAATCTCTTATTTTGTTGATTTACAGAACCGTAGCTTTGATTCGCAGGTGAGAGTTTTTAGCTTGAAGATGAATTCGTGGAAAGAGCTTCCTAGTATGAATTATGCTCTTTGTTGTGCAAGAACTATGGGGGTTTTTGTTGAAAATTCGAATTTGAATTCGAGCTCTCTTCATTGGGTTGTGACGAGGAAACTCGAACCGTTTCAACCTGATTTGATAATTGCGTTTAATTTAACACTAGAGATTTTCAATGAAGTTCCACTTCCTGAAATAGGTGAAGTTAACAGTGAAAGTGAGAGTTTTGAAATTGATGTTGCGGTTTTGGGAGGGTGTCTTAGTATGATTGTGAATTATCAAACGACTCAAATTGATGTTTGGGTGATGAAAGAATATGGTTTGAAAGATAGTTGGTGTAAATTGTTTACTTTGGTGGGACTCTTTTTTCCGACGCCTTTGAAATCGTTGAGGCCTTTAGGTTATTCGAGTGATGGAAAGAAGGTTTTATTGGAAATAGATCGTAAGAAGCTGTTTTGGTATGATCTCAAGAGTGAAAACGTTACTAGTGTTCCAGGAATTCCTAATATGAATGAAGCTATGATTTGTGTTGGTAGTCTTGTACCACCTTCTTTACCTGTTGATAATTGTAGGAAGGAGAATTTACACAAATTGAGATGTGAAAGTATAAGCAAGAGAAGGTACTTTTTGTTGTTTATCTGGGTTTTTGCTGTGTATAAGTTATATCAGTTCAATGAACCCATCATATGTTATATGTACTTAACTCTATATTAAAGGTCAAATGGAATTCTTATTATAGGACAAGGAGTCTCTAATCACTTTGAAGTCTATACCTTTGTTTATGTATATGTATTTGAGCATGTGTGCATGTTGAATTTCAATTGACCAAGTGTGTATGCTGAATTTCAATTGACCATGTGTGTATGCTGAATTTCAATTGACCATGTGTTTATGCTGGATTTCAAAAGAAACAAAAAAGACAACTGTTTATGTTATGTGTTGGTTTAAGAGTTGACCTCGTGACTAGCTAAAGTCCACCCTCCTCTCTTCAGGGTTGGGGGGTGGGGGAATTATACCAAAGGATCTGCAGGATTCCTTTTCTTTAAAATTAGTTTAAGAAAGAATCTTGGTATGAATTGATTTTTTTCATTCATTGTTTAAGATCCTCACTCCGAAATATTTATTTTGAGAAGCTTAATTTTGAATGTTGAGACTATTCCACCCTGCCGTGGTATTTGTGTATGTAGGGAGAAGAAAATTGTTTAGAAATTTACTCACCATGAAATTACTTCAAATTTAAGTATAATTCCTTTAAAAAATTTGGTTTTTTTATCATGCTATTCTTTTATAATATTGTTGAGCTTACTTCTATGAGATTCGCCTGTTTTTTTTTCTTTCAGGGATGACTTCTTGTCCCAAGGATTTAAATTGTCATTGTAAGGGAGCGAAAGAAGAACCAGGGATGTGTAGCTGAAGCCGGATAGTCAAGTTGTTTCTAAGTGATGGAATTAGTCACCTTGGTTAGCGGGAAGAGTTTAATTTGTAAGGAATGTAGCTCTATCCATTTGTATCTCTCTTCTTGAATGGCGTGAGACCACACTTCACGCATGTAAAATTCTCACACGAGGGGATCCATTCCGGGTGGAATTGTGAATGGGGATCGCCTATGGTGGAAGAAAGGCCCACGGAAGTGCCACAGGGATCCCAAAGCCAGAATAGAATATTGAAGATGAAGAAAAAGGAAATTGAAGATCAGATACCAAATGTACATGTCTTCTTTTCTTTCCTTTTATTTGGTGTTCACTTGCTCTGTAATTGCGAGAATCCTGCACACTTGTTATATGCAGTACCCAAAAAAAAGGTCTGTTTGTCGTATAGGTCTAACAAAGTGTTGAAAAATAACCTATATGTGGTTAAGTTGTAAAAAGTGTGGAAACAGTTTACAATCTGTGTGATTTTGTATGTATGAATGTTAGTCTAGCTTCATGGTCACCTGTAATAAAACTTTTACATTAGTCCAACCTTACATGAATTGTATTTTTTGCTTTATAATATGTGTGGAAACTCTTGGCAACCAGCCTAGTTATGTATTAATTGTGTGATCCATCTACTCTCCTTAACCTCAAATTTTAGTTGCTTTTGTTTCATGATTGGCCTTTTGTTTCTCAATCATACTTTTTGATCATTCAAGCTTTCTCTATGCTTTTCAATATATTAATGACTATTGGAGCTCACTAATTATGAATATGGCTCTAACTGTCACTATTAATGTTATCTAAATCACTTACTTGGACGAGTAAGAACTCTATTTTTAGAAAAAATTGATTTTGCTTGACATATCTAATTCAATGATTCACTCGACCATCTCCTTGATGTGCTTTACTCACGTCTCTTTCAATGGAAAAAAGTCTTTGTTCTTGTTTATTTCAGGGTGGCATTTCATGTCACCCTCGCTCTTGTTGCAGTACAAAAAAGACCCTACACCTGCACACATCCTTTATTGACGACCAGAGTTTTAATAATGCGTCTGTTAGGAAAGCTATCCCTCAATTTCCTCCCCTCAGAACTCATAAATGTAAAAGTCTATTACTTATGTGCACATGTCAGAAGCTTTTTTTTTTTGAAGCAAATGTCAGAAGCTATTTGACATTCATATTTTCGGTGCATAGTTTTTCAACATAAATTGGTTGGCATAGTAATAAGTTTTTACCGTGCCATAAATGTAAATGGTTGGGGCATGGCTCTTTCACTCCAATAAATAGCTTGCTTGCTTGTGAACCACTGTAAACACACCAGAGCAAAGTAACACAACTGATACTTGTTCTCTTAGAGTAGTGAGAGGAAAAATATAGAGAGAAAAAAATTAGTTTCTCCTTTGAAGTTTCTCCTAGTTAATGTCAGTATTCTCCTATTTATAAGAGAGAGAGAGTGGTAATTGTACTCTTTGTTTTTCTTTTCTCGTCTCTTATTTTAGCTGCGTGATAATATTTTGTTACTCTGGTACCCAACGAGTAATGTAACATGTGAACCCTGCTCTGAAAGAGAAAGAAAGGAGAGAGAGAAACGAAAAACCCTAGCAACCTTCCTTCCTTCCAAAGGCGGCTGACCGCCTTCCGCCGGAAATACTCGCCGAAATTTTGTTCTGCTTACCAGTAAAATCACTTCTCCGGTTTGGATCAACTTCAAAAATCCATAATCGATTCTCACAACTTCATCAACCTTCACCTCAAAAGTAATTCCCTCAATCGATACTTAATCCTTCGACACAAATTCGATATCTACCAAATCAAAGATGATTTCTCAAACCTCACCGCCGCCGTTCCACTCAACCACCCTTTCACGCGTAACAACACCAACATTGTTCTTATCGGTTCATGTAACGGCCTCCTCGCCATCTCCAATGGCGAAATCGCTTTCAGGCACCCTAACGCCGCCAACGAAATTGCAATCTGGAACCCTAACATCCGTAAACATCAGATTATTCCTTTCCTCCCTCTTCCTATCCCTAACATTCTATATGACAACATTGACTGCGGTGTATGCGTTCACGGCTTCGGTTTTGATCCTTTAACCGGCGATTACAAACTCCTCAGACTCTCTTGGTTAGTCTCTCTACGAAACCCTTTTTATCATTCACATATCAGACTCTTTAGCTTGAAAACAAACTCCTGGAAATTAATTCCTAGCATGCCGTATGCTCTTGTCTATGCTCAAACCATGGGGGTTTTTGTTAAGATTTCTATTCATTGGATAATGGCAAAGAAACTTGATGGGTTACATCCTTCTTTAATTGTCGCGTTAACACTTGAAATTTTCAGTGTGGTTCCTCTTTCTGATGAAATAGGTGAAGAAGAGGTTAATTCGAATGAGAGTGTTGAAATTCATGTTGCTGCTTTGGGAGGCTGTCTTTGTATGACTGTGAATTATGAAACTACTAAAATTGATGTGTGGGTGATGAAAGAATATGGTTCTAGGCATAGTTGGTGTAAACTTTTTGCTATGGTTAAATCGTGTTTCACTTCACATTTGAAATCATCGATTCCTTTATGTTATTCTAGTGATGGAAGTAAGGTTCTGTTAGAAGGAATTGAGGTTTTGTTGGAGGTACATCATAAGAAGCCCGTTTTGGTATGATTTGAAGACTGAACAAGTTAGTTATGTTGAAGGAATTCCAGATTTCGATGGAGCTAAGATTAGTGTTGTAAGTCTTGTACCACCTTCCTTCCCAGTTGATAATTCTAGGAAGAAGGAGAATCATACAAGCAAGAGCAAGAAAAGGTACTTTTTATTCATTATCCTAGTTTATTGAGTTTTTGCTATGTATTAGTTAATATCAGTTCAATGAACCCATCATATGATTTATGTAGTTAAACTCTGTGCTAAAAGTCAAATTGAATTTTCATTATAGGAAGGATTCTATAATTACTTTGAATTCTCTACCTTTGTCTAAGTATATGTAACAAAAAAATTGAGTTCTTATTATAGGAAAAGGATTCTCAAATTGAGTTTTTTTGCTTTGTTTATTGTGTGTCTTCTGGATTTCGAAAGAAACAAAAAATTGACAATGATGTATGCTATGTGTGAAAGAAAGAATTTGCTAAGTGTGAATTTTGGTATGAATTGACAACAATGTATGCAATGGAACAGGGAATTCTTCTCTTTGCGTCATGTCATTTCATATACTTGCCTCGTCCTAATGGCAAAATGTCTTTTATTATTGTTTCTTTTGCTAAGTGTGTTTACCAAAACCTTTTATAGATCTTGTGTATCTTGCACGTATTTTTTCTTGATGATATTAAATTATCTCATTGACAAATGATTTGATAGATTGACAGCGGCATTATACACATATCTGGATATTAGTATACCTTTATGTTTTGAATTTCATTTAGTTATTTGTTTTGGGCGAGATTTAAATGATCCTAACTGTTCTATAGACTAATTTCCATCGAGGTGTTGCCTTAACAAATCATTTGATAGCCATCATATGGCAGCTTGTTTATGTCCAGTCAAGTGAAATTGAACCTTGCTTATTTGTGTTTGGCTTCTAGTTCTACATTCTTGCTGTTAGATTCATCATGAAAATAGGTTTGTATGCTTGTTCAAATGGAGTGAATTGAGTTATGAATGTCAAAGCTAATTTTGGTATATGACATCATACAAGAATGAAGCGGAATATACTTATTTTGTGTGTTTTAAGGGTGCATAATTTCTTGAATCAACATGAGGTATACTTTTTGGGAAAATTACACTGACCTCCCCTAATGTTTTCTTAAACAACACATACACTCCTATTTTTCAAAAAACACTTACCTCCCCTGCAATTTAACGTCGTTAAGTTTATAAACTACTTCACCGTGCAATGTGCGCTTTTCTTCCTTTTCAACTTTCCCTCCAATGTATTCCCCCTAATTCACCTAGTTCGCTGTTAATGTTTTTTCTTGTTTCTGAGATACTGCTTGTTAATGTACCCAGTTTGCACTTCTCTTGTTAATGGTTTTGATATGGAGTGAAGCGACGTTGTTGAAGTTTTAAAGGGTCGAGCTTGTTATTTTGAGCTAAGATTAATGTTGTAATATTATGAATTCATTTTCAATATATCCCATCCAATATATAAAAAATTAGTTATTGATAATTAGGAACAGAGGGATTGTGAATGGGTATATCCTGTACCAGTTTATCACATAACTTTCTTTTTTGGCTTTTTCAAGAAAAACACAGTGTAGAAGAAGGATATAGAAAATGTAAAGGGGGTAGAGGTTTGTAAGGGTTTGGGTAAAATAAAAAGGATCGGAGAAGTCTCCTGGAGCATCAAACCCTTATCTAATTCTATGGAGAAACCAAATCTATTTGTATGTGTTTGTTGCAGAAGGACTTTGATTTACTTAAACTCTGTTAAGAAGGCAGTGGCAACATTAATTTAAAAGGGAGGTGTGTGTCAGTCAAAGAAATCAGTAAGGGAGGTCAATGTTCATTTTTAAACTAGAGGGGGTGTTTGCGTTATTTAAGAATACCTCGAGGGAGGTGAGTGCAATTTTCCCATACTTTTTTTATGCTTACCTCTAAAGGAAGGTGGAAGAAAGGCAATATTAGTCTAAGAATGATGTATAAAAGCTAACCTACATTCATCACAGCTTAGGATCACAAAACAACTGAACTAATCTACTATTGCTTACACAAATTCTTGCAATGGTGTCTGCTGTTGTGCGCAGAATTGTTAATGGCTTTGGTTAGGAAGTTTACTCCAAAATCCAAAGGCTTGTTAAAATGCGCAAGTTTGGAGGATTTAATTATCGTTTGGTGCACCAAGTGGTTGCCCCAGAAGTTTGAAATGAGTAATGTTTTCTTGAAAGTCTAATGATATTTCTTTGCATTTATGTTTGGAAGTCAACGTTTCTTCATGATCTAATTCTGTAACTGAATGTTGCGATTTGAAAACTAGGAATGAGGGCTTCAATGACCAAATATGTACCTAAGTGTTGTAGATACTATTTAGAAGTAAATAGAGGCTAAACTAGTTGTACTAGAGTGCAAGGGTGCACGCAGAATATTTAGAATATGTACCTAAGAGAAGAATTTGCTCTTTAGTTTGGTATGAATCTCTAAACACACTTGGCTAAAGAATTTGTTGAAAGAAAGAATTTTGGTATGAATGTTTTTTTTTCATTCATTTTTTGAGATTTGGACTCCTAAATATTTATTTTGACCAGCTTATTTCGGAATGTTGAGACTATTCCACCTTGCCGTGTTATGTAAGCTTGTTGTTGAGAAATTGGCCTACCATGAAATTACTCTAAGCTTTTGCATAGTTCATTTCAAAAACATGGTTTTTTATATACTATTTTTGTGAAATTGTTGAACTTACTTCGATGAGATTCATTTTTTTCTACAGGGACGACTTCTTGTTCTTGTCCGGAGGATTTAAATTGAGATTGTAAGGGTTGGAAGGAAGGACCTGTGATGTGCAGCAGCTGAAACAGAATACTCAAGTTGTTTCTTGTAATGGAATTAGTCTGCTTGGTTTGTGAGAGGTTGAATTGGTAATGAATGGAGCTGCACTCATTTTTTTTCTCATTTTGAATTGTATG
>Ga0228710_1004052_pt1 | contig 23127 bp, 8 predicted proteins | sample MedpolnodulmetaG_FD_177995 | JGI IMG/M metagenome (GOLD analysis project Ga0228710, IMG submission 177995) | Root nodule microbial communities from Medicago polymorpha collected in Santa Monica, California, United States - pink nodules | ecosystem: Host-associated > Plants > Roots > Nodule...
TATTTTTTTTTGGTAGTGTAAAAAAAAAAAAAAGTTACCATATAATTTAATTACATTTAATTTTTTTTTTCCTTGGGTCAACACGAGATATTATCCCCTCTCAAAAAACAAGGGAACCTATTTTATTTTATTTTATTGTTGTAAGCGGTAATAAAATCAAATTACCCTTGAAATATGTCTATAAATTTGATCTCAAGATTATAATAATTTTACTTCACACACTCCTATCAACCTTTTTCATTTGTTTAGTTGTCTATTGTTTGTTCTTTTTGCTCTTTACAATCAAATGACACTCAAATATCATTTCATACATTGAAATATATGGTTCAAATAGTTCACCTATGACTTGTGACAGATAAACAAAGAGAAACATCCTTACTCATTGAAAAATGTTTTGGTGGATAACAATATTGTTTTAAGGTTTTCTTTTGGTGGAACTAATTATTTTGATGATTTTCTTTCTCTAGATGGAAGTTTTCAAAGTGGCAGTAACATTATGTATGTATTATATGTTAAGATATATAAGGAAAATTGGTGATAGAGTAAAGAGGGAGAACATTCATAATACTTTAAAAACAATTATCTCTAGCAATTTGTTGTCAACAAGTTATAAGGAGCAATCACTAATAAAATTAGATAAGTTCATCATCACAAAATTATTATATGTTAATATAAAACACAACGGTGAATCCATAAATATTTTAGAAAAATAAAATTGCATATTAGAACTTTCCAATTACACTCATGGTATGGTATCCCTCAAAAAAAATTACACTCAAGGTATTTCTCATGATTAATGTTTATAAATAAATGTATCAATGACATTAAATGTGCAAAATGTTAGCGATTGATTGCTAAGAATTTCCACATGCTTATTTTGTTCACTGTACTATTAAAATAGTAAGTTAATTATTACTACTATGAAAATCAAATAACGATTTCCTCTCTTTGGTCTATGAGTGCAACGAAGTTGTTTATAGATTCATAATTACATATAAAATATGTTTGCTCAAGTTTATTGGATAAAACTTACTTAACCATTGGTACACTTTTTACTAAAAAAAATAGTTTTGTAAATATTTATAAAAAAAAAAAGACTTCAAAAAAGATATATGGAAAAAATAAATTACATACCTTATTTAATAAAGGATATGAGATATTACCAAACTTGACATTAGAGAGGAAGGGTCAAAATTATAATTACTATAGTCGAATTCAAGAACATGAGACCAAAGAAGGGTTCAAATTGATGAGCAGGGCAATGCAGTTGGACTAGACAACTTACATATTGAAGTGTGAAAATGTCTTGGAGACATACACATTGGGTGGATCACCAAACTTATTAACAAATTTATGAGGTCAAACAAAAGTTTTGGTTGAGTCTTGCAAGAATCACTTTAATTTTGACTTATAAGAACAATATCAATACAAACCTTTCAAAGATATACAAAATTGTGGAAATTATTGGGGGATTAAAATTATGAGTCAAACCATGATGTTATGAAAAAGTTTAATCAAACGAAGATTAAGAAAATAGATTAAAGTTATTGATGTTGTACTGGACATGGTGTTGGGATCTAAAGAACCAACCCGAAATTAAATTAAGTACAGTATAGATGAGATTGTTGTGTTGGATGTGTAATAAGATTAAACATGATATGACTAGAAATAACAATATTAAAGAGAGTTAAGATAACATCTGTAATATCTTGAAAAAGATGGTGGAAACTTGGTTTAGGTGGTTTGAGCATGTCGAGATAAAACTAACTGGTTCTATAGTAAAAAAAGTATACCATATGAAGTGGATTCAAATCACTAGAGGTGTAGAGGAAGACCGACAAAATCTGTAAGAGAAATTATTAAGAAAGAAATTGAAATTATCAAAAAGCTTTTAAATAAAACATCTTGAAATTAATAAGTTGCATATAAATATGGTACTCAATATAACATTAGGACATTGTGTGATCAATGTAGCAGATATCATTTATGATATAAGAATGCTTTTGTTGTTGCTAATCCAGTTTGATCTAGAGGTAAGTAAAGTCTAGCATAAAATTGTTCCACCCGGGAATCAAATTTAATCTTCATTATGACCAAAGATAGAATCATGGACCAATGGTTGAGGGACCCTAGTATATTTACCACCAATCTGTACGACAACTATTTTTTTGTTAGAAACAAATTTAATCTTTAAATTCTAGAATTTATCATGTTGATCATCAGAATTATTATGTTTAGCATGTGGAAGTATATTTGAATTCATGATTACCAAATAGTGGTGTGTTTGACTTTCTAGATCAACACACCAAATCTTGTATAAAAGCTACTTCTAGTACTCTTTGCACCCATTTTAAATCATCCACAACATAGCACTCTAATTGGGTGTTTAGATGGGTCCCCTGTGTCTACATCATTAATTTTACGGTAATATTTAATAAACACCGATTTTCTCCAACCGAGCATCTCAAAAGAAATTATTAAATAAGTCGCACAAATAATTCTATATCATTACATTTCAACAAAATTTATTTAATTTATTAAGATTTATTAAATAGGACCGACATAAAATGAAGAGAGTCCATAGACACCCTTCTCCATACACACCCATATATTTTACTCCATAATGAGGATGCCTATTTAACATGGTACTAAATAGGTTAAGCACCCACCATACCATTGTAGATGGTCTTACCTTTAATTCTGATATATTATATTTGCCATTAGCAAAAAATACAGCCTTACATTAGTTTAAGGCATTATCACTGATCCACACAATCTTACATATGATTGTTATGATTATTAGCCACAATAGGCAATGCTCCTTTAGAAGAACTACAAAGAAATATCACAAACAGCTTGTATTATAGTTTTGATAAACTGAACATTATAATCACCGGCATACTTTCATCAACAACTTGGTGATTGTCACAGGAAGTTGTATTAGTAAATTAATACCACAATTGCACATTCATTTTGGTGTTGGTGAGAGGTGTCATTTGTTATTAAGCTCTCTTTGTTGTACTCTTTTTCCTCCGCTTAATAATATTGGCCGATTAAAAAAAAAATCATGAAGGATTCGATCAAAAACAAGTCCAAGTTATGCAATCAATCATCGATCATAAACCTATAAGAAATTGCAATAGAGGAATTCATCATCGAATTCAGCTGAACACAGGAATCACATTTGATCGAACACATAATTTAAAATTAGAATGAACACAGAACCTAATATTTAATGAACAAAACCTACATAAGAATCAGAGTTCAGAGAAGAACATGAACAACTTCGAGCTTGTGGCATTTGGAGTTACAAATTGGAATATGAAACCACAAAATAGTATGCGTCGTGTGTGTTTACAACTTCGATCTGAGCCAAGATCAGCATGCAGCGTGTGCGATGGTTAAGATTTCAGAGCATGTGTGGTGGTTGAAATCTCCGTGTGCGGTGGTTAAAATCCATGTGTGTGAGAGTTCAAATTGGCATGTGCCGTGGTTTGAGCTAAGCGTTCAAATCGGCCTGTTGCCACACCATTTGAAGGAGCATTTATGTTTGAAGAGTTATGCGTCGTCGGCAAAGGTTGATTGTAAGCGAATGACATTGTCTATGTAGCAGAAGCTATATAACCACATTTATAGAATAACAAAGAGTGGTATAATAACAATACTTTTTTTCTAACTACGCAAAATTCGTTGTAGGTGAATCAAGAGAAATTGTTATAACTATCAACAAAATACCAATCAACAAACATATCATAAAATCTATGCACAAATAATGTAGCCATTATAAGATGAAAACAAACAAGGGTTTTGAGAGTTCAAAAAGACTAAAACTACATAGAAACTCAACTATTTGTTGCATAATTATAAAGTATAAACCCTATTGGAAAAAGAAAAAGAAAAAAATACAGGATCATTGGCAAACAATCCTTTAGGAGCCTTCGAGACACGCCTTGCATTAGGCCTGGGAGGGATTTGCAGAGCGGTAGAACTTGAATCCTCGTTACGAACCTCGACGTCATTCCCACCACCATAAATTGGAGTAACAGTCTTATCAGTAACTTCACCCTTGCAAACAGGACATTCTTTAGCTAGAGAGGATCTTGTAAACGACCATGGTGATTTTGTATTCAACCATCTATATAAGCATGGCCAACAAAACAAATGACCACAACAAGTAAGAACAGGATCCTTAGCCAAATCAAAACAAATATTACAATCATAGAAACCTCTATCATTGCAATAACCCTTTTTATCAACATTCTCCTTTTTCTCTGATGTCTTGCTCTTTTCCAAAATATGATCCAGATCAATGTCCATCGGAACCGATCCTGATTCATAAAGATTACTACGACGAAAAGAATCATTAACAATGGGTTCCAGATCAATGTCCATTGGAATCGAACCTGATTCTTGGTTCCTCATCACAACAGCTTGAGAAAAGAGGGATCACAAAGTATGAATATAAATATAAACCCTAACTGAGTAAAAAAGTTACTAAACCCTAAAACCTCGGCGTAGATAGAAAGCACAGCGTAGATAGAAAGCTACCTCAGCGTAGAATGCGTATGAGTGAAGCCAAACTGATTTCATTAGAACTTTCTTTTTTACCATAATAAATAAATAAAAAAGATTAGGTGTTAAATATGTTTGTTTTATTTTAGGAGATGAGAGATAAAAGGGATACGCCGAGATCAATTTATAATTTTTAAAATAATTTATTTTTTAATAGAAAATAGTTTTTTTTTTTGGGTACAATTGAAAACAGCTATTTTATTTTTGTGGTGGTTGGGGTTTGAACCCCAAACCTTTCCTAAACTCACGAGGACATTGAAAACAACTTTTAAAAACATAATAAAAGAAATCCATTTATATCTACATCTACCATCAATATAAACAAGTGAATCCCCTTCTATTCAAAAGTACACATGTCAATTATATCAAATTTTTGTCATATATATAGTCAGTGGCGCAGGCACCACCCAGCTAGGCTGGGCTGTAGCCCAAGCTCTGCTGCTGCTTCCTTTGTAAAAGCCCAGCCCAATGTCATTTTTTCTACTTAAAAAAAAAAGAAGACAGAATTTAGTGTTTTGTTTCTATTTTTTCAGCGCGAATACTCTTCTCCTTTTCTACGACAACAAGATCAACAATGTGTGGTTGAATGATTTGATGATATTTTACACCGAGCGGGAGATATTCAAGTCGTTTGATGATGTTGATATTATTTGAACATTCACTCGAAAGAGGTCGCGGAAATGACATTTACATCCTAATTTTATTTAGCACGCTATTGGCAGGTTATATTTTATCTTTCTTATTTAAAATTGTACTTTTGTTGAAAAAATGACAAACCTCTTTTATTTCGACTTATGACTATTTATATATATTATGTCACATATGAATTTGCGATAAATTTTTTGCCCAGGCTCTATAAAATTTCTAGCTCCGCCACTGTATATAGTCACAAATATATTTATACTTATAGTTTTAATCTATATAAAAAAATTTAGTTTGTTTTTTTAGGAAATATTTTAGTTAGAAAGTGATCTTACTCACTTCTACAAGTTAGAAATTCAAGTCTAAATAAATATAGATTTCATAATACATGTTCCATACTCATGAAACAATAGCGGAAACAAACAAAACATCGAACATGAATATGATGAGATCTACGACATGTTTGACTTATCAAGGATATTAAGAATTATGGTATTAGGAATACCTGGAATAAAGCTTTAATGACAACCCTCTCAACAACAACCATAAACAAAGAGGAGGTGCGATGATCTGAAACACAAAACAGGGTTAGTGGCGACAAATTTGGTTCTTCCTCAATTGATATCTTTATGTCTCAAATTCTCTTCAGATGGGGAGAAGAGAGAGTTTGCCGTGTACGGTGTATTGGGGACCATAGCCTCTTTTATATTGGATGACCATTAGGGTTTCCCATTATTCCGTTAATGGGTCATCCAGACATCCACTCATATTGAATCCATATCAATTAATTAAATATTTAATTAATTATCCAATTAGAAATCTAATAGTCTTATTACTTAATTTGATCACTAATCAATTAAGGCTCACAATTGATAAACAACTAATATAATTATTTTTACGATATTTGCCCTGATATCAAAATATAATTAAATAATAAAATATTCCAACACTTTGAGGTTGTTTCATTTTCTTATTTCGATGCTCTTCTTTTCTCCATATTTTGTTGTCGTTGTTGTATAATTTTGTCTTTTATTGCTACCTTTTATTAAATCTACATTTTCATGAAAGTGTACAAAAAATCCACATATATTTTCATGAAAGTGCACAAAGAACAACAAAAAGATGACTATTTTTCATGACAATCTACATTTTCATGAAAGTGTACAAAAAAATCCATATATTAAGTGAAAATGATTACTTTTCATTAATTTTTGGATTAAATATATTTTTGATCCCTATAAAATTGGAACTTTTTAAGTTTAGTCCTTATTTAATTTTAATAGTTTTTTAAGTCCTTATAAAAAAATTTACGCACTCGGTTTTAATCCCTACTAAATTCAAACTTGTTTAGTTATGCTTAAACTCTTAAGTTTTTGAACAATTTTTTGCATACGTGTTAAGAACATTACTAAAAGTTCTTCTGCAAAAAATTATCTAAAAATTTAATTTATACATCCAAATTTTTGTTGCTTTTATCTTTTGTCGTTTAAAAAAATTCATATTTGATTAATTTCATGTTAAAAAGTTCTAAAATTTAGAACCTTTTTTGCTAAAAAAAAAAGTAAATGAACCTTTTGTAATGTTCTAGACTTGTCTAAGAAAAATCGTATTAAAATTTAAGGATAATTAAACAAACTTTGTTTTAGCAGAGACTAAAATTACATGTAAATATTTCTTTATAAGGACTAAAAAAACTGTTAAAATTAAATAAGGACTAAACTTAAAAGTTTCCAATTTTATAAGGACCAAAAACATATTTAACTCTTAATTTTTTTAAAAGGTTTATATATATGAGTTTTGCTAGAAGTCACCCATGAAGGTGTCTTTTAGCAATCCACACCTCAAGGTGTGATTTTCACTTTTTAGTTATAACTTTGCTAAAAGACACCTTCATAAAAGTTAGTTGGTGTCTTTTAGCAAATGCTCATAGAATAATTTGCTAAAAGACACCTTCATAAAAAGTGTCTTCTAGCAAAACCCTATATATAGATAGATAAATAGATAGAGGAGAGAGATATTGACTCCAAGAGTAACTTAAAAGAGTTGCTCAAAATCCCCACCTTTGATTTTGTTTTAATCTAATGGCTCAATACTAACTTTAATCAAAACCACGGAAAATTATTGTGGATCCTCTTCCTAATATCGTCATTGCAACCATTCATTGGAGGTTTCTTGTTTCAGAAAATGAGTAGCAATAAACATCATAAAGCGTTTTGAACTTATGCTAAAATCTCATGGAATATGTTACTTTTGAAGGTTGTGCTTTGACTTTTATTTTCATGCGTGGTGTTGAGGATTGTTGAAGTTGAAGTCCTCTTCATTATACTTAGGATGTGGTTTTGATCCTTCATTTGAGATAACATGGTTTAACTCTTATGAAATGAAGAGCTAAATTGGAGAACCTTAATGTGTTTGAATCAGAGTGGGAAAGCTGACTTTACTATTATTGAGTATAGTTTTAGTCTCATTTACATGCAAAATCTTTGATGCAACACAATGTATATAAAATTTTGCATGTAAAATTAGATATGATCAATTAATATCAAGGATATGAATTTAATGTTTTTTTTCTGCATGGAAACACTTTGAATAAAACTGAAAATGAAACCATTCATCAGAGGTTCCTTGTTTATGTAATTGTTGTATTTCTTTAACTCCAACAATATTATAAAATTCAAGTACGCATACTTTGCAATTTCTGACGATATTGTAGACGTGATTCACCTATCTAGTTTTGAAGTACCGGTGACAATGTTCATTCCGCTTGATGTAATAGATGTAGGGTATGAGATAAGCATTTAGTGGGTGCACCAACATGAATATCAATGGAACTTATATTGATAACTCTTGTGGGTATTGTTGACTCTTAATTTAAACTTTCCAAGCTCAAGAATCAGGTTGTTCTTCGGTCTCTTTTCAATGTTGCACTTGCTCAACAAATATTAATGATGTTGGTAGAAGTGAGATTTTTCTCACATTTCATTTACAACCGTATTAGATTTTAGTGGGGGGATGGCTTCGTTGAGAGTTGGGGTTTATTTATCTGTGTTGACATGTGATCTTAAGTTATTCTTAACATGTTTTTCAGTTTATTTTAGTAGGAAATAGCAGCAAAATGGAGGAGATTGCCTATGATTTCGGGACTTTTGTAATGTTTTCTATATTTGAGTCTGAATTCTAGTTTTCCCGAAACATAGCAATTTGAGGGTTTTTTTGAAGTAATTCACGAAGAAATCATGCAAATCAGCAAATCAAGAACATCCGAAGAATTGTGAAGATTCAAGAAGCAGAGAATGAAGATTCAAAACACCTCAGAAGACTTACAAATGGGAGGAATTCTGTTCCCAAGTCCTGAGGCAAGTTATTTGAAGACAAAGACTTAAAATGATAGAAAATCGGAGAATTTGGGCCCAGGATAAAGATACCATACGCCTAGCCCATGGGGAATGTTCCTAGCACATTCCAAATTTTCCTAGCACACAAACCATGCGCCTAGGGCATGGCTTTTTCCACACTCGCATGCGCTAGGCATGCTAAGCATGTGCCTCGAGTGCCTGAAAACTCGAGGCACATTTGTCTTTTCCTGTTAGGGTTTTCGGGTAAAGCCCACACTTTTAGCCCAAACCCAAGTAGAAATTCTCACTATAAATACCATCCTTCCTCATTCAGAATTTCTCGTTTAGAACTCGAGCAGTTCAAGAGGAAGGCAACTTTGGATCTTCGGGAGAGTTTCTATCTTCTCCTTGATTTTCTATGGTATGTTTTTATCTTTAGTAATTTGTTTTTAGTTACCATGTGTACCTAAATCTTTTTAGGTTAGAGTTCTATGATGAACCTTTGTATATTTTTGTTGGATATTTTTATAATATAATTTGTCATTTATTTTATTTATTTATTTATTTATTATTTTGTTCGCTATTACGTTTTATTAGGATATAGTTTTTTCCCAGCTTCTCTATTCTTATTGGTGCACGCCATTTCAGGAAGTTTCTTTCATTTCCTCACTTAACTCCCAACTAAGCGCAATCATCTCACCCACAACCCTAGTTTGTGTCCTTCTCTCTCAAAATTGTTTGCATTCCTTCTCCGATAACAAAACTCCATCATTTTTCTTTCGTCTCAGAACTTTATCATTCACATTAGTACACTATAAAGTTCAAATCAAGCATCCCTCCCGCTAAAAAGACCACCTCTGATCAGCAAAACACAGTCACATCTACTCCTAAGAGGGTTGAGCCAATCATCACCGTTACTCCTACCCTAACCAAAAAGAAAAACACTCCCAAATCTGCCGCTAAAAAGAAATCCAAGAAGAAAAGTGATTCAACGAATGCACAAGCATAAACCTCTATTCAAAATGTCAAGAAAAACAAGGGTAAAGAGGAACTCAAAGACTCGTCTGATGTCTCAACTCATGCTGAAAAGAAGTTAACTTCTAGTCTTGATAAAAGTAATCCTGATGAAACCCTTATTTCCAATGTACCTGAAGCTGGTAGAAAACTAGGGTTAGAAGACTTGAATGATGCTATAGATAATACTGAAAAACATGGACATAGATACTGGTAACGAGACAAATGTTAATGTCTCTGTTGGCAAAGATCCTGATGTTCGAGAGAATGTTGGGCCGGATGTTGAAACATCTTTTGGCCAACCTAGCAACTCTGTTGATGTCACTATTATTGGTGGTGGTGATAAGGACCATAGTTTTGAGACTGCTCCAAAAACGGATGCAAACTCTAGCAAGTCTATTGAGAACTCTAGTTCTGAAGAAGGAGAAGAGTCTAAAGAAGTCTCTAAGGAGACAGAAGAAGAAGAAGGTTCTGACGATAAAGAAAAGAACAAGGATGTGGTTGATGTTGATGATCTGGATCTGGATGATGTTCCCCTGACAAACACGCTTGGTGAAGGTGTGGCCAAGAGGTTGAGAAGCAACAAAGGGAAAGTTGTTCTATTTGTAAGTAAGACTTCTAAAAAGAAAACTTCTATGACCAAGACCTCCAAAAGCAGGGCAAAATCTACTACAGTGGGCCCTAAGAAAGGATGGAGTAAGGTAAGTGTGAAGACTGCTGCTGGGAGTTCTAGAAAGAGAAAGGTTATACCATCTAGTGAATCTGAGTATGAGGTTGAGGAAGATGTTCTAAACATTGTTTCCTCTGATGTTAAAAGATCTGGTGGGAAGAAGAACACTCAGCCAGTTGAAAATGTGCCTATTGACAAAGTCTCATTTCATTTCCCTGAGTTTGCTCAAAGGTGGAAGTTCATCTACCATAGGAGACTGGCTGTGGAAAGGGAGCTAAGCAAGGAGGCTGTTGAAATAAAATTTGTGATGAATCTTATCAAAGAAGCAGGGCTCATAAAAACTGTATGTAACCTTGGAGAGTGCTATGAAAAACTGGTGAAGGAATTTATTGTGAATATTCCTGTAGAGTGTGACAATCCTCTGAACAGAGAATATCAGAAATTTTATGTCAGAGGAGAATGTGTCAACTTCTCCCGCAACATCATCAACAGATTTTTGATGATTGATGATGAAGGTGTTGCTGAGCTAGAAGCTACTGATAACCAAGTGAGTAAGGAGATTACAGCTAATAAGGTAAAGGTCTGGCCAACAAAAGGGAAGATCTCATCTGGAAAGCTGAGTGTGAAATATGCTATCCTCAATAGGATTGGAGCCTCAAACTAGGTGCCTACTACTCACTCATCAGACATTGCAACAGGTTTGGCAAAATTTATTTATGCTGTAGGAACAAAATCTAAGATGGACTTTGGTAGGTATATCTTTGATCAGACTGATGCCGTTAGACTCCCAATAGCCTTTCCAACCTTGTTGTGTAGTATTATGTTAGACCAACATCCTGGTCTTATCACTGCTGATGACTTGCCTAAAAAGAGGGAATCTCCTCTCACCATCCATCAAAAACTCTTCGAAGACAATCATGCTTCAGACCTTGCTGAAACATCTGAGTCAACCCCTGCTGCCAAGTCTATGACAAAAGAAGAGATCATTGTTGCTCTGAAGGACACCTGCGTGATGCTGGATGAAAGAAAAGCCCAGTTTGAACTAATGATTCATTCTTTAGAAAGAGAGGATGTTGCTGTAGAGGATGAGCAAGCAGAAAGTGAGGAAGCAACAAATGGTGATGCTGATGATGTTGATCAAGAAGATGAGGAAGCATCTGGAAGCAGCTGAATGAGTTGGCTATTTTTTTCTTCTTGATGTAATTTCAGAATTCTTGTTGTGTGGGCTATGCCCTAAATATTTTGTGCACCTGGCTATTTTGGTATGTAACCTTATAATTCTATGCACAATCTACTGATTTTGTTTTATGCATGAATGATGTAGTATTTATCTATCAATCAAAAGTAAGTATTGTATATCGTCTCCACAGGGACTAGCGCGATATTCAAGCCATTCAACAATCAATATTGTTCTAAGGGTATGGATTTAAAATGTGTTTTGTGTAAACCTATATAAACTATTTGACATAAAATAAATAGAGAAGAGATAGGACCATTTCGCTTGGGGTCAGAGACACTCAACCAAGCATAACAACTGCAATCTCACGATTAAATAACGAATTCTAGCTTTTTAAACGATATTATCACAATCACTCAACAACATCATTCGTGTCCAAATGATGTCGTGATTTTTAATGGACTATTCAAAAGTCGATTTCCCAAACTATTAAACAATCACAAAGTCGATTGGATCTTTTAATCGACGATTTTCCAATCTATTAAATGACCCAAAAGCATTAAACTCTTGATTTCAAGGTGATTATCAAAGATTAAATTCTATTTCTAGAATGAAAACTTAGATAGATTATTATTCTAATCCTAGATCCAAAAGTATTTGTCAATAACATTTCAAATCTCAAATAAAGCTTTAAATGCAAGAATAATAACAATATTGAATAAATAGCTAGAACCATATATTAAAAGATCAAGAGTTTACATAATAGCTTGGTTAAATACCTCAAAACCCACAAGGGTAGATCTAGCTACATATGTCTAAGCAAGCTTGGCAAAGGATGAAAGAAAGATGAAGATTCCATGCTTAGACTCATGATGTCTCAACAAATTTTGAGTAGAATCTACTCTTAACAACCTTTCTTTGTGTTTCTCTCTAGAAATATCATCTCTCTCTAAGAAACCAACTCTCCCAAAAATGTGATGGATCTGTGGTGTGTACCCAAAACGTGTTTTTGCCACCAACCTGCGTGCTGCTCTCCCTCTTATTCTAATCCCCTGAACCCTTTCTTTTTATTCCATCGGGTCAAAACCTTGGGTCAAAAGCCCAATTCCTTTTTCCAATTTAGAGCCCATGTGCTACACGATTTTACTTTGTTGCCTTCTTCCATTCTTTTATAGTTTTATGCCACTAACTTATATAAATAATAAGTTACTCACTCTATAAATAAAAAACAATAATTTGTTTAAAATGACTCTAAATTAAACACTAAATTAATAGAAATAGAGTAAAACTTAAATAAAAAGCCTCTAAAAATAGTGTATGACTGACTGTCATCAATGAGGACTTATGATATTTTCTGGTTTCTTCTGATTTTGTTGATGAATTTTGACATATTTTGTGGCAAAAATGGGGGAGAAAAATGGTATATCTATACTCTCTATATGCCTGTTATGTATGTTCTATTCTGCATGTATTCTATCTGCATTTATTTTGCAGCTATATGTATGCATGTATTCTGTTGCTGCATTTATTTTGCAACTATTTTAGGTTTTGTGTAGATGTTGACACTAATGTTGCGACATCTTAATGCTGATATGAGAATTTATTTTTTTCAGTATTTTATGTGTATATGTTCCATGTTATTGCTCCATAGAATGTTGGAACATGTCTATGTGACCTCACAAGGTCTGGTTGTTTTATACATATTCCCTGAAAGATTTTATGCCCAGGACCTGAAGTATTCTTTTATCTATGCATTAGGAAATTGTTTAAAGTATCTTTCATATGCATGTTTTCAGGGGGAGTAGTGGAATATGTTTAGTAGTCACTCATAGGTTCTTATATTGAGGGGGAGTGCTACTATGATGAGTACTTGAAAGTACTCAAGCTGTCTGACATATGTGGAGCATGATGCGTTGAATATTCTCATGTCAGCTTTCTGCAGGTATGAGAAATTTATTTTTTCCCTTGTTGATTTGTGTGGCAGGTACTCCTGTCTGAAGTTTTGAAGGATGTTGGAACATCCACTGTTTATGGGAATTCATTCCTTGAGTGTAACATATGAATTTATTTTTCCTCTGCTCTATGTGGTGAAGGATGTAGGAACATCCAATGTGTATGGGAACTTATGTTTCCTGTTTGCAGCATTGGAATTTATTTTTCCTCTGCTCTTGAGAGAGTTCACTGCTCACTGTTTTATTGCTTGGAAGATTTATTTTTTTTCCTAGCTTATGTGTGATAGGTTTCCCTGTCTGATGGTGCGAAGGATGTTGGAACATCCAACATGTGTGGGAATTTATTTTTCCCAGTCTGTAGCATAAGAATTTATTTTTCCTCTGCTCTTGTGAGACTATGTTAATATCTTATCCGCTGCTGCATGTCTCTGATAAGTGTAATACCTCTACAGCTGAAGCTGTGATTGAAGATTATGTGAGGTATTCTTGTATGCACACTTCTGATATTTCTTTAGTGATACTGCCATGCTACTCCTTCTTCTTGAATATGTGTTCGTAATTACTTGAGGAAGTGTATCTAAGGTATCCCTTTAGGTTGTGTGTGCTAGCTGTTTCTTCATAGGTATGTGTTCATGCTTCTTTGAGAAATGGATGTCTTCTGTATCCCTCTTTATTCTTTGCATTTGGCCTTAATTTGTTTTACCCAAAAATTTGCCAAAAGGGGAGATTGTTGGGTATTTCTATTGGCTGGATTATTGCTAAAACAAATATCCTTGTCTGTGTTGTTGGAACATGTGTTTAGGCATCCCTGTAAGATGTTGGACACGATATTCCAACATCTTGGCACGGTTTAGTGTGCCTGAGTTTATGCCTATTTGTACACGCGCCTTATCTTTAAAAGGAAACAATATTTCCTTATCTTGTTGACCAAACAACGCGCATATCTTTACAGAATCAGCTGTGGAATATTCCTAAAGTTGTGATTATATTTTAGGAAATATTTGAAGTTGTTTTGGACGCTCCTAAAGATGTTCATACTTTTTAGGACTTTTCATATTTGTCTATAATTCTTGTTTTGCAGATCAGCTGAACGATCTGTTTTGTTCTGAAGCCCAACTAAAGTATTTGACCCGAGTTGCTTCAGTATATCAGGGAGACTTCAAGACCTAATGAACTATTCAAGCCGTCATTCTAAAAAGTTTAGATTTTTAGGGTTTTGAGTCTACATGTGTTCTATTCTTGTATCATGTTGATGCAAGTCTAGTACCTTTATTGTGAGACTTTCTTGTGTCATTTGTGATAAATGTTAAGGATTGTGTGTTGAGTTGTAATTCATGTGTACTACACCAAAGCTGTGAAGTACAATGTTAGTTGTTTTGTTTGAAGGTAACTTCATCTTTGTGTTTGTTGTTTGAGGTCTGATAGGTCACAGGGGCTGTGACTGACCATAGGATAGTGAGATGGGATCTCAGATCTAGGAGTTCCTAGGTTGAAATCTAGACGGGTAGGTCCTAGGTCGTTAGTGTATACGAGGAGTTTGCTGAGAGCTGTAGAATAAGGACTACACTAGTGGATTTCCTTCCTGGCTTGGTAGCTCCAGAGTAGGTGGGTTTGTCATTGAACTGGGTCAACAAACTCACTGTGTTCTTTACTTTCTTGTCATTTACTTTCTTGTTTTTATTTCTGTTTGATTTGCGATGTTGAAACATTGAACAGAACATTATAAACGTTGAAACATCTTACATAACATTTTAAAACAAGTACGTTAGAATTCAAAATTCACATCCACCATGAAAAAATTATGTTGCACAAAACACATAAGAAAAAAAATGATGAGAAAAAATAGAAACTTACCATCATTAGAATAAAGATAGAAACTCAACATCATTGAAAAAAGCCAATAGATTATCGGTGAAAGACATTGTGATTCAATTTTAATGTGTCATTGAGATTCACAGTGAAAATGGAGGTTTAGAAAATTTATATGTAATGGACAATTTTGATATTATTGTAAAATTTTAATGAAATTTGAAAATTTATATGTAATGGACAATTTTGATATTATTGTAAAATTTTAATGAAATTTGGATGTAATTAGTAGAAAAATTATGAGTTTAATGATGATAGGTTGACAATTTAAAATTGTCACATCATTAAATAACTTAGCAATAATTTAATTGATGTGAAAATTCTAAATGTTTTAATTGATTGTTCGTTTGAAATTATTTTGAATTTGAACTATGAGGCCACCACTATTAAATTCAATTTTTTTTTAATAAAAAAATAACTCAAAAATTATTCTTTTGATTAATAAGAATAATTTTTGATTTTAGAGGCATTTCCCATGTATTAATTATTGTTGTTAAAGAAAGTTTAATTAATAAGTGAATCTGCTTGTTCCAGCAACACCAACACCGTCTCTGAAGAGAATGGGAACTAGAGAGGTGTACGAAGAGAAACTGAGGAATGGAAATCTCCACTTTGATCCAACCCTAAACCCCGGCGTTGGTTCCGCTCGTTGCCCTCGTTGTCTCTCTCTTCTCAACCCTAATTCCGTTAGTTTCTCTCTTCTTCTTCCTCTTCCTCCTTTTTCTCTCTCACAACGTATCTGTTTTTTTTTTTTGTTGCGTACAAGATGTTTGATAAATTGACTCAATGAAATTTGACTCTGATTTTTGCATTCGTTTGTTTTTAGGAAAGAGGTGAATGGACTATCACTCCCGTTTTGCATGATGCCACCGCCGTCGTGAGTTCCTCCTCTTGAATTTTGTTTTGATTTGTGTTTAGGATCCGTTTGGATTGACTTATTTTTGAGCTTATGAAAAATTGCTTATGCAAATAAATAAGCTTTTATGTTCATTCATAAGGTCTCACCAATGAAAAAATGTATTTTCATACGCTGTTTTTTATAAACTATCTTGACTAACTTATGAATAATACCCACAAAAGCTAAAAAATAAGCCTGTAATCAGATATCATGATAAGCGCTTATGTATAAGCTATTATTTTCAATCAGAATTTTGGATTCAGTTTTATGCCCTATAAACAGTTTACAGCTTATAGGACAAGCACTTATCATGATAAGCGCCTATGTATAAGCTATTTCTATGGAAAAAGATAAAATTAAGTTGATTTGTTTTCATTTAAGCTATTAAACAGTTTTCATAAGCTATCTTGAAGAACTTATGAAAATAAGCTAAAAACAATTAGAGTTTTCATAAGTTCTCCCAAACAGCCTCATAAGCTCTTATTGGTTTTGTGTTGTTGAACTCAAATTCTATTAGTATTCAGTATTCTTTTTTACGTGTTCTTTATTTGCTTGTTCTTTTGGTTGAATAGGTTGGCTCGGGGGTTGGTGGAATGCTTAGTGCAGTTCATGGTTTGAATAATGGTAAGTTTACTTTTGTTTGGCTCTATATGATATACACACAGCTTGAATTTAAATGTGATATACTGTTTTGGCGGCTGATTTTGTTATAATATCCGTAGACAAGAACGTGTCGTGATATTATCTTTATAATTCACGTTATAATTATTTGGGATATTTTAGTTGTAGTAAAAGTGAAAGTTTTTTGTTTTCTTTCAAAAGTTGCATCATGTTATTTATTTATAGTGAAACTCAAATACTCTTTACCTTGTTAATGGATGAAAGTTGAATCCAAATACCTACTTTGTTTAAACATTGCTCTTTGATATTTGGTTGTAGGGTTACCATATCTTCAAAATCGTCTGAAAGGACCGAAGTGGCTGCCTTTTGTGGTTGGGGTATGTAGAACTTTAATGGCTTGAGTCCTTTGCATATTACAGTTATCTAGCTTTGTGATTTGTTGATGCTGATGTCTGTATCATAGTAGTTGGTTTCATCGTCTTCATGCTTTTATATGTTGAGCAGATTAGATGCATTGATGTAATGTAACATAGAGCTTGATTGTATTTTATAGCTGACTTTCTTCTTTTCTATTTTTTTCCATATAGATCCCTCCATTGTTGATATTTGCAGGAGCTAGTGCTGCATTTGGAGGTAATTCTATTTACACGCCTATTTATTATATGTTTCTGGGCCTTCAATTTTTACGGTGCACACAACTAAATGTTTGACAACTATTGTATGGTAGTTATAGAGTTGCTTCATGAAATCATAGGTTGTCCCTCCTTTTTTGTTAATTGAATCACGTTCTAGAATGGTGGCCATAGTTGTATGATGTGGCAGATTTTTAACAAAACTAATTAGACGGCCATGTGGTGGCGACCTTTACACGGCGGCTGCCGTCCTACTATGGCTGAAATATCTGTGGCAGGTATGATGGTCTTGGATGACATAGCTGAAATGGCGGCTAAGTCACCTTAAAGAATGAAAAAAGACGTAAATGATTGAGCTATTTTAAACCCTAATTACCAGTCAAACACATTATGATTCATAAAATCCTAATGACCAGTCAAGTCCTAACTGTGCACATCTATACTGAAACTCTATCACATCTTTTGCGGACTACTCTAATTCACATGTCTTCATTGATTCCCCCCTTTTTTTCAACTCATCTGTCTCTTGATCTTGATGGCTATGTCTGACAAAATGTAATGCATTGTGGATAAGCTTAGCTTATAGCAAATGAATTTAAAGCGGAATAATTAGCTGATAGCAGATAAGTTAGCAAATTGAATTTGAAGTATTTGATAAAATTAGCAGTTAAACAAACCGATAAATAAAAAATGAATTTGAAGTATTTGATAAAATTAGCAGTTGAACAAACCGATAAATAAAAAATGAAATTACTTCAATTAAAATAATGAGGGTTAAAACGAGAGAAAAAAAATGATACGCTGTAAACTATATACACTTGAACGGTACATGAAGACATCTCTCAAAATCGCTATAAGTTATTGAAAAACACCACTAGTTCGCGAGAGAAAGACTGTTTTCAAACAACTCAACTTTAATTATGAGTTTATATGCTTTAAGCATCAACTATAGGCTACTTGTCTATTTTATTTTATATTCTATTTATCTCTTTCTTTGTGATTGTATCTTATTTGTTCAATGGTGCTAGGGCTTCTATACTTTAGGTGCATGAAATTCAATATGTTTCTAGACTATTGTTGACATTAGCATATAGTTATATTTGTTTGTATCATTCAGTTTTTTTGGTATGCTTTGTGTGTGTGTTTACTATTAGTTGCTAGTTCGCATGCTTCGGCCATAGTGTGCCATATGCCACATTGCTATGCTTGATTTTAGGTTTGGTGTAATTAACTACCTTAATGACATTGACTTGAATCCATGTTGTCAAACTCAAGAGGCTACCCGGTTCACAAGGGTAGGATTAGGAATTCACGTAAAGTGTGCGATGGAGAGGGATTGTAAGTTGTAACTTAGATCTTATGATATTTTCTAAAATGAAAGACCATATTGAAACAATTTTATATGTAGATATTAAGTAATACAAATTTGCAAAATAACAAAAAAATTACAACTGCTGTTCAATAAAAAAAAATTGAAAATGCAAAAGGTCAAAAGGTCACACAACACATGACTGAAGTTAATGTCACAACTCATAATATAATGGGCGGATTTATAAGTTTATAAATAAATAATAGAAAAGACACAGGTTTTAATTTTAAAAACTAAAGACATGTTTTTATTCTTACACCTACCATCAGCTGCTAGCTAGACATTGTAAAATGTAGTTTGGAGAGGAAACAACATCTACAGATGAGTTGGAGGAGAGAAGAGTGTTTGACAAAATCTTAAAACAAAATAGCAAGAAACTACATCCAATCATCAGCCACAATCAACTTTGAAGGAGAGAGTTCAATCAGAACTATCAGCAATCAGCCACTAACAATTTCAAACAGCCACCTTGAGAGGCAGGCCACAGGTATCAGCAAGACCCCCATAGATCATGGACAAAGCCAGGCCACCAGTGAAACCTCATAATTGAGAGGTAGAGATGATGTAGATGGAGGTCAATATGACTTCAGCGTTCAGGCTGGCTTAGGTTTTTTCCTCTAAATTTGTTAGATGCGCCACATAAATGGTGGCCCACTAAAACATTTTAGAGGGTGATTATCATCACTTCTACATTTTTGCCTGCAATCGTACTGTTAGCATAGGACTCTTAAGGGCAGAAGTTACAGAATATTAGTAGATTGGTATTTTTATATATTATTATAAATTAGTATTGGTTACATGTGCAGTAACTGCTATCTGCAGTAAAGGTTATCTGCAGAACTTCTATGTAACTGCTATAGGGAATTAGTATTATAAATAAAGATGCAGAGGAAAAGAAGGGCATTCAGGGATTGGGATAAAGGATTGGTAGGGAGAGACCAAGCTCTTGAATACTTGGAGGGAAGAGAACCAAGACTCTTGAATTTCTTGGGATTTACAAATAAAACACTTGGAGGGAAGAGAACCAAGACTTGTACTGTTAGCAATCGTACTCTTGAATTAATATTATTGCAATAAGTTTTTACAAGTAAAATCTGCAATGATGCTAATTGTATTTGCTGAATGTTCTAATGGATTATCTGCTATTTGATAAATTTGACCTATGAAGCATGCGATGAAGTTGGAACTGCAAGCACTTTACTTTCCCAATTTGATTTTTTAAAACGTATTTGGAATTAGTTTTTCTCTTTATCTGTTTCCTTATAATTTACAACATGGTTGCCTGATTAATGATGTTGAACTATTATGTAATGCTATCTTTGATGTTATATTAAAGTATCTTAACTTGTTTTATTGGATCAATTTATAATTTTAGAGTATCCTAGAGCATCTCTTAGGATAATTTTTTATTTATTTTTTAATTGTGATTTGTTCTTGATTTTTTAATTTATGATTGAGTCTATGTGTCCCTATAAGTATTCAGTAATTTTTTTTTTTTTGGTATCAAGCTACAAATATAGAAAATGTTCAAGTTTTCTTATTATTTTCTCCCCCTTTTATAAAAAATCCCACAACTTCAACATGCTCTGTAGGATTTTGGATGAAATCAACATGCTCTGTCGGATTTTGGATAAAAGGAGAGAAAATAATAAGACCTTTGAATATTATTGATGATGACTTGATAGTAGCTTGATACAAAAGGCTAAACCCTAATCCCTATTTATAGGGATAATTAGACTTAACCCTAAATAAATAGAAAAATCAGGAACAAATCATAATAATTATTATAGAATCTAATCCCAAGAGATAATATAAGATACTCCCAAATTATGAACTGATCTTAGGAAATAACTTATGATAATATAATATCAAAGATATTTTCTTATACTCTAACAAAATAAATTTCCACAATAGTAGGTCTTCTACAAATTTGTAGTGATTGACACCAAAGTTGTTCTATTGTTGAAAGATGGGTTTAAATAAGGGTATATACTCTTTCTTTTCTCATAAAAGACTGAAATATAAGTTATGTTAGCTCAAGTGAGTTTGAAAAATGATTTTTGTTTAAAAATCAATATAAGATGTAGAGATTTCAATTTATGCCCAAGCATTGTGGTTGCAATCCTTTTTTATCAGAATGTGACTCATGGTTCAAGGAGGTTCATGCCACACCAATACTTGATTCGAATGGAACTTTGAAGTTGTGTGTATATGACGGAATGATCTGCTGCTAATAGCACCATTATTTTGGTGCCATCTTTGTTTACACTGCTATTGATTACCTGGTTTAAACTGAATATCTACGTTAGAAGGTTTTACTTGCTTTGTGTTGTGTTTTAGTTTCTTCGGGCAAATGAGACTTAAAGGTGTCTTGTAGCATGCTGAGGATACTACAAGCTTTAAATATCCAGTAGTAATATGGTTGCATGTGAGATTTTCAGGTTATGTACTTCCAAAGTTCGCTCAACTCACAGTAACATCCTATTATGCCTCCTCGAGTGCATCACATTATGGAATCTCTCTTCTCACCCGGCATATTGAAGAGAACTACAAATCCAATCCACCGCATCTGAAGAGGCTCTGATGATTCCTTTTATGTGTCATTCATTACAAGCATGGCACATTACGGTTTGGCAATTTTGTTACGTTAATATTTGATAGATCTGCGTGCCCGCAGAAATACCGTCTTGTGGATGGTTAGAATTTCTGAGGTTTAAATTATGTTTTTTTATCACTCCATCTTGAAATGATTATAATGTAAATAATGATTTTGTAATGTACTTTGAAGCTGCAATAACCTCATTTACAATAGTATGGTGCTCTGTTTTAGGGAGCAGGCACTAAGTGTGAAACTAACAAAATCAAATAAACCTTTTTTAACAGTTATTTTATCCAATTGCTTAAATGCTTAAACATGATAATAAGTTTGAAAAATCAAATTGATGTGAAAGCAAATGGTGTCTTGTTTACTACATAAAAATGTGTCGATTATGATCAAAGATTAATCTTATAACGCGATCTCTACGAGCTGTGCTGGGTTTCATAATAGCGTTTCCACAAATCGAAACATATTTGTATTCTCGCTTACATCCTGTAGTAGGAGGTTACTTATACTAACATTGCTCCAAATTCTAATATGTTTAAGTACGAAATTATTTTGTTATGGACTTTCAACAAAAGTTGTACTTTCTTGGTACGGGTGGTAGGGACATTGCGATATACAAGAGTCAGGGTTTGAACCTCAAATTCATCACTTATTCACTTTAAAGGTGAATATTTAAGTCATTAGGCTATTTGATTAAAAATAAAAATTGAGTTTCTTTTTTCTTAATATAAAAGTATCTATTTCAAGTCCCTGAAGAAAATTATATATTTCAATATAAGTAACCAAACAATCATTTAAACATGGGAAATGTTAACTTGTGCCCTCAAGGCACAAGTTAATGATTCAAATATAGAAATAATTCATTGGAATACGTGCATTACATTTAATCTTTAATTTTTTAATCAATTAAAAGCACAAAATTTTAGAGAATGTTTCTTTTTTCGGGTTTCTTAACATGTGCTCTAAGAGCACAAGTTAACACTACCCTTTAAACATTTGATTCTTGATAATATTCATATAATTGAAAGACACTGACAAGAGATTGACTTTTAGTGTATTAAATGTTAGTGTAGTATTACACTATAGGCTATAGCCAAATTTTATGCTTCATTCCTCATGCTTTAACATGTTCTTCTAGTGTATGAAAAAAAAAGTTAGAAGTCAAGTGAGGGCCTAGGCCTACACACCCACCATCGTGGGGCCGTCCAGACTGATACCCTGTACTCGTCTTCATGTTTTTTTTGATAACACTAATGCATATAAATTATAAATAATATTTTTTAATGAAAGTTTGGTTTGATTAAAATTATATGTATAATTGTTTGTGATTTTCAAATGGTAAACACCAAGGTTTATCTTTTCCAATTACACCAACAATATTTTTCAATATAATATAAGTTCTTCTCTTTTATAATGACAACAACATTATTACAATATTATAGACAAATTTATTTATGAGTGTAATTGGAAGAATGAAAAATCCAACACAAAATTCTCTATTCTCTTTATATATAACATAGATATATTACTAAATTACACTCCCCTTCCGTCAAAAATGCTTGAATTACATTCCTCTCCCCTCTTATGTTAAAATATACACTCCCCTCTCCTCTTATTCAAAATATATTATAAAATATTTCACTCCCCTTCCTTAAGAGAAGCTTGAATTACATTCCCCTCCCCTCTTATGTTAAAATCTACACTTTAATCCCTCAATATTTTTCTTATTTCTAATAATCTAGAAAGAAAAAAAAAATCTAACATACTTTGG
>Ga0228710_1004054_pt1 | contig 23126 bp, 21 predicted proteins | sample MedpolnodulmetaG_FD_177995 | JGI IMG/M metagenome (GOLD analysis project Ga0228710, IMG submission 177995) | Root nodule microbial communities from Medicago polymorpha collected in Santa Monica, California, United States - pink nodules | ecosystem: Host-associated > Plants > Roots > Nodule...
TTGTTGTAGAGACAAACATTGCAGAGAAGGTGGTTGTAGAGTTCGTGGCCGTACACTTCGTACACTGTCCTTTGTCAACTCTGGTGAAGTAGCTTCTGGCGAGATATGCTTCTGATGATCAGTGCTTTTGATGTTCTTGCTTCTGATGACGTGTCTTCAGGAGCTCTTCTTCAGACTCGTTTCTTCAGATGCAGTTCTTCAGACGCAGTTCTTCAGACTCATTCTTCCAGATGCTTTAAGCTTCAAATAAATTTCTTTGCTCTTGAACTTGTTCAATCAGATTCTCTAAGAATAGTACTTTGATTATGGATCCTGCACACTTGAACAAATTGTTTATCATATCCAATTGATTATTTTTAATACCTTGTTATTGTCAAAACTCAATAGGTGACTTGTGAAACACCCTTGTTCCAACACACAATACTCTTAACAGAGGATCCAGTCTTATCTGGTGTTGAAGTCATCTTTGACAACACTTGGGTGTAAGTGGGACCGAGGACAGATTCGGAACAGTGCAAAAAACTGTTCACATATCACCAAAACAGAGAAAAAACAGCGGAAATGGGAACCTACAGACCAAACTGAGTCAAAGAAGGATTTAATATCATAGGCGGTGTGATACCTAGGGCCGACGGTATAGATCAACCAACGGGACAACTAGGTTTGTGACTTGACGGTTAGGGTATTGAGATTTTAGACTTTTGCTCTTAGGCCCACTGATCGTGAGCTCTGATGCCAAGTTGAAAACAAGGTTTTGGTGTTGAATAACTTGAGAGATTAGCTCTCAGCCTTTTGTAATAATAAGAAGGGTTAAATATGTTTTTGGTCATTATAAATATACCAACTTTTTGTTTTAGTCCCTCTAAAATTTTCCTTCAACTTTTAGTCCCTATAAAATTTTTAATCACTACTTTTGGTCCCTATTTTTAAGTTAATTTTTGTATTTTTTTTAATGAAATTGTTCAAAAATGTGTAGAATATTATAAAAAAAATTCCCAAAAAAATTAGAATTGTTTACCAAAACACCAATTAAATATGAATTTTTAACCTTCAAAAATATAAAAATTCATGTTTTTTTAAAAAAATCTATTTTTTTTGGGTGAGATTCTTATATCTGCAAAATTTTATTCAAAAATATGAATTCTACATGAGTTTACTTTAAAGGTGGGACCAAAAGTGAAAATGAAAAAAAAATTAGGGACTAAAAGTTGAAGGAAATTTTTAGAGGACTAAAACAAAAAATTGACATATTTATAGGGACCCAAAACATATTTAACCCTAATAAAAATATGTACAAAGTAAATCTCATGATCATAGGGAGTAAATCATGCCTAATTACATAAGAGATATTTATAAGGAAATAAAGATAATATAAATAAGGAGATAATATATCAGTCAAACACATTAATGAAGATTAATCAATACAAATTTTTTTTAAGTATTTTACATGCATACAAGTTTTTATAATAAAATTTTTTGTTAGCGTATCTTAGCCTTATCGTGTCCTAAATTTTTAAAAATAAATAAAAAACTGGGTATCCATATTGCACCCGTACTATATATACATATCCGAGCTTCATAGTACATGGCAAAACAATTATGATAATTCAACAAAGTAGATTTGGAGTTAGCTTTAATAAGATATAAGATAAGATTGCCCAAAACACTTGATGTCTATATCCTCCTTTTAGTTTACACACACCACACAGCTGTCTATAGATTCAGACTTCATTCATAGTACTTCCTTCTCAGAAAATTAGGACAGTTCAACTTATTTATTTAGATTCAGAGGTTACTTTGAAAGTTGGAAAAAATCGATGTGATAAATATAAAACAAACTAAAGTTGCATAATTTCCTCCTTTGCTTGCCTCTTACCTTTGCACAATATGAATTTCGGCATCAATCAGGCAAAATATATAAAACCCATGATACCAAGTATTACAATGAATATTGTTTTTCCCACTCAATGTTTACTATTCATCTTGTACATGTCACTGTCTAAAAGAGATGAACTAGAACTATGATACACAAGCAAACACAGCTGGGAATCCGGGGCCGTATCCAATACTTTAACAGAATGCAGCCCAGGCTCTGCTACAATGTAAATAGATACAAGGATGACAGCATGTGAGCCTGAAACTTTTATGAATATGACCTGATCATTGAATCAGCCAAATTCTACTGTGATCATTTGATTGCCACCGAAGCGCATTGAAATGGATTATTCATATATTGTGGTTAAATTGTTTCACCTGTATAACCTTTAACGCTTCTCAATCAGATCTTTCTAGCCCCCGAAATTTTTTATCCCATTCGTTAGCTTCATAATCTTGGTCAAGAAAGTCCTTGTCAGTACTATACACAATTTGATCCTGTCCTATCACTTTCTTTTGGGCCATGTCCCGAGCGCTGAAAAGCTGAAAACATAAAGAATTGTTCAGAAAGAATATCCTGAGTAAAATGCAATCCCAGATCCAGCCTAATTTTCTCAAGCCAGGCAAATGAAGAGACGGAAAGCGTATAAAAACATAGCTGAACTGTACTTTGCATGGCAGGGATGCATACCTACTAGATGTGTTCAAGTAACAAGCTATCATCCAAAATAATATGAACATAAGAAGGAATTCTCTAATCCAGTGAGTTGGAATATTCATTCAAGAAATAATTTACGAAATTCATTTACAAAATTACATGGAAGGGATACCTATAAACTATGAAAAGCAAGGTAACATTCTGATAAACTAAAGCCATGTTTTGCTAGTACATGAAGTCTTAGAGCTTAGGCCTTACTCAATCTAACAAAACCGGCTTCTAAAGTGAGAGATGTTCACCACTTATAAGCACTACTTAGGCCATATCTCTAGTTGATGTGGGATAAACCTAACCCCTCACACCCAACACAATGAAGGTGTTGGAGGCTGCAATGAAGGCAACCAAGGCCTCTATGGGCGAACCGTAATTAAGGCTTACTTTCCAACAAATCCCCTCATGCCTAGACCCAATTGGCTTGGAGCAACCCCGAGTCTAGAATAGCCTTTGAAACCATCTTAAAATTTGGGCTTAAAGCTTAACTCACCCCACAAAACGATTTTTAATGTGAGGGATGACCACCATTTATAAGCATTAGCTAGGCCATATCTCTAGGCAATGTGGGACTAAACCCACCCCCTCACATCCAGCACAATGAAGGTGATGGAAGCTGAAATTAAGGCAGTCCAAATTGTGCAATTAAGGCGACTAGGGGAAGACTTCAATTATAGACAGAATTTTCCAACATATAGCAAGCAATAAGAGAATTAATACAGTCTAAATCTGTAGAACATTTCCTTTAACCTAATTTATATTTTTATAAACAAGCCCAACATTGTTTTTTTGTCCTTTAAAGGAATGCATAAATATAGTTTTTTGCCCCTGCAAATATACAACCTTTTGACGGTCGCCGTAAAAAAAAAATTGTTTATAATCCTTGTAATGTATCACCTTTTCCATTTGGTCATTATTTTATTTGTCATGTAATATTTGTCTGTGTTGGATTGATCCTTATAATATGCGGACCCTGTTTATTTTATATTCTCATATATGGACTATATATAGGAGTAAAATCAATATCACCCACAAAGAGGCCAATTTCGAAATTAACAAATATTTCATGGACTAGAACAAAACAAGGACAAAAGTGAAAAATGGTAGATTTTTAAACACTAAAAACATCGGAAAAAAATACAAGGACTAAATGAAAAATGTGGTATATTTATGAGAAAAAAAAATTAAATTTAAGGAACGTTCACTTCAACTTTATAGTGAATAAAATGGTGGCGTCTAGGGTGAACGTGAAGTATCAAATAGGTTGCTCACTGGTGTACCACTTTTATACACCATATTTATTTAAATGTCAAGATAAGTTAGAAAAAAAATGAGAACACGTATTTATTGCCCCACCCCCTGTCACCTCTCGCATTTTGTTCAACAAGTCATGGCGCAACTCGCTCATTAGGCCATCGTCGGCAAGCCAACATCGCATTCCTCTGTAACAGCCACTATGCCATGGTACTGCCATTGTTCTTTCTCGATAATGTTCCCAATTCAACCACGTCAGTGCTCAATCCTTGTCTCGAGCTCCACTGATCCGAGTCCAAAACGAACCATAACGCTCACATGAGACTCCACAAAGATCTGTTTTGTGGTTACAGACACAAGAGGAAACAAAATACAGGGGGAATTGGCGATGCGGTGCTAAACCAGGATTACCACTTCCGCATACATCAATTGCTTTGTGCTTATAACCATAATTCGTAACATTATGCACTAGTTCATTAAAGTGTAAATTTCATGCCTCAAAGGTTAAACTTCTTTAGTCAGAGCATCATTTCTGTCTTCTTTTCTGGAAGGATTACGATCCACTTTTTGGTTTTCAACAAGTCATGGCGCACCTCACTCATCACATTCCTCTATAACTGCTACTATGCTCTGGTCTGCGATGGTTCTTCCTCGATACCTCACTGTTCTCAATTCATCCACCTCAGTGCTCGATCCTCCTCTCGAGCTCCACTGATCCGAATCCAAAAGGCACCATAACGGTCCTCATCTCAAGCTCCACTGATCTGGGTCCAAAAGGCACCATAACGCTTGCACGAGACTCCACAACGACCTCGTTTGTGGTTACAGACACAAGAGGAAGCAAAATCCAGGGGGAATTGACGATGCCGTGCTAAACCAGGATTACCACTTCCACATAGATCAATTGCTTTTTGCTTATTACCGCAATTCATAACATTATGCACTAGTTCAGTAAAGTGTAAACTTCATGCCTCTGGTTAAACATCTTTAGTCATCATAATTACTGTCTTCTTTTATGGACAGATTTTTGGTTTTAATTGAAATCGAAGATGTGTGATTTATAGATGTTTTTGTATATTTGTTTTGGGGAATTATTGAATTCAAACAAAGAGGCTTATTATTTAGGGGAATTATTGATTTATATATGTTTTTGTATTATTTGTTCTGGTTCTTCTTTGCCTGAGCCATGAAGATGCAGAAACTGATACAATGATGAACATGCAGACGCAGCGGAAAGAGAGTGAAATCAACCAGGCGAGAGAGAAAGAAGTGGATAAAGTGAGGAGAGACCACAATCCAGTGTGATAATGAGTAATGAAATCATGTAGGCTTATTTAATCTTATGGTCAAAGTTTAGTGGTACACAATGAGGGACTTAATTGATCCCTCGCCCAAGAAGCCACTGAATAAAATGTTATGGAGACAATGCTAATAAGCTATCCGTAATATATAGTGAAGATGAAAGTATTATAAATCATGCTCATGATTTTCTTATTTTCACAGGGAAAATAGATGTGCATACCTTCTGCGTCAATGAAATGTCAGGCAATTCAAGTACTCGTGCACACTGCTGTCTAGCTTTGTTTCTCTTTTCAATGTCGGCATTCCTTTTCCAAACAAAAAACCACCGAACCAAAGGAATTGCAAAGAAGGAACCAGCATAAATCTGCACATATTATCATTCAAGAGTAAAAACCTTTGCCAGAAAATAAGATAAATTTGCAATTCCTTATCAATATTGAACAACTTTATTTTCTGGAAATGCAAATGTTGTTCATACCTTAAGAAGAGGAAATATGATGGCTACAAATTTAATGAAGCTATCAGGTCTAACTGCCATTTCTCTGGATAAATATAAAACAAATGTGAGTATACTGAAATAAAACAATATTAGATTAAAGTTAACTAATGTGTCGTGTGAAGAGCCTACTTCAACATGGTTCCGAGAACAATAACTCCAAAGAGATTAAGGCCTCCCAGACCAACGACCATTGCTCTCTCTGATGAGGAAGTTTTACTGAGAACATTCATCCATGTTATGGTTAAGTACCCGGAGAGTAATAACGACAAATAGGTATGAAAAAAATACAATAAAGAACCTGAATTGCCATCTTTTCTCCTCGAAAAATTTCTCAACTCCTCCAACCCAATCTGCCCATCTTTTTCCAACATGTTTTTTTCTCTTACTCTTTTTAGAAGCTGTCCTCTGAAGAGATGGAAACCTATATAGAATATTTCCCTGCATAACAAGCAATGTGAGAGTATATATAAAAAGAGGATAAAAAGAGGGAAAATATCACTCTCAACAGAAACCAAAATACATTATATTTTATACGAGTGACGAAAGGTATACTACTTAAGAGCTGTAAATTAACACTAGGTATACTACTTAAGAGCTGTAAATTAACACTTTATTTTAAAACAAATAAATAGTAACAATGATCTGTTGCATCCTTAAAGAAATTTAGTAATTTATGCCAAAGAGGGGTCGACAATGCCGAGTTTTAATGACAAATATAAAAACAATCCTATTGTTATCACCATCAGATAGAAAAATGAAGGGTGCAGGTTATAGTGTTTCAATTCATTTCATTATCTAAATATACCTCTTCATCAACAACAGGCTGACCATCAAATCGTAATAGCACAGGTAAAATATATGATTCGTCATCCTGGAAACATACAGAGACAAACAGTTAAAAAGGTAGAAGATAAAATATTAAATATGTGAAGCATAAAATATTAGAGAAGCATTCAATAGCAATATGGCAAAAAAATATACAATATAAAAAATGGAAATTCAGCACTAAAAAAAATAAACACTTAGGCCACAAAGTCAACCATCTGTGCCTTTTTTAAAATAAATTTACCCAAACACAATAAAGGATCTTGCCACCCTCGTGCAAAACTAAGTTGATCAGCGATAAACGAGGGATACATAACCACCGATCTCAAAAGAGTATTTTGAGCAATACTAAGTAATTTAATATGGTGGCTGACTTATGGCAAGAATTAGAAATGTTTTATATTGTTCCATGGAAATACTCTGAAGATAAATTATTGTGACAAATTTCTGGAAAATCATATTATTTGATTTTTTCGGGGCACTAAAAAGAATTAGATGAAATTAAGGGACAGATCATTGCCTTAAACCTCTACCACCAGTCAATGAAGCCTTTGCCATGGTGAGAATAAGAAAGTCGGAGAAAGTTGTGGTTGGAGAACAATTCTACTATTGATGATGCTCAAATGAATTCAGCTCTAACTATAAAAAGACTAGGCGAGCAATATAAAGAGGAGTGAGAGGAGGTGATCAGTTATTAATTTGCTTATTTTTGGCTTTTCAATTGGGCAGAGATTAGAGATTTCTCTACGTATTCACCTAAGGAGGTTGATTCTAGGATTGCAGAAGATGTCCTTCAATAATCATACCTTTTATAAGCTAAATAATACAGACATTTCATTTTCTTACATTTGGTCGCTTTATGATAGAGCAGAGATAACAATTGTAAAGTAAAGCAATGATAAAAGATGAAATAGATGAATTTGTGTTATTAAATGGTGAAGAAACGGATGAACAATCTGCAAATTGCAGCCCAGAGCAACAGCTCCTTTGAGAAGAGTAATTTCTCTCTCCCTGCCTAAACCATAAAGTCCCTGACAGAATGATACTCAATGCATTCCTCTTTCCCTCCACACCTCTTATACTCCCTCTCACATGTATTTCCCCTCCACTATCTAACTAACTTGCCAGCTCACCATTTTCTCTCCAATTTGGGCTTTTATCATCATGGGCCCTATCACTTTAGATCTCATTGGAGTGGTTTCCATATTTTATTAGATTTCATAACCTGTATTCTTTTTTAATTAGAAATAGGCATCTAGTATTCATATCAATGAGTGACAGTGCTATGTATTTTGAAAAGCATCATCACACTCCATTTATCAATATTAAATTCTTATCTAGAGTTTGTTCTTTCTTTTCCTCTTCTACTTGACTATAATTTCAACAGGATGCATGCTCTCACCAATAAAACTGAAAGGAAAAAAAAAAAAGCTCCTTCCTAAAGTTTTATAGTAGACAAATTATCAAACTAGGCCTAATCGCTAGATGACTGTCTTCTATACCAAATATATTATCAATGAAAATAGGCAATAAATAATCATTATGAAGCACCCACTTTAATAAACTTGGAAGAAGAAGAAAAAAATACAGCAAACAGGTCGTTATATGCGATGTAATAGCCATAAGTAGGAGTGGAAGCATTCAACAACAATGCATGCCAAGCCAATATCAACACCTTCGGTAATAAATCATTTAAACTCGTATGTGTCAGTGGTGCACTATCAGTTGGTCATACCAGATTTGGTAAACCAAGCAATGAAAAAGTGAAAATACCGCTAACAGCTCCTAGTATCCATTATAGCAAGTGCCAGTGCCGACCGTGTGGAAGACAGCTGTTAGAACTGGTGTTATAGGAGGAACTATAAATTTACTGAATTGAGACAGACTTTCTTTTGATAAACACTCAAGAAACTAAATGTTTCTTCTCAGTAGAATTACATAGATGGAAACAGGCACTGTCACTCATTTATCAAGATAGGATTTGAGAGCCTATCTTATCTTCTAACCATCGTCTGCCTGGAATCTAACAGAATGCCTCCCATTTCGCTCTCATAATCTATTCTTTCAAATATAACATACATCTAAACTAGGCTGTGCCATTTCTATTGGACCTGGGCCTTGTAAATAAAATATGCTGTAAAGTTTATCATGTTCATTTCTAAGGCAAATGTGCACCAGATAAGTAGGTTGGAAAAATATGGGTAGAAGCAGAACAACACACTGGTTAACTTATTCATCAAAATATCCTTGCTAAATTACCTTGATTCTCTCCGTAGAATCTATATCAAGATATGGAGCCAGTTCTTCAGCTGCAACAACACCACCATTAGATGCTATGTATTGCCCAATCTGTTCAAAAGACGATCAAAATGAAACAAATAATGGAAATAATCATGCTTAAGTGGATGACAAAAAGATAAATGGAAATAACAAAAAGGTTAAAATATGTTTGTGTGTGTGTGTAAAAAATTAAATCAAAAGCAACGGACCACTGAATTCAGTCCTCAATTATTACCAACTTCCATCTCTTTTCTTCGATTCCTTGATTGGGATCACCGTCTCCAAACACAAAGGAGAAGACCTATCAAGAAACCATATCAAAATACTGCTTTTTGTTAGACACGTGGGGAAAAAATGAGAACATAAGACGTAATTCATTTTCCTCATCACATACTGATTCAATGAAGTTCGTCTTGTTGTCATCAACTTGTACCTTCCTCCGCCTTCTATTGTAATATGGATCCCAGTACCTTCCATGGTATAAAATAGATTATTGGTCACAAAACATTTTTACCTAAATAACAATGTCTTTTTAATTTGAATGAAGTATGCTACAGATTGAAACTATATTTAAATAATGTGACATTCAAAGATAAGTATCCCCCCCACCAGAATAAATCTACTGGATTAAAGTAGAAATTAAATCCTGAATCATATGATCTGCCTCCACGTCTCCCACGATTGTCGTCTTCACTGTAATTAATAAAGATTATGAGTGCATTCACAAAAAAAAAAAAAGAAAAAGAATTGGGATAAACTGTGATATTTGAGATATCTCTATTATGACGTACCTTCTGCTGCTGGTTACAAGAGTAATTATTGCAGTGTAAACAATAACAATGGATGCAATAAGTGCTGTCCCAAAAGAAACCCTTATCAAGTATTCTCCGGCACCCTAACAAAGTCAATGTCATCATAATGTAACAATCACACTCCAAGTAACAAAACATCATCAACAGCAATCCTCCGTACCTTAGCCTTTTCAATAAAAGGTTCAGCTTTAATCCTAAATGACTTGGCACCAAGCTTTGATCGATAATTTTTGGGAAACACGTATAAAACGTCACCTTCCTCAGAAACCTGCAGAACACACCATAATGTCCCCAATTGAACTTACTTCAGTAAACAGAAACTCAACCCAAACAAACTAGAGGCCTAAAAGTAACGAATAAGCAAAAGCAAGGGCAAAGGGCAGCCCGGTGCAAAAATCTCCTGCATATGTAGGGTCCGGGATGGGGTCCCACCATTTGGTGTATTGTACGCAGCCTTACCCTGTTTTTTACACAAAAGGCTATTTCCAGGACTTCAACCCATGACCTTTCAGTCACATGACAACAACTTTACCGTAGCGCAACTAAATTAAAATCAACATTACACAAGTGCTGCTACAATGGGATGTTTTTCTTAAAATCTAGGGGCTCAAAATGCTTTTCAATAGAGCTTTATGGTGCCATGGCAACAATAGAAATTGCTTCCAAGAAGGGTAGGTTGAACTTGTGGCTAGAGTATGACTCTCAGCTTGTGGTTTCTGCCTTTTGTAATAATTTTCTTATATGGTGGAAAATAATAAACAAATGTCATAATTGTTTGTTGTTAACCAAGCGGGATGCAATTCCTTGTTTCATATTCTTCATGAAGGGAATCATTGAGCCAATAAATTTGCTTCTTTCAGCATTTCAATTACTAGTTTAGTTCGGTAAGATTTAAGTCCTTATTTAATTTGGAAAAAAAATTCCGCAATAGATTTAGGCTCCCTAATCATAGGTTTTCATGAATTAGTTCATATCTCCCATGTTTTCTTGTACTCCTTTTAATTTCTCTTTCTAATAATACTTAGCGTGTTGCATGTTTGATAGAGATAGCCTGCCAACCTAGTTAGAATCCTTATTGCTATAGTGATGCTTTTGCATATTATTTTTAGTGTGAATCAGATATTCTCTGCGGACAACTGCAGAGACTAATCTCTCAAGCCGGATAGGACTTCAATGGGTGGCAAAACAGATCTTTTGCATGCTATTTTCTTAAAAATAATTGAACACAACAAAATATACACACAATAAAACACAATCGAAAAGTGGACCAACAAACATACACAGTCTCTACACAGGTAATCATAACCATGGTAAGTGCTACATATAAGGTTTTAGTGCATTTAGTTATCAAACTGGTCCAAGAAGAATTAGCTCAGTGGTAAGAGCTTGACCCTGTTTGGTTTGAGCTTTATTTTGAGCTTATGAAAAATAGCTTATGTAAATAAATAAGCTTTTATTTTAATTTATAAGTTCTCACTAGCGAAAATTGTATCTTCATAAACTGTTTTTTCAGACTACCTTAAAAACTTATAAATAATACATAAAAACTTATTTATTTGCATAAGCTGTTTTATATAAGCTCTAAAATAAGCTAATCCAAACGGACCCTATAACTTCAAGGGTGCGTTTGATTAGCTTAAAAACAGGGTACTGGACTTGACAACTTTTGTGTACCCTGTTTGATTTAGAAACTGGTAATGGGACCGAACAAAACATGAATTCTTGTCCCTCACCAAATCATGGGAGTGGCACAACTTTTTGTCCAGGTACAAACTATTGTAACCACTAAAATATCATTTTTATTTTCCTAACATAAAAAATATTATTTCTCTATCTCTCGTTACAGTTTTGTAAGTTCTTGTCTTGTACTGATTTGTCCAATACTTACTGTTTTGCGAATCAAAACGCACCCCAAGATACAGAGTTCAAATCTCGTTAGAATAGTCATTAGTATCACTCTTATTAATAATAATTGTTCATTCTCCAACCGATTTTCAAAAAATTATCAAACAGCATATTCAAAATTCACAAACAAACCAAATTAAAATGAAAGAGAAAACAATACAAACCTCTAAAAAACCATCAGTATCAGCAGCAAGAGCTTGAAGAGCTTTCTGAGCTTCATTCAACTTAAGACCAGCTCTACTAGCAACATCACCAACAGTCACCCTACCACCACACCCATCAACAGCATCCATGGTCCTTTTCCTAACATCACTCGACAGCTTATCACTTTCCACCACACCACCCGGCCTGATCCCTCGGCCGACACCCACGGCCGCCCGCGGTACCCTTTTATTAATTCTCCGGTTCTGCGGGAAAATGAAGGGTTTGTGAAAGGGGGGTGCAGTGAAAGTAAGAAGACGAGATGTGGGGGTGACGGTGAAGCATGTAGGGATTGTCGCCATTTGGGTAGCTTTGGGGAGAGAATTGGATTTGGGGGAAATCCGGTTAGTGTGGCCCCTGAGAGAGAGAGAGAATGGATGTGTCTGGAAAGAAGGCGGGAGGATGAGGCCGGTGTTTTGACACATTTGGCCTCTCATACTCACTCACATTCAATGTGGATTCTTTTAATTTAAAAATAAAAAATAATATACTTTGAGAAATTAGGACATTCTTAATTTATAGTTAAATTTATATTTAATTGTTTATAATTTAATGATTTAATATTATTAATTTAATATATTTTTATGTATTATTATTAAAATATAAAGAGCAATAGATATAGTTTTTTTTTGGTAGACACACGAAATAGTAAAGTCATTATAAACTCACACACACACAAGTAGAGGTACCAGGGTTCGAACCCCGGTCATAGCATCCGGCCTAACAATTTCGGCATTTTACAGTTGAGTTAGGACTTCTGGATAGCAACAGATACAGTTATCACCGAAGAATATATATATTCAAACTTGTTATTTTTATTAAAAAATCATAATGTAATTTAATGAAGAAAAAATATATTTAAACGGAAGGCAATGAAGATTTATGAAAGAAAAAAAATTTATTGCACTCAAACTCATATGTTCTTATTATGTATATGCACCACTGCCCCTCCTCCCCTCTCTCCGACCACACTCCATCGTTGCCGTTGAAACCACCTGCCCACACATCGTTGAACATTAAAAAAGAAAATTATTATAAGATCTTTCATTAAAAAAATCTTTCATATATGCCTATTTAAAACATGTATTATACTTTATAATATAATAAATGATAAAGGGTGAAAATGGAATTTAGTAAGCTAATAAGGGTAAAAATGGAATAAAAGATGATAAGTTATAAGCTTGAACTCTACTTGGAATAACGTCTGAAAAATATGCTATAAGCTCTTGAAATATGCTATAAGCTCGTTGTGAAAAGATCGTTACCAAACAGAGTTTTTTTTGTCAGACAAGCTTATAAGCTATCCTCTATAAGCTATAAGCTCATTTTTTGACCTTGCGAAATAGAGCCGAAAGGTAAATTCTTCATAAATTTTTGGCTTAAGTGCATTTTTGACACCTTAACTTTTAAAAAGTTACGATTTTGACCCTCTAACAAAAAAAAAACAATTTTGTCCCTTACAAAGTTGCTGAGAAGACGCCATGTGTTCCAAAACAGTGGCCATTATCGCAACTTTTTGTAAAGATAAGGGGACAAAAGAGCATATTTCCCTTATGTTGGAGGGACAAAAGAGCATATTTCCATAAACATGGGGTTTCACTTTTGCCATTTTTCAAAAGGGGCCAAAATCGCTACTTTTGCAAACTTGGGGGTGAATAGTGCGTTTAAGCCTAAATTTTTTACTATTACTTTTCCCACCGTACGCTATTATCACACGCCCTGCAAAAATGACAAAAATACCCCTGGTTCGGATTATATAATCTGAACCAGATTATTAGCATATTTCGGAATATAAAATCCGAAAACTTATGAACTGTGATTTATTGTGTTTTCTTTGATGTCAAAGGTTTCTGATGATTGTCGTATAATCCTTGCATAAGCTGCAAAGCAATTGCATGAATTATATGAATGGTCAGCAATGACCATGACACCACAAACACTCCAAAAAAAACTAAAAAAATGTTGAAGAAAAAGTAAGAAAAGAGATGAAGTGAAGAATGAAGGAATATGTTGAAGATGCAAGTCTATTTATAGTCTAAAACAAGTCATATATCATAACTTCTCGTATTGACTTCAACCTAGGAATTCCTAGATCTGAGATCTCATCTCACTTCCACTCAATCAAACGCAGCCCCTGTGATTATTATATTTAAACTCAATAAGATGAAGTTACCTTCAAACACAAACTACCTCCGTGCTTCAAAGCTTAGGAGCAGTACACAACTTACAACTCAATAAAACACAGTCCTTAACATGTATTAAGGTGATACAAAAAAGGCTCACAAATAACAATGACTCAAAACCCTAAAAAAGCTATTTCTTCAATGACAGCTTGAATGAATAATTAGGTCTTGCAGTCTTGTATATATACTGAAGCAATACAGGTTAAATAGTCTTGTTGGGCTTCAGAACAATGTAGATCCTAAAGCTGATCCACTTACCAAGAATCAGTAACAAATAAAGTAACTCCTAAAATGTCGGAACATCTTTAGGAACAAACCATACACATCCAAAGATTCCTATAATATTGTTACTCCTTTAGGAAATAAAAACACAGCTGATTCTGGACAAAAAGCACGCTACTTGGCCAACATGAAATAAGGCGTGGATTCCTTAATAAGATAAAGTGCGCGTAAACCAAGGCACATAATCATGGCACACTGAACCGTGCCAAAATGTTGGAACATCATATCCAACATCATACATGAATATTTGTTTTAGCACTAATGAAGTCAATACACAAATATCCAACAAAGGTTATCATACCCACTGGACCGTTAATATATTCCTAAGGACCCTAAAGACCCTCCAGAAGGCCTCAGTGCCCTCTTTAAAGCCTCAAACGCCCTTCATAAGGGTGGACAAATATATCCAAAAACTGAACCGAACCGGTTAACTGAACCGAACCAAACTAAAATTAACTGAACAATTACATTGGTTATTGAACCGAACCGTTATTTTAAAAACAGCTCATTAACTGAACTGAACAGTTAACCGAACCGAACCAAACTCAATTAACTGAACCGAACTATTAGTCTTGAGCTCCTGAGTATGCAAGTACTGGAATGTTGAATGAAAAAAGTCATATGTATAGTTTTGGAATTCTTATTATGGAAGTGATTACCGGCAGGAATCCAGTTGAATATAGCCGTCCTGCAGAAGAGGTTCGGTTTGGTATTTTTTTCATTATTGTGAACCTCACTGTTATTTTTTATTTTGTTCGAATCTGAAAAATCGAGATTTTTAGGTGAATTTAGTTGAGTGGCTCAAGAAGATGGTCAGTAACAGAAATCCAGAGGGAGTGTTGGATCCAAAGCTTCCAGAGAAATCAACTTCGAGGGCATTAAAGCGAGCTCTTCTTGTAGCCTTACGCTGCACTGACCCTAATGCTTGAAGTTGAAGATTCACCATACAAAGAGGGAACATCATTTCAGCTTCAATTAATTCAACCTTAGTATAGTAATAGTTAATGAATAAGGAAGCATAACATGTCTTGTCTAAAAAAAAAAGGAAGCATAGCATGTGGATATATAGTTCCTTAGTCTTTGAGCTACAAAATCATCTTAAGCTAGAAAATTAACTTAACCGAACCGAACCATTAGTCTTGAGCTATAAAATTATCAATGGTACACTTAATATAATCATAATGTTTTAATACCCTGCAATTAAATTTAAAAAGGACAAAAAAACACAATTAAATTGGCAAAAGGATAAAAAAATACATTTCGGTTCAAAATTTTGGTTTTGGTTCGGTTCGGTTCAGTTAATAGGAAAGCAAACGGTTAACCGAACCATAACTTTGGTTCAGTTTGGTTAGTTCCAAACCTTAAACAGTTATAACCGAACCATTTCAACACTTCAGTTCGGTTCGGTTAATATGGTTAACCGAACCATGCCCACCCCTAGCCCTTCAAATGGGCTTTCAGGCCCAAAGCGCGTCCTCCTCGTGACGTCGCCTTTAGCTGCTTCTAGAAGCCTCTAGAAGCCGCCTAATTACTTAATTAGCCCTATTACTTGCTGCCTAAACAATCATAAATCATACCCAAATAGGGCTATAAATACAACCCTTGAGAGCCTTCTCAAGGCATGACCAATACAATACAGACCCTAATACGATTATTGTACTTTTTAGCAAGTACAGTTGGCGCTGTTTGTGGGAATAGGTAAAACTAGCCTTGACCACGTTTTTGAATCGTGAATCGCGATTTCGAAATCCCAAACCTAAACCACAAAAAGCCTCTGAATCGTAGAAACCTTTTACGATTTGGAAATCCTAATCGTTCACAAAGAAACCCTAAATCGCACCTCACGTCATGATTTAGAGAAATCCTCATCGCCATGGCCACTCCAGAAGAAGCCGAAACGATGAGAACCCAAATCGCTCAACTACGCGAGATGAACGAAGCTTTGTAGGCTTCAGTGGAAACCATCCAGCAACAACAGAATCAAGAGAAAGCTGACTCTCATCATGGCGAGCTAGACGAACCAGAGCCCCAACCATTATCTGTAGAGATCTGGAACGCGCCTGTTCCAGAAGGTTTCAAATCCCCATGACTATCTTCGTTTGATGGCAAGGGCGATTCGGTCAAACACATCACCTCCTTCAACACCCAAATGGTCGTCATCATGGCACCTGACTCCTTGAAATGCAAACTAGTGGCGGGAACTCTGAACGGCGCCTCCCTACGTTGGTACATGAACCAACCTTGATTTTCTGTGGTAAGCTACTCAGACATGACCAGAAAGCTTATTCCTCAATTCTCAGCAAGTCGTCACCATAAAGTTTCAACAACTAGTCTGTTCAACGTGCGTCAGGATCCTAATGAATCGTTAAGAAGATATCTCGCCCGTTACAACGACGCCACCATTAAAGTGGTACATCCTAACCAAGAGTTGTTCATAGGCGCTTTCCAGAACAGACTCAAAGCCGGTCCTTTTAATGAATCCCTCGCTCAGAAACCGGCAGACTCCATGGAATAAATTATGTCAAGAGCCAAATGGTATATCAAGGGCGAGGAAAGCAATGTAGAAAATAAAGCCAGGGATACCAAAGAACGTGGCGGCTCCGGTGGAGATAAACAGAACTACTACCCGCCACCAACCAGAGACAGAGGTACTTTCAAGAGGCAAGAGAGAAGAGCTTTCAACATCGATAGCTTCACACTACTGAATACCAGACCAGAGCAGATCTACAAAGAGGTCTACAACACTAGGCTCATCCCAAACCCTTCTGAGCCCCGCGTTGAACGTATGGGCAGTGACCCTAACGCATGGTGCAAATACGATCAAATCCGGGGACACACAACTGGTAATTGCTGGCAACTCAGAAAGAAGATTGACAAACTCATACATGAAGGGAAACTTTGAGAGTATGTGAAGGGAGGACGAGGCGAGGATCAGCGTTGCCCCACTGAAGGAAAAACCGACGAAGATTAGATAAAAGATGCTTAAGAAAGACATACTCTCAACACCATCTCTGGAGGTTTCGCAGGAGGAGGGAAATCAAGTTCATCCCGAAAGAAATACGTCAGACAAGTAATGTTCATCATTGAGAGCGAGACAAATCCACAGCGAGAACGAAGTATCACCTTCTCACCCAGCGACTTCGAGGGTGTGGTCCCCCATGACGATGATTCAATGGTCGTCACACTGCAGATATTTAATTGGGACGTGAAGAAAGTTCTCATTGATCTAGGGAGTTCAGCCGACATTCTCTACTACGACGCCTTCGAGAAGATAGGGCTAGATCCGGAACAACTACAACCTTTCAAAGGAACCTTAGCAGGGTTCACTGCGCGAGCAGTTTCACGTTCCACGACATATCTCTTTGAAAACCACATTTGGAACGGGAGAGAATGCCAAAACAATCAGAGTAAAATACTTAGTGGTCAGTGCGTCTAATTGTTATAACATCACCATCGGGCGACCTTCCTTCAATCTTTTAGGCGCATTCTTATCTACCCGTTTCTTAGTCATGAAGTATCCTATGGAAAAAGGGAAAATAGGAACTCTGCGAGGAGCTCAACAGATCGCCAGAGAATGTTATTATAACAGCTTGAAGCTACGCAAGGGAAATAAGAAGGTGGGGGACAGTAGACAAACCCGTGAGTGTCAACATGATATACCTCGACCCAAGGGAAGAGTACTAGCAAGAGCGCATTGAACCCTCCGAAGAGCTAAAAGAGGTCTGCATAGGCCCAGAACCTCATCAGGTCACCAAGCTAGGAACATCTCTCCAACCTAAAGAGGAGCTCGCCTTAACACAACTTCTCCAAAATAATCTAGACTTTTTTCGCTTGGAAGCCGTCAGATATGCCAGGAATTGATCCTAGCATAGCATGGCATCATCTCGCCATCAACCCAAACATCAAACTAGTGGTCCAAAGAAAGTGAAAGCTAGGCGAAGAGAAAAGAAAAGCCGTAGACGAAGAAGTGAAGAAGCTGGTCGATGCCCGATTTATCAGTGAAATCAAATACCCCACCTGGCTGGCGAACACTGTTTTAGTTAACCAAGCTACGGGCAAGTGGAAAATGTGTGTAGATTACACTGACCTAAACATGGCATGCCCTAAAGATCCATATCAACTATTAAACATTGACTATTTAATCGATAGCGCCTCAGGATTTAGAACCCTCAGTTTCATGGATGCTTACTCCGGTTACAACCAGATAAGGATGGATCCCCTCGACGCCCCAAAAATAACATTTATGACTAATAACAAGATTTATCATTATGAGGTCATGCCCTTTGGACTGAAAAATGCAGGTGCAACCTTCCAAAGATCGATGGACACCATATTCGCCAAACAGATTGGAAGAAACCTCGAAGTCTACATAGACGACTTGGTGGTGAAAACAAAGGAGGAAGATAGTCACACTGAAGACTTAAGGGAAATCTTACAACAGGTCAGAGAATATAACATGCGACTAAACCCAGCTAAGTGCACCTTCGGCGTTCAAGCAGGAAAATTCTTGGGTTTCTTACTAATGAGAAGAGGCATAGAAGCCAATCCGGACAAGTGCCAAACCATAATTAACATGAGAAGCCCTGCCAATATCAAAGAGGTTCAACAACTGACTGGAAGACTCACAACATTATCCAGATTCCTTTCCTGCACCAGCGATAAAGCTTTTTCCTTTTTCACATCCATCAAGAAAAAGGGAGAGTTTGAGTGGACATCAGATTGTGAAGACGCCTTCAACAAAATCAAAACCTTTCTGTCCAGTCCGCCCATTCTACATCGCCCAACAAATGGAGCAATCCTCTTCTTGTATTTGTCAATATCAGACAACGCCATGAGTTCCATACTGGTACAAGATTCCGACACGGGCGAGAAGCCTATATATTTCATCAGCAAAATTTTCCGAGGGGCCGAACTCAGGTATCAAAAGATTGAACTTCTTGCACTCGCCGTAGTCATCACAGCCAGGAACTTACGACCATACTTCCAGAGCCACCGGATCATAGTCAAGTCTAATTATCCCATAAAGCAAGTCATGGGTAAACCTGACCTCGCGGGGCAAATGGTGGCATGGTCGATCGAACTCTCTGAATACGACATCCAGTTTCTACCAAGAGGAAGCATCAAGTCTCAAGTCCTAGCAGATTTCTTGGTGGAACTCACATCGCCAATACAAGAAGCAGCTCCTCATGTGTGGCTACTATCCGTCGACGGCTCATCCAACTTCAAGCGGTGCAGAGATTGTTTTGGAAGGACCAGGCGATCTTCTTATCGAGCAGTCACTCAAATTCGAGTTCAAGGCTAGAAACAATCAAGCTGAACATGAAACCCTCATAGCAGGAATGAATCTAGAACATGAAATGGGAGCAGAGAACCTAAGGGCAAGGAGTGACTCACAACTTATGACAAGTCAAATCACGGGCGAATACCAAACTAAAGATACTCAGCTCACCAAGTACCTCGCCAAAGTTAAAAAGCTTGCAAAGCACCAAGAAGCCCAGGAACAACAGGAAAGTAATACATGAAGTACTCTCTGAACCAAGTACGGAAGCAATGATTGTTCAGATGATAGTAGATGAAGACGAAGGCTAGATGACACCCTTAATCAAATACCTAACGGGATCTTTCGTCACCAAGAACGAGAAAGAAGATGCTCTGGTGCGTAAAAGAGCGTTCAAATTCACCATGGTAGCAGGGAAATTATATAGAAGAGGAAGTGCGACCCCTATGCTCGGATGCTTAGGAGAAAGCGAAATAAATCTGGTGCTTCTGGAAGTTCATGAAGGAGTATGCGGGAGTCACATTGGAGGAAGGGCGCTGTCAGCCAAACTACTAAGGGCGGGATATTATTGGCCAACCATGCTCCAAGATTGTTCCGAATTTGTCAAGAAATGTGCTTCTGGTCCTTCTTTGACAGGAAACATGCCCCTGCACACGAGCTGACCTCTGTATTCTCCCCTTGGCCTTTCTACAAATGGGCCGTAGACATCGTGGGACCTTTTCCCCTCGCATCAGGACAAATAGGCGTAGATTATTACACCAAGTGGATAGAGGCTGAAGCGGTCGCCAAAATAACAGCAGAGAGAGTTAGAAGATTCTACTAGAAGAAGATCATCTGCCGTTTCGGGCTGCCGAAGGAGATTGTATCAGACAATGGGACTCAATTGGCTAGTCATACAGTGGTGGAATTTTGTAAACATCTAAGATTCAGACTAAGTTTGTATCTGTCATCCACCCCAAGCCAACGGGCAAGCAGAATCCGCCAACAAGGTAATCCTGAGTGGAATCAAGAAGAAGCTAGAGGCAGCTAAAGTCCCATGGGCCGAACAGCTGCATAAGGTAAACGCCATAAGAACTCTCTTTCTCCCCAGTATTTCGCCCATAATATATATGCTCTATATTTATAGCTTAGTAGCACATGTATTTTCTATTGTATCTCGACACAACTTCATTCTTAAGAAAACAATTTCGATAAAGTAACAAGTACTATGGTCTTATCATACCACACCACATTCGACTACTCAAGAAGCACCATTCACTATGGTCTACGACTCAGACGCCATGCTCCCCGTCGAAATCGACATGCCCATTTGGCGACGTGAGAATTTCTCCGAGGAAGGTACGCAATCTTTTCAGTTTCACTAACCCTCTTTATTTTACAGGATCTGAAGATTACTTTAATATTCCTAATTTCTAAAATGACTCTATATCCCACAAAGCTAATGAGACAGGTCTACGATGCTCTATGGATATGATTGACGAGATACGAGACAACACCCACATCAAAGAGTTCGCCGCAAAACAGAGAGCTGCTCGCCGATACAACTCCTGAGTCATAAGCAGAGAAATGAAGGAAGGAGACCTCGTGCTGAAGCAAGTAGTCACCCATACCAGAATTGGAAAGCTGATGCCAAATTGGGAAGGCCCATAAAGAGAAGTTGTCACATGGAGCATACAAGCTCGAAGAGATGAACGAAAACCTAGTACCAAGGACCTGGAACGCAGTCAACTTGCGTCACTACTACAGTTGAATCACATTACTTACTATTTATTTTTTGTTTTTTCTACTACGTAGTATAGACTAAGGCGAGCACAAAATCATGCAGTTGCCGCTTCTTATGTTTATTTTCTGACATTTGCAAAATTCTAATAAAAGAGGTAGGGTGGAACTCTATTCCCCTGCAAGGGCAGGGGTTTTAACGAGGCACCCTATTTTCTAAATAAATGGATTCTACTCGCCATACTATTTTGTTTTTGCCTACATAGTACTTGCCTGTCTACATAAAATATCGTCAAAATTTTAAAGCAGTCAACCCCTCGTGGCTCTGAACTGATGCAGCAAGCCCCCTGTGGCCTTGCAATAAAGCAGTCAACCTCTCGTGGCTCTGAACTGATGCAGCCAGCCCCTCATGGCCTTGCACTAAAGCAGTTAGCCCCTCGTGGCTCTGAATTGAAGCTGCCAGCCCCTTGTGGCCTTGCACTAAAGCAGTCAACCCTCGTGGCTCTGAATTGATGTAGTCAACCCCTCATGGCTCTGAACTAACGCAGCCATCCCCTCGTGGCCCTGTACTAAAGCAGTCAACCCCTCGTGGCTCTGAACTGATGCATCAACCCCTCGTGGCTCTGAACGCCGTGTCAACCCCTCGCGGATCTAAACAGCTACTAATACCAACAACTTGAAGAACCAAATTAGAGAAAAGCAAAGAAGAAGGAGGAATAAACCTCATAAACGCCAACATAAATCTTCATCGCCACAAAAATACGTCTACATTGCCAGAAAACGTAAATCTACATCCCCATAAAAATACTAGCGCACACCGCCACATAAATGAAATTTACAAAAACATAAAGTTTACATCTCCACAAATCAGAAGTTAAACGTCGCCATAAGAGATCAACATACAAAGGAAGAAAAACTTCATCAAAGAAATCCACAAATAGAAAGAACAAAACCGAGAAGTAAGACCAAATGACAATGAAAATAAGTTACGATAAATTAAATTGTTAGCAAGCTTCGACCAAATATTACATACAGTCATTAAAAAGTGACACGAAAATAGTACAAGCAAAAAATAAATTATCAAACACAAAAGAAGAGACATCACCCCTCATCCACCAGCTGTCCATTAACTAAATTTGAAAAGAATCCAACTCGTCAACCTTATCATCAAGATTGAAGTGCAACAGGTGCTTGGTTGCGCGCTTGAACCCACTTTCAAAGTAAAGAGCAAACGCCCCTATACCCTTTTCAACGGCAATAGTTGCCACAACCAGTTCACCCTCCAATTCACCCACTTTCGTCTTCAGGGAATCCCTTTTAGTCTCAACGGCCTCCTTCGCCTCCTTCAAACTATCAACTTCCTCCTTAGCAGCCTTCTTTTCTTTCTCAGCAGCTGACTTCTCTTTCAGGGCTTCCTTCAACCTCGCCTCCAGACCTGTGGCCTTGTGTTTCCACTTCTCCACATCTTCAGCAACATCTTTATGCTTTCCCTCCAAGTCAACATATTTCTTCTCCATGGCATGTCCCATCAACAACACCCTCAGAGCTAACATACCAGCATCAGCTACCAGATCACGAAACTTTGCCTTCACACCAACATCTACGTCAACGGCGGCTAGAGGTGTAACGCCCTAGTTGTTAATTATTTATTTCTGATTTGTTTAGAGTCTTTCATATGATTTTAAATAATTATTGTTGAGTATGTGGTGTGTTATATTTTATTATATGATTTATTGTGATATTTATTAGAATAATGTGAGGACTTCGGTCCTGTGAATGCTTTAACCATTCAAAATCCGGTGAGGACTTATGTCCTGTAAAATGGTACCACATGCATGTGTCTAGTTGCATTTGTCGAGGAGTCTTAGTGGTATGGTCATGTCATTGCATGAGTCATTGTCGGTGATTGAATGATACTTTCTATGTAATTGATTGAAGTTGATTATGATGAATTTGATGTGAACATGAAATATATTTAAATATTGAAATGTTTATTATAATA
>Ga0228710_1004055_pt1 | contig 23122 bp, 15 predicted proteins | sample MedpolnodulmetaG_FD_177995 | JGI IMG/M metagenome (GOLD analysis project Ga0228710, IMG submission 177995) | Root nodule microbial communities from Medicago polymorpha collected in Santa Monica, California, United States - pink nodules | ecosystem: Host-associated > Plants > Roots > Nodule...
ACGTAGCAGCTAAAAAACATTTTTACCATCATGTACAATATATTTATACATACACTTACCATATCCTCTTCAAGACGAGCACAACCCAAACATGATTTTCTATGTGGATGTTGAGGATTCAACGTTCTTTCTCGATTTTCATTACTAAGTTTATGCAATAATTAAAAAGTTATTTGGCTAATAAAAGGTATCCCCCAACAGTACCACTAATACTAGAATTTTTAATTGTAATATGATGAGGTAAATGATGGTCTATATGGCCAATAAGGTTGCAAGCTAGATGGGGGTGAATAGCTTTTTGAAAAAATTTACGGAGTTTTATCAAAATCAATTTGAAATTTTTGACTATTTGAAAACAAGCTTGAACAACAATCAAATATTAATGGTTCTTGAACAATTTGCAAAACTAGACAATTTCAAATCCAAACCTATAATGAATTATAATAAGCTATTAATTAAAAACACAATGTATGTGCAATTGATGACTTGGATAGAATTTGATATTGTATATGAAATTGATGAATTTGATAGAATTTGATACTAATTGATCCAAGTACAATAGTAAAAACCTAACTCAAGGAGTTGGATCAATTTTATCAAAAATTGCTTATATCAATTAACAAAATTCAATACTCTCAAATAATCAATTAACATATACAATTAATGGAAATTAAAAAGGATAAGGAAAAAGAGAACGACACAGATATTTTTATAGTTGTTCACCATTTCGTCCTCGCTTCGGGCTACGTCAACTCTTCCTAGTCAAAAATGCTTCCATCAAGGTCATCCACTAATAGTTATAAAATTGAATACAAATGTGATTACAATAGTTCCTTGAAACTATCTTAGTTCTTCAACTCCTATGTAAGCACTCCCCCAAACTTCAAATAACCTTTGAATTTGGTGCTTCTTAAATCTTAAAATCATTGATTACCCGTGCACCCCTTCGAACTCTTCACACAAGTCTTCGATTCTACGTCGGTAAATGAATCCCCTTCGATCGCAAGAACAATTAGAAAGGCCCCCCAAGACCTTTGGAGGTGGAATGAGATTATTCACTTCACTTTGGAACCTTGATTAAGACCAACCAATTTCCTTGAAAGAACCAACTTATAATCCTTACTAGCACCCTAGGAAATCAATGTGACTGAATGTACAAAGTGATTCTAAAAATAAGTGTTTAATCTTGAAGAATTTATGAACAATGAGTTTTTGAGACCTAGAGAGAATATATGCAAATGATTCAATGAATTTGGTGTTATGAGAAAGTAAGTATATATAGAGAATAAGGATAAATGCAATTTTTCATCAAAAAACAATGACATGAGTCGATTCACTAAATGACTGAATCGATTCAGATAGCTAAAAGACAAGACTCAAAAAGGAAGAATGTTATGAAGATTGATGTGTGTCATATGAGATTTGAATCGATTCAAAGTGCCTAGAATGAAGATTAATACAATTCAGAATAGTTTGAATTGATTCATGGCAAGTCAGAAACATTTTATGATACGATTCACATATTTAGATCGATTCAAAAGTGAATCAATTCAGAATTTTATGAAACGATTCGCAGAAAGTCAGAAACTTTGTGTGATACGATTCAGATAAAAGTGAACCGATTCAGACAGTAGAAAACACAGTTTTGACAGATGAAATGCAATTTTCTTGGGTCACAAGCAAGCTGGAACACAATGAATCATTTGATACAAAAATGCATGGATCTGTTGGGTGCTTTAACAAGTCTAACAAATAATCAACATGCTAAACTAATAATATCTAATTGATCAGGACTAAGAACAATATCAACAAAAAAACTAGCTAGAGGCTTCAGTAAAACTATTAGCATCTAAAACATTAAGGATCTGTAACAAAGTAATAAAAATATTACATGAAAATGTTTACTCATACGTTGAGCTACAAAGTTATCCCAATGCTCTTGTTTTATACAATAAGATTATTTCGTTGGACGTTGTTTATTAAAATCACCATTACTATCTTTCAGAAAAAGCTTGTCAATTTTGGTTTTGAATGCCCGATACAACTTTCCAGCTTTTCTCAATACAAATTCAAGATGTTCATCGCCAATTACAAAATCTTTCTGCAAGATAGTGTATACCATGACCAATTATAAGAAAAATTGAAATAGATTAGCTTTGATAGTTCAATTTCTTAAAAAGGAAATTAGTTCAGTTCAAGGTTCAATTTAGTTCTAAACTTTTATTTGAACAGCCCCGCAAATAGATTTACTTCAATAAAATTTTACAACTAGATTGAGTTAATGTGGTTGCCCTGATAACATAATTTTGGAAACTCATCAAAAATTGAACTACAAAGTGCATTGATGTTAATCCTATGAGTAAATGTATAACCGGGATAATGTTTGATCCAATTGTAATCATAGTTGGACTTAATCGACGATATTAGTAGATTCACTTGGATTTAACAATGAAGGTTTGTAAACCCACTTGGGTTGGTTTACTGGTATTGGCTTGGGAACTGGGAGTATGCTCCTCCTGAAGGCGTCATATTCGATTATCTCGGTTGCCAATTTAGAAGGGCTAATTTAGCTTCTTAAAAAAAATGAAGGTTTGTCTTTTTGTCATCCAAGCAGTAATTCGAGAATATCCATCAAATTTTAGAGAAATCTCTGTAAAAAAAACTTACGGAAAATTAACAGTGTTAATAAGTAGGAGCTATTTGTCAATTTTATAGGAACTGAAGGGAGGATAGTGAATGTTTTAAAATTAGAGGGGGTGTTTATGTTATTTTAATAGATCTTAGGGGAGATGGGTGTAATTTTCCCTAAAAATTATGTAGCAACAACTGACACAATTAAATAAAGGGTCTTTGTTAACAAGTGCCCTTAGGGAACTAGTTAAGGATTCTAAATTAGAAACAATTGGTAAGTTTTACGTAGAAAAAGTTATTTTTTTCAAGTTTCAATGTGTTTAATGCATCAATCCCAATACAAGATTTCTTATTTAGGCTTCTTAACAAGTGCTTAAGGCACTTGTTAGCATTTCCCTTAAATAAACTATGTTAAAATGACGTGATGTAAGCTAAAAAAGGTGAAATTCGATGTAAATAAATAAAATTGGCGTTCAACAAGAAAGTTGATTAAGTAAACTACCCTTCTGTGCCTGATTGATTTTTCTATAACAAACATTTGCATTTTTTTTAAATAGCCAAATTTATTAAAAGCAAGCTTGTGCTAGACATACACGGCTGCCAAAAGTTAAAGATAACATACAAAGGTTCTGTATATATGCAGACAAAACCTATAAACCCAACAAAAACACTCCCAAATGAAACCACTACTACAAACTATCAAGAGCCGATAAGAATAGGGCCGTTGTTGGCCCTACGGGAACAAGCAGTAACAGAACGCCCATTGCCAACACAGGGAGGCAGCAACAACATAGAAAAACAACGATGTGCATAAAAAACAAAGACAACTATATACTCCACCACCAAAACAACATGAAACACCACCAAGACGATAGGAGCAAAATTAATAATATGCACCAAAACAACCACACCAGAGTATCTTGGAGGTATCCTAGATCACATGAGGAAAAACATGACATAAGACAACCACATACAATGCAAACACAACAATGAAACATAAAATTGCATTCAATCACTTTCATTTTCTTAAAATATTTTCTATAAAAAAAAATATAATTCTAATTACATTAAATTATTCTAATATACATATAGTATCAATTTGAAAAAAAATCAATCACAAAAAGAAAATCAATTTTCTGACCAAAAACTATAGAGCACCAAAACACTTCAACTCAAATGCACAAGTACTAGTGTCTGACAAGTGTCAGCGTAAGTGTTCGACACCAAAAAAACATCTACCCATATCATTACATTCAATCACTTTCAATTTCTTAAGTGTCAGTGTCAGTGCGACCTCTCAAATTTGGAAAATTCTAATCAAATTCTATAAACAAAACAAAAAAAAACTAACCAAATTACATCACATTAATATACATAAATATATCATAAAATTGAAATTAATTTCTTAAAAAAAACTACAATAAGTGCACCACTGAAACTGAAAAGAAGATCTAAAAACTAAAAAAATAAAATACTTACCAATACATCACTGAATCAGGTGAATGTTGTTCGGTGTCTCAGTGGTGAGGGTGAACTCGGTGATGAGGGTAGGTATCTCAACAAGGAAAAAGACTTTAATTCACAAATCATAATAGATTCTTGAGATCTTCAACTACAATAAACAATTTCAGTTTTAGCATATATAAACTATATTGACAAAGAATATTATAGGTAATAAATAAGTAGAATATTTACAGATTTGTTAATTCTAATTCTTAATTTGTTGAAGAACCTTTTGATTTAATTCAAGTATCAAACACCATTCAATACTTCAACGAAAAATCAGTTTACGGTTCACCCCAAAGAAAAAAGGTTTAAAAAGAAAAATAGTATTTTAAATACTACATTATTTAAGTCTATGAATAAACTTCCATTGATAATTGAAATTCAAGATGTAGAACAACAAAACAACTACAATTTTTTTAACTAAATGGAGAACCAAAACGTATCACATGAAAATGAAAAACAACTCAGATTTTGGGATTAATAAAATCAATGAAATAAATAAATCAAAGAAATTGAGAAACTGCATTATACCTGTGTGGGGTGAGATGAGAGATGGGGTTGTGAGAAGTGACGTTCAATGAGATGGCGGCCTGTGTAACAGCTCATTTTTTGCTAGATTTATTTTAATTAATTATTATGTGTGTTTATATGTGCTTGTGCGTGATTAATTGCCTTTGCGTGTATTTTATTCGGGATTAGTGAATGTTGGCTTTAGAAGGGTATTTTAGTCATTTTAGACTCAAGGGTATTTTGGTCTTTTGATGGGCAAGGGTAAAATAGTCATTCTATTTGGAAGGTTATTTTTAGTGTTTTAAGTGGGAATAATTATTTTACTAAGTTACTAGTGAGTTGGGGTAATTATTTAGATACGGTTTAAGTGAGTAGTAACTTGGTGAATTAGCCGGTAAGAATATTGAGCCCATTAAGACAAATAGAGACTAATCCCAATTATGTGGGGAGTATATAAACACTACACTTGTGAGAAAATTAGGTCATTCATTCATTTCACAAAGATTTTGAGATAGAGATAGAGAGAGAAAGGAGATCTAAAGGAGAAAAGAGGAGCTCAAGGGAGAGAGCTTGGGATTGGTGGCTACGAGCTAAATTGAAGCTAGGGTTTGGAATCTTGAAGAATTAGAGGTAAGGGGGATGGGTTCTCTTCATCAATTAATCATAATCTCTTATTTTTCAATTATGAGTTTAAGTGATTTTATGTTAATTGTGACTTTTTGTGATTTCGATGATGAAATCCGTGCTCTTAATTCATGTGAATTTAAGGGTATGATAAAATTCATGAAATTGTTGGGTTATGTGCTTAAAACTCATGGTTGTTGTTGTTGATAAGTTGTTGTGATGACTTTTGCTTAAATTGGTATAAATGAAGTTTTGTTGTTGATTGTTGAATAAATTATGAAATTATGCTTTGATTGATGTTATGTTGTGTTGTTGATTGTAATTTATACCTTGGCTGTTGTTATTGGTGAAGTTGTGATTAAGTTTTTGTTATTTAATGAGTCTTGAATGAAAATGGATTTGATTATGATTTTGGATGTGATGTGAACTTGATAATTTGAAGTAGTGAAAGTGTTTATTACAAGTGTTATGATCATAGATAATATTTTAAATTTATTTGGGAGTGTTGTAATTAAGTTTAGTGATTTAAGAGTGATTATTGGGTGACAAATGCATTTTTAAGCTGATTTTTGAACTATCTGTTCAGCCAAAATCTGGCACCGAAATGCCAAAATCGGCCCCCAATTTTGAGATGTTTTTCCAACTTTTGGTTCGACAAAAATCGGGCCCCGGTTGTCTGCTAGACAAACTGGGAGAAATCCAACTTTTTCATCATTTTTCGTTTTGAGCTAGGTCTCGGTGTATTCCCGTGATTTAAGGTTTCTGGATATCCTACCCTAACATAAAAGTTGTAGCTATGGGAGTTAGCGTTCTAATGGCTTTGGTTTGACTTCAAAATAATTTTTAGATTTTGAGTTATGATGAAAATACTACAAGTAAGTCTTGATGCAATTTTACAAAAATTCAGCATACCTATTTTAAAGTGAAACCAAAACTTATGCTTTGGTCCCAAACATCAAAACTTGAGTACTAGGAGTCTAATTAGGATGTTTAAGAGTATTTAACCTATGGCATGATGGGACTAACTTGTTTTCGTTTTGGAAATGAATCGGTTTTGCAAAATGTGACGAACTTCGAATGTTGTAATTTATCGGAATTAGCCTAGAAACGTATCCGTATATACTACTACACTCATATGTGAATTGTGTGCATACTCGGTTGAGGAGTTTGAACTTGTCTACTTTAATTTTGGTGAAATAATCAGAAAATGGTAGGTTTCATAAACTTAGACAGACTTTGTCAAATTAAAACTTTGGGGTTGGATAACATTGAGGAGGCTTTGGATTCATGTTAATATGATAGAACGTGAAAGAATTGATGATGCTTGGGTGTTTAAAATGATGTATATCATAATGTGGATAGATGTCCGTCTTTTAGGTGAAATGTAAATTTGAAACCTTGTTATTTCTTTGAGGTGATAGTTGTTGATGATAATTCTTTGGTGATTTTAAGTTAATGATTTGGTGATGACTCTTGTTGAATATGACTTGTGAATTATAAGGTGAAGATGTTTCTTTTTTGTGATGACTATGTGATGAATGTTTGGTGATAAATATGTTTGTTGTTGATGATGATTATGATGATGATTTTAATGTTGATAATTAATTTTTGGTAGTGAATTCTTACATGCAAAGAGGCAATGTTATTGGTGATGAATGCATGTATGTAAAATGTTGGTGATTTGTTGTATGAACGTATGCATTGTTATGTCGTATGCTCATGCATTCATAAGTGTCCAGAGACGATGTTTAGAATACTTTGTATTCAAGAGGCGATGTTTATAATACTATTTTGTATCTAGAGGCGATGTTTATGATACAATAGTATTTTGAGGTGATGACCTTGACGATGACCAGTACCAAATGCATATAGAGTCGTGTCTAAGCGCATTGCATACATTTGGTGAAGTTTTTAAATGTGTCGTATTTGATTATGTGCTTGATGAACCTTGGTGATTTATGTGCATTGGTGAACTTGGTGAATTGTGTACTTTGTGAAATTTGGTGAACATGTGAAGATGTGTACTTGATGATAATTGTTATTTTGGTAATACTCGTACACTTGATGATTTTAATTGATGATGTTTATTTTGGTGAAAATATTGAAGTGTGAATTATATGTACGCGATTTGATGATCTCTTTGGTGACGATGATTTCCTTGCTTATACTTTTGAAATAATGAATTGTACTTGTTGAGTTGATTATGCTAAATGAGGAATAAGGTGAGACATTCTGATATTGATAGATGTTATGAATAATGAGTTTTATATGATGATTTAAAGTATGAATATACTTGATGTATTATAATAGAGGTAAGATGATATGAATTGAGTTGAATTGAAGATAATATTCATGTGGATTCAGTATTCTAGGAATGTTGAGTATGTATATGTGTTATGCATGATATCCTCGAATGCATACGTTTGATTATGAATTATGGACTAACCCTCAATGATTGTTTGGTTGACTGCCTTCCTTATCCGTATGGATGGATAGACGGTGTGCATGAATAGTTTTCTTTGCTTTGGTGAGTTGCTTGAGGATGGCTTGGAGCTACCTCATTTACTATTTTTGGTGTCTTTGACTTTAGGGCTCTGATTAGGGGTCGTTCTTTATTATTTGCTTATATTATGACTGTTGGAGATGTCGAGACTATGTATTGATGATGTTTTGATGACATGGCAACATGGTGACTTATTTTATTATGGATGAATGTTAAGATGTTGTATTTAAATGTAGATGTAATGATATTATTATTCCGCTACTATGTTTGAGAAAATTATTTATCCATACTTATTGAATTAGAGGCAATGTAACATCTAAATTCTTTATATGATTGTATCATTAACGTTATTTATCGCTTTTAGAGTTTAAGGTGTTATAGTTTGAGTATTAGAGATATGGGGTTATGAGAAGTGGGGTTTGATGGTGGTGGTAGTTATGGGATTCGATGGTGGTGAGATGAGAGAAGAATGTGAGATGTGTGTTGAAGAGAGAACAAGGTCGTGTGAAAGAATAGAGGGAATGGAAAATCATTTCAACACGAATTGAAAAAAATTGTGTCCGTTTTTTCTTAAAAACTTTTTTCAAAACCGCATTTTTGTTTTATTTGATTAGGATTAGGATAAGATAGCGCTCAGCAACAAAGTGCTAACAATCAATGTACTCCTATGTTAGGGTTATCATGAAAACCAGTGTCATACCCTTTCTTTATGATGTGTTTGCTGCTTTTCTTTGTTGATAGGATTTTTTGGTAACTTTAGTTAGTTTTAAGAATGAAAAAACCATTAAGAAAATCAGTGCGCCCCTTATCTTTCTTACCATAACAAAACATCAATATTCTAATTCCATAAAAGGTCATTTCAATTTTTCTATGCCAACAACAAAATATATATTTGTTTGTGTGTGTCTGTATCGTTTTTATAATACTTAGGAGGTGTTTGTTTCACCTCTACAGCTAAATTCCCAGGAATCTAAGATGAGAATTATTTATTCCCATGTTTGGTACATATGCACATAGAAAAGTTCCAAGGAATAAATCATTCCCAGAAACATTGTTTCCTCCATTTTACTCTCTTTTTATTCCCAACATAAAAGGATGGGTATGATCTATTCCTAGCGGTTATCACAAGTTCTTTTTCTAAATTTCATGTCTACCCTTAAGTAACTGCAAGACATACCCACTACGAGCACCATGTCTCTAGACACAATGTCGACCACATTTTTTTTTATTTCTGCAGTTAAACACTCTTTTTTTATAAGCTTAAACAATTTTCATTACTTGATTTTATTGATTGAATGTTCATAGATGATGCAATTATTTATTTATTTATGACTCAAGGTATTGCTTAAAAAATACTCAAGGTATTAGAACAATAAAACTTATGCTATTGTAATTGCTTTAATAAAAAAGTAGACAGAGATGAAATATGTATGATAAACTAAAATTGTCAAACGCAATGGTCACTAATTGATTCAGGAAAAGAGAAATACAATGGCCAATAAATATTTAGAAAAATTAGTACACGTCTAGTATATTTTACACAATAAGGAGTATTTTAATAATTGCATCATTTCCTTAAAAAAGAATCTTTGTGAATTCCATTCAACAACCAATCACTTTTTCCAAACTTTCCTAGGAACAACATTTCCACTATTATAATCCTGGGAATACATTTTGATTCCCTGAAACAAACACCCCCTTATTGTTTCTTGCAAGAACCAAACTTAACAACACCAAAATGTAAAACTTTGGGGTTGAGATATACGAGTTGCACCTGTACCCCATCGAAAATCCTCATAGATCTCCGATTGATAACTAATTAATAACTTGTAAAATAATTAATTAAAAAAATTCTACAAATTTGATTTGATTTTTTTTTAACTAGACAATTTTATTCGCGCAAATCATTATAGTACATAATTTTTTTTATTGTAGTACATAATTTTATTTATCTGAACATTAATATTCTCAAACCACCTTAAACATGACAACATGACACATAAACATCACATAATTATGGCTACCTAGTAGCTCCAAACCCAAAACCAGAAGTCTCTCCAGGAAGTATAACTCTGTCAGTGTTTGTTCTTTTCGGGACAAACTTTCTGACCCACACATGTTTCCTATTGATTGAAAATTTGACTTTTGCAGCTCCTCTCAGAATCAAATCAATAGTACTCACCTTATGAAAAACAATTCTGCCGAAAAGTGGTTGCTCATTAGGTTGAGTTTCTTGCATAAACAAAGCCTCAATACAATCTCCGTAACCCATAGTAAAAAATTCTCTAACTTCCCATTCTTTAACACGATATCCTTTCGAAAATGTCACAAACAATGTCCTCTCATCCGCTGGTATGATTCCTCCATTTCCTCCATTGTTGTTGCTCTGTTGTTGCCCCATTGCACCTGCAATCCCAACCGAACCAAACTGTAGATTCATTGGTCCAGTCGAACCAAACAAAAAATTATTGTTCTCCACCATTCTCTCTGCTATGTTTCTCATCATCGCATGTTGCATGATATCACCAAATGCCCTCATACATACTTCTTTTCTTGTTTTCTCCACCCCTTGAATTGCTTCCAAGCGATTCTCAAGAAAGAATTTCAGAGAGATTTCATTTTCCACTACGCTATGAAGAAGTGGAATATCATTTGCCTCAGAAGATAACATTATTGCAATTAGGGAGGTGTTATTGTTGTTGGTAAGACATGTGAGACATAACATTGATTCATCAGCAATCTCATTGATCAAAATTATAGGCAAAGACATAATCTTTTTCACAACATTATGAAAACCAACTTTTTCCAACCAAAGCCACATAGCAAGCAATCGCATGGACTCAGATGGATCACGAAAAAGTTCTGTGACAAGGATTTTGTAGAGGTTTCTGTCCACTTGGTGGAACAGAATAAAATCCTCTTGAGGAACGATGAAAGAAAGTGGAGGATCCATGGAAGGAAAAATGAAACAATGCTATGTTCAATTTGGGAAACTTAGTAATGTTTAAATAATAATGAATAAGGTGTGTTCATGTTCATGCATTAAGACACGTGTTTTGTGAGTGTAGGTTAGTAAATGGATTATAAAACTTCAAGTATACTTTCATTGTAATTGCAACAAAAACAAAAATCAGTTACAATTACTTTTCCACTAAAAACACACTTTTGAGGGTTTGCCAACTCATGATAAGCAAAATTCGACAAAACCAAAATTCGTTCAAAACATCTGAACCTCGGCTCAAATCAACGCCCGTACACACAACCAGGCCATCTGTCACGCTAACGCGGATCGCGCAACACAAGTCACAGCAATAACAACGCCATTCAAGCCGACGATTCACACCAGCGACAGCACCACTGGACCGGTCCCCTTCCACCATTCGAAATCGGATCCAAAAGGTAAAAAGTGTTTCTTTCTTTCGTTCTTTTTAGATCTAAGGTTGACGTTTCGGATTGTGAAAGTCTTGAGGGTAGAAATAAGTAGAAGAGGATGAAAGGATTAGAAAACTGGAAAAAAAAATCAAAAAAAGGAGGTCGTTTTAGCGGCGGCGCCGCCACCTACGGTGGTCGGCCACCGCGCCGCCACCACCTCCGACCAACATCTCCCACCGGAGAAGATGAATGTGAGAGGAGAGAGAAGAGAGCTTCTCTCTCTAGAGAAAGGATAGAGAGAGAAAGAAAAGAGAAAATGGAAGTTTTCATTGCCTACAACATATATATATGCATTTCCAATCACCTGCGCAAGGGTGTATGGCTTGTCATGCACGCCCGTGCCTTTACACCTTCCGATCTGGGCCAAACAGCATCCTGTGGCCCATACAACACCATCCCGTGATCAAATCCAGGCCGCCGGATCGATCAGACGGTCCGTATCAAATATGATTTTAACCCAACCGACCCACCAGTTGACCCGTGACCCGTTTCGATTCTGACAGAGCCCAATCCTTTTTTTTTATTTTCTGTACACCCCCATGATACTTTCTGCACCCCCCCTGTTGTATTTTATTTTATTTTGCGCATTTTCTTTCCATTAGCCTTGCATTTTGTTAATTCTCATGCATTTTAATTAGTTTAGGATTATCATTCTGCCTTCATTATATTTTATTTAATCATTCATTGTTTTATTTTATTTTTTTTATATAATATGGTTTAATTTGTACGTTAGGCTTGAATGTCAATATTTCATGCATTTTAGTTTAGGCATAGAATTTAGAATGTAAACTAGGCCTAATGTAAATAATTTATTTTGCTTATCATTTATTTTTTCGTAGATTTTAGAATGTAAATAGGCTCATGTAAATAATTTATCCTTCTTGTCATTTATTTTCCGCAGACCTTAGCATGTATAATAGGTTCTTATGTAATAGTCGTAGGTGCATGTGTGCGTGTGTGGGTGTATGCTTTATCTTCATGCTATATAGTCTAGGTTAATGGTCTTTGTGGTGATCCAACGTCGCCACAAAGTACCTGCGTTTTATTTTCTCGCTCCGATAGTTTATTTTTAGCTTATTATTCAAAAAAACAAAAACATGCAAATAATCACCAAAAGTCACAAAAAACATTTTTTATAAATAAACCTTGATCCCAAATCAAGTGGTCGTCTTATTTTTATTCTTCTTTCGTAAGTCAAACATTGCAATCTACATTAATCGTATTTCAAGTCATCTTTCTTTAATATAAAAAACACAAACAAATTTATTTCGCCACTTGGCTTTTCATTTTAAGACATTTTTCAAAACTAATAAAAAACACAAAACAAATCAAACGTCGATTTTTACCCCGAACTACGAGGTTTTGATCCCTCACGGGTACGTAGGCAAAGGACCTAGTCCTTCCAAATCAATAAAAAATGTAGATAAGTAGGTCTCTTTTTTCACTTACCACTTTAAACACCATTTTTTTAAAAGCAAGCAAGTTATAGCACAAAACGTTAAATAAAACCAAGAGGTTCCCGTAGGATACTACGGACATAAGGGGTGCTAACACCTTCCCTTTATGTAACTAACCCCCGAACCCAAAATCTTTTCAAAGGGGGTATTTCGAACTTTTTTCCCCTTTCTTTTTAAAATTAAATGTTCAGTCGTGAGATAAAATAGTGAGTCAAACGCTAATCAAATAGCCTTGATCTCCAAAAAATGGCGCGACACATGACTACATAAGATGCCATGTGTCTCAAATTTTCGACAATCACAAGAAACTTTTTCTTCCATTGGATTTCCCATTACCATCCTCTCCTTTGCATTATCATAATTTGCGACAACATACAAACCTTCTTTCACCTCCTTTTTGCAAGTATCTTGATATTCTTCATATTCCTCTTGAAATTCCTCAAAATATTTTGGAGTGTAAACATTTGCGGCTTGTAAGAGCATACGAGCCTTCTTCATTTTCAATTTAGGCAACTTATGTCTTGATTCAAATTCTGCTTCTGACTCATTGTTCCGTTTAGCATTGACAGCCCTTTTGAAGTGAGTAAAAAATTGCACCAAATTTAAATCTGACTTCAAATGGTTTTTCAAGTCAGCATTAAAGCTCTCACTTAATTGAGTAGATCACATACCTGCAGTGAATGTATTCCGAACATAAGCCCATGCCCATTTTTCCTTCAATTTAAAAATTGTATGCAACCATGAATCTTTCAAAACATTATGGTCAACAAGTAAGGAATTCCATTCATTCAAAAATTCACTTTCCTCCTCCTGCAAATCTATGCATGCTTCAAAATCCAAACGAAATTGCGAACTCTTTTGATATAGATGGTTCACATGCCTAAGAGCGTTCTGTCTTATATGCCAAGTGCACAATCCATGAAATGTTTTTGGCATAACTAAAGAAATAGCTTTGGCCATTGCTGCATCTTGATCTGTTAGAATGGTTTTAGGCTTTTATCCACCCATTGCTTTCAGAAAAGTTTCAAATAACCACTGAAAAGAAGGAATTGTTTCATCATATAAAAATGTTGCCCCAAAAATGATTGTCTGCCTATGATTATTAAGTCTAACAAATACACCCAAAGGTCGATAATCCTTATTTGTCTTGTAAGTGGTGTCAAAAGTGATGATATCACCAAAGTATCCATAATCATTAATCATCTGTGCATCAGCCCAAAATATATTTGTTATTAGCTCATCAACATCCATTTGAAAATCATAAAAGGTTGAGGTATTTTCACTTTCTTGTTTGAAATATGTCATCAAGGCACTCACTTCACCATACTTTAGTGATTGCTTCTTTTTGGTTTTAAGCAAATTCTTAAGGTCTTGGCTTGTAAAACCGACAGTCTCTACCCCACCAACTTGCTTAGATATATATTGATGCAAATCTCTTGGTCTTAAGCTAGATTCATCTCCCAAGAAAATTTGTGATGCTTGTGCCTCAGATATGTGTCGATAGGAGCGAATCATATGAACATACTCAGGTGGAATAAGAAGGTGGTTATGTTGAGCTTCAAAGTCAACAACCTTATATTTCCCTATCTTTCGATCAAGTGAAATAACCATACGTGCTGTGCATCATGTTCTTGTTTCTGCTCTAGACTCCGCTGTCGATTGACGTCTTTTGTCAACAACTCGCGTACCCTCTTTGAAGCATGTGAATCTTCTCGAAGTCAAAACTCCATCTATTCTGCTTTTATTTCCATATTCTCGACGAACACCAAATCCAATTCTTTTACTGTAATCATTATAAAATTCATATGCCGCCACCTCATATTCAAACTTCATTCCCAAGTGAGGTCCACTATTGGCAATCCCTTCTTTCTCATGATGAACATTTTGTACATGGATATTGTTCACCCATTTATCGACACAATCTGGAATTGATGATGAATCAATGTTTTCTGAGAAAAAGTACGTACATAGTCTTGGTGTCAGAGATTGTGATGAGCAATAAGAAAAGAATAAACTTTAAAGAAATGTTGAAAACAACAAGCGGTTTAAAGAAATACATACAAGAAATTTCATCATATAAATTAGATAGCACATGAATAAGAATAGAAGGAATAGCAGAAATAGCAATAGCAGTGATGCAAAAACCAGTAAATGATTCAAAAAAAAAGCAATTGTAATGCAAAAACCAGTAGACGATGCAAAAACTAGTAAATGATTCAAAAAAAGTGATTGTAATGCACAAACCAGTAAATGATTCAAAAATAGCGATTGTAATGCACAAACCAGTAAATGGTGCAAAAACCAGTAAATGATTTAAAAAAGCTATTCATAGCAGCAATCCACAAACCAAATAGAGCTCATACCATATATGATTCAAAAACCAAATAATGCACAAATCAATAGCAGCAATATAAGATTCACATACCACGGTTTGAAACCACGACGATTGTCTGATTTGAAACGACGGCGGAAGAGGGGACGATGCATGGAGTGGAGAGGAGGATCTTGTTATCGAGAGATGAATGAACGGCGGCGATTGAGATGAACGGGGGCACAATCGGTGGTTGTTAGTGCTGATGAGAGGGGAGACGAAGAGATTTTGAGGGAAGTTGAAAAGAGAGTGAGTAAGGTTCACGTACGACAAGAAGAGAAGAGAAGCGCGTGTTTGCTCTCTTATTTATTTTTTTACTTAAAAAACTGATGTTTTGTTTATTTGTAATCTGAACCATTGAATTCATTTGTGCCACGTGTCATTCATCCAAGACCCTAAATGAGATAAATGAAGCTGCTGGTAAATGGTGCATACCTGGACTCAAATATTAGATAGTTTCTTATCAACATAGTTATATAGAATCCACTCTACCAAATCTTCCTTCGAATCTTTTAAGGTTATTAGTAGGACTCGATTTTGTTCATCTTTAAGCATTTCTAAAGCATAACTAAAAGCCAGGTGTACCCACTTTTCTTATATACTACTAGACTCGTTAAACTTATTTATTCATTTTTATTGAATACACATGTGTTAATTAAACTTGCACTTATCTTGGATGGATTGACTTGGTACAAAGCAAATGTTCAATTTGACCAACCCACGACATCAACGTGCAGTAAAAGATATATGAAAGTATTAATGAAATACAATAAACTTAAAATAAATTATTAAATAAATAAATGACCAATTACTAAAATAATAAAATTGATAATTAAAATATCGGGGTGTTACATTATTACCCCCTTAAAATAGTTTCGTCCTCGAAACTAGAAAGTATAAAAGATTAAGGTAGAGTTCCTTCACTTACATAAAATCATTGGATACTAGAATCATTTTATCAAAAAGAATGGAGATAAAATATTCTTAAACAATAAAATAATTATGAATACATAAAATAAATTTTTAGGGTCTTACACTTACCACCATAAACATTGTTCTAATCTTGCAAGCTCCCTCACAAAAGTACAATTGAACTTTGAAATGGAGGTAGTTTTAGATTCTAAAATGATTTCCTTCCACTTCTCAAAATTAAAGACCCTAATGGTCCCTTCTTTCAGTTTGTTGCTGAAGTCCAACTTAGATGAATTAGCTTCTAGATTTTCGATAGAGTAAGTTTTTGGTTTCCAATTTGTTATTGTTGGCTTCTGGTATTAATGGGATCTACTATACTAGTTGTGACATTTGCATGTTATTTGTATACTACTAGAGACATCTATTAGGATAAATTGGTATCCTATTCTACCATTTGAAGCTGCTTGATTTTTCATATCAGATACACTGGCTGTAACAGAATCAAATATGGAGTGACATTGAATTTTCATATCATATTTTGGTTAGACTATTTTAGAAAAAGAAAGAAAAATGGAGTGACATTGATCTCATAAGTTATTAACGTTACGTTTCGATCCCTTAACTTATAATCCGTTAGCCAATCAAATCCTATATATTAACTTTTGTCAAAAAAAACGTTAATATTCATCATCAATCTAGAAATTCGTTACATTCATCATTAAATCTAGAAAATTTATCATTTTCATTAACCTTCGTCAATAAACCCAGATAAATTAAAAAACTCAACAAACTCAATAATCCGATTTAAACATCAATATTCATTTTTCTCCCAAATTCAAACCCCCTAACCCCAAATTCCCCAAAATCAATGTCACCATCACCAATAGTGATGCCGTAAGCTTCCAAATCCACCATCAAAGGTGGAACTTTGCATCTTATGATTCTAACCAGAAGATAAAATAAAAATAATCCACTTCTAGATTGTTCTCCATCTTATTATTTAACCCATAATCTTTTATAAACCTTGACATTTCTATAACTATGTCAATTCGATTTCCTTTTTCTTCTATAAGCCATGAAAGAATCAAAAAGAGCAATCAAACTTTTTCTTTTTGTCAACAGTTCAGAAAGAAAGTTGGAGAATAGAGAAAGAGGGGGAGAGTGTCACGTGATTGCTTTAAGTGGTGTTTAAATCTGAGTCATTATTTTAATTTAAAGGCTGCAATTTCTAATCCCATGGTTCATGTTATTCATACTCTTTTTAAGTTTGTTGATTTTTTATGGGTTTGTTAATGAAGTTCATAAAGGAAGATGATGAATTTTCTGAGTTTGGTGATGAATGCGATGAATCCTGGGTTCGATGATGAAGCTTAACGGTTTTTTACAAAATTTAACAGAAATGATTTAATTGGCTAGCAGATTATAAGTTAAGGGACCAAAACGTAACGTTAATAATTATAAGATTAAAATGTAACCAACAAATAACTTAAAGAACAAATCATTAATTAAGCCACGAAAAAAAAAGAAAGATATCTTGGTCAAAGCTATCTTAATTAAAAGGAAGTAAATACACATAAGAATAACCACGTGCACAGCACAATTCGTGATTCCCATGGAAAATAATTCCTTGGAAATAGCGGTGCTATTTTAAAAATACACTTACCTAATGTTGAAAACACTTACCTAATCATCCTTTGAGTTTAACTCAGTTGATAAAGATGTTGCATATTATATATAAAGGTCGGGGTTCGAACCCCAGACAAAAAAATTTGAAAAAAAACTTACCTGAGTTTATAAGGAGGTTATAGATTCAACTTTCGACTAAGAAAAATAACAAATATTATTACCATTAAATAAAAAATCCAAGATTAATGAATCACCGTTAGACTTTATAAGTCTCTTTTCATTTTCTGAGTAAAAATGATTGGGATAATAATCACTTTGGTCTTTGAACGTGTAATGAGTAATCACAATAGTCTTCAATGTACAAAAAATTCAAAAAGTATATGATTCTATAATTCGTTAATCAAAATAGTCACTGATGTAAAATACTTCGATAATATTGTTATATTAGTCTTTCTTTATACTTACTTGTTATTATATTGATACTTGCAAGTACTTATTTTTATCATTTTAGTCCTTATATGAAAAGAGTTATTGTGAGTATTGAGAGATTATTTTAGCGTCATGGACTATTTTAACTAACAAAATGCACAATCAGAAACTATTTTGAAATTTTGATATATTGAGGGACTATTGTGACTACTCGTTAAACACTCAAGGACCAAAATGACTATTATCTCAAAAATGATTAGTTGGATTTGAAAAGTCTTGGTGAGGGCTCCATATAGTTATAAGTTTATCCAAAATGTCCCCTCAAGAAGTTTCTCTAAAATGAGATGGCCCCGCCACATTCAAGTTGGTGTGTATAAACTAGTTGATGGATACACATTTAAGTTAATTAACTTATTCTTTAGAGAGAGAAAAAAGTGAGTTAACTTATGTAAAGAAAAGTCTCAAACAAGTGTGATAAAGATCTATGAAACTATGACACACATATGACTCCGGACACAATATTAACACAAACACATCGACAAATCTAATTTAAATTTTAAAAACTAAATTAATTAGATATAATTAGTGGCGTTGCCAAGACCCTGGACTAGGGGTTCAAACTTTTGAACTTTAACTAATAATATATAGAGATTTACTTTTCCCACCCTATGTCTTTTCTCGTGCGCCCTTTTTTTTCTTCCAAAAATACCCCTCGTCCTAATTATATAATCCGAACACCTTCCGGAATATTAATTCCGGATTTGTTCGTCGATTTTGCCACTTCATCCACCCTGATGGATGATGATGTCAGGTATGAATAGATAAATTTGGATTATATAATCCGGAAATTGTAGAAAACTTTCGGATTATATAATCCGAAACGTGTAAATCACCCCGTTGAAAGTCAACAAAAGGGGTGGTGAACGATGATTCCAGATTTTATAATCCGGAAAGTGATAAACCTGTCCGGATTATATAATCCGAATTGCATCAGTACAGAGGCAAAATCCATCTGTTTTGGCTAAGCCTCTATTTTAGAGCAGATTTAGTCAATTTTGTTGGCCTTTGACCATATGAAAACCAAAAAATCAAGTTATAACATTAAAATTAACAACACAATATAATTTTCAAACATTAATAAAACATATTATCCAAATGTTACATAACATAATGATCCAAAAAATTCAAATATTAAAATTAAATAAAATACAATCAACCCCTAATAACTACACCTGTACCACCGCCACCTCTACCACCACCTTTGCCACCTCTGCCACCCTCAGTAGCTCCTCGCCGACTGTAAACCTTCCCATCATGCACCTCTTTCAACACATCCTCCAAATGCTGCCATTCCTCAGACCCTCGCGGCACCACGCCACTAGACATCACAACGTAGACATGGTCTCTGATTCGGCTCATCCTTTCGCTAAGCTGTAAGTACCCAGCCTCTCCATCCTCCTGAGCAGTTTGTGCATCAAGGACCTCACGCTCCAGTGGCCTCGACACCGGTACCGGCATGTCATGAAGAACCATGCGTGGATGAGACACCTGGTAGAACCACTTGATGTATCCCTCTGTTGCCTCCACATCATAAACTGCACGCTGCCCCAACTGCTTAGGTGTCAGCGCATAATCAAGTGCACGCCGAAAACGGTTTGAGATCTCCGCCAAATTAATATCAGGAGGTTCACTCTGAACGGGATGTATCGGGATGGTCTGAACCCTCCCAAACTGACGAAGCACCCTCTCCGCCAGATATCTCACCATGCGGTCTCTGTATCTCAACCATCCAGAGTAAAGGCTGACCCGCTCAAACAGACGTGCCTGACGGTGGTCTCCATATGGGGTCATGACAACCCTCGTCAAATCCAGCGCATCAAGATGGTTTCTGTAGTTGTCTGGTGTGCCCAAACCAAACAGTGGTACAAAAAGCATCGCGCGTGGATCCTGATGCTCTTGATATCCTGCCCAGGCATCGTTGCTTCCCATACCTTGGAAGTGCTGATATACCCAAGCATGTTGCAATGACAACCACATATAAATATACAAACCATAAACACTTACAATTAAAAAAATAAAACAATTTTTAATTTATACCTGCAACAAAGTCAGGTATCCTGCCACCTGACTGCAGTTCCAACGTGCAACATTGTTTAGCTCCTTATACAAGTGAGCTAGTGCCGCAGCTCCCCATGAATAACCAGCAACAAGATCAAGGTCTCTAAAGTACTTCAGGTAGACAACATCCACATCATTCTGTCTCTTGTCAGTGAATAGCGTGATCCCCACCAAGTATAGCAAATATATGCGGACAATCTGGTCCCGCAACCTCTGCACTTCCTGAGTCACATCATACTCGGTCTCCAAATCCAACTGCTCCTTCATACGCTCCTTGAAAATCCTCTGCAAGTATCCAAATCGGCAATGTACACCTTTGGTCTTTTCTACCTCAATAAGAGCTTCACCCGGATCAGACCCCAAATGCTCCTCCTTCCATTCCACCGCCTCGTCCCGTGGGACAGAAACATGTTTCCAATGGCTGATGCATTTTAAATTGCCTCGCCACTGCAAATAATTAAAAACAATACCTAAACATTAGTTTAGACTCATGGCTTCACAAACAGATTTAACAGAACATAAATAGGCAGTTTCACAAATATCAACATCATTTTCACACAGATTAAATACCTCGCCATCAGCCGCCTTCCTGGCCACTTGCACATAGTACCTCCACAGCAGGCCAGTGCCGTGTGGGCCACCAGGATAGTCATCAAGTGGCTCAGGGTCCACCACCTTCTCCTTCTTTTCTCGCCTTCGTCGTGGCTCGGCATCTTCCATTTCCTCGTCCATAGCCTGAAGCTCCTCCTCAAGCTCATGCTCCTCCATTTGCTGCACGTCCACGTCATCTACCATATTCTCTTGCTCTGGTTGATGCTCGACATCAGCACGGCATCCTCTAGCACTCTGACGCCTCGGAGGAACAACACCTTCCTCCTCCAGCCATTGGAGACGCTCTCTCCTACGGGAAGCATGCCCTGCCTCCCTTACGTGCCGAGTATTAGAGGTTGAACCTTATGTAACATGCACACAACACAATCAACACAAAATAGTACATAAAAGATGGTCAAAACCAATACTGGGTGTTTCTAGAATTTATTTTCCGGATTGCATCAATGGATATAATCACATGTGTTAATGTTGTACATGTATCAAACATTAACGTATGTCGGACATCATTCTAGAAGTGCCAGCAATATGGACTTGGACTTATCACTAGTTCCCATCACTTACAAGATCACATGTATCTATAACGTCATCTTAATTATGTCATCTTAATTAGTTCCATAGACTTCCCCACAAAATAACAACAACGACGACTTCAATCTTTGGACGTATCTATCACGAGTGATTCCTTTCCTTCACGTAGTTATGCTGGCTGTCTTGTATGCATTAGGCAATCAATCAACAATATATGCATTTTCTTTTCACCAGAAAAAATGGTGGGAATTAAAAACCATATCATTAATTTCATTATTGGGGGACTACCCTTCAATTAATATAGAATATAGGAAAATGCTAATTTGTATCTTTAGAGCATATGTTAAGGAACTTAAAGTGAAAATTTTGTCTAAAAAATTGTGCCAAATTATTATTCTTTTTTTTGGTGGTGATCAATTTATTCTTTTAAATATTGAAAATGAATGTAATCCTTAACATGTGCCTAAGAACACAAATCATATTATGCATATAAATATGGACTTGCAGGTGGAATAAAGATATCAAAGCTGCATATATACTTGGTTTATACTTTGGTATAATTCAAGCATACACTCTTAAAAAGAAACTCTTCGATCGATCATGTCTATCATTTTTCTACTTGTTGGTATACTGTCCATTGGACTAAAATTTACAGGTATACCTCTCCCGTATCATATACTATATGTTATGTTGTATTGCTGTATTTTTCTGCTTGTTTGCATATGTTTCAATTGTAGTTGTTTTACTATGATAACTTATTGAGTTTAGTCTTTGCATTAGATTAGGTCCAACTTTAATTCTATTTTAAAAAAAATTACAAAAAATGTGTGTTTTTAGTCATGTTTAAAAACAAAATAGAAAATAAAATTGAACAAAATTTATGTAGAAGGTAAACTTCAAAATTTACGATCATTATACGGACTTCAAATATATTTAATCCTTATGTTTGTATGGTATCATATTTTTATGTAGCCATACTTAAAATATGTTATCCTTGTGTAACTTAAATAAATTAAGGTCCAAAAAAGTATCTCTACTTCGTGTTCTTATCAACGAACATTTTCCCTTAGGGAATGCAAGTTTGTATTTCTACTTCGTATTTTTGGACACAGTTGTGTTTATACATTGGAACTTTTACATGTGTCAACTTTGGACAATTATTTTATCCACAATAATTTAATTTAATGACTTGCAATTATGAATGTGTTAGCTTATGGTATTATAGGTTAGGATGATGAAAAAGTATTAAGAATGAGGTTCAATGTCCAACTAACCATTAATGAAACATATTTGTAAAACGGTGAAGTGTTCGTACCGGATACGTAGTCAATATAGATAAATGTACAATACATCTATAGTACGATCACTTTTTCCTCAATATTTGTGTATTTGATTTTTTTTTTTTTGTTATTGTAACCGAAAACAAATTTTGACTTTCTAAATTTCTGTTGTGAATTGAACGATTTAGTTCTCTCAAACTTTTTTTTACTAAATTTCTCTCAAGTTATATTATATATAAAGAAAAACTCTTGTTTTTTATTGACATACATGTACCTATTGTTTTAAAATGTAGTATCTTTTACGTTGTACTGGTATCGTACCTTACCTATGCATCATATAGCAGCTATTAGCCATTGCCCATTAACATTTGTTGTTAAACAATATTGCAATGACTCAGAATAGTTCATTATTATTATTATTATTATTATGCAGCTGTGCAATCCATAGGAGTTTGCTATGGAGTGATAGGAAATAATCTACCATCAAAGCAAGACGTTGTGAATTTATATAAATCAAGAGGCATTAACCAAATGCGTATATACTTCCCAGATGAACAAGCCCTCCAAGCCCTTAGAGGTTCCA
>Ga0228710_1004058_pt1 | contig 23104 bp, 15 predicted proteins | sample MedpolnodulmetaG_FD_177995 | JGI IMG/M metagenome (GOLD analysis project Ga0228710, IMG submission 177995) | Root nodule microbial communities from Medicago polymorpha collected in Santa Monica, California, United States - pink nodules | ecosystem: Host-associated > Plants > Roots > Nodule...
AATAGCATAATCAAGGAAATAATTAAAACATACATGAACTGAGTAAAGGATGATGAAATCGCCCTTCGAGCAGTCTTCAGGTCTCAAAATCGCACTTTAGCTCTCCAAAAATCGTAACCCTTAATTCGGGAACTGGCTTCAGCTTAAATAGGAAATATTTTCTGCGCCCAAAATCGCGCCACGCCTCATAAAATCGCGCCACGATTCTGCAAAATCGTGCCACGCCACCAGAAATCGTACCACGATTTCAGTGGCATAACAAAACCCTCATTCTGGTCACAAAATCGCGCCACGCCACTCAAAATTGCGCCACGATTTCCTATTTCCAGCACTTCTAGAATTTCTGCTTTTCACACCCCTGGTTACCTCATATTGCCTCAGAACTCTATCAAAATGTCAAAATAAGTCCTAAAAATTACGTAATGACAGCATGTCATCAACATACGTACATATATAATATGTCAGATGATATATACTCAATTTTGCATCCAAAATATTTCTTCAAATTCACATGACAATCAACGAAATTTGAGCAGCTAAATTTTACAAAATACTAGTCTTTAAATAAACTAGTAGCTCCAAAATTAAGTAAGTCTCTGAAATTATATAAACCATTAGATTCTACAAATTACCACGTATCTAAATAAACCAGTAGTCTAAAATACCACTAGGCTGTAGTACACCAAAATACTACTTTCAAAACAAACAAACAAAACCAGTGGTTGTATATTAATGACTTAAATATTTCCAAAACCCTCCTAAGTGAACCACTAAACATAATCTCCATCAGAGCAATAGCTATTTGTTACGAGTGACTTGACTATAACAAGCTGCATTTCTACTATTTTTATATGAGCTTTGTTCTTTACGTAGCACCCTTAGTTTTTATCTGAGGTTGAAGATGAGTGACTATGGAGAGAACGCAATGTTTTGAGAGTGAGGACACACACAAATTTTTGTATCCTAACGGAGAATTAACAGAATTTAACAGAGGGGAGGTATGTGATGATTTAGAAAATAGAGGGGAGGTTTGTTGTATTAAGCTAAAATTTAAGGGAGGTTATTATAATTTTTCCTAATAATAATGATATGCACATTCTCAAAAAATTATTGATAGTTTAGCTCAGTTGTTTGTTTTGACATTAGTATTTTGGTGTACTACTGCCTAGTGGTATTTTGGGCTACTGGTTTATTTAGATACCTGGTAATTTGTAGAATCTAATGGTTTATATAATTTCATAGACTTACTTAATTTTGGAGCTACTGGTTTATTTAAACACTAGTATTTTGTAAAATTTAGCTGCTCAAATTTCGTTGATTGTCATGTGAATTTGAAGAAATATTTTGGATGCCAAATTGAGTATATATCATCTGACATATTATATATGTACGTATGTTATCATATGGAAAATTATAATATGGCTTGGCAAATATCTAATTACAGGTATCTTGATTCTTTATTGTTTTTATGTGAAATACAGAATTGATGTATATCATCCAACTTTGAAATTGATGAGAGTATTATGACAGTATTCACTAAAGAATTTGAAAAGCTAAACCTCCCAATGAAATAAGCAACATGGTAAGGAGAGGAAATGGAGTAAGATACTATCTAGTTGTGCCGCAAAAAGATATAAGACGTGATGATGACAACACCTTGGCAAATGGAAATTTACGCATGTTTACAACTGCAACATTTTTTTATTAAAAAAGAAATAGTTAACAGACAATTTAACGGTGTTAATGAAGAAGGAAAATGTTTGTCTATTTGATGAAAACTTAAGGGAGGTTAGTGTTTATTTTAAAACTAGAGGGGTTGTCATTGCTATTTTAATAGAACTTAGGCGAGGTGAGTGCAATTTCCTCTAATTTTAATAAATTTAGACCATTGATTATATCCAATGGTATTTTGTTGGTGGTCCACCGGTGAGGGACTTGATTGATCCCTCACCCTAGAATCCACCTTTTTTAAGAGGGAGTTTACTAAAATATGCTTGATTTTTAAATAAAATTAATGTGTCTCACTTTCTTCTCCATCTCAGTGAGTGTTACTATCACACTTTTGGATGATCAACTATCTGCTTAATTTTTATTAAAACATAGATTTTGTGTGTCTATATATATAAATGTGTGTAAGTAATTATGTTGGATGTCATACTTTTCGGCCTAACACTTTTTGAATGAGTGTGATGAAACCAGGATAATGGTGCATATATTTTATGACTTAAAAGACCAAGCTCATGTCACCCATTTTTGCAGTCAACTTCGTTAAAAAGTGTTTATAGATCTTTAACATTGAGGTGGTAGGTCCAAAAATACTTATGACTTCTAACATGTCACCCATTTTTGCAGTCAACTTCGTTAAAAAGTGTTTATAGATCTTTAACATTGAGGTGGTAGGTCCAAAAATACTTATGACGTCTAACATGATTATTCACACACATTTTCTTCTTCTTGTTTTTGAATTCAAGTCTAATTTTACTGATAAATATTTCATCAACAATATTATAAATAAAGTAATTGATCAATTTTGTTTCAAACCAAGACGGATTAACACGTCTATGAAACTTAAAGGATTAACTTGTTATAATCAGATAACTTAAAAGACTGCATGTGATATTTGACCTTTAATAAAAGTGTTATGTTTATTGATCATTTCATTCCATTTCTTAATATGTATGTCAAAACATTAAACGACACTCATTGTAAAACGAAAAGAGTAATTGTTTTATCTGCAATAATTTTTAAAGATTTATTTTCCAGCCATTTTAATTTTATCTGCAATAAATTTAAATTTGGTGAAATTGTTGCTATATAATCTAAAATAAATTGATAATTTTTTTTCTAAACAATTTTATAGTCCGTCGTCAATTTGTGTTAAATAACGGAGAGACGAGGGGTGTTCGCGGTGCGGTTAATTTAGTTTTGAGCATAAAAGTCATCCTAATCAGGAGATAAAAAAAGCATGTGGTTCGGTTTGGTTCGATTGACTTTTAAAAAGTCATCCGAACCAAACCAAATTAAACAAATGCGGTTTGGATTGGTTCGGCTGGTACGGTTTTTTAAACAATATAATTTTTTTTTCAACATTAAAATCAAGTTTAAAAGGTAAAACACTATATTTTCACCAATGTTTTATATTTCATCCAACATTACAATTTTATTTTCACACAACAATATAGACCAAATTAAAAACATGGATAAAAAGTAGTTATATTTTGTAAGAAATGTATAATACTAAGATTTTATCATTTTCTAAAAGTTCAAGTAACACATAAACACATTTGTGAAATAAGAAAAAAAGAAATTTAACAAGAGGAAAAATATGTTATTTATAAAAGTTTTCATTGAGTTTTCATAAGTATTTGTGTAGGTGACACATATTTAATTAATGTTTTTCTCATGTTGCGGTTTGGTTAGTTTAGTTTAGTTCATTGGTGTCCTCGTGAGCATAGCTCAGTTGGTATGGACAATGCATAAAATATGCAAGGTTCGGGGTTCAAACTCCAGCCACCACAAAAAAAAAAGTTTAATTCATTGGTAAAATAAAAACCACAAACCAAAATAAATTATACGGTTAAGTAAAAAAATGATCTGAATAATCTAAACTAAATGTGGGTTTTTACAGTTTCGTTTTAAATTGGTTCGGTTTGCACATTTCCTATTTGTTTGGTTGGGTGAGTACATGTACTAATTGTTTCTATAATTGTGTAAACTATAATAAAGTAAAAATATTGAATATAGCTGACAAGAGTGATAAAAAGATGGTATTTGATCGATGAGGAGTGCTAGCAACACTCACTTTTCAATACTCTCTCTAATACTCACTCATTTATTGGATGAAATCTATGTATGTCCTACCACTTTGTGGAGGTTCAATTTTCAAAGTATAGACCCACAATGACTTAAATCAATAAGAGAATGAATATTAGAGAGTGTTGTTAGCATTACTCTTTATCGATATATGTTCACTATCCTATTATTTGCATTGTTTTGGATAAAGAGATCTGAACATTAAATTATGCTCAACTGAAAAGGATATTTCAATTAATGAACTCGTGTCCTGGTGTACTTCTAACAAGTTTAAAGTCCATTAAAGAGTTGGAAAGGTCCTTAATTACTTTGCAATAGAGCTTTCTGAGGTGAACAATGTACACCAATGAATTTATTAACCAACCTACTTTCTTTTTTTAAGGATTTAAACCACCCTGAAGAAGTTTATAAACATTTAATATTTTTTTTAAGAAAGCTCAAACATTTCATTTGTATTCGTATATTTACTTTGTCGGACCGAGTTAAGACTCAATCCTATTCAAATTGAAAATTGATTTTCTCACATAGAAAAGTTCATAATAAAACAAGTAAATTTCTAAAAAGCCTTAAATGGTAGTTAACTACTGTTCTACAAACCGGCAGCAGTTAACTACCGTTGTGCATTTGATTTAATTTCTATCAGCTCTCCTTCCATTTTTCATTTGCAAATTTTTTCATAACCAAATTTTTTCATACTTAAACAAATTCATCCAATTTTATCATCCTTAACATGATAAACAAATTTTTTCTTTCAATTGCAAATTCATGAATATAAAATGTACGAAATAATATTTAACAGGATAAAATTAAAACGTAAGAAATAATATAAAACGTACGTACGTAAATGTCATGAAATATCACAAGGTACGGATAATGTCATAATAATACATCACCATAATCAAAGTCAAAAAGTACATAAAAAAGCCTAATGCTAATCAACTCTGCTGCCTACGATGCCTCTGCCCCCTGCGCTGCCTGGCAATCTGATACGTAAGGGCAGGGCGACCAATACTGTCAATCCGGATCATCTCCTGCAGCAGCTCCTCTCTAGTCATCTCGCCGCTCCTGGCCACAACATTATCAGCTATCTGCACCACATCCCTGATGATCGTCAGTGTGTCAAGCAGCTCTCTGGCATGCTCTTCCTCTATGATCTGCTCCACGTTCGCCGGCCTGGGTGGAGATCCTTCATTAGGTGGGAGAATACGAGAGTGAGAGACTTTGGCATACCAAGCCATGTAGCCAAGGTCATGATGCCATGCTCTCTGACCCCTATGTACGCAATCAGGGTAGAACCACGCATCGGGGTCTAGCCACACAGTAGCAAGCATCTCCATAGGTATCTACGCGACAACTGACGAATGTCTGGAGATGTCCTGTACAAATTCAAACTACCTCTTTACCCGCTCAGGAAAATGACGGTACACCCTCTCCTTCCCGCACATCAGTCATCATGAGTAAGTGCACATAAGCTGAAAAGGGTGCACTGCTCTGTGATCACCATAAGTATAAAACCTCACATCATCCACCTCTAAGCGATCCGGTCGTAAGCGATAATGCTGCACAACTGTATGCCCTCTGCTAGTAAGCCATCTCCCTGCACATGGTCTCCCATTTTTCCACTTCGTGTTAGGCTTCCTTGGGTACAGACCTGGCAAATGCTCCAAAATCCATCCCTGCAACAAATAAATAATACACAAAAATAAGTATTCGAGTCAAATATTAAATAAATATAATACATTATAAAAACTTCACAAAAACATTTAAATAACATCCTAAATAAATGTAGTCGAACTTAGGAAAAAAATAATCTAACATGATGATAAAAATTATAAAATAAATGAAAATAAATATTAAAATATTACCATAAGAAGGGTCGTACAACCAACCATCGTTCTGTTATTGAGAAGAACAGAATCATCCAGATAATCATACGGGTAAGCTAAGGTCATCCCTCCCCAAGACCACTTCCAATTCGCCTGCAAGTCCGCCATACAATCAAGATATATCAAGTTGATGTGTCTGTTAGTTTTGTTAGTGAACATCGCACTACCGACGAGATATAGAAGAAAACTCCTCACACACCAATTCCTCCTCCTATCTCTCTCCAGCATCTCCTCCCTCGACTGTGGGTCCTCCAACCGTCTAGCCTCTGTCAGGTGGGCTTCGTAAAGCCACTTCAGTGTGGGATAACTAATATGAGCACCATACTCAGTCTTTGCCTCAACACGAGCAACAACATCTGACATGCCTAACAACCTAGTCATCAAATCAATCCCACGGTCCCGATCCACTACCGCGTCATGGTCCAGCATGCGGCCCTGAGTAGGAAGGTAGAGGATATTATAGACATCATCCAAAGTGATCGTCATCCCCCCCACAGGTAGATGAAAATTGTTGGTCTCCGTGTGCCACCTCTCACACATAGCACATACCATGGCATGGGTCATAGTCGAAAACCCGGTGTATAACAAATCATGTAAGCCAGACGCCTCCACAGGATCCCAAAACCGCCTCAAACTCTTCTCCAGCTTAGAAAGATCTCTCACCTTTCTCCCTGTGTTTATACACTTGTACTCCCCATCATACAACATCTGAAAATCAAATGAATTAAGACTTTGTCACTACAAATTTTAAAGAATCATTTAAATAATTTAAACAGTTACGCAACATTCTTTAAAAAATTTAAACACTTACGCTACATTCTTTAAAAAATTTAAACACTTACGTAACACTCTTTAAAAAATATAAACACTTACGCTACATTCTTTTAAAAATTTAAACACTTACGTAAGCATCATTTAAATAATTTAAACAGTTATGCAACATTCTTTAAAAAATTTAAACACTTACGCTACATTCTTTAAAAAAATTTAAACACTTACGCTACATTCTTTAAAAAATTTAAACACTTACACTACATTCTTTTAAGAATTTAAAACGCGAGCATCATTTCAATAATTTAAACACTTACGCTACAAATTTTAATCAATTTAAACCATTTAAAGAATTTTAAAGAATTTAAACACTTACATTATGATGGTTCACCCAAAGAGGGATCGCCACGTGCCTCGCGTAGTCGTATAACAATGTCGTCGTCTCAAGACCTCCAGGAAAGGGAGGCCCTACAACAGGGCATGGCGGTATAAACTGAACACGACGACGTCGCCGAGTCTGGGGCTCAGGCTCACCCTCAGGAACAATATTATCTGCCTCAAGATAATTCGCCACAACATCCTTTGACACCTCCTCATCATCTGATACCTCCTCATCCTCTGCCTCGTCCTGTGACTGATAAAACATAGCCTCATCCTCCATCCGATCAAATCCAGCAAAACCCTCCTCATACACAGCATAATCATGCGCTGGTGTCGAATCAACCACCTGGGAGGAGTAATCCATATGCGCCTGTGAGCCCTCTCCAACAAGCCTCGGGTCCTTGCGCTTCCGAGTCTTTGCGACATACGGGTTTTGATCCACCTTCTCTCTCCGAGCGCTAGCGGTACTCGCCTCTTTACCTTTGCACATTCTGGCCTCTCTAAAAAGTCGTTGCTGCTCATCCTCATCCCTAGTCGTATCTGTACAAAACAAATTTAAATAAAAAACAAATAAGTTGACAATGTATTTAGGCATTTCAAACTAATCATTATATCACACATTATACATTATAACACACAAATCCAAACTAATCATTATATCACACATTATACATTTCAAACAATATATTTACCTTTGATTGATATTTGATAGATATATACATTATAACACACAAATCCAAACTAATCAAACTAATCATTATATCATTATGCTCAAAATATTGTTATCACATCATTATGTCCAAACTAATCAAACTTGCCAAAAAAAAAGCAAAAATGCAAACTTATAATCATTATAACATACATACATTATAAAATTGAACATATTTGCAAAAAAATTACACAAAAAAAGCAAGATTTTCTCACTTAGGTATTTCATCAAACACCTTAAGTGCATTCTAAATTACTAACACAATCAGTGTTATTTGAACATCTAAACAACTGCATTGTACCTACACTTACTCTAAACAACAATTCCAGCATAAACAATCCTAAACAGCATCAATTTCTATCATAATTTGCAATTTTCTAACCTAACCTAAACACTAACATTTTGCTCAAAATTAAGTAAAATAAAGTCATAAAAAACATACATTGCATGTAAATAGGATTAAGATTACTTACTTGTGAATTAATTGATGAAATTTGGATGATTTTCGAGCAAATTGAAGTTTGGGTAATTTTAGTTATATTTGTATGGAAGTTTGCATGTATGTAATGAGAAAGTGGAGGTTTCTGCGTTCAGTTAAGATACAGAAGGCAACGGAAGTTAACTATCATTGGGAGCTTTGAGGTAATTTTCATGTGTCAATATGACGTTTTTGAAGTCAAAAGAGCAAAATTTTCATTCAAATTTCACACACAATTGTACATTTTTAACCCACAACTTTATTGGTAATTAGGTCTAGATTTCCTACGATTTGTAACGCGTCCAATATCAATAAGCTCACGACCAAGAGTGATCGCTATATTTAAAAATCTCCACACACAAAATCTAACAATGATCGACCACATCCCTTAAAAGTAAAAGTATGTAGTCCTCCTCATCTCTTGAGTGCTTTGGTTGGTGTTAGTTTCACAAAATTAAGTAAAAACAAATGAGTTAAACATTGAGGCTACAAAGATAAAGAATTGTGCCATCACATACAAGTTTATTTCAAGCGGCTAAATTGCATTTTTGGTCTCTTAACTATTTAGATAGTATTGTTTTGGTCCCTTAATTAAAATTCGATTTATTTTGGTCCCAACTTCTCTCTATTACATATTTTGGTCTTTTCCGTTAGTTTTAATTCAAAAACGTTAAGTTTTCTTCATTTTCTTATGGGATTCTTGTTGTTGAAGGTTGATGGAGATGATATGAAGATGAAAAAGATGAGACGAAGATGAAGAAAACCTAACGTTTTTGAATTAAAACTAACGAAAAGGACCAAAATGTGTAACAGAGAGATGTTATGAGACCAAAATAAATCGAATTTTAATTAAGGGACCAAAGCGATACTACCTAAATAGTTAAGGGACCAAAAATGCAATTTAGCATTTATTTCAACTATTAAATCAATAGAGCAAGTGTTATGGTTGAATTAAGTGAGATATGATGCGATTTATTTATTCAATTTAAAGAGTATAATTTTATGCATAGTATAAGACTGTATTTCTTGTGTACAGTAGAATGAATCCTCTTATAAAACAAACATAACCTAAAATCTGAATCAAAATCAGATCAACTTTGCTAAATGGGGTTTGTACAGACACCAGTAGTTGCAGGCCTTCTCTCAGCCGTCTTTACTATTTATAAATACCCTTAACCTTTACCTTTACCATTATTATCACCTCAGACCTCACCATTCATGAAACTTGTGCCTTCCCCCTCCCTTCACTCACATTCTTATTCCCTCTCTTGTTCACAGTTTCCCCTTATTTACAGTTCTTTAAAACAAAATAATAAAACACACTATTTGGCAAAAAAAAAATTGTATTCATCTTCTAAAATACTTAAAAAGGAATATAGTTTTTCATTAAATTTTAAAATGATTTATTTATGACAATTTTTAAAATGGTGGTGGTGTGGACAGTCAGAATCCAGTAGGCAATAATGACTGTCTTTCTACCCCTCTCTTTATCATTCTTCTTTACAGTTACTTTCCCAGTTTCCATCCATTTCCTTTGCACGAGTACAACAATAAAAAACTATCATCAAGTTGAGAATAAGTTTGAATTTTTTTTAAGAAGAAATGATATTTGTATAAATATTTTGTGATAATTTTTATGATAACCATCTTTTTCATTATTATTTTATTGTTTTGGTTTAGTTGTCAATATCTATTCTTTATTATAAATCTGCAGTTGTTTCATAAGTTGTCATACAATTTATTGTTCAAATAATACACATCTTTTTCAAAAAAAAATAAATTGAATTTTGTTTAGATAAATCAACGTATTCCTACGCATAAATTGAATTTTTTTTATACTTACTAATCATGAAATTGAACAACCAAATTATCAAGGGATTTAAGTATATACCACTAATGTGATCATATTAGAAGGGAGTTTGAAATTTGGTGTATTATGTTTGATATTGGATGTGTCAAAATCATGTTAATTCATCAAAAATTTGAGAAACTTAATAAAACATTACGACAAATCAATATGATTCTTACACACCCACTGTAAAACCAAACATATGTTTGGTGTATTTACTTAGGGGGGGTTTGTGGGTGTTAGTTAATTATCCTTTGTTGTCAGAGAGGGTATTTACTGCCTCTGTGACAGTAGTCATTTCATTTCATAAGTGTTGAGAATTCACACCTAACCTAACCAACCTTATTTGCCGCTTCTTCTTTGTCACTTACCATTACTATTGTTACTTGTGCCTACCCCTCTCTCTTTACCTTTACCACCTCCACTCCATATTAAACAACACTACACAAACAAAAAGGACTACTGCTATTACTGTCTCCACCTGCAACCTTCTCAGTCCAGTCCCTTCTGCAATTTCTATTTCTATTTCCATTTCTTCTCTCTACTATTTTCATCTTCATTTTCACCTTCTTTCTTTTCTTCCAATGACTACTCCTAATCCTATGGTTCGTTCTTCTTCTTCTTCCTCTTCTGTTCCTTCACTCCCTCCACCTTCTCCTAAGTCACCTCCTGAATATCCAGATTTGTATGGCAAACGCCGTGAAATGGCCAAGGTTCAGATGCTTGAAAGAGAGATAGGTTTTCTAGAGGTTTGTTTTCTTGCTTCTCAAAATGCTTTTTATGCTGAAATTGATAATTCTGTTACATTTATATATATATATATATATATATATATATATATATATATACTATTTTGTGACATCATTTTTTTTTTTAAGTCTTTGAATGAATATGTTTGTAACTTTCAAAATGGAAGAAGAAACGTCATGTGTCAGAACTAACGATCCATGACAGTAAATTTGAAGAAAAAACTTCTCTGTACATGACATTTTCATGATCAATGCAGTACTAAATTTGAGCATGAAAAAATAGAGTACTACAGAGTAGTTCAACAAATGTACTAGGTTCTCTTGTGTGACATTTTAAAATTCAGAGACAAGGTTTTCAAATTTCAAAATTTAAATTAAACTAATTCTTGACCTCTTCTAGTTTTAATTTTAGTACCAAAAAAAAGTGAAGATGCTCTTTTCATTTGCAGAGAATCTTTTTGTCTGTGACTCATTTTGTGTCCAATTTGAAGGACATAAATGGATTTCCTATGTGGAATTATATGTGTTATTAGAAAATTAATTTTTAATTAACAACATGCCACCTTCATGGCAATTTGATGATTTTGCATCTACCAGGAAGAATTGAAATCTATGGAAGGTCTTCAACCAGCTTCAAGATGTTGCAAAGAGTATGTTTAATTTTGAGTTTACTCCTATACTAGAATGATTCCTTAAAATGATTAAATTATTTTACAGAAGAATTTACTTTTTGCTGATTAATGTTTCAGGATTACTGAGTATGTGGTGGCAAATTCAGATCCTCTGTTACCTTCGTAAGAAATGTTCTCATCAATCAATCAATGCTTTTGTTAGTTTAGAAGATATCACGATTCTTATGCGCTTTCTCTTTCAAGCAGAAACAAGAAGAATCGCCGGTCATGTCGCTTCTGGAAATGGCTCTGGTACAAATTTCTTTATCCTTTTTACTTTATTTGCTTATACTAAGAAAGTGTTGAGTAGTAAAACTATTGGAAGTTGTTAAATCGTGCTCTTTAAAAATAATATAGGGAAAGCGAAAATTATTATTAATTCAAGCGACATTAATGAATATTTTACAATTTTCTTTAAGGGGATTTGAACTCCGTCCCTCGAGGGTACAAAATCAAACTCTTAAAACTAAACTGACACCTCATAAACAAATTTTACAGTTTAACAAGAATTCTAAATTATGAGGGTAGGAATTTTTCAATTATTGATATCTGTGATTCAAAACTATGTAATCTGTTTACCATACATGCAATTATTTTATTGAATGGAAATGTATGAAAAGAAAGATGTTATATATGTATCAAACTCAAGCAAATAGTCCCCTCCTAAAAAAATAAAATAACAAGGAACATTCTTTGAAGTCTATGGTTAACTTAGCTTTGAGGAATGTCACAATGGTATGTCTAATTTCAAAGATTATAGATATTTTCTTGTCCTTTTTTCTTGTGCATCATGGAGATGAGCCTTAAATTCAGCAAACATTGGTGTTTGTGTATCTGAGAGAGTAAACAGGAGTGACCCCCCACACAATGATTGATAAGTTAGTCAAATTTCATTTATTGAGGCAGCAACTTGTATGATACTAGTTAGTAACTAGTAAGTGTTATTTAATAGCTATAGCGAATAACATGAGTAACTAACTTTTATGTGCAGTCGTTTGCCATGTTTTAATCTGTCTTGGATCTGCTGTTGCTGCTGCTGCTGTGATGGATTATCTGTACATCTAAAATTACCAAGCTGCTGCAGTCACTGTAAACCATGCAGTTGTTGCAGTTGCAGCAACTGTTTTCCATCCTTCACTTGTTCCTTACCTAAGTGGAACTGTTGCTGTTGTTTCTCTTGTCCCAAATCAAATTGCTGTAAACAAAGCCTTGGTTCGGGAAATTGTTGTACTTTTCCAACTAGTTGCAATTTTGGGTGTCCATCATGCCCTTCTTTATGCAGTTGCAAATGCACCTGCACTTGTTCTTGCCCAACTTGTCCAAAGGTAAGTCCATGTTGCTGTTGTACAAAGTCATGTTTTAATCCTTCTTGTTTCTGTTGCTAGCACATTACTATATTCTCTCCAAAGGAGAAAAAATTTGGAGCCCTTGTCTTCACAAAATTGCATTTATATAAGCCAGAGTATAAATTTTGGAAAAATAAATGTTTATAACTATGCAGTATATGGATAGTGAATACTTGAAGCAAATGTAATAGCTCGGTTTGGAAGTTGTAATTTTGGGTATGATAAGTTTCATTTCATCCTATGTTGTGTGCATTCTCCAATATTGTAAGTGAAATGAAAGACTTAATATTAGGTGCTACAATCACCTTTCTTTTAGTGTTTGATTTCACAGACTTTGATTGCTAAAGGCTGTTGAGTTGTATGACAGATCGTGAGTTCTGCTAGTTTCCTAAAATCATGATAAGAATAGTGTTTTTATCTGCCAAAAGAGAAAAGAAAAAAGTGTCTTGTTTTTTGTCTTATTAATTATTTTCACCTCAAGTTTTCAATCTTAGTGGTCCTACATGAAAGTTGATGATCGATGAAATAATCAAATTGGGTGCACGGCAGGAAAATAAGTGAGGGGTGTTTGTGAGTGTGAGCTGCCTTTTTTTCTGCATAACTGACACACACACAGCACAGAGTGCAGGACACACGGGAAATGACTCTTCATTCGGTACACCAATTAGTGGTCATTCAAGCTCAATAACGTTTGGAATAAGACATTTGGAAATAACCGGTAATTAGTAATAATTGAGAAGGAAGTGTTGTTAACTTTGATGTATGTATGTATGTATGTACTGCGGTAGAAGTTACTCACTATACAGTAGTTTCTTCTTTTGCTTTTTCCCCTGATTTACTGCACGCGTGTACGAAACAGAAAGAAAAGAATAATTCACACATGGGTTTGCTCAATATTGAAAACCAAAACTGACTCAAGTTACGTTCATCTCTTCCTTTCTTGGTGTATGATGAATTTGCACGCTTAAAAATAAAAACTTATAAATTAGAATAAAAATTTGACACAATTCTAAAACATACTCTAATCGTACTTGGTGCATAGAATTATGTTATGTCAAAGCCTGCTAGGTAACACTATCATTAACGTATAATAATAATGTCTTGTTACATTAGCTTTTACTGGGTGCGACTAACTAATCTCATCATAATGCAATGTCACCCTTTGCAACATCAACATCCCACAGCTCCAAACAGCTGCTTTCTTTCTGTCGTTTTCTTTTTTAAATCAACTACAATAGGGCTGGGCTACTGCTATTGGGCTTAAATGATACAATAGCTTATCCAAATCTTCATAGAATTGTCCATGTAAAAGCAATTGGGCTCCTAACTTGGTGTTGTTTGTTGCTCCACGTAATACTGCCAAATTCAGACGTAACTGAATCATCAACAATATCTTTGTTTGATATAAACTTAACCATATATGTTTGTCTTTCACCAACTTGCTCAAAAACCAGCTTGGTAGGATTCACAATTATCTCCACCATGGATGGCCCACTAACAGCTACATCATAAACAGATTCTGCCTCCCCAACGTTAGTAAGTGTCCGTTTGTATTGAACAACACCACTATTGTTTCCAAAAACAACAGAAAATGATGGGTAATTAAGATCACCAGGGCCGGACAAATAGGTGGAACAATTAACATTAGGACGCTTGACAATGAGTTTCACATGGTCAAGTGTGTAGTTTAGAGAGCACAAGAATGCAATGTAGTCTTCAGTGTCAGCATCATAAACAAGGCCGGGAGATAAGGCCTTTTGTGGGTTGACATGACCTGACCCATAAGCCCATGGTGTGGATAAGGCCTCTCCCATTGCATCCCTTAGGGGAGACTCAGTGTTGTCAAGTGTATAAGCTGTTGTCATCAGAGCTGATTTGATTGCACTTGGACTCCATTCCGGATGAGCCGCTTTCAACAACGCGGCCACACCACTTATGTGCGGACATGACATCGATGTTCCTAACATTATCGCAGTAACAAAATTAGCAATTGATTAATACTCGCTTGAGAATATAGGAGAAAGTTTAATCAACAAAATTGATGTATTAAATCATATACCCGACATGATATTGAATTGGGCTTTGCGAGTGTCTTGTGAGCCCGAAGGCCCAACAGCGCCGGTCCATCCAGCTAAGATGTTCACGCCAGGCCCAATAACATCAGGCTTAAGAATTTGTGGCGTCACACCATTGGGCCCACGAGAGCTGAAAGATGCTACCACGGGTGAAGGTTTCACGTTCAACACAGTTCCACCGAAATTAAGGACAGCCGTTGGATTAGAATCCAACGCTGCATACTTTTTAATCTCATCACCCTCGTTTTTTCCCACCGAAACGGCCGGTACCAAGTAACTATCAGCCACCACCCCTTCACCACTCGCCGCCGTGTTTGCAAGAATCATCCCAACACCTCCGGCGTCAATCACAACCGTGCCTTTCTCCACACGTGAGTTTACACCTCTATCACAAACAACCACTTTCCCGCGCACGATTTCCGAGTCAAGTGAACCGGGCATACATATACTACTCGATGAATTAAACCGTTCGTTAAAATAAACCAAACCAACCGGTTCGTTACCCATTCCTTCTCCACTGTAAAGTGAAACGCCGGAGAAACGTTTTCCGTTTCCGAGAGTAGCGTACGCCGGAAAATCCCGATCCAACGTCCCTGCTCCGACGGTCATGATCCACGGAGCTACATTAGATAACGAACCGCTCCGTGGTCCAGTATTCCCCGCCGAACACGAAACGAATATTCCTCTCTCCACCGCCGCAAAAGCTCCGATTGCGATTGTGTCGAAGTAGTAAGGAGTGGAAGATGAACCACCCAGAGAGAGTGACAACACATCAACACCGTCTTGGATAGCTTGATCTATTCCGGCGAGTATGTCGGAGGCGAAGCAACCGTCAGTCCAACAGATTTTGTAAACAGCAATACGTGCCTGTGGAGCCATACCACGTGCTGTTCCGGTAGCGTAACCGAGAAGTGTGGCGTTGGCGACGGCGGAGCCAGCAGCAGTGGTGGCAGTATGGGTACCGTGTCCATCTCTGTCACGAGGTGAAATAGGATCAACTGCTTTCTTTCTACCACCACCTGGAGAAGCCATGAGATAACCCTTTGAGAAGCTTCGAGCACCGATGAGTTTTTTGTTACAGAATGAAGAATCGAAATCTGGTGCTGACTCACACTTTCCACGCCATCGAGATGGGATTTGAGGCATTTGAGAATCGTGAAAACTTTGCGATTCTGGCCATACTCCAGTGTCAAGTACACCAATAACGACGTCGTATGAAGGTTGGTGAAGAAACTGAGAATGGGTTTGAATTTGAAGTAGACCCAGAAACTCTGGGGTGCGGGTAGTGTGCAGCGAGTACAGAGTATCTTCATATACACCCAGAACTGAATCAGAACTACGCAGTGCTTGCACTTGTTGAATGTCAAGGGAAGCAGCAAAACCGTTGTAAGAGTGAGTGTAGGTGTAAAGTAGAGAATCAGAAGAAGATTGGAGAATGGGAGAGTACATGGATGCATTTTTGTTGTGTTTCATGTGAACTATGTAAGTTTTTTTGTTGGTCAATGCCATTACTGTAACAGATGATAATAATAGCATTACCAGATGGAGGAGAAGATACAAAGTTGAGGATGCCATGGCTTCTTAATTTGTTTTTCTTTAACCAAGTGCAATATTAATATCAATGATTGTATATGAAAATTGAAATGCAATCACCAGAAGACTACTTACCAACTTGCTATTTGCTAAATTATTTTAACTCAAATTACGTTTCTGCCATGGTAAGTAACACTCTTTCCTTTCTAAATAAAGTAATCTATAGGACCTTGAAACAGCTACACTCTATAAATCTATTTCGACATTCTTATTAGATACGACCTCGTAGACACATGACCCACACTAAACGTTTATATTTTGAGTTAACTTTTGAGAAGAGATTCAACTTCATTTAACGTTGATAACTATATTTGTCCAAAATATCATTTTTATCATCAAAAGAATCAACATAAACAATTGAAATAGTTACTCTTTAAAAAGACAAAAGTTTATATACGCGGAATTGACATAGGTAGTCTTCTTATTCCAAGGAAAACGAAAGAAATCAAATCATACAAAGACAATGTGTTAAGGATCCAAATCACTGTATCTTACTAGATTTAAGCCTTCACATATCAATGATTTGCTTTCAACAAAAATATATGAATAATACTCGGTGGGAACTGAATGAATTGTCTTTTAATACTTGATCATACCTTATCAAGATTGATAATAATAACTTGAACAACGTCCATCAGGATGGATGTTGGAGAGTGTTTTTTGCAAGTACTATAATGTTCAAGTCGATTAAAATGCAAGAGTGGGAGATATATTAGGTAAAAGGATTGAGTATCTTGCATTGTTTTGAAGGAGGGTTTTTTTAGGCATCGAAGAGAACCCGTTAGGAGTGATGGGTGGTTCATTACAGACGACGCTCATCAATGTTTGATTTTGACAACCCTTACTACTTGTTTACGCGTTACAAAGTGGAGAGGATATGAAGTTGAGGGAAAATCTTGTTGGGTTGGGCCTTAAGGTTGCAAACCTCAAGATAATAAGAAAGATCTTTGTCTATCGAGAACAATATTGATCTTACGTGATCGAGAAGGAACAACTATTGTCGAGATTGATTGAATAAATATCAGTTTAATATTTTTTTTTCTTCCTTCTTGTGGCTTTTGGTGTAAGCCGAGGGGTATGAGTTATTCATTTATGATGTAACATTTGATTTGATGTATTTGTGGAGTGGATGGCAGGTGCCTGCGACCTTTGTTGAAATTGGATGTTTTATGATATATTGAGCATTTCTTTTCTTTTTTTTAGGCAAATTTGAGGATCCCTTGTGTTTGTGATTAGTGTTGATAAATATTTTTGCCCCTCAAAACAAATAGTGAATGACAACGGGAAATATTTTTATATATTTATTTATTTATCATATATGAATATCTGTCTCCATCAAAGAAGATATAGAACATATGAAATGAAGGGAAGGGACTGAACAGCTACGAACGCGTCATGGTGTGGTTTGCCACTTGCCACTATTTTTTATATGATGCAGTATTTTTATTTTTACTGGTTGATACTTGATGCAGTATATGTTGGAAATCACTGCCAAATCATTCTTATGACATTCTTCTTGACATGGCAAAGAGGAATTCTAAATAATTTTTTTTAAGGAATAGGAATATAGAGTATACTAAAAATAAATCCAATTATATACTCACGGACCTGAGCTTTGGTAATTGTAATCAAATAATTGCAAGAGAACTGCTCTTTACTCAAATGGTTTTGCTCATTCTCAAATGAAACGACCAAAATACTCCTACGCATGTTAACTTACACATGCGTTATGTCCGGCGTCACTTAAGCCATGCTCAAAAACAAACAAAATCCCACAGTCACGTTGAAACAAAAGCATAACAAGAGTTTTGAGGAAAACCTAATTCAGATGCAATAAGCAATTTTTGATGCAATAAGCAGCACAAAAGTCATGGTGATCTCGTCAGGGAATTATGTATCAATCGTGAAACCTCCATAGTTATTTATTCTGAATGTCAAATTCTGAATCAATGACTTTGCTATAAAGCCACATTCTACTGGGAAAAAAAAAATCGTGAGCTTCTTAAATTCAAGGAAGGGAAAAACGTGGATTAAAGTCCAATATATATCTGCATAAAGTCCAATTCAAGTCCACCAGGAACCGAAAAAGACATTCTTTAGAAAAAAAAGGTGAAGAAGACAAAGGCAAAGATGAAGAAGAAGAGATGAATGATTTTTTGCTCTAGCGTGCTAACGCAGGAGCAATTACGTCTTTTCATTTAGGAATGAGCAAAAACATTTGGATAAAGAGCAGTAGTCTAATTGCAAAGTGCAAATCTATTATAAAACCAAAGAAAAAGTTAGCATCGCGACATGGATGATATATGTGCATACTGCAAACCTTTTACAACTAGTATTAATTTGCTCCCTTACAAGATTCCACTTTCCTGAACGGTGTTTGTTGAAATTTTTTTCCCAGCAAAAGATTGCAATCATCATAAAACAAAGTCCTAGAAGCAAATACTTGTAACACACTCTTCATTATCATGAAGAAAAAAAAACCTTCTGTATTCCAAAAAAAACATAAGGTTTTTATTTTATTTTATTAGCTCTTCCATTCTTAAGAGAGAAAAAAACCCCAGAAATTTAAAGTTCGACTAATAGGTAAGTTGAGTCTAAACAATAATTGTTTATCCTAAACAAACATATATCAATTTTAATTGTTAACTAGACATCATAATAAATTTTCCTTAAAAAAAAAATCATAATAATTAATAAGGGTATATAATGGAGGGGTTCAGGGATAATTCTAGGTTTGTTACAAACATAAATCTAAATCACTTCTCAAAAAAGTATGAATGTTTTCAGAACACAGAATTATATTTATCGTATTCCTGAAAACCATGTTCCGATCTGATACTGTGTTGATTATGTTTCAGAAGCCAGTGGTATTCTTGTTAAGAAAGTAAAGTAGCAGTGACATGTAGTACATAATAGTTTATAGATAATAAACCCAATTGTATTGAGTGCAGCAATTTATTTAAATTGTAATTTCCAACCCCCACATTTTTTATTTTGTCTCGTTATACGTACGATGCATATTCACGGGTTTTTAGCTCAATAAACTAAGTGATGCATGTCTTATTTGAATGATCCTTGGTATCGAGGAAAAATATGAAATGGAAATTGGATGAAAAAAGAGAGCATATATATTACATATTAATTATATAAAAAAAATCATTTTATGGTGGGACAGACTATTCTAAAAACCGCGTCAAATAAAATGATCGAGCGTAAGAAATCATTTTCTGAGAATCAATATGTTTTTATACCATTTGTATTTGACATTTTTTGCTTCATAAAACAAAATGTTATTGACGTTCTACAAAAGGTTCAAATGATTATGCATATTAATGTTGTGTTTCCAAGATTTATGGATGTTGTGTTTAAGAGAACCGGTTTGCTTATCTGAAAAGGGTTAGCATCGCAGGTTGTTGCCATTTTATTTTCCATTTATGTGTTATAGACTACTAAATTTTGATTAATATAATTGATTATGGGTAGAAGTAAGAAATTTAAAACACACTAAAGTTGTTGTTTTTCGAGTCTGTAGAAAAATAAGAAATTTAAATTGGAAAAATTTATTTTTATTTCATTTTATTATCTCTCGTACAATACATCCTTTAGAAAAACAGATTCATCATAGTTGAATCTAACACAAATGACTGATACGTATGGTGTGTAAATATTGTAAACTCAGAGATATAACCATAAGAGAAATAGTGTGGGATTCATTCAAATTTAATTTTCTCTGTTTTTTTTTTTACTTTCCAACCTACCAAACAAGTTGAGAAAAAATTATGCTTCTTTTCATTTTAACTTTATTCGAATAATCGTTAAAATTCTTTTGTTTTTTAAGAGAGACTTGAACTCTAGTCTTTTAACCCTTACTTCAAATCAATTGAATTACTCAATCCCTATTCAATTGAACTTAATATATATACTTTTTTTCTTTTATTTCATCTGACCCATTCAATTGAACTTAAAATATAGATAAATGATAATTTCTCTAGATTATGGCTAGATAATTACTTCCTTTTACTTATTTTTAATAGTCTTATATAGTTTTAAACATTGCAGCAATTTTAATTTATTGATTAATGTTACAAAATAAATCAAGGATAGATAGTAAAATACAAGATGAAATCAATTTATTTTGTAAAATGTTAAATTAAATGCAATCCAAATGAATTTGATTTTTTTATGTATATAATATTTTTACCAACAGTATAAATTATTACTTTCTTCTATGAATATAAAACATTTTTTTAAAATCATTATCTTTAAATATAATAAAATAGTTCTTCACAAATATAATAAAATAGTTTTATCAAAAGTATTTTTCATTAATAAATAAACTTAACGCTCCACCATAAGTTTTTTTTTTGAAAGAACCATCATAAGAATTTTAAATTTTAATAGTCACAGTTTAGTCTAAATAAACTATTAGCAAAAAATAAGTTAAAACTAAATAAACTAGGTTGTATATTATCTTTGACCGTAAGGTTTTTATTTATACTTACACGCAGAAATCAAAATAACAAGTTGTCGCTTTGGCCGAGTGGTTAAGGCGTGTGCCTGCTAAGTACATGGGGTTTCCCCGCGAGAGTTCGAATCTCTCAGGCGACGTTTTGTTTTTATTTTTAATTCCCTCTCTCTTTTTGTTTGCGTCAAAGGGAGTGTGAGAATTAATTACCCGAAAATACAATCTAAATCCAATGTTGCATGGACTTAAATACACTTATCCTCATTTTATTGGTGTGATTTTTTATGATTTTTTTTAGTTAAATAGCTTAGTGGTTAGAACTCACACATTTTAAATGTGAAGAAATGGGGTGTCGAAGGTTCGAACCCCCGTCCCTACATATATTATGTAATGTCCTACCAACTTAGTTAAGCTTAGGACCTTTTTTACCGTATACATTCAAGATTTTTAATCACAATTTTTGCTCTAATATTTCTAATTTAGACCAAAAAAAAAATGTTTAAACTTTTTTTCTTTTTTATGTACTTTTTGTCCCCTATGTTAGCAGAAATAGAATTTAGTTCTTCCCTCCAATCATTTTTTTTTAGTTCTATCCATTCTGAATCCAGGATTCTAATTCATTATTAAAAAAAATTAGTATTTTTTTTTCAACAATCTAATTTGAAGATAGATAATCATCAAAGTTGAATCAAGTAGAGTGACTAAATATGAGAAAACATATTGAGATTGTTGAGATTCTACATAAAGTTTAAAGGGTCATGCAAAACAATATTATGTTTTATTTTCTCATCCAAAAAGTTTTAGCAGCGCAACTTCTTATCGGTTGTCTTCCACTTGTATGTAATAGTTGATGTATACTTTAAAAAATATTATTAATGATGTGAAACTATGTGAGATTGTTGACATTCTACATAAAGTTTAAAGGGTCATACATTACAATATTATTTGTTTATTTTGTCATCCAAAAAGTTTTAGCAGCGCAACTTCTTATCAGTTGTCTTCCACTTATATGTAAGTTGATGTATACTTTAAAAAATATTATTAATGATGTGAACATAAACCTTTGCACAACCTTTTTTTTTCCTTTTCTGTTTTATTGATCAAATGTTAGCATGTATTCTTCGTAAATTCACCATTGCGGTCCAAACCAACAATGTCAAAGTTGTTAAATGTAATTTCATATCTTTAATTAGTATGACACTGATAGAATATGTGTTACTTAGTTATGTAATTTGTATTATTAAAAGAATATTAATAGGTATTCATTTGTATTAATTAGTCATTCATTTTGTATTCATTATTCATTAAGAGAATGATAGCAAATTGATGTAAATAATGCACTCAGATTGTCAATGAAAATCATTCAGCTATTTTCCTATATACACATAAAAAATAAGCCTCAGTTTAGACTGTTGGGAAAAATACTAAAACTTGTGAAAGATAGTGGCTAAAATCCCGAATTTAAAAAATGGAGATAAGATTCTATTTCAATTTCGTTGTTATACCAATGTTTTTTTTTATCTTTCCAATTTCATTGTTTAAATGTAAACATATTTATTGCTTAACTTATTATATTTTTTATATAGTAAGGTAATTCTAAATAACGTAATTTTGAAGTGGCAACCTTATAAGTAGGAAGAAGATAATTGACAATTTTGTTTTACAACTTTGTATAATTAATTGCAAGGTAATTATGTCATCTAATTGTGATATATATGATATTATGCTTATTATCTTGTGTGCACCAAACATGTGATATGATAAATGTTTATTATGTCTATATCATTTTCCATCCTTATCAAGTTTCATATCATATCTTATCTCTATCATATCAGTGCACCAAACGGCCCTAATACGTTATTAAATTTTCAATTTTGTCTACATGTCCCAAAAATAGAAAGCAATTAAAGAGGCGGTTAGTTTTTCCTATGCTGTCTTGCATAATGCATTCGTACCTACTTATAGAATTGCAAATGGGATTTGTTTGGATATATTTATTTAACGTGGCATTTGGTCAACCCACTAGCTGTACTCGTTTTTGTTGAAGATTTGTAAGGTACTGTAAATGACGTTCAACAAATCATGGTTGGTAATTGTCCATTTGTTGAAGAGAACTAGTCTCTTTTGATTGATTAATTAATTAAATAAAGTTTAAATACGATTGACATCTTTCCTGCCTTTGAGCTTAGTTGATTATAGCATTCAACTAGATTTTTTGGGTCGAATATCTTTCACGCGCAAATATAATGATTAATCCATCAAGTATTGTATGATTTAAATGAACAAATTTTTAAATAATTTTAATATTATTATATATA
>Ga0228710_1004059_pt1 | contig 23104 bp, 15 predicted proteins | sample MedpolnodulmetaG_FD_177995 | JGI IMG/M metagenome (GOLD analysis project Ga0228710, IMG submission 177995) | Root nodule microbial communities from Medicago polymorpha collected in Santa Monica, California, United States - pink nodules | ecosystem: Host-associated > Plants > Roots > Nodule...
TCAAGAACAAAATCGACATTATCAAATTGTTGATTAGAGATCCAATCCAAGGTTGTATGCAAACCAACCGCCTCTCCCACCTCTACATCACAAAGAGGGGCAAACCATTCCGTTCTTGCAAGAACAAATGCACCATCATCATCTCTAAGGCACATACCCAATCCAACCCTATTAAGAGAAGTAGAAAAGGATGCATCAATGTTGCATTTATACCTGCCAGGTGTCGGCTTCCTCCAACGATCTTCTTCTAGACTTGTGTTGCGCATCTGTTGGGTGGTATTTTGGTTGTTGCTGCGAGCTCTAATGTCTTCGGCTGCTCTCCATTCTTCTAGTAAGTGATTTGCACGTTGATACACCTGCACATTAGTTTCATTTTGCTGCTGCCAAAGTTTCATGTTCCGGCTCTTCCAAAGACTCCACATAATCGTGGCCATAAGTTCACACTGCCCTGTGCAAAAATTCTGTAAAAAAAGTAAATATGAGAGTATGAATATTATAGTCTTGCCGAAGTACCCTTGTCAATTGTGTCCCATAAATTCGCATCCCTCCATACTTGAACAACTTTAGGACACTCAATAAGAATATGGATGTTGTCCTCATAATTGTTACTACATTGAACACAGTCAAGTGGATAAAAAACACTTCTCCTTCTTTTTTTTAATTGCCATTTTTTAATAAACTTAGGTTAGAGCTCAGTAAGTATTCTATTTCCTTTTTTTGTTATTTATTTTATTTTAGTTTTAATTTATTTAATATACACTATTAGTAGTGCACGGCTATTTTACCAACAATAAATTGGTCCATGTTGTAAGAGGTTTGAACTCCTTAAACTAATAGTCATGAATTCGGTTTTTTACTCACACGTATGAAAAAAAATCCGGTTAAAAAATGAGAATCAATTTTACGTGTCCCACCAAAAATTAGTTACAGTTAAACAACAGTGGTTGAAAACTCCGTATGAATATCATCACAGCCCAAAAAAATGTACAACTATACAACAAAACAAAGGAGTTCTTTACGATCAGCATTTATGAGTTCACTATCATGAAAGCTTGTAAAGTGGACATACACCCCGCTAGAGCTCATATTATTACCCTCCTAAAGCTCATATTATTAAAGAAGTGTTATGGAATCCTTCGATTTAAACATGATGATCAAAGTAAATATGTTGTTAGTGGAATTTTTAGGAATGCAAATGGTATTTGTGCCAGATGCTTAGCTAAGAACATAAGACCTGGAAATGTTTTATTTGCTGAATTAATTGTATGGTTGGAAACTGATTCACAACTTGTATTATTGGCCTTCAAATCAATATTTGTAGTTTTTTGTAATGTAAGAAACAGATGGCAAAATTGCTTACTTCTAATTAGAAATATGAGATGAGATGAGATTCTTGGTTACTCACACATAGGAAAAGGTTTGTGCAGATAGAATTGACAATATAGGAACAGGTTCGGATTGTCTAACTTGTTTATTTCCTTTTGGTTATGTAGTGGACAAAATTGATTTTGATAAAATTGATTTTGTCAGAATTTAGTTAAACAAAATTGATTTATGTTTGGATTGTTTTGATTAAAATTGTTTTTGAATGTATAATTATCAAAATGAACATTGTTTTTTTTTTTACAATATAATGGACATAGTTAATTACAAATAAATAGATAATGGAATTTAAAGTGTAATAGAGTACTAAAATATCATTACAAAACTAATTTAAAGTGTATTAGGAAGGAAAATGGTTGAATTTATGGAGAAAAAAGAATGGTATGTTGGGTATGAAGTTAAAGGAAAGGAATTGATGAAGGACAATAAAGAAAAATGTTGGATTGTAACAACCAAATTACAAAATTTAATGCATTATTGATCGGTTAACTCAAAAGTTAGGAATTATAGTTTCAATCAGAATTCTTTTCGAAGATGAGAATAGATTTTAGGAAGTTAAACCAAATATGTTGGAATTGCTCGATTTCACTCTTGAGGCTACTAAAAAGTGCTTTTAAGGCAACAAAAAGTTGAACCAAACAAAGGCTTACCCCCATTTTATTGTATGTACTTCTTTCTTTTTGCTTAATGAATTTGGGTGATGCTCCTTTCATCCCTTCTGATTCAAAAAAACTACATACTCCAAAGTTATTTGTCATAAACTTCACCATATCCTTGATGGAATCAGAGAAAATGCAGAAGCTTAAGGAAGAAGAAAGAGAGAAAATCTCTAGATTCATTCAACTGAAAAGAGTTTGTTACAACATAGCTATCTATGAAGCCCGGATACGGTTACGGGTACCGATACGATATGATACGGGTATGCGGATACGCGAAATGTTATAAATTTAGGATATGATACGTTAACAAAAAATTTATATTAAAACTTATATGTAGGTAAAATACTTGAGAAAATAAGCATCGATTACTCTTCATTATTATAATATTATAAAAGTCACAATTTTTAAAAAAAAAAAATACATGTGATCAAAATAAAAAAATGTAAAGTTTTATTATAAACAATATTATACTTTCATAAGTTGGGATATATCTAGAGAAACATCATTAAAAAACCCAACACAAATTTTATATAATGTTGATTAATTGAATCACCTCTCTCGTTACCTTTATCCATAAGAAGTATAATTTTAGGTGGTTTATCGACAAACTCTACTGATGCATGTTTAAAATTAAATCATATACATTTCTACTGAAATTTTACAACATTGTCTCACTTTTTACCTTTCATCTTTTCTAGGATATGTATATGTGAAGTATCTTATAAGTATCCTTGTGTCTATGTGGAGTATCCGATAAGATATTTTTTAAAAATTTTAAAAAAAATTAATTCTGATACTTTGTGGGTGCGTATCCGTAGAGTATCAGTATCCGATACGGATGCGTCTCCATTTTAGAGTATCCCGACTTCATAAATATAGCTACATATAGCTGCATACAATTCTAACTAACTGTAACTAACTATTAGCTATGATTAGAATCATATAGAACTAGTACATAGTAAAGTTATATGGAATGGCAAGATAACTTGATTTGCAAGCTATCTGTTATTACAAGTAATCACGCAGCTTAACAATTTGATCGTGAAATGTCACACAACCATGCACTTGCATTGGATTCTCTAACACATGCACAACACCGGTGTTTTTTCAAGAAGAAAGGCATCTACTTGAATCACAATCGCATTTCTCTTCATTGATCGAGATAAAGAGATCTCAATATATTTAAAGAAAAGGTCTTGCTAGCCCGTGTTTCTCGGGTAATGGTTGAAGAATTTACAAATACAAAATTTATCTTGAAAAATAAGTTTTGACTTTTTGATTAAGTAGTAATTACACAATTTTGCTCCTCCTTAAGGTCTCAGGTTCGATTCCCTCCGGTGTCAATTTGAGTGGGCTAATTTAATTTCTTCAAAAAAAATAATTACACAATTTTTTATAAAAAAAAGTTACTTATTTTCTTTGCTTAATGAATGTCTCGGAGGTACCGTTTAACATTCTCCTTAAAAAAATTTAAAAAAAAATGTTTTTGTTTTTGAGGAAAATTTTAAGAAAAGGTTGTCAACACATTTTCAACGCACTTTACAATTTTTATTATATCAAAGAATTAAATCATTTGTCTTTGAAACCTAGTTCAATTGATAACATTAAAAGTATTATATTGGACACATTCACCCAAATTCAAATGTAGTTCAAGTTAGAAAGTGTTGCGAGTCGACCTGATTTATTTGTACCAATATATTTTTGATGAGTTAGAATCCTCTCCATCTATAAAAATAAATGGAAGATGTCAATTAGAAAGAGATACACACAAAACATAGGTTGTGGATTCTGACCCGTAGATGATACTACTAAACTTCAATGCAGTTTAAGTTCGAAAGTGTTGAGAGTCGACCTGATTTATTCGTACCAATATGTTTTTGACGAGTCAGAATCCTCTCCATTTATACAAATAAATGGATTCTGTCATTAAGTGGATCCACCATTATTAATTATTTTTAACTTTTTTTAAAAATAATGTGTCTTTATGTTCTCAAATAGAAGAAATGTTGAAGGACATAAATGGAGAGGTTTCTAATTAAAAACCACATCAAACTTAGCCTTTGGTGCGGCGTGCCATAACTAAAAACCATACAAATTCTAAGGTTTGACATAAAACATTCATGAAAGAAAGTGATTAATATGAGTTATGATCCTCTCCATTTAACTATTCTCTATTTCTTTTATTTGAAGAGATGAAGATACAAAAAATCTTGAAAATAATTAATGATGGTGGAACCCATTTAATGATAGTATCTACCACCTATTTTTTATGTCTATCTCTTTAATAACGACAATCTCCATTTATTTTTATAAATGAAGAGGATTTCAACACGATTAATACAATGGTAAGAGGATAAGAAAAACTAGTTCCGAAGGATTGGAATCCGCTCAATTTTATTGCCTCATCACTAATCACTCCACGTAAGGGGATGATGGAGGTATTGTTATCCCCGAATATCTTTTTGAAAGAAAAAAATAGGCTTAATTGGACTTTTGGTCCCCTAAATAATTTCATGTTTTCATTTTAGTCCCATAACTCGTAAAGTCAACATTTCAGTCCCTCTTGTTTTGCTCCGTTAGTCAAAACGGTCCTGACCGTTAACTTTAACCTCAAATGTCTATGGTGGACTAACCTTAAGAGTGGCCCACCATAGATCCTGTTAATTATTTTAATTTAAACAGTTTGATCTTTTTTATTTAAAGGAGGATCATTAAATTACACAAGTGTATTTTATCTTACGATGAGTCAACAACATCAAATTAATTTTCCCTTTTTTCATCTTCTTCCTCACTTTTGTTCATCATCTTCAACATCACATTCATCAACATCATCATCATCTTTATCATTTATCCAGAGAAATGAAAATTAATCAATTAATTCGTAAATAAATTCTGCTAGCAGTAGCAAAAACAATCGAACATGCAAGCAACAACTTCACCAAGATTCATAAAAAAAAAAAAAAAAATCTAGAAAAAAAACCATAATCCATTCATCTTCATCTCATCACCCCTGCCGTCGTGCTTTAAATCTTCATCTCCAAACAATTTTTATCTTTTACCCTCTTTAACATCATTACCTAGATCCAGGAAATTCCACAGCACATAAGATCTTGGTTTTTTAATCGAACAATCAAAAGGAATTTATATGAACATCTTCATAATAATTTTGGTAAAGTAAAATTAGAAGAAGGTGATAGATAGATAGATAGATAGAGCAGTGACGAATCCCTAGCCCCTCTTTTTTTTTCTTCCAGAAATTTCATGTCCATATTGCTCTCACAAACCCAATTGTCATCTTCATCTTCTCAAAATTCTCCAATCCCTAACCCTAATTTACAACATGGAATTTTAGATTCTCTTTCCCCTTTACTCAACCACTCTCTCGGATCTCTTCAGATCCACGATCTTCCAGGTTCCATTAAAGCTTAATTTCATATTCTCTTTAAAGATTCCAGACGTGTTTGGATTAATATATGAATGTGTTTATGTGTTTACTGTTAAAGATTCCAGATGGTGATGATTAGTAGAATTTTTTTTTTGGGCTTGTATATGATGAGGCGGGGTTTTAAGATGGAGATAAATGGATCTGCGAAAGAAAAGAATTGAAAGAGAAGAAAAGATCAAGAAAGAAAAATGGATTATGTTAAGAAGATGAAGATAAATGGATCTGCTGAAGATCAAGAAAGAAAAAAAAAGGAAAGAAGATGAAGAAAAGAATAAAATATTAGATGGTGGTAGTTCACCGTTAGATACAATGGATATGCGATCACATGGTTAAAATTAAATCGCAAGTGCATTCACTAACGACAGTTTTAAACATTTGACAAAAATGATTTTTTTGACAAACTAATGTAAACTTGAGGGATCAAAACGTGGATTTTAGGAATTATGGGACCAAAATGGAAACAAGATATTAATTAGGGGATCAAAAGTCCAATTAAGTCAAAAAAAATACTAACACAATGGTAAGAGGATAAGGAATAGTGGATTATTTAAGTGATTTCACTAGCTATATTTCTAGATTGACTATTGTGAAATTGTTAAATAAAGTAGCATTAGTCAATTCTCATCATCTAGAGATTAATCCTAAAACCTAGTTTAACTTATAATATTGAAATTGTTTGCTTGAACACGTTTACTTAAATTCGAACTTAAAATCTTGTAGTTGTGTGAGTTTCAATTGTGAATTTGTGTTTATCACTCTGTTTATGAACAAAAAGAAATCAAAATAGTAATTAAAGACCATTAACAAATAGTCCATTGTTGAGAAATAAAAATAAATGGTCGTTGCTTTTAGCATCATTTAACAATAGTCCAAAATAAGTGATGGTCTAATTGATGTTTGTTTTAAGTTGATGATAAAGAATTGAAACATGCATCTTTCGTTGTTTATAAGATGCTTCGTTGGTTCTTTCAAAAAAAAAAAAAAAAGAAGATGCTTCGTTGGTACTATATGTGGTCAAAATACATCACCTCTTTGGGTGATCTATAGTCTAATCGATGTACCAATAATTAAGTGCATTTTGAATTCACAAAGGGTCAAAGTAAGTGGGGGGCCTAGCAAGTGAATTTATGCTGCATATATATAAATATTGTCAAATTGAGGGCATTAGCCAAAACCTAATCCAATGCATATGCTCTTGTTGTGCATTGGACTGTTATTGGTGAGTTAGGTCCTTTGTCCACGCTTATGTCCCTTTTCCTTTAACTTCATCTATCTTTTTCCTCTTAGTGCATTGTACATTCTTCAATTATTTACCGTTCTACCTTTATTGTCCTTTTGATTTTTGTTTTTTCTCCATCTCAAAGTCAAAAACTTGCTTTTCTTAAAAATAAAAAATAAAAATCGATCATTATTTAGAGAGGGAATTAAAGAAGGAAAAAAGAGAAAGTTCAACACTTCACCGATTTAAACAGTACTTTGAAAAAAATCCGAATAAGAGAAAAAGTAATTCATTGTGAGGGAAAGGGGCCACGTACTAAACTAAAATAAAAACTGCAATGAAAAAATCATCGATTGTACCGATCGGGCTTTGAACTTTTCTTGTTAAGCTTGCACACCAACATTATGTGATTAAGAATGTATGGGTATATAGATAGATATCCAACGTGTGGTGAAAAATGTATCTTCATTTCAACATTTAACTCAAAATAAAACTTCCAGTCTCTCATGACATGCAAAACCAGAGGTGGAGTTTCACTCGAGATATATATTTACTTTTAGTGCTCAACAATATCTTGAATATGATTAAAAGACTATGAAAAATACAAAAAAAAAGAAAAAAAATGTTTAAGCAAAATGTGCACGCAAATTTTGTTGTTGTTAACATTCGTTTCACCATGAGAAAGGTTAGACTAATTAATTTATGAATTTGGTGGAGACCTGAGAGTTGAATAACGTCTATTAATAAATAATAATTGTTTTAATATTTAAGGACACGAACTTAGGCATGCTGCTGAAACAATTTGTGTAGATAAATGTTGCTAACCACTTTAACTTAGCTACTTCAATTAATAGATGAAGAAGTGTAACAACTTAAAAGTCAAATCACTTAAAAAACATGTGTACAAATAAATTTATTGCTAAACTTTTCTTAGCTTAAATATTTTGAGCAATGGTTTATCAGTAAGTAAGTCAAACTCTGATGCTATGTTTGGAATTTTACAAAGGGAAAGGGCAAGGAGGATTTTGGAAAGAAAAAGATAAGGATGAGAGGACAAATAAAAAAAATGGTAGTCCTCTACTTGAACGAGAATGCGTTGAGGCCATCATATAATGTTAGTCCCTGTAATAAAAGTTTGGCCTCAAGCCTACACATGCATGCGTTGAATCATCATATGAAACACGTAACAAATTTATGTTTTTGGGGTATAGAGTCAAGTCAACACACGCATCCACGGAACACCAAAACGGTCGAGCCCCCTGGCGCGTAGTATCATATGGTATCCCGCAATGCGGGCTAAGGAATAATGCACCTTTACTCTCCTCCATAAAATTTCTCATTTTCCATTGTGGTGGTGAAATATGCATTTCTCCTCTAGTGGTCCAATTTGATATTATTAGTTTTTTCAAAAAAAATGTTTAATTGCAGTTTCGTTCTCCCTATTTTCATCGTTTTGCAAAATTAGTGTCTATTATAAAATTTGTCTGAAATATGATGACATAACATGTTTTAAACGAAGTTTTTAAAAGAATTTTCTTACGATTTCATCGATGTTAATATTTTCTCATCTTCATATGATATTTAAAACTTATCACATCATCTTTTTTTAGTTAAAAATATGATGTTGGGACCAAAATTATCAAATTTTAAAATAGGATACCAATTCCATTTTATGTGTTGAAATAAATTAGTAGTATATAATTTTTTAATAACATTGTTTGTGTTATATATATTTTTTTTTGGGTAGTAAAAGAGGGCTTGCGCCCAAAAACGAAAAAAATACTAACGAGTTACATGAATATTCATGGGTATACAAGCCCCGGAAATGTCATCGAACAGGAGACTTAAGATCCCACTAAGAGGAGTCTCCATAACATGAATGTTAAAAGAGTTCAAAGAGAAGCTAAAATTAGTCATCCGATCATCACTTATATTTCCCCCTCGTTAGGTATGATGGAAATGCACATGCCAGTTCAACTTTAAAAGGTGTTGTATTTGGCGCATCAAGGTGGGTTGGTTTCCCATTAATTTTAACTTTCCTTGTAATCATGTCAACCAAAGTTTTTGAGCCACTTTCGAGTTGAAGATTGTGGAAACCTTGTCTCCAAGCAAGCTGCATTCTCAAGTACAGTCACATGTTCCAATTTTTTGTGAGTAACATTTAATCCATTTGTCATCTGAGTTTCGAAGGAGTCCACCACAACCAGCAAGACCTGACAAATCTCTGTATGCTCCATCACAATTAAGTTTAACTCACCCCTCTTGAGGTATTTTCCAACCAACGAAAATAGTGTCACATTGGCGAACATTAAGAGGAAGTTGGGTGTATTTGCCTACATCTTCAACCATCTTGAGAATCATGTAAGTGTGGTCAGTTGAACGTTGAAAGTTATCCTCAAAAATAGTTTTGTTCCTCCATATCCATATCTGCCAAAGCCACCATAAAAATTGTGCTCCATTTTTTATTCTAAATATCATGCAGTTGATGATTGATATTCTTGAAGATCAAATCCGTGCAATCAAAAGAAGAAAAAAAGAGTTGGAGATTTTGATTCAAAGGGACTAACCTTATTCATATTTGGGTTGCTAATGGACAATCCCTTAACACATGAATAGTGGTTTCATAATCTTTGTCACATCCACAACATGTGAGAGAAGCTCCAACACCCCATTTACTCTTACGGTGATTAGTGAGCAACCGCTCATGAGCCGTCATTCACATAAAAGTTTGAATTCTATGTGATCCTTTTCAACTCCACAAAGCCTTCCAATCTCCCTGTTCGTGTTATATTTTATAAAGGTAAGTAGAAAATTTTTTATTTCTTCTTTTGGATAAAAAGAGGGTCAGAGCCCAACTGATTTTTCTCCTGTCAAATCATGATGATTTGATTCCAAAACCCAACTTAGACCCAATATAAAATTTTAACTATTGAGATATGATGATATAATATACAAGTCTAAAACTATGGTTTTGGCAGGGACAAATTTAGACATTCCGCATATGTGTTGCTAATTTTTGTATTTTTTTTAAATAATGCAAAATATATATAAATCTATATTATATATAAAGAAAATGATTTTTTTCAGCTCTTTTGAGATGTCTTTTTCTTTTTATAAAAATACTCTTAATTTTCAATACAAATAACACTTGTGATAAATTGATAAGAATAAATTTAAATATTAAAAGAAATGTAACAAACATGATATGAATATATATGTTTGGTTTTTTTTCCTTTATCATTTAAAAAAGTGTAACAAAACTAAATGAGTATATGTATACTTACTTTTTCATTATCCCAATAATACCTTTAAACAACTTTTTTTATAATAAAGATTGTTGTTAGTGTCATTAAAAAAAAGAATTTAGATTTTTTTTTTGCTATATTGTTGGCGTCATTGAAATAGATAATCATGGTTAGTTTGATTTGTTATAACTTGAAAGCAACAATCCAAATCAAAATTTTATAAAAAAAACAATGTTCATAATTTTCAAATGTTAGTGCAATAAAAAGAGCGTAAAGACGGACATGTGACTGCCATGTCTTTTCGCTAATAAGAAATAACAATGCTTGATACAATACAATTACAATGAAATTTGTCTTCTAATTTTTAAAAGAACATTTATTTCCATATAAGTTGTAAGACGGTCATTTAGTCATTGATCACTTATTTTGTCACATAGTTGATTATTAATAATTTTTGTAGTTGAAAAACATGTTCAACACTTGCAATTGCTACCCACAAAAGCAAAACTAACTTCAAAAACTTATTTTTTTTGAAGGAAAACTTTAAAAACTTATAAACCATAACAAATGTGTTACACTTATTTGTTTTGCGCAAAAGAAAAAAATATTTTGATATAGCTGTGTGTTTTATTTATTAAAAAAAATGGGAAGTGGATGTCTGGCTTTAGCCACACATGGCTGCACAATGCATCCGCCCCTGGATTTTGGTGGGCTTACGATTAAAGACCACAATTTTGGTGGGCTTACAAATAAAGTGGTTCATATTGAGGATGAGATCATGACGATTCACTGAATTGAGATATTCTAAAGTAAATCGGCATAAAATAATGTTATATGATGAACTATATATTTTTTCTCTAATCTTGATCAATGATGACTTACTATATGTTTTTAGTCGAATATTTTTTTTAAAGAATAAGAGTAGAATATTTGAGTATTTTTTTACAAGTAATTGGTATTACATATGTGTGTGTGTATATATATATTACAAATATGAGTATTTTTCTTTAGATATTCTACTAAAATAATATTTTTTTTGACAAGTTTTTAGTAGAATATATGAGTGTTTTTTAACAAGTCATATAATATTATATACAATATATGTTTGTGTTAAAATATTAGAATATGAATTTTTTTATCAAGTTAAAGTTTTATTATATATGCTCAGGTAGTAAAGACAATATATAATATATATAAGGTTTGACGTTCGAACCCCAACACCCGACATAATTACTTTAGAGATGAATTTTTAGTCACTATACAGTTTTAAAAAAAAAGAAGTTCTATTACGTATATTTTGGATGACGATTATTTTGAGGATGATATCATGATGACTAACTACTTTAAGATGTTTTTCTTTATTTATAAACCAAATATGATCCACGCGGAAATACAAAAACTTATCCCTTCGAGTCTCATGGAACCCAAATAACGGTAAATTCTCCTTATAAATTTTAATGTTGCGGAGGCGTAAGACCCGAATTCGAATCACCAAATTAAGATATTATTTGATATTATTTCTCTAATATTGATCAACGATCATTAAACAAATCCTTAATTTTTGACAATAGTGCTTAATTATTATTGATTCCAATATATTTTAGGAGTAATGATAAAAAGAAATAATTTAAAAAAGTAAAGAATATATTTAGAAAATAGATTATATTAAGAAGATTTGATTTTGATGCAAAATAAAATCCTAAGAAAGAAGAAAAAGGAAGCGAAAAGTTTGAAAATTGCATGAGCAGTTAACGCATTAAATCGGTAACCGGTGAATCGGGGCGTGCAATGCAATAAAAATTTCAATTTTAATTTCTTTGTCATATCACATCCTCTTGTTGCGTTATTTGTTTATGTTTTATAGCAACCGCTTTATTACATTGTCTCCTTCTTCAAACAAATCAAACAAACCCTTCACACTTTCTTCCTTCCGTTGCGTGTTCCAGATCGTTACTCAACCGCTTCCTCACCGATTCGTAAGTCACCTTTATCTTTCCGATTCTATTCTATTCTATTCTATATTCTCGACGATCATCGTTTTCTGTTTCTTTGTTTTTTTGGTATGCATATCTTGATCACTTTTAGATTTTCGATTATATTGATTCTGATGCATCATCTGCATAATCAATCACGGTTTTCACCTTTTTTATGTTTTTATTTATTTTTTTAATTTTTTTTTGTGAATTGATCATGTTACTGACCCTCTGATTGCTTGTTTGGTTGAGTTTTTTTTTTGGATTTCTCAAGAAATCTAATGGTTTATTGTTATTTTTATTTATATATATTTTTTATTATAGCTGATACACACTTCCACTTCGAAACCCGTAATAATTTGAGAAACTGAATTATTTGAATACAATTACATCTGATACACCTTTGATCAGAGGTGTCGATGCTACAAAGGAATCGTTTTGATGCCATCTTAATATATGTATGTTTGGTGTGCTTGTTTATTTGTTCATAAAGGAATTTCATTGTGGTAGTGGGTTGTTTAAGTCTTGATATATTTTCCTGCCCCATTACAATTGCTAATTGGGTGCTGATTTTGTATTTTAAGCGTTGAAATATTTTGCTGTGAATCACCCAATTTTGGCTGATTTTGCTATGTGATGGAAGGACAGCACGTAAAGCTTTTTACTTGATATCTCTTTGTCAGAGAAGTGGAAAAACAATGAATTATTTAATGTCGTTTACGCTACAGAATGTACATGATGTTCATTTTATGCAGTTTATACTTCATATACTAACTCTTTGTTAGAAATTCATCCATTGACTCGTATATGGAATGGGAAAATATTATTTTGGTCTGTGTTTATATCCTAGTTCATGATTTTTACCCTGTATTTTTGTCTATGTTTTGATATTTTATACCAGTTGTATATCAAAAATAATATAGTTATTTATTGGGTATTTTTAGAATCAATTAGGTTTAGATTGTTTTTTTTTATCATGCAGGTTTCTTGTTGCTGTTGGTGTGTTGTGCATATCATATCTACATCCACTGGTGAGATGCGAGTTAATTGGAAATTCTAACTTCATTTCCTCTCTTCCCTGCCTTTTGTAATATAATTTATTCTTGTATCTGATAGAATTTTTAAAAAAGTTCTAATAATTGGCACCCACCTTTGAGTTTACGCATTAAAAGTTTATTATTGCTGTCAATTGCAAAAAATGGTTTTGCCTTCGCATTTGCGTTGTGCGGGTTATGGGACCGGGTGGTCTCTTCTTCATTTGGCCCATTCCATTACTTTGTCTGAATTGTAGATGGTGTTGTAGGTCCATTTGAATCTTAGTTTAAGGGGGTGTCCTTAGAACTCATAAGTGATGATATTGGCATGTTCTATTTTCTCAGGATTTATTAGCATGATGATATGCCGCAGTTAAGGAGTGGTGAGCCCACTTTTCATATAGGATGAAGAAAGAGTATTGTACCAAAGAATCTCTGTTAGTTGGAAGATTGTATAGGCCCGCCCCATTCATCTGGGTTGTGTCCTTTAGATATTTGTCATCCAAGATACATCCATCTTCTGTGATCGGATTCTTGTTTGGCATGAGATGCCCTAGTAATTATGCTGGAGATACTGTGGCTATAGGTATGCTGACTACCAATGTCTAGTGATGCGAGATGTTGATTTGGGCTGTTACAGGAAATTTAAGGAGGGCTGTGGAACTTTATACATATCATTGTTCTAGTATGTGCTTTGAGGTTCTAAGATATGGATGTTGGCAAACCTCAGTAGTAATATCTGCCCCGTGACTTGTTAATGCTCTAGTCAAATTCGTATTGTTTTTAGTTTGGGATCTGCTTTGGAGATGGTGCTTCTTAGTGGGGTTGGGTATAATGAGTTTAGCTTTACCCTGTATAGCATTCACAGTAGACAAGTATGCACTACGGCTATGCAGATTGGTAATTTGAACCTTTAGTACATACCATTGATGGTGACTGCTGTAGAACTGTGCCTCCACTCTTAACATTAACTGCCCTTTATGTTGGTGCAGTTTCTGATTCTGCTAGTCCTAGCAGTTATTTTCCAATAATTCAATATCCAGTGGTTGGGATTTGTTTTGTGCTGGATGATGCTATATTTTGGACTTGGACCTTTGAGTTTGCAGACATGCAAGCTGTCATGAGCTGGTCGTAATCTTCACTTATGATTTCTAAAGGTTGTGGAATGAAGTGAAACTAGTGTCAAGGTTTTGATAGGCTAACCAGATTGCAGATGAGGGATGCATAATATCTTACTTCAATGTTCAAGCGTACATATCCTAATTTAAACTTCTCGCCTTATTTTGGGGGACAATGGATGGTCTTATGAGGACACAAACTTGTGTTTGATTATGAAGAAAATTGATTAGACTTGGATATGGGCAACATGTTTTAATCGTTAATTTTCTGGTAAAAGGAAAAATTTCCACATGGAGAAAGCCATACTACTTTCTTTGAAGCTTTTCCATCATTTTAGTGTAAAGCCAATATGCCACGAGAATGTGTAGGAATGTATTTACTAGAAAGAAAATGTCATATACGAAACCTTTATAATTTGAAATCATACAATGGTTTAATCTCACTTGATTTTTTGAACTATTTAGTGTTTGTTTCTTAGAGAAATCTGAAACTGAATTTAATATATATTAAGGAAAAGCCTGTCAATCTGTATTATTTTCTTAAGTTCCCTGTTTTCAATAACTAATGATCTGATAAAGCTTCATGGCTAAATGAGTTGTCAGTATGTTTGGAATGACTTATTTTGAGTATATCAAAATGCTCAAGATTTTTTTTTTGGCATATAAACAAATCAAAATCTATAACACATACATTTGCTTTAATTTGACTAAGCTTTTGTGAATAAGTTTATTTTGAATTATCTGGGCATATCAAGGGTAAGGAATTCTGTGAAGCCTTCTCTCCTTTCTCAAAGGAAGCTGGGTTCTGAATCTTCTGCTTAAAAAATGATGAGATGTTTTATTTTTATTTTAACTTACTATACATTAATGTAGATTTGGATCCTCTCCCACAATTTCTATATATCCCTCCTACAACATCTGTTTTCTATCTCTCTCTCAATTATTTTCTCTCTCTCCTAATCACCTCATTTTACCTAATCTTCTCTCTCCTGTCACTCTATTTTTTTTTGTTGGAGATGATCCTAGTCCATATTAATGCTAGTATTTGATCTGCTATTGCATCAATGTAAGTTTTCTATGGTTCTGCTGTCAACATTTTGTCTAGTAGTAAGCCGTTTTTTCGTACTCTGTTCTGTATACTTTTATCAATGCATTTCCTACATTTTCCTTTTCTAATATAGATATCTTTTTCAAAGGGGAAATATTTCTTTTTTGTTCTCAAAGCCTATTTCACTGTATTTTTTCCTCCTATTTTATACAAAAAGGTTTTTGTGTGAACTATTTGTATTCTTTTTTTGCTGGTCTCTGGGATTTACTTAATTTATGTGTGGTTCTTTGGTCTTGTCTTGTTTACTGATTAGATTAGAAGGCACAGATATGAGTGTTTCCCCACTCTTTGCTTGTGGCCTCTGCACAATTAATTATCTTGTTCGGATGCAGGAAATGATTATAAAATGCTAACACCTTCTAACACTTGGTAAACCTAGCCAGGTAATATCTGATGCGTTAGTCATCCTATTTTCCACTCCCTCCTCTTTTTATTAAGTCAAATCTGAATTCATGCTTCCATTATTAAAAACTTAGAGTGAGGATCCATCATATAATTTAAATCTCAACAATGTCATATTTCTTTCTTGTGTTCACATTTCCCTCCTCTGTTTTCTTGCATTAGACTAGAAGCTGCTCTTTCTGTATCAGTGGAAATAGGGCCTGAGTATATTGGCTTCAAGTTAGTGACTTATTTGGGCTGATGATTATCCATTATTATTAAGGAAACTTGAGTGGCTAGTGTTTAGTGTTTATGGTCTAGTTTAGTTGATTGGTTGCGAATTCCTTTGATCTTCCACAAATAATTGCCTGTGGTGATTATCCTCTTTGGTCGAATTGTTGTGGCTGTTGTTTATGCTTCTATTTTCATGCATGCATATTGATGACATTTTAACTCACCAAGTTTTTTTAAACCTTCATTTTGCATGCAATTTTTGATAGTGTCAATGTCCTTTGAATGGTAGCATTGAACTGTTGGCCAATTAAACATATCACCTAAATCGTAATATGTGTACTATTTTTTACTTATCTAGTCAAAAGAAAATCCGTAGTCTGTCTGGGGGGTCATTGTTTTTGGTTGGATCCTTTGGCCCTATAAAGTATTTAATAGAAAGGAGTGAAACTTGACAAGTCACTTATGATAAATTTAAGGAATTGTGGTAATGATGTTGAAGCGGCTGTAATATGCAGTAGTGCTCCTTTCCTTGTAGTTCATGATAGTAAGAACCATTAACTTTTACTTCTAAAATTCTACCTTTTGGGAGTTGTAACTCCTGGTCCAGTTCTTTACACGTATTTGTATGCATATGGGATCTGTTATCTTCTCCAACTTCCCTCTCGTCCTGCACAAATATCTCCGACGATATTTTCAGCAGTGCTTTACTAACTCATGGCTATACAATATTTGGTTGTCAATGATTTTTTGTTTTGAATTGAATTTTGCATCCAAAGTTTTTAGATAATGCATTCTGATTTTCTTGCATAATCATTTTGAGTGGATTTGTATGAACAATATGTGTGGGTATTGGTATTGGTATGTATCACTGATAATGCAGGGCCGAACAGGACAAATAGAGTATGTTGGAATCATAATAGTTTAGATGCAATTGAGTATTTAATAGCAATTTCTTTTTCTTCATAAGCTGTACCCATTGTGAAGCTCTGGCCTCTTATAAAATTTTGTGGATTATTTGTTGTTTTTTAATATTGAATTGTTGAATGCTTTTTTTGTGCTGTAGGTTGAATTATTTGCATTACACTATTTTTTACTATTTGGGGTTGCAAGTGCAATTATGGGGCATAGACACTTATTCAATGCATTTCCAATGTTTGAGGGTGAGGCTGACCCGAATTGGAATAATATGTTGACTGATCAACATCATGTGAACCATGGTAATGTTAAATTTAAATGCTTTCTTTTCCACTTCGATTTTGTTTCATTAGCCGTTTTTCCGATGCAAATAACTGCATTGCTTGCAACAAACCATATTACTCATATTGAACGAACATCCATTGCAGGTGGGACCAGCTCTTCAGAAAATGGTTCTTTTATTTATCCTGTGGAAAATATGTCTATAGATAACATTTATTTCCCTTCTCATTGGAACGCCAACACAAGGTCAAATGGATATGCATCCTCAGGCCCCAATATTGAAGTACCACCTCCTCATCAATTGGACACATCGGGCACTTCTACTACTGATCATTTTATGCATTCGTCTAGTGCTGGACCTTTCTTTGCAGTGTCTGAAAACTTTGTACACCAGCCTTCTTCTTCCAATTATGACAGACAAGCATTTCATGTTGATAGTGGTTTTATTGATCTTACAATGGGGAGTGGACGAGCGCATCACAAGAGAAAGAGCCCTGGAATTCCTTCAGTCTATGAGAGAGGCAGTTCAAGTGGGTATTTCAATGCTGGGAGTTCAAGTGATCTTCCGATACCTCCAGAATCATGGCCAGAGAAACCAAATATGGATCCTCAATATATGCCTTGGGATCATGCTGCTATGGCACCCACATTCAGAGGTGCTGGTCTCTCAATGAAGGGTGAGAGTTCTGTAAGGAATGTTAGGAGCCGTTCTTCACTTGATTTGGAATCCAACCTGTGTAGGACCCATTTATCAAGTAGCCATTCACACAACTCGTATCCTACTGTCCCACCAGTCAGCCATTCTAGCTTGGCGGATCTTTCTCAGGTTTCCACCTCTCTGACAAGGGATTGGAGCCTAATGAACGTAACTTCTGCTAATGGAAGAGTGTTATTACCAGGTTAGTTTGTGGTCAATATGTCTTAGAATCGAAACATAAACATTAAATTGTCCTCACTTGTATGTCTAAACAATCTTTCTTACAATACAGATGCTAGTACTTTTGGTCTTGAGACAAGTCACTTCCCTGTTGGAAATGCTGCTGCTGCTGCTGCTGCTAGTAATGCTACTGTAGATGTTGGAAGCTTCCATCATGAATTTGGCACAAGCAGATACCCTACTACTGCTCAAAGTTTTCAAAATTTGACTCAGACTGCTAGGGGAACTCGAAGTAATCACTCTCAGAGATCCAATCCAGCTTATAGGGCTTCTTCAAGCTTGCGCTTGGGTCAAGCGACACCTTCAGATAATGGGTTATCCATGGTAGCTGAAGGTTACTCTTCTAGACATCCAAGGCCATTGAACACTGTTGGCTGGCGGAACAGTGACAGAAATGGAAGGTCAAGAATTTCTAGTGAAAGATATAGATCACTGGCTGATCAGGCTGCTCTCCATGCAAGATTATCATCCTCTGAGGTACCGGTCAGTATATCAGAGAACTCTAATTTTGTTTGTCAGTATTAAAGGAATGATATATCTGTTAATAGACAGTTGGAACACCTGCTCTCATGTGTTTGTGTGTGCACCATATAGTTAGCCTTGAATAGGGATTCTTGTTTTATTTGCGAAGTTTCAGCAAATCACTTCCGCTGTAGTATTTTTTTTGCACTATTCATCACGAGCTGCAAATTTGTTCTTTCTGGCCTTACTTCTATTGGCTCAAAATTTATTCATTTATTTTGGGTTTTCAGGGTTTCATGATTGTTGAGCGTGCCTCACTATATGGTTCTAGGAATGTGCTTGATCAGCACAGAGAAATGAGAATGGACATTGATAACATGAGCTATGAGGTAGCTATTAATCTATTATTCTTTCCTGTGTTACAATTAGCATTATTTACATCCTAATTATTTTGATGATCGGTTTCTTTAGGAACTACTTGCACTTGGGGAGAGGATTGGCCAAGTGAACACAGGATTGTCTGAGGATGTTCTTTCCAAGTGTGTGACAGAAACAATATATTGTTCATCTGACCAATGTCAGGATGAAGGAAGCTGTGTGATCTGTCTGGTATGTTTTCCCTACATTCATAATGACTTATTTTTTGTCTTTGGATGGCATTAACCAGGTGCTTACTAGTTTTTGTTGACAATTACAGGAAGAGTACAAGAACATGGACGATGTTGGGACACTTAAAACTTGTGGACATGACTACCATGTAAGCTGCATCAGAAAGTGGTTATCTATGAAGAAACTATGTCCTATCTGCAAATCTTCTGCTTTGCCTGAGGATAAGAAGGATAAATAATTTATACTATAGTATTTATAGTATTTATTGATCTCATTTGTACATATATTTGGACATCCTTCAAATTGAGGAAACAGACTTAGCTTTTGGAAATGGTGTAACAAGAATGCTACTGCATGTCAATGTATTTGTTTGGCTTCGATCTTAATTTAGTGAAGCCTAGAAATCATTGTGAATTTGAAATGGATCTGGTTTGCTTCTATTTTTAAATAACAAAAGAAACTAACGTTAAGATAAACTATATGAATAGGTTTAAGTGCTCGTTTGTTTTACTTTTGCAAAATGAGTTTTAAATTTTGTTGTCTAAACATTTTAAGAGAAATTCTGTTCTTGCTTTTTCACAATATTTTGATTTAACTTTGAAAAATTCATGGTTGAGCTGATTGATATGTTTAAACTATTAAATCTATTTTTGAACGAGTTTAAACCTTTTTCTTGTAATTGGTAACCAGAAAGTATTTAAATTGTATTTTTTTTTTTGACACAAACAGAATTTATGGCATTTCATTAACAATAGGGTTAAATATGTTTTTGGTCTCTATAATATGTCAACTTTTCGTTTTAGTCCCTCTAAAAAATTTTAACTTTTAGTCCCTTAAAAAATTTTAATCTTCACTTTTGGTCCATCTTTTAAAGTAAACTCATGTAGAATTCATATTTTTGAATGAAATTTTGCAGAAAAATTCATAACATTATAAGAATCTCTCCCAAAAAAAATTAGAATTTTTTAACAAAAACATGAATTTAATATAAATTTTTATATTTTTGAAGATTTAATTTGTGTTTTGTTAAAAAATTCTAATTTTTTTTGGAATTTTAATATAAATGTGTTTTGTACACATTTCTGCATAATTTCATTTAAAAATACAAAAATTAACTTAAAAATAGGGATCAAAAGTAGCGATTGAAAATTTTATAGGGACTAAAAGTCGAAGGAAAATTTTAGAGGGACTAAAACGAAAAGTTGGTATATTTATAGGGACTAAAAACATATTTAACCCTTAATAATAATAGTAGCAATGCATCTTAGAATTACATCAAAAATATTGCGTGAAGCATGGCATGGGATAAAGCTGCCCTTGCAAATCATGAGCCCTTCCGTTTGCTTGACGCCTACTAAACACAACTTCATGGTTGTTAAAATTTTGGGAGTAAATTTCTGCAACTTCGAACTATTAACCCTTACTCCGAATGATTCACCTTATTGGAATGCACGTCATCAACAAACATCTTGCAGTCTGATTCAAAGATAACCTTTGATGACCCAATGTTGTAATCCACTTGAGACCTTGATGCAGCCCCCAAGCTTCACTCTCCGTCGGAGATATAGAAGCTTTTAAGACGTCTGTCATAGCCCGTACAAATTGTCCTTCACTATCTCTTAAGACCGCTCCCATACTAATTGTCCGATCAACGGTGGAAATTGTTGCGTCAACATTGCATTTTAAAAAACCAGCCCTGGGAGGTTGTCAAACTGCGGCATGTGTCTGCTGCTGAGCCATGGTGTGAAATCCAAAAAATCAGAAAAATATTTAGATTTTTTTCCAAAAATTTTAAAAATCGAATTTTTAAAATTTAGATAAACATTAAGATTTTTTTTTGAAAATTTTAAAAATTAGAAAAATATTCAGATTTTTTTCCAAAAAAATTAAAAATCGAAAAAAATTAAGATTTTTTTCTTCTAAATTTAAAAATATCAGAAAAAACTTTTATATTTTTTTCAAAATTAAGAAGATTATTAAAAATTCTGGAATTTAATTTTCAAAATAAAAAAAAATCAAAATTTTTAAAAAAAGGTCATATTTTTTCGAAAAAACTGTTTTTTTAAACTTTTTCAACCGATAAAGAATTCTAGAAATATTTTTTTGAAAATAAACAAAAAATTAAAATTTATATCATAATTTGTTAGAATTGAAAATTTTGAAAAACTTAAAATATTTTTCCTGAATTTTTTTAAAATAAAAAACGAATTTTTTTTCTAATTTTTCCAATTTTTTAATTCTTAAATTAATATAAATGAATATATATTTATTTTATTTTTTTAAAAAAAATTCAAATTCTTATGATTTTAAATTTTCAAAAATTAATTTTTTATTATTTTTTTATAAAATAAGCACAAATGCCACGTGTACGCTTAAAAAAATAAAAATAATTATACAGTCAGTGCGCCGCATAAGCATATATGTACAGTCAGCGTGCCACACAGTGTACCATGTCAGCAAATATGCACAGTCATATGAGAGGGGGTTTTCTGGATTTTTTTTTTTACGAGGACGGAATCCAAACCGAAAATTTTATAGGGGTGAAAACCGAAAATAACCTATATTACAGGGGTGAAAAGCACTATTAACCCTATTTTCTATTCATTACCATTTTCCTTTTTGTATTATTGTTTTCATCTTGTATAAGCATTGTCCTGTTTAAAAAAATTTCTTTATTTATAGCTGATTTTGTTGGTATTTTGACACCGTGGATAGTTAAGCGGTTGTTGTTCTCCTCTTTAGGCTTCGACCTTCTTGTAATGAAAAAGATTTAATCTCTAAAATATATATGTTAGGTTGGAACCCACTCGCGTTGCCAGGACCCTGGCTCGGGGGGTTCACACTTTTAAATTTTAATTACAATTATATTATATATCTAGTATTATATATATATAACTAATATATATTTAAAAAATTGTAAAACCTATGAAATTAATTAATATAAAGAATTATCTATGAATTAATTAATATAAGGAACTAGAAGAATGCTACACTAATTAATTAATTCAAAGTTTACTGTCTAATACTATATCTGTCATTGGACTAATTAACATTACAATACTAGCCATTCACCAAAGTAAAGCAACATGCTCTCAAGATAATAATATTACCATACTAGCCATTCACTAAACTAATTAATAACATGCTATAAGATATATTATAATACTTGTTGTTATAGGACACGTGCTATTGCAATTGTCGGTCATAAGCTTTGTGTCATCTCAGCATGCTTAAACTACACAGCCAGGGAAAAGTGATGTAGCTGGTGCAAATGTGGTGCATTGTTTAGATTTGAGGGGATTCACCATGATAAAAACATAATAATTTGAATGTATAATTAAGAATTGAGGGGGTTCACTTGAACCCCTGAGCTCTATGTAGCTCTGCCAGTGTTGGAACCACATTACATTATGACCTTGCGCTTGAGAAACTAAAATTTTCAAATATATGATTACATCAGTATACATTCTGTAGTTATTGTCTTCATGTGCGTTATACTACATCTTATTAATTCTGTAGTTATTGTCTTCATGTGCATTATACTACATCTTATTATGATGTCTAAGATGTCATTTTTAAGTAATTCATTATAAAAATATAAATATTGTGAGTTATAATTATTTTGTTGTCTCAAACCTCCAGACTTCTGATAATCTAAAATTTGATCCGTAAATAAACATAGTCAATAATTATTTTAACTAGGATTCTATAGAAATATAGAAAGAAAGAAATTGTATAATATAATTGATAATTACAAATTTTGAATAGTAGAAGTAATGCTTAGCTATAGCAAAACCCACTAAGTATTGGTGCATATAATATTAACTCAGAAGGCTTTTATTTATATGACCAAGCCTTTGCATATTTCTTCACATTACCCGATGTGGGACATTATTCTAATTAGTATTATTGATATCCTCCCGCAAGTTGTATAGTCTGAAAGAGAGATGCAACTTGGACAGTAAGTAATCAAACCTAGGACGAAGCAAGGGTTTGGTTATAATATCAGCAAGTTGATCATCGGTAGAAACAAAGGATACTCGAAACTTGCCATTTTGAACATTTTCTCGGACAAAATGATAGGCTAAGGCTATATGTTT
>Ga0228710_1004060_pt1 | contig 23103 bp, 11 predicted proteins | sample MedpolnodulmetaG_FD_177995 | JGI IMG/M metagenome (GOLD analysis project Ga0228710, IMG submission 177995) | Root nodule microbial communities from Medicago polymorpha collected in Santa Monica, California, United States - pink nodules | ecosystem: Host-associated > Plants > Roots > Nodule...
TTGAAGAATTGATCGAACATAAAATCAGGTAAATGAGAAATTATCATAATAAGTCATAACCATTAAAAGATGAATCAAAAGGCAGACCTGTCCATCAGGAAGGGTATGTGTCTCCACAGGACAAGAAATGTTTGTTGCTATGTTATGTGACTTTGGATGACTTTTTAGATAATTTTCTTCTTTCTTTTCTTCAAACTTTTTATTGGTTACAAATAAGCAAAAAAAGTTATAAAGTTGGGAGAAGGGTTTAAGAAGAGGTCAAGAAGGATAAATGTGTTGGACATAAACTAAATGTGCACCTTTGGAAGTTGCAGTAATTTAATTAACATCTAATTATATGTCTTACTATAAAGTGTTTTTGTTTGTCTTGCAAAATTTTAATTCTGTATTGATAAAAAAAAGCACTTTGGAAATTATTTTGACAGTAGTACATATGAGAGTTGTTGTCACAGTTGCATATCTTACCTCTTCAAATTTTGATAAGTTGGTCATTTACATGGTTTGATATTTTTTGGTTCTATTATGGGCATAGTGTGTATTTTGGTTCATTTGACTTTGATTGATATAGAGTAAACCACCATTTTTCTCCTTGAATGTGTTATGTGATACCATTATAGTCCCTATTTGTATCAAAATTGCAAACACATGCTCAAAAGTCTCTTTAATTAGACATTTTAGGCCTCAAAAGGTATATGCTTATATTGCATACACATGCGCAAAAGTCTCTTTAATTAGACATTTTAGCTGTCGATTAGGTTTTTGAAGATAATGACATGTTTTTAAGATAATCTCATTGCCTACTTTAGATTTTTTGTTTGATTGAAAGAATTACCTAATTTAGTTTTTGAAGGGGGTGTTTCTGTCAATTTTTGAACTGCAGGCAAGTTATACACATTTTATGTGTTAATAAGATATAGCAATATTTTTATCAAATCATTATAGCTATTAGAAGAGATCTAAGTTCTATCTTGGAGGTGGTTGTTGGGTAGAGTGGATACCCCGGTGTGTATGTTTTACGAATGGCAGTGGTGTTCGGAGGAATTCATTCAATAGGGTAGCGAACCGCGTACCAATTCGCGGTACTCTTGCGTTTTGGGTACGTGCAAATTCGTATAGAATTCGTATTAGCTCACGCACAGGAAGTTGATTATCTCATTGACTAATAAATGTGGTAGTTGGGCATAAAAATATAAAGAAACAGCAAAAAATTAGAAAGGAAAAGTGCAACAACATTTTTGCCTCCAAAAAGTTGTCTAAGAGACTTAAGACCTTTTATAAATAAGATATTTATATTTTCAACATGTAATCGATTGTTTTTCTAGATTAGATAGAAAATTATCAATAGTATACCGGTTAAAATATTATAACGTACCGCAAACGTACCGAAGCTCTATACCCCCAAACGTATCCAATTCTCTCATGTCGTGTACCGCGTACCCAAACCCGTACCACGTACCGAAGCGAATGTGACTATGATATGGTGTCTGTGTTCGGTTGTGTTCCACAATCATTACTATACATGAATTGTAGTACAAACACTAACCAGTAAACACGCTCACTAGTCACTACAAATACAAATGCTGATCAGATCTTTTTAACATAATTGATAGAGCTGAAAGATTGTCCACGTTGGGGCTGATCCAACCACCAGAAAGAGTGTGATTACATCGTGAAAGAACGTTTTTAATTGAGGGGTGATGAGAAAAATAAACTGATATTATCAAGGTATTTTGCTAATGTCTACTTCTCTGTTTTGCACTCTAAATTATAGTAGTGGTGATAAGATGAAAAGCATTGTTTGAGTTGCTTTTGTGACATATTGGTAAATTTTTCCAAATACTTGTGATGTCACAAAGCATTTGTTACTAAATTAACAGGAGCATGTATCCTATTCTGAAATTATCACAAAATGAACATTTGAGAGAAAACTGGAGAAAAATGAGATGAATTGATTGAGTGTTGTGAAATAAGAGCACTCGATCGAAGACAATGTCAATTGACCAAGCCATAAGCAAGGAACAAGGAAGAGGCATACCATCGGGTCAATTCTAGTCTCTCTTTGGTCTGTATCTGTCTGTTCCACTAGCTTGAATGAAGTTTGAATAAGTAATCGCAGGCAGAATCGAAACTAGAGCTCATGGACTATTTTTAAACCCCTAATTTGGTATCGTCTCTAGCAGAGCCTCATCTTTCCTGGCATGTTAGCTTTCTCTAAAGCTTCTTAAAAGCGTTTAAAACGTGTTTGAATGAAAATACAGTCACAGTAAAGGGCCATACACACTTACTATTTTTCTAGTCCGACTAGCTCGTAGGCTGTTACAATTTTCCCTGCCCTTTTATTTTTAAAAAGGGAAAAGGCCGGAAAGCGGGTAAGAAGATAATCTTTCACCTTACACTCTGACTCTTATTAATGGATTTTAGGGGGTACCTGTACTTATTCAATTAGTTTTCTAAATAAAAATTACCGTATGTCTCAATAGTTTATAGCTTCCCGGCTGTACTTCTGTGACTACTTCCCTCGTGGGAAGAGAGAGACCACCAATGCAAGTGGATCTACCTCAGTCTCTTATTTATACTATCACACATGTAACTATAATAACTGCTATATTCAATTAGTAACAAAAAATGAAAAGTAACTTGCACATCAAGTAACCGGTTAACAACTAACTGACCAACTTACATAACAAGTAACTAACTTTAGCAAAATCTAATATTTATGGTCGTGGTCGTAGGAGTTGTTGACGGCAAAAGGGCAGATGGTTGGTTTCCCTATTTTCTTGCTAAGCGTGTGTTGCAATCTGCTATCATTGTGGTATTTTGATATGAGATCATGTTGGATCCCAAATTAGCTGGAATCATTTCCCAGGAGATTAAGAGTTATTCCATATTAGCTTTTGACAATGCTGATTATGTTAAACATGTTCTGCACTAATGTACTTACAGTCTGTATAGACCATGATATGGTTAAAGGAGCCAAGAGAAATATGGAAAGAATATACCAGGAGATTGAGGTATGCAACTTTGAAAGACCACCTTCCTCCAACTAATGTCTGGCTAGCTAATCCAGCTTTGTCAGAGGACATAACAGTACGACCTATGCCGGGCTATGTCTGTTGCCTTGACCAATTCCTCTTCCATTTGGACTTGCTAGTTCAGTACCTTGAAAGCAAGATAGGAACTAAAATTAAGGAAACTCAGACCCCTCTAGATTTTCTTAAATCTTTTTATTTCTTTAAGTTCCCATTTAACACAAATTTCTTAAGGTTTCTGTGTTGAACGACTTAACTCACTGCTCACAACTTTAAAATTGTGGACAGTGATGAATTCCTCTGCATCCAGAAATTATTCCATTTTGCCACACTCTGACGCACCTATTTTGAAAGTATTGATAAATTTCAAATTATAACTGGACCATGCCTTGTCAATCATGATGACGACGGTGATCAATATTATGATCCTGCTGCCGCACGGGTCATATCATTGTAAATGTAGTAGACAAAAGGAAAATATTAATAGCACAATTCAAACTTATAATTTTAATGTCTTAATTTCGACTACAAATTTAATAGAAGTTTCTCATGTCTGCAAATTTCAAAATACTTCTTTAAACACTACATTCGAAGTACTATCGATATAGCAGCAACCCGTACAATCCTCATGCAGTTCATACAAATGAATGTTTTCTTTTACTATTAAAACATATGATAAACTAAAGGCATGCGCAAGAGTCAAACATGATAAAAAAAATTCAAAATCATCATCCAAAATTGAATGCAAATCTTAAAATTTATTCATTTGTATATATAAATTTCTAAAGACTATAGTAATCAACAACTAATGAAATATTAAGCAAGTATACCATTCTCATTGAAATACTCACCTAAAAATACATATTAAAATTGAAAGCAAGAGATAAGAAGAAAAAATATAAAATTTTGAATATGGGAAAAAAGAGAGTGAAATCAATAACTATTTTCAGCCACACAAAAAAGATGATAGACAACAATATCAATATTAAAACCCACCTCATATATATTGAACAGAAAGAAAGCAGAGAAAGCACTTACTAAAAAAAGATGTAACCAGAATGTAGAAAGAAACACAAAGAATGCAGAAAATGTAGCATGTGGATATTCTTACTAAATTGGACCAGTGAGGCCAATGCCATAAACAAATTGTTGTAAGGAAAAAAAATCAACAAAGAAAAAGTTTAGATAAGCACTCAAATTAATTAAGAACTATAGTGTGTTTGTGTATCTAAAACATGGTATATGAAAAAGAGATGGGATCCTTTCTAGCTAATTCTAGTAAGTTTATTATAATATACACGTTTGATCTGATTTTCTCTAGATCATATTAGAAACATCTTCACCATCTTCATCACTCAATAATGTTTTCATGGCTGAGTTATATGGACAATCTTCAATTTTAAAAAGTCCCCTGCTATATTTTTATTTGCCAGTGAAATACTTTATAATTGAACTACAATTCGATTTATAAATTACAAATAAGAAAACTTAAAATTCTACATTATGATCTTCATGTATCTTTATCTTCATGCAATCAATTTGGTCTATCAAAAGAATGAATGCCAACGGTGTAGTAATATCATGGGCTTACATAACCTTTGTCTTCTTTTTTTTTATAACGGCAAATATTATTGAAACCGAAACTCTTAGAAGACGCAAAGAGGCGGAGAAAAAGAAATACAAAGATGCCGCATATAGGTGTAACATCCAACCCAAAAAACTCCGCAAAAATCACCACTACACAACCGGATCAAAAAACAGCTTAAGCTATAACTATGAAATATAAATACAACCATCAAAAGAGAACAGACAATGGTGGAGAAAGCATGATTGTTACACTCTACACTCTTCCACAATGTATCATTCTTTTAGTTCATATCCGTAGGATTCTATAATTGCGTTTGAGATGATCGAAAGCATTCACTTCTGTTCAGCGAGTATGAATGGTAGGAAAGATCATTTCTATCACCTTAAACACAATCAGAATCCCATAATCATCTGCTCTTCGAGGAACAGAAGGAGAGGAAATGAAAGAACTGTGAAGATGAAGAATTGCACACTTTTGTGTGTGGGTGGCGGCTGATATATAGGGTTGGGATATATATTACACTTTAATCTTTTACACATTAATTGTTCACCCTCAAAAGATTTTTTAATTTAGTATGAGTTCACCCCCCACAACATTCCGAACATGTTTCCCATAAAACCACTTTAAACATTTCCGAATTGTATCTTTTAATCGGAAATCAATATGAAACTATTTGAAATTCAACCAAAATTTTTGAACATTTATGTTTAGGTTTCCAGAGAATAGTTTTTCGATGTAATATGCCAATGTTTTTCTTAGATCTGGATATAGCTTTTATCTAACTTAGATTATTACTATATTATTTATTTTTTTTGGCTTAATCCAACTTAGATTAATGTTTATCCTCCATTGAAAAGTTGTATAGGCTATAGTGAAAATTCCAACCACGAGACCAACAAACCAGATATAATCATCCATTCCTCAAGTAGTTGTAATCAATCGGTGGCAAACAATTCCTTGAATCGAACACGGGAAAATAATTTGTGGGAAACTAAGAAATCCAGAACGATGCAGTTGAAAAAATAAAAAAAAAAAAAACTCAATCAATGATCCAGGGAACAAATACAAACATCGGAAACATGAAATTCACAACGATTGCGGTAACAATAATGATTCCCGTTGAAAGAGTCGATTCTAGTAAAAGAAAAACAAAATCGAAACATTTTCCAGCAAGAAAGGATTTTGGTATCAAGAAAGAATTCAGAATGCACTTTCTTTCTTCTGAGAACGTTTCCCGGAAGAAAAAAAAGGGACAAATGAAAGTGACGGCTAGAGTTTTATTTTATATAAAAGGATAAATTGGGTAGTTTGAGTCAAATGTTGGGGTAAAGGCATAAATGTAAGGGTGTAGGGTAAAACTTCCTCAAACTGCTCTCCATCAGTTCAATATTGGGCCTCACTTATTTTTTGGGTCACTTGTGTACGAGAATCAACCCAGAGATTATTTTTTGACTATTACTTTCTCCACCTTACATATTTCTCATGCATCCTAATTTTTTCAAAAATATCTCTGATTCAGATTATATAATCTGAACTAGATTTTCACGAATTTTTGGATTATATAATCCGAAATTTGCTTTGCCCAGAATTTTGAAGAGACTTTAGTTTATTTATATTATTTTGATGCCAAAAACATAAAGTAAATGCAAAAAAAGGACAAAATGGTACAAAAGATCTCATTTTATTATATATTAATACATTTAAGGTTTGTTTTCTTTTTAGGACGAAAAATGCCACCCAGACAAACCGTGCTTCTTTGCAGCGCAACACCATCCCATGATCATTCATACAATCCCTGATTTTCCAAAGTAGCCTCTTTTTATGAAAGGCTAACGATGAAAACACATTGTTGTAGAAGGAAGGAGGAGGAGAGAGTGTGAGATGATGATGTGAGAAATGATGAAGGTTTGAAGGATTTTTATAGGGGAAATTGGTGAAGATTATGTTGCATAAAGTGTAACTAATCATAATGGTGAGTCAAAAAATGTGGTTAAAGGGTTTTACAAGCCATTAAAGCTGGTGAAAACCTTTGAAAAACATGTTTCATGAGTTACTGAACACGGTCCAAAACTCTGACTTGATTCAGATTATATAATCTGAAAGGCTTCAATAATGGGTGAAAAATGAGAGAAGTTTCGTACTTTGTAGGGTGAGTGATGTTTCAGATTATATAATTTTGAAAATTTTATTTACATGAAATTTTTGTGTGGTCCGCATTGCACCGACAGTTTCTGTGGTCCACGATGTCCATAAAATTCTATAAATAGGTGTCCCTGTTTTCATAACCGGTAAACCACACAAAAAAGAATCATGGAAATATGTCAGTCGACAGGCCAACTAGATCAAGTACAAAGACACCTCTTCGAACAACTTCCCACAAGATTCATCACTTCTGTTATTTTCTTCTTTTAATTTAAGTTGTTTAACTATTGTTGTACCTTCTTAAAAAAATTTCCCTATGTCATTCACCATGCCTTATACCTTTCTCACACCCTTTATTTTTTTTATTTCTTTATAAAATTGCCATTTTTTAAAAGTGTTTGGGATTTTTGTAAACAGTTTGTTACTCGGTTTTCCCAATATTTTTTAAGTACAGAAGAATAGTTTTTTTTGTCAGAGTTTAAACTTCAAAGGTTACCAATTTATATTTCATGATGTAGCAAAATAAAAACATGGTCCGCTGAATATTTTTTAATTTTTTATTTGGTAAATAAAATAAATGACAAAGTCATCGGAAGCTCACACAACACAAGTGGAGAAGTTAGGTTTCGATCCCCCAATTACAGCATCTAGCTTAATAATCTCGATACTTTACTAGTCTAAACTGACCTTGTTTCGTTCGGTTCTTGGTTTTTCATTTTGAGATCCAAGAAACCGATGCTAACCACACTCCCCATATTACTAACATTATCCCTCCTCACACACACTTATGATTAGGGCCAAAATTAAAGCCCAACATAAAATACTATTTGATCCATCTACTTTCTCTCATCATCATCCTATCTCATCACACATATATTTCATTTCTACTAAAAAAAGAAACCCTAACCGTCAACCACACCTATGACCTAACCCAACGTTCATCATCACCGCTGATATCGTTCATCTATTGGTTAGTTTTATCATGTTTATGCCTTTAATCTTTTGAAAATATATCGTTTTCTATGCCCGTTATCTATGCCTTTGAAATCTTGAGTAAGGTTAGTTATAAAAATTTGTTTGAAAAATAAAGAACATAGAAAGAAGAAAAAAAACAAAATATGAAATACAAAGTTCTATGGAATATATACAAATTTTTGAGAATATGATTTTTTTTTTTAATTGTATCTTCAAATAAACTGATCAACCGAACCGATCCAAACCGAACAAAACCAATTAGTTGGGTTCAGTTCCTTTTTTGACTGAAAATCGATCCAAACTGAACCGTTACACCCCTATTTGGGCTAGAAAAAGAAAACAGTTTTGGGCCTGGTAACATAAAATTTATTTACGTTAAATTCACTAGAAAACAATTTAATAAATAATACACATCTTAAAAAAAAACTAATACACTTTGATTTATGAATTAGATGGATATTCATCCTATAATAATGGATGGATTGGATAGACATTATACTTAATGAATGAATTGGATGATTTTTATCAACAAAGATTTTAATGGACTAATAGATTGTTTTGATCCATCTATTAAGATTCAAATTCATATTCATTCACCCTAAAAAAAAAAAAACATATTCATTCGATCCAACAATTTTACCATTCATAGTTGAACTAAGGGTGTCAATGTACTATAACCATGTGATGTCAATGTTAGCTTTGTTATTTGAACATCTATTTACATGACAACATTTGTGACAACCAAAATTTTACAAAGAAAATGAAGGATTGACACAAAAATCAAAGCAATGAAGAGAGAAAGTAAAAACATAATATAAATATGAAAAAAAAAGTTATCACAAAAGTTATCAAAAAAAAGATTGTTCAAATATCATTTCTGTTTGTAATATTCTAAAAAATATCTCATTTTACATAATGGAATTTGATTAGATGGTTGTGTACAGCTTTCTTACACCTTCCACGTGAGACAATTTTGCAATTTGTGAATGGTTTTCTTGAAAAATCGATTGCCATGAATGCCAACATTCTACTCTTTTAACATTAATAGACAAATAATGTTTCTACAAACTCCTACAATAATCCAGTTGTCACTTGTCAGTAGAGAGCAACATTCTCAATCTTTTCTATTTCTTAAATTAAAAGGTTTATACAATTAAAAGTAACATTTGTTTAATTTAAACATATAATACCATGGTTATATGTCACGCTGTTTGCAACTATAGAGTATATGTGCACGCACTCTATCTTAGTGTTGGGCTGCCTTATAAATAGTGGGGAAAATCAATGCTTAGATACAATGCTAATAACAATACCAACAGAAACAGTGAGTGAAAAAAAAAGAAGTTTATAATGAAGCTTTTCATTTTGATCCTTTTCTTTGCGTCTCTCCTAATTAGCTCGTCCAGCAGTGAGTTTCTTCTCCTCTATTGCATATTATTCTTCTTCTTTTTAGGCGTTCGGAGATTACCATTTTTTTAGTACATACAGTTAAAAAAAAAAGGTTCATGACTATAAATCTCCATTCATGCAAAAATATATCTATTTATTTTGTTTAACTTAAAATATAGAGCACTTGTTAAATTGTTTAAAATGATTCTTTATCATCAATATATTGAATATTATTTTTTTAAAACGCATATATTAAATCTACACCCTCCGGGCTCCGGTCAATATTATAAAAAAAAAATCTACATTTTAGAGTACATGCATTATTTAACGAATAAACCTAAAATGTTGATTTTTGTTTATAATAGTGATCGGATCCGTGTATTATCTTTCTACTATTGCAAATTGGTGAATACGTATAATATTAGTAATTTTGTTTGTTTTTCCTCTAAAGGTGTGACAGTAGCAGAGGAGCCCATTGAAGCATGTGACCCAAACAAGCCTGGAATTGTCCGCATTTGGTTTTGCAAACATAGGGAGTGCCATAGAAAATGTTTTGCTAAATATGGTGCAGTTGGGATTAAAAATCCTCATTGTGATGGCAGGGACACTTGTGTCTGTTGCAATGATAATTACTAATAGATGGATTAATTGCATCTCATGAATTGAGAAATTTCCTTTGAATAAAACACAGTTTAATCCACTAATTATTTTTTTTGTACAAGTTTTTTTTTTTACAATTTTTAATTTTTTTGTACAAGTTTAGTCCACTACGTTATTGCGTCTTTATGTGGCAAAAACGCCCATCATTTGATAGTTACTTTGGTTAGTTCACATATGTTTGATTTTATACCAATAATCATTAGACAACCAACAAATAGGGTGGGAAATTGTCTCGTAAGCTAATTTCAAATGACAAAATACCGCATGAATATTTGATGTGTTGTGATGCAGGTTGGAACCAATAATTTCTTATTTCTATGTACATGGTACATGTGAGTTTTGTTCTAAACTCTTAAAAAGAATAAGAGAGTGGGGAAATTGTTTTAAATCAAAGATTAAATAAATTTTTGGTTTCTATAAATACGACACTATTGTTTTTAGTCTCTAAAATTTTTCTTGAAATGGTAAATATTTTCTATCAGCAAATTTGATCCTCATTAATGAAATTAAGCAAATATCTGAAGTATTTAGGCAATATGTCACAGAAGCAACTCGAACAGGAGCATTTTAGGGATGCATCACCACTATAATCATATTCAGTACCCATACGCTTTATAGCTTCTTAATACTTTTTTGCATAGCCTTGTTTTCCATGGTGAGCATTTTAGGGCATGAAGGGAAAAAATTATAAAACAACTCATAGTCATCTGATTCGCAATTCTATTCAGTATGTGGTCGGTTTTCTCGAATATAAAGTGTTTTTTTTTTGTTTTTTCGTCGAGTGTGGTATTATATTGTTTGTCGTCTTGTGCGATGTTGTTTGATTTCACGTCTTGTTTCAGTGTTTGTTTGATACCTATTGAAATATCAGCTTCAGTCAATTACAAAATCAATCAATGATTTGGACGACAATGTTGCATATCGAAAGCATGGGTGTTCCAGACACATGGATTTTGTCATGTTATTTGTAGGCATTTTGTTGTTGTATGCTATTAACTTAGGTGTTGAGTTTTTTTCCCCGTATATTCACTCGTTTTTAGCGATGTTGAACATGTGGTTGTATTTGATGTACTCTATCAATTTGAATGAATGAATATCGTTTTGTTTTTATAAAAAAAAACGTATAAATAATGAAGTATATTTTTTTTCTTATGATATGTTCTTTTCAAAAACATAAAAGTAGACAAATAGCTCCTTAATTCAGAAAAAATAGGCTTTGTTGCATGTTTGATCCCTCATGTCACTACTACAAAATATACATTTAACATCAAGGAGGTTTTAGTTTTCACATCAGCACGGAAAATAACTGAAGGGAAAGATACACACTGTGAGTTTTTACATCAGTTGACATAAACACATGAGGGGAATTCCTAATAGCATATAGCATTTACATCAGTGGATAACTGAAATGAGGGGAAAAACACATGGTGGCATTTTCGCAATTTGTGTGAAAGCTTTGTCTAACTTTTTTCACATCAGTGGTGAGAACTGATGTTATCCCTTTCTCTTTACCTTATCCCTTTCTCTAACGTAAAACGCATCCAAAGAACAATGTTATCCATTCCTCTCACCGTCCAAAGCCACTCTCAATCGTAAACCTCTCACCACCGTCCAAAATTCACTCTCACCGTCCAAAGCCAAACTCTACCAATCGTTCTTGTGCGTCATTCATTCATTCACCAACCAAGCGTTGTCTCTCTCTCTCTCTCAATCGGAACCTCCCACTGTCATCATCGAAGCTCACTCTCTCTCTCTCTCTCAATCGGAATCTCTCAACGTCCAAGCTCTCCCTCTCTCTCAATCGGAAGCTCTCTCTCCGGTGAGTTCTCTCTCTCTCTCTCTCTCTCTTTGACTTTTCAATCGGAAACCCTAACCCCTTTGTTGTTAAAAAAAATCGCGAAACCCCTTTTCAATCAGTGGAACACATCACTTGGAACCCTAACCCCTAATCCCTTCTTTCGATTGTTCAATACTTAGAAAACCAGTGTTGTTGCTCTTACACAAACTAAGTTTGAAGATGTTCACTGCTTTTTAGTTTTGAAATGTTAGAGTAATTTGGAAAACTGCAATGTTATGATTATTTGCCGATTTGTTGAATATTAGTATTGCTAATTATTGTCTATATCATATTTTGTTGCATTGATGTGTAATCTTTAAATTTTTTGACAGACATTAACTTGTAAGCTTGTCTCTGTATCAGGTGCTAATCATTGTGTTGTTCTAATTGACGAGTTTTGTTGTAATTAAAAATGGTTAACATAATGGGTTATTATTAGTTATATATGTTGATAACAGATGATAGAATGTTGGAACAAAATGTGTTTAACATACATTACCCTTTAGAGTTTTGATGATAACAAGGTATTAAAAATTGTCAATTGGATATGCTAATATTTATTCAAGTGTACAGGACCGTAGACAAAAATTTTGATATCTTATAAGGTTTTAAAGGAACAAAAGAGACCAAAGGAATCAACAACAATAAAGCTTGAAGCATCTGAAGAGAAGTGCTCCTGAAGTGATGACGTCATCAGAAGCAAGTTCATCAGAAGCATCTCATCAGAAGCAATATCACCAGAAGCTGAAGTTCATCAGAAGATGAGAGACTTAAAGCTTCAAAGGTTGTTCAATGGATTTAATCTCGTCCAGCATTGCAGAAGACTGAAAGAGTGAAGCAACGGCCGATTTGAAAGAATTTGAAAGCATTGGATGCTTGTTCTCTCAAGAGCGTTGACAAAGGACAATTGTACGAACTGTACAACCACTACCTCCACTACTCTGTTTGTGTCTCTGCATCAAGACAAGAATAACAGCTATGCATGCAGCAATGTTCCTACAGACTAGGAATGCATTTAAAATTGATCATTCATAGGACTATAACCATATCAGGCAAAAGATCATTGGTGATTTTGATCAAGCTTCAAACGACTCTTTTTAATGTGCTGGCAATTTCCAACGTATCTTTCACAGCTCTATATAAAGGAGTGAAGACTTGCTGGTTGGATATGCAGAAACACACAAAAACAAGACTCATACAACAATTCACAAGTGCCAAACTCTGTTGATATTGTTCTGCATCTAAAGCACTTAGAATTTCTTATCAAAGTTCATATCTTAGAAATTCTAAAGTCTTAAGAGTCTGTATCTGATTTGTATTGTGAACACCACTGATTGTATATCAAGTGTTCAAACTCAAACAAACTTCTTTGTAATTCTATTTGAATAGAAGTCTCTTGCAGTTGTGCTTGAGCATTGGAAGTCTCTTTACTGTGTTCAGGAACATAGGAAATCTCTTGCAGTTGTGCTTGAGTAATTTGAAGTCTCTTGCTAGTTGTAGCATTGAGCAGTTGTAATCAGATATTACTTTCTTAGTGAACTCTCCTTGGAAGTGCAAGGGGAACATGACTACTTCCGGTTTGTGGAAGGAACCTGTATAATTGTTTTGTGTCTTTCTTCTCTCTCTCTCTGTTTTATCCGCTGCATTTAGATTCTGATTATCACTTCAGAAGCTGAACTCTATCTGCTTCTGATCAGTGACTTCAGTAGGAGAAAACGAAGAAAAAGTAAACACAATTCAACCCCCTTCTTGTGTTTTTCTCACCTTCATAGAACACCGATAAAAAAATGTCTAATTGAAGAGTCATGTTGGGAAAAGATGTGTTTTATGATAAAATATTGAAGGTATAGAGTGGAATAGCATTAAATAAAATGCACCGAGATTGGTCAGATTTAAAAAAATGGGTGTTGTCTCATTCCATTTTACTCTGTTTCATGCTATACTGATTGATTTGGGATTACACTATTGTTTTCCCTGGCATAGGAAAATAATATTGATATATTTGTCTTTGATGCTGTTGATTTCAACAGCCTTGATCCCTGATATGATTTTCAATGTTATAATGTTTTATATTGCCTAGTAACAGAGTTCAGTGTTAAGTGGGGTAAGATTGACAATAAATTGTCACAAGATTGTACCGTATGCTACAAATTACAAAGTTAGGGTTTATTATGTTGTCAATTCAGTGGATTTGTAGGTATTATTACAATCTATAGAAACAATTCTTTTCATTCTTTTCTATTTTAGGTATTATTACAATCTATAGAAACAATTCATAGCTGAAGTAACAAACAGGGTTGAAAATTAAATACTAATTACATACAATCTATGGTTATTACTATTAGATATATTGATTGATACAATAAAATCTGCCGCATGTATGAGACAAAGGAATTAAATAGTGAAATTATGGCTATATGATTAGTTGACAACTATACATGTATATTTTACCTCAAAAAAAAAACTTCATATTTTTAAGTCTTACAAAACTAATACAAGGATAAAGCACATGCAGAAGACTCCTGAAAACATCATAAAGAGTGATACAGAATAATCTATAGTATAGCCATTTCATTATTTAAGAAAATCTAGGTAGTTCTTGCTCCTACTCTCTTTTATTTTATAAAAATTTCCTTATCTTCTACCCCTCACATAGATTATGAACCTAAAGATTCTCTTATTCATCAAACTAATAATGATAATGACCTGCTTTATATCATTTTGTAATCTTATTTACAACGGTATGATCTTCCAATGAGGTGAAAGGGTAGGTTTCTTTTAGGGTAGGGAAGACTGTGATTTCATGAAAGTATTGTATATAAAAAGTTACTTTTAAAATTTATTTTTTAAAATGATAATGTTAATAAAATTATTCTATATCCTATATGGTGCGACACATCCATTTGCCTCTAATTGAAGCTACGTTAAGTTTTTGTGGAGAAACCAATTGATTTTTGGATAACAAAGTCTTTAATGTTTTTCATGATTTTGCACTCATTTTATGTACTTATATGTACTACTTCACTTTATTTCCACTCATTTTATGATTCACTAATCAAATTGTACTACGCTGATGATACATGAACTACAAGTGTCATGTGACAGGACCAGAGTTAAATTTTCTTCCCTTCAATGTCTTGAATCTTGATGCAATTTGGACAACAACATTGTGATAATGTGATTGCAATTATCTATGATATTGTTTAGAGATTAAGACATATGTGTTTCAATTGTCAATATTGTTTACAGTCCTCCTTTAGGTTTAGTAATGTAGTTATTGTTGCACCTTTACTTTGGAAAGATGAAATTTTGTTCACCACAAAAAAAAAATCAAAAAGAGTAGTGACGGAAGTGAATGCAAGATTATTCTTTGTATTTTTTTAATTTATTTTTGCAATTTCTTAATTCCCTTAACTTCTATGGAATCATGCTTGTAGTTCTTGTGTGAATGTGAAGATTATTTGTCATAGTTCCTTTGTTTTTCTTGTACAATTTTCTAATTCCCTTTATCTTCTATTATGTTTATGGAATCCAAGTAGCATAAAGGGTATAATGTTGCTTTGGTAGTTGTTTTAGCAGCAAAAGCATGTTGCTTGTTTGGCTGTTTGGTTCCTTGCATTCTTAGGTGTGTCTTACACCTAGTTCAGCTTAATAAATTTGCATGTCATCTAAGAGATTTCTAGCTAGTAGTAATCTCGTACCTCCGTGTAAGTAGTTACGTAGCTTAAGCACCAAGTTTTTTACTTGGTCAAACTCCAAGTCTTCTAAGTTCTAATAGTTATATAGGCATCACAATTCTTTGATTTATTGTGTGTTAATTTTCAGTGCCTCATTATGGATTGTAGTTGGATGAGAGCTAATCGATTAAGTAAAGAGTTTGATAATGGAGTGAATGAATTTCTATAGTTTGCTGAACAAAATCTTCCAAACAATGATGGATTTTTCCCGTGTCCTTGTGTTTCTTGTGCGATCCGGGAGCCAAACATTACTACGGAAGAAATAAGGGGCATCTAGTTTGGAACAAGATTTGTCAAACTTATACACAATGGATATGGCACGGTGAAGCAATACTGCCAAGTGACGTTCTCTCTTTGATAGCTTAAACCTTAATGATTGTTCTTCTTCGTGTGCAGAGGACACTGGCAGTTAATAATTATTTGTCCCAAGGACAATATTTTAGTTGTCCTTTGTTCATTGCACCGAGATCTTAATGAAGCAATGATTAAGATTGTTTCAAAGTAAGTGTATATTTCACGTTGTATTTGATATATTACTTCCTACAACACTAAAATGTATAACTTTGATGATTTTTTTAATTTGGTTGACACAGAGCTTTAGAGGTTAATCAACTTGCTCAGGGCAATAGAAAGAAGGCTAAATGGGTTCGTCCCAAAGTAAATATGGTGTAGATTCTTTCACTTTTTTACGTTAATAAATGAAATTTTCTTTTTATTTTATATGATCTAATCACTATATAAAAACGGTCATTCATTTGTAGCCAAGAAAGCAACCTAATGGCAATGATTGTGGATACTATGTGATGAAGAATATGCTAGATATCATCTCTTCTAATATTACTATGTCTTGGATAAAGGTATTTTAATTTTATGATAACATGTTTATACTATATGTATTGCCAAATATAAACATGTCCTTATTAATATTAATTACTTATATTAACCTACACATTGTAGGTATTCAATGATCCAACGACATTAACTGAACATGACTTATATGATTTGGGAAACCAATGGGCAACTTGTTTTCTTGACTTGTATAAAGCTTAGGATTTACATGGTATGTTTCAAAGCCAATCTCATAATTTGACATTTGTAGATAGAGTAGAATTTTGAACAGACTTGTAGTTGTCCTAATGCGTGGTGGTTTTGGTGTGTGAAGTGCGTTTCTGCAGTTGAGATAACTTTTTCAATTGATTTTGGTTTTTGCAGCTGAAAATTAACTATGATGTGGCTGAGATGAGATATTGTCGGTGCTTATGACTGAGATGAGATGAGATGCTTTTTGTAACTGAAGCTTAGCATATTTACAATGATGATTCTGGTATGGATTTTTTTTTGTTTGAAATTTCTACCTAAAGTTGTTTTATTGGAATATTCTTAGCTATATTGTATTCATATGCCTCTTTTATAGATTGGAATATTGACGTGGAAAATTGAGGATTGATTATGTAATATCCAATTAGATAATATAACTTCTTTTTTGGCATTAAAATTATCCATAATGTGTTTTCATTTTATTAATATAAAAGAAAAGAGCAAGAGTGAAGCTTATTTGATAAGCCATTTAAAAAAAAATAGACAAAAAAAAATTATTTCACTTCAGTTGTTTTGAAAACTGATGTGAAATATACATATTTAACTTCAGTGTTAAATTCCAAAGTGCCTTTATTACAACAGTGGAAGCGGGCCTGATGTAGAGATTCAAGATTTCACATCAGTCGCAACTTGATGTGAAAGGATGTGGACTTACCACATCATATCACCTTACATCGGTTGCAAACTGATGTGAAAAATCATTTTCAACTGATGTAAAAAATCATTTTTGTAGTAGTGTGTTTATTTTAGGATTCAAGTTGATCCCTTATGTTTTAAAAGTTTCAAGTTGGTTCATTACGTAATTTACGTTTTAAGGGTTTCAAGTTGGTCCATAACGTTACCCACGTTGGAATTAGTCTCTTCCGCGACATGATATTGAGTTTAATAAAGCAAAAAAATAAAAATAAAAAAGTTTAAAACTGATTTTTTAAATAAATTAAATTTCATCACTCATAATGTCAACCCAAATCTTTAAACGATCAAGTGACGGAAGAGACTAACTTATTTCAATGAGTTACATTTTGAACCAACTTAAAACTTTTAAAACATAAGGGAGCAATTTAAAACTTTTAAAATACAAGGGAGTAAATTGAAACATAAAATAAACATAAGGGATCAAACATGCAATCAAGCCTAAAAAAATTATTAATTTATTGATTTAAAAAAAAAGAGTTAGCAAATCAGTTAAACTTATCAATGTACCATAGAAGCTATCATGATGAACAATACTTGTTTGGTCACAACCAAAAACTTAATAGGTTTAGGCACACTCACAAATAGAAATAGAAAAAATCAATTTATTGTTATCATATTATTAATAATATTGGTTAATGTGTATTTTTGTGTATACCTAAATGAGTTTGGATTTATTGCTGTAATTATATAAGAATTATCCCATGATTAAATTATTGTACATTTGTAAACAGATTTCTTACATCTTTGGTGTGGATAAATTTGTATTTTCTTGAATGGTTTCCTAGAAAAATTGATTGCCTTGAATACCACCATTCTACCTTTTTATAAGAATAATAATCAAATAAATATTCTAGCAAAAAATAAATAAAAAATAATAATATTTCTATAAAACTACTAGGTAACTTCTTCAATAATCCGGTTGTCATGCACACATATATTTCTAGAGAGAAATATACTCACTTCTTTCTATAGGTTTATCTCATTGTGAAGTAAACATTCCATTAACTAATTATTTCCTTTAAACGTTATTGAAAATTATACCGTTAATCTTAGTTTATGTCACGTTGATGTTTGTATTATATTGTTGTGCTTGCTTATAAAGAGTCAGGGAACTCAAGGTATTTAGATACAACGCTAAAAGCAATACCAAAAAAAATCTCTGAGTGAAAAAAACAATTGAATTTATAATGAAGCTTTCTCTTTTGATCCTTTTCTTTGTGTCTCTCCTAATTAGCTCATCAAGCAGTGAGTTTCTTTGTTTCTCTCCTAATTTATTATTCTTCTTTTTTCATACTTAAAACATGCATTTTAATGTAAGTCTTAATATATTTTGATGTAAATCATAGATCATTTTAAAAAATGCTTCATGAATATAAAATCTCCATTCATGCAAAAATATAAAGCACTTACTGTTAAATTGTTTAAAGTGATTCCTAATCACACATATATTGAATCATTTATGATTGTTTGTTTTTTGTTATTCCTCTAAAGGTGTGATAGCACCAGCGAAGCCCCCCGTTGAAGCACTATCATGCGACCCAAACAAGCCTGGAATTATCCGCATTTGGTTTTGCAAACATAGGGAGTGTCATAGAAAATGTTTTGCTAAATATGGCTCAGCTGGAATTAAAAATCCTCATTGTGAAGGCAGAGACACTTGTGTCTGTTGCTTTAATAATTAGATGGATTTATTGTATCTTTGTATTGAGAAATTCTTTGAATAATACACGGTTTAATCTACTATCATTTTTGCCCGTTTATGTTACAAATATTAAGAAAATTGTCTGATTTGAGCTTATATATTTTTATTTTTATTTTTAAAAAAAAACACAGAATTATACTTATAAAAACAAGTTTAATTCAAAATTTAAATGCATATAAAAATAATTATAAGAGTGTTCACCTAAACATTTATTGCATTTAGAATTTTACATATTCATGCAATTGTAAGAGGAGTGGCCAGTTAATTAAGATCGGACTTTCCGGTAAAAAGCAAATTTTAATTTTACTTTATAACTCAAAATACCGAAGGGCATGGATTCTCTCCTGTGAAGTTTTCACTGGAGCAGGTCTAGTGCACATCCACACCATTAATTTATTTTTAATTGTTAAAACTGCATTGATTGCAAGGAAAACATGGGGTTGAGATTTCACAAGACAAAAACTGCACGGGAGAAGATCCTCTCCCAAGTTAAACATAATTAGCTTTTTGATCGAATATCCGACCTAGAGAATCCACACAAAAGTGTGATCAACCCTAAATGGTAATAAAGGCATACAAATCCACACGTGTGAATTTGACTTTTGTCAACCCTAAGTAACGAACATCCATCACCCAAAAAAATTGCGTACACGCTCAGAATCATATTGCAAACAAAGATGATGGTTGAACATTTTCTAGCACCGACCTAAGCTCTAAACTATCTCAACTCCTCTCACTTCTAGTACACTGAACCGAAATCGACGATTTTGTCTCCGTGGACGTTAAAACAGACTCGCTGGAGCAAGACCGCAGTCTCAGAGAAAAACCACAGCAGACATAATTGTTCTAGTGCAAGCCTTATAGCAAAACAACCACCAAACACAAACATTAATCTGATATCAACATCGATTTCTCGAGCACAAACACAAAGTTGTTTCAATTGATTGGGTTATTTTTAATCTTTGTTTCCATTTTTGCATGTGTTTATTTAATCTGATTTCCATCTTTGTTTTGTTTCAAAAATGAGTGAATGATGATACTGGTGCATTCTTATTAGGGATTGATATTTTGTTTCTAGGGTTTTCGATTAGGGGTTAATGTTTAAGCCATTTGAATTTTGGATTTTTAGGTTGTGCCATGGAGTTTTCGATTTTAATGCTTCTTTTGTTGAATGAATCATTGATGTTTTATGTAAACACACACAGGTTGATTAAATTTTGGTTGGGAAATTTTACTCTATTAATTTAGCATATTGGTATTGATGTCACCCTGATTTGTGATATCACTCAGCTTAACTTCTTTTTTTTATTGATTTATGAGATTCAAGTTGAAATGTTTGAGTTTTGAGTTGAAGAATATGAAGATTTATGTATTCATTAATCACAACCCCCCATCACTTACATGACATCCATTTATGTCCACTTCAACAAAACAAAAATATAACCGAGCGACCAAACCAAAAAGGTTTTTTCTAGATTACCTTTGAAAAATGATGGGTAATTTACCCACCAACCAATGAAAATGTGCAATTTATTGGTGGGGTCAAGATAGTTCATGAATATCACTTAAAAAGGTGAATGCTCATTGGTTGAGGTAAATTACCCACCATTTTTCATGGGTACTCTAGTTGTCACCAATATGGTTTGATATTACAAGGTCAAATTGAAAAGGTTTGATTTTAGAAGGATTAAAATTCATGTGACATTTATTCACAGGGACCATTTGTGTTGCATAATTAAACTTTATATTATCATTATAATTAGGACGAAACATAAGGAACCATTCGAGCGAAATATGGTTTACTCCCTATAAAAAAATATTGATTCCCCCTTGTCATTTTAAGATCCTTTGATTTTGGACCTTCATGCATTTGACTGTGAAAAAATGTTGAGGTTGCACGCTGATTTTGGACACAGATACACTGAAGATGAACTATGTGATGGAAGTACGCTCACTAAAAGCCAAGCCAGAGCATCTCATATGCATTTGGGTAAAACAAGATTCACTAGGCGAGCATCGTTGCATCCTTTATTTGCAGAAACTCTATAAATAGATGTGTGATCAGAAAATTTAGTTTATCATATGTCCCCTGCCTATTCTGACGGTAGTTAGTAAGAATATGACCATGAGCCACTAACCAGATAAAAGTTTGAATACGATGAAGGCCCCTCCATCTCCAAAGAACTTCCCAATCCCCATCCACAATCGATTGGTTTTGAAGAAGCAAGTTGTATGCACTCTTAACTGAGAATTGCTGAGTGCCAGTGTCTCCCCACCCAATGTTGTCAGGACCATCAACCTCAATAGGCGCATGAAACGCAATCACTTTATTCACAATGTTTTCAAGAATATTGTCAAACAAGAATTCAGTATCCTAATTTCTAGAGTCATTTGTCACATTCTTAACATTAAAAGTGATATCAATAGACGGTTGAGTACCTACTGCAATGAGAAAAATGTTCTTGGACCTCATTTATCCAACCAAAAATTGGTACGGAGACCATCCCTAATTTTTTACCCTATTTCTTTGAAACTCCCCCCAACTCCCAACAAGAACTTTCGACAAAGAAAAGTCGTAGAGTTGAAATTAAATGGATATACTTAAATCGTTATTCATAACGTACATAGTTTGGAGCACTCTGCACCAGATATCGTTTAGCTTATAATTGAAATTCCAAAGCATCTTAATTAAAAAGAATTCATTCATAAGGTGGGGGTGAATACAACCTTTTTTTTATAGAGAAAGGGGTGAATATAAACTAGTCAAACAAACAACATTCCATCCAAATTGATTAGATAAAATCAAATAAATATCTCCCATTTATTGCATTTAACGTATGCATTCATGTTCCATATCTGCCCTTGATTTCATTTGTTTTAAATCAACCGTTATAGCAAATCATACGACCAAATATTTACTCAACATTATTTCCTTCTATTGCCTCTTTTACTATAATTGTATGTACTCTACTATTGTAAAAATCAACTCAATACAGTATCATTTTTATTATCCTTTATAAGCAATACCAACAGGAGTAGTGAGTTAAGAAAATCGTTCATAATGAAGCTTTCTCTTTTGATCATTTTCTTTGTGTCTCTCCTAATTAGTTCATCAAGCAGTGAGTTTCTTCTCTTCTATTGCATATATTATTCACACATGTATTGATTAATTAAATCCTAATCACATATTTAATTTATTTTCTACCTATTTCAAATTTGTTGTATGACTATAATATTTACGATTGTTCTTTGTTTTTTGTCCTATGAAGGTGTGACAACAGCAGAGGAACCCATATGCGACCCAAACAATGCTCGATTTATCCGCATTTTGTATTGTGAAAATAGTGATTGCCTAAGTAAATGTTTAGAAAAGTATGGCACAGCTGGAACTAAAAATCCTAATTGTAATGGAAGAGACACTTGTGTTTGTTGCAATGATAAATAGATGGATTCATTGTATCTCGTGTATTAAGAATTTTTTTGAATAATAAATCGTTTAATCTACTATGCTTTTTTGCCCGTTTATGTAGCAAATATATTAAGTAAATTATTTGATTTGAGCTTATATGTTAAAATAAAAATTATTTGATATTTAAAAAAAATGTGGGTACCAATGCTCATAGAATTAGATTTCTTGCATTTGTCATCGTTAGCACAGCTCAGTTGGTATGGACAATGCATAAAATATGAAAGGTCTGGGGTTCGAATTCAGCCACCACCAAAAAAATGATTCCTTGCATTTAAAATATTATAAGAGAATATTCACCTAAGGCTAAAAGTACAACTAGTTTCCTTGCATTTAAAATATTCTGCATTCATGTAATCAAACAATCAATGACCGTTCAATTAACATTTGATTGTCTAATAAAATGCAAATTGATTTTTACTTTAAATTCAAAATACTGAACTAAAACATCCTATCTTAATCAAATAGCCACCAATGTTCCAAGTCCAACCATGTCAATACGGCGTATCGCACATAATCCGGATAAACAAAACACATTCAATAGACTAATGCTTCATCTTTCTTTTTTTAAATCGGGTATCCTCCGCGCGCAACTGCGGAGACTAATCCTTCGAACATTGTGGAACCTAAAGGAGCGGCAAGTTCTCCCTAAAAATTTTAACAATGTTGCATGCCCAAGACTGGATTCGAACCCAGAACCTTAGTTAAGTTAGAAGAGACAAGTGTCAATTGGTACGAAGATCATGTCAAATAAGTTGTTAACATTTGAAAAATAAAACCCAAA
>Ga0228710_1004061_pt1 | contig 23101 bp, 13 predicted proteins | sample MedpolnodulmetaG_FD_177995 | JGI IMG/M metagenome (GOLD analysis project Ga0228710, IMG submission 177995) | Root nodule microbial communities from Medicago polymorpha collected in Santa Monica, California, United States - pink nodules | ecosystem: Host-associated > Plants > Roots > Nodule...
CACACATTCACCCCCCCCCCCCCCCCCTTCTTGTGGTTTTTCTCACCTTCAGATGATACTTGAGTGTTGGATCATCTATACACCCAACGTCCTTCTCCTGTATCTGAGGTTATCTGTGGCACCCTGGTGTGTTTGAATGATCGGATTATGGATGGCTTCACTTGGAAGGGTAATCTGGATGGTGTGTATTTAGTGAAAGTTAGGTATAGCTGGCTTCTGAAGTGGAATGTTCACGAGGATGAGATGAGATTGTGGAAGTGGATTTGGCGTTTAGCTGCTCCTGAAAAGATTAAGTTTCTATATTGGACGGTTTGCCATGATGTTGTTCCTATGATGTAGCTGCTGCATAACAAAGGTATACAAACCACTAACAACTGTCCAAGTTGCCTTAATAGTGGTGAGAGTATCATGCATTATTTTTGAGAGTGTACGTTTGTTAAGAATCTCTGGCTTGCTCTTGGATTTGACAATATTAAATTCTATTGGGAGCATTCTATAGTCACATGGCTCAAACAAGGCATGTTTAGTGCAAATATTCATTTATTCTCTTATGCTCTTTGGTGGATTTGGTGCGTACTAAACTCACTTTGTATGGAGAATGTGATAATTTCTATTTTTTCCTTGAAGGTAAAAATTTACAATTTGGCAGCCCTTCACCGTTCTGTTTTCTCCCTGGCTTTATCCATGAACATTGGAGGTTAATATATGACTTGGCACCCAGATGAAAATATGGCCGTTGTCTTGAATGTTAATGGCAGTAGTCTTGAAAATCGCGGAATATCTGGTTTTGGCTTTATGGGTTTGCTGGTAATGTTGGTATTTCCACCATCATACACGTCGATTTGTTAGCTCTGTATCATGGCTTGAAAGAAGCTTGAGAAAGAGGATATATGGAGGTGATTTGCTACTCTGATTCGACGTTGGTTGTTTTGTTAGTTTCAATCATGGTGAATCCTTGGCACCATTATGCGACAATCATCATTAATGTGAAGTATTTGCTGAAAAGGAGATTGAGCGTTCATTTACAACATTTTGTGAGGGAGTCGAATTTGTCCGCGGATTTCATGGCTAAAGTAGGAGCTGCAAGTTCTGAGATTTGGCGTGAGTTTTTGTAGTTACCAGAGGGTTTACTTCCGCTCCTGCAAGCTGATGCCCGGCGAGAGATGTATCACATAAACTAGTTTTTAACTGATTTTTGTTTTCTTTTCTTTTTGTTAGCTTCTTATCCCAAAAAAATACATTAATCCCAATTTTGGTTGAATATTTTATACTTTTGTTGCTATAAGTTTTTTTTGTTGTTGAATGGATTGCAATTACTTGTATGGTCAAAATTTATATTAAAGTAGTCAAAGGTTTTTGTTAAATTAAAATTAACTTATTATATTTAAATAATTTTTATAATATAATTATCTTAATTATATATAAAGAGGAAAATAGAGTTACTCCACGAGTAACTATAAGTAAAATTACATTATATAATCACTCACTACTTTTTCTAAATTACCATACGCAGGAGTCAAGGATGATCATCTGCTTAAGATGACCAAATCCTTTCACACTTAGACCAATTCATTTTTGAAGTAATAACTCTCTTTATACTTTCTAGAATAACTTGATTTCTCATCACATAAAAAATATACTAAATTCTATAACATATTAATTATGTATTATCTTTTGACTTAATAAATACTCCCTCTGTTCTATTTTAATTGTCGATTTTCAGAAGAAAAAAAATTCATATTTGTTTGTAATTTTCAACATTCTATTAAACATTAACAAAATCTATCCATAGTCTACCCATAGAAAATTGTCAAATTAGTAAAAAAAAATCATATTTGTTTGTCATTTTCACATAATAAATGTAAATTTAAAGGTAAAATTAAATTTAATGGGATTTGAACAAAGTCTACCCATAGAAAACTTCAGTTTTAAAACTTCATAATTACTCTTATTTATATATAGTTGAAATTTAAAAAATAAAAGACCGACATTGTGTTGGGAGTTGCTAAAAAAAAGCATAGTTTCGAGAGAGTTGGTAAAATAGCACTTCCCAATGAAAAAAAAATCATTTAATAGGTAGTCTATCCCATGTGAAAAAGTGAATGTTCCATTGTCATCACGAGGATTAGTCGCATAAAGGGATTTTACTGTTGGATACCTTAAACCACGTACTAGAGGTCAAAGATCCAAATTACGTTGGGTTAGGAGAAAAAGTAGAAGGCGAGAAAAAGACAAAAGTTTAAATAAAGTGAAACGAGATGATGTGGTGGAAAAGAAAGATAAAACAAAAAATAAAGTAAATTAAAAGAGAAAAATTTCTATACAATGAACAAAGTTCACAATATATTCAAGTAATGGACGTTAGGGGTTTGACTTTACTCAGGCTTCAAACTCAAGTTCACAGTATTTTCAAGTAACGGACGTCAGTGGTTTGAACTATGTGGTTTTCATACACCATAGGTGCATACATTTCTTTGAAATACAACTTAATATTATTTTTACTATAAATAAAGAATAATATTGACACACAAACAATATGATCTCTTAAATATAAAATATTAACGAGAGAGTATATACACTCTGGAGAATAGAGAAGTTGTAGATAGAGAACTAACTTTCCAGTTCGTCCAAAGTCATAAGTTTTTCTTCTTGTGCACTCATTTAATTTTGATCTGATTTTTTTCAAGCAGGTTTTCTTTTTCCTACTTGGCAATCCTTTTGTTTCAATTTTTAGTACTAATAATCTTGTAGCAATAGGGGAGTGAGATTCATGCAAATTCTACTTACAATGGATCCTTTCTCAAAAGTTATTTTGTTGATGGAATTTTTTTTAAAGACTGTAGATGGAATGGTGTAGACCTTAAATTCGGATATGCTACATTTTAATTTATATTATAAGGTAACCTATGCATATTTGACTTTGAAAATCATAAGTTTTTAGGACATTAAATCTTTATTTTTTATCATCATTTTTTATAAGATGGTATCATAAACTGGATACTCACTTCCATGTTTGTGATCCTTGTGTCAAATTTTTGTATCCATAAGCATCAATTTATGATTCAACATAAAATTTCTTCTTCATTTGAATTAAAAACTGTTTATTGATGGAAATTGTTTAATATTTTTTGTTGATTATACTTTACTATTTGACATTTTTATGCATGTTTACTCAGGTTTTTGTGTGGGCTTGTGTGTGTTTAATGCCAAACTCATATAAGTAAGAGAACCAGTTGGATTTTGAGGCTCATCACTTGATGGATCTTCCAAGCAATAATTATCAACTAGATGTAGTAGAAAAGCAGGCCATGTCAAAAAAGTTAGACAAGCAAGTAGATGATCCCAAGGAAGAGGAAAAGTCGAAGAATGAAGAAGAGGACATGCAAAATAACGCCATTTTTCCTGTCCATTCCATAGACAACGTGAATGGAAAAAGGTACGCCGTTATGGTTTCTGACTCAAATTTGCTTAGTGAGCATCTCGGTCGAGATATATCAATCCATTGTCTTCTTCGATTGTCAAGATCTGATTACGGTTCAATTGCTGCATTGAACAAGAGCTTTCGATCGCTAATTAGATCAGGAGAACTATATAAGTTAAGGAGAAAAGCGGGCATAGTAGAACATTGGGTGTACTTCTCTTGTGAAGCCCTTAAATGGGAGGCTTTTGATCCAAATCGTAATCGATGGATACATTTGCCTAGAATGACTTGTGATGCATGTTTTATGTTGTCAGATAGGGAATCGTTGGCTGTTGGTACTGAGCTTCTAGTCTTTGGAAAGGAATTAATGGCTCCTATCATTCATAAGTATAGCCTTCTGACAAATATGTGGTCAGTTGGAAAAATGATGAATACTCCGAGATGCTTGTTTGGTTCGGCTAGTCTTGGAGAAATTGCAATATTAGCTGGTGGTTGTGATCCATGTGGCAACATATTGAGCTCTGCTGAGCTCTATAACGCAGACACTGGAAAATGGGAGACCCTTCCAAACATGAATAAAGCAAGAAAAATGTGTTCAAGTGTATTTATGGATGGAAAATTTTATGTCCTTGGTGGGATAGCAGCAGACAAAAAAACACAACTTACATGTGGTGAAGAGTTTGATATGAAGACAAAAAAATGGCGTAAAATACCCAACATGCTCCCAATACGAACTGGAGTGTTTGAGACATCACCTTCTTTTGGGTCACCTCCCTTGATTGCAGTTGTAAAAAATGTATTGTATGCTGCAGATTATGGACAACAAGAAGTAAAGAAGTATGATAAAGACAACAACTCTTGGGTCATCATTGGAAGCTTTCCTGAGAAAGCTACCTCGATGAATGGTTGGGGACTAGCATTTCGAGCATGTGGAAATAAACTATTATTTCTTGGAGGTCGCACGATGGAAATCAATGCTTGGATCCCAAATGAAGGAGAACCACAATGGAATCGGCTTGCAGGAAAGCAATCCGAGAGCTATGTGCGTAACTGCACTGTAATGGGGTGTTGATGGAAGTACTTTTACTTATTTAGATTATTTCATGTTTTCAATTAAGCTCAAAATATTGTTGTATAATAACTTTTGGTTTGTTGTTGTGGGTGTTGCTTTTATAATATTGGATTTATGTGATTTTTATTATATTATTGTTGTTGTTTTTGACTTCCATTTTCTTACTGGTGTTAGTGAGAAAATATTTAGCTAGTTATTATGTAGGGTTGTCAAAGGTTTTTATTTGATGGAATGAGAGATATACATTAAAACAGAGGTTTTATATTTTGAAGACTAAAGCGAAAGTGTCACAAAAAGAAGGGTTTAGATTTCAAAATTTTTTAATTTATAACCTATAACTCAAAATGCTTGATGAAGTTAATAAGGTCAATTTGACACTAATGAAAGATTCTTGTGTTGGAAAGATTAAGTCATAATTTGAAACTTATGAAATTTGATAATAAAATATGCAATAGGTTTTAGTCCTATATTTACATACTTAAATGTGCATAATTTCTTACAAGTAAAATTAACCTGTGTAAGAAATAAGATACATTTTTTTTTATATAAAAGTTCTTCATATTTCACAACACCACGACCTTCTTATTAATAACGAAAGTTTTTCACTATGAACATCACTTGGACTATGCAAAAATTAATTAATGCATAAAGCATAAACAAGATAGGGTAGTATTACACACTAATTTTATTGAATTTATTTATTTATGTATTTATATTTTTACTAAGTTATGTATCTTTTTAGAGAGTAATATATGTTAGATTCTCCAATGGAAGCAAATATACGCAAAGATAACATCAGTCTAAATGAAACTTTACAAAAAAAACCATAAAATGTTCAATAAATGATGATGTTCATTTAAAAATACCATTTAAATTAGATAGGAAGGTCTAGAATCAGAGTATGATGATAAGGATTTTGTTTCTTGATCAAAATGTTAAAACAAATACCTTATTATATTTAAAAATTTGTCAAACAGAGATCATGCACATGTGGAAGCCAAATTCACTAATAAACCAATACACAACCATCAATCTCAACCCGCCACAATAGAGCCCACAAGCATGAAAACCTAAAGCACCAAAACTTTCAAAAACCTCCTATAATTAACACAACACTCTCTCTCTCTCTCTCTCTCTCTCTCTCTCTATATATATATATATATATATATATTTATATATATATATATATTTATATATATATATATATATATATAAACTCATTTGCGGATTTTTACAAATATTAAAAATAATTGCTTTTTCTATCTAAAAAAAATTGATTTGGTAATTAATGATTATATTTATGTATAATTATAGCTAAATTTTAATTTGTGTGTAAATATATTCGATATTAATTTTTCATAGACAAATCCAAATGAATTATAAATATATTTGAAAAAATGTATTAAATACGTATAGAAATTTTAAATAATACTTATATTTGTACAATTTTTGTTTTTTCAAAATGTGCTTATATATAAAGATGGAAGAAGTATATGCATACAATATTTTTGTATGAAATTTTGATATTAGTACATCAACATGATTATTGTTGTAGTTACCAAACTTTTCTATTTCATCACTACTTTTCTCCCAAAGTGAATCATTTTATAAGTTATTTGGTAGTGTAGTTTAAAAATTGACATAAAATTTGAAGAAATAAACTTTCTAGATAAAGGGGCTAAAGCAGTGTAGAAGTTAGTGATTTGTATAGGAGGTTGGCTTGTATAGGAGGTTGGCTTCATCCTAGTTTCTAAAACAAATTAAAAGGTGAAAAAGTATTTTCATGCAAAAAACATGAGAAAGATGAATACTTAAAGGTAAATATCAATATAGTGCGATATAATTAAATCAATATATAATTTTGGCATTTATTTTAATGCATAGACATTAAACTCATTTAATAATATGGAAAAAATTAAACTATTATCTTATTGGATTAACTGAATTTTTTTTTAGCAAAAATCTTTTATTATTGTGTTCTTATTACTACTCATTCACTTTTGCAAGAGTGTGATCCTTCATATTTTGATATCTTAAAGAGGTGATGCTCATCAATGATATGGTGACGTGATGGTTTTTAGTGGTGAAACACACAAGTTAAAGTGATAAAGATATCATATATTCAACTACCCACACGTAGACAAGAAAATTGTGTATCAAACTTTCAGTTTGACGATTTGAGAGATGCATCAAAGTTGTTCTATGAAAGTTTTATAGATTGAATTGACAGTCCTTTATATATTATTTTGAGTCCTTTATATATATGTTTTGGATTAATATAAAATATTAACTTGAAAATACTTGGCAATTAAATAGATCTTTTAAGAATATCTATCATTAAATTATGAAGAAAAAAATATCTTTTAATTTTATGAACAACAATTTATATAATGATTATATTTTATATGACATGTCATCTTAATCAGTGACATTGTGTTAGCCTGTAATTTCGACAGGCTCATTTAATATGGTCAACATCTGTTTGACCTTTAACTTTACAAGAATCGAAGAGCTTTCTCTTTTGAGTTAGAGGATTTCGACAAGACATCAAGCCTAACGCGCATGGTCAGAGTTTCAACAAAGCAAGGCTAAAAAAACGATCGCATCGAAGTCAAGCATTCAAGGTGGGAAAGCACGATTTTAAGCTTAAAGACGGTTTTCTTTAATGGAAACGTGGGGCAAGCAGTTGTCCAAGATGGGAGAAGTGTTTATCATGGGATTAGTGGTTTGCCAGTTAGGTTTTTAGCATAAATAAGTGTTTCCAAGCCGAAAAATGGGTCCAAATCATTTATAGAATTCTACAACACTCAAACTATCGGCGTCCAGGGAAACGAGTTATACAGAATGTAAGTAAACGGATTTGTAGACCACCTTTATTTTAATGCAATGCATTTTATCTTTCCTTTAAGTTTACGTGCTTAAAGCTTTTATCTTTTTTTCCTTTAATTTTTATATTGCTTTTGCTTTTGCTTGCAATCTCAAACCTGTCGAGAGACAGTGCCCCTTTTAGTTCTACACCCGTTCTGCCCTCTAAGCAACCTGAGTGCATCTCGTGGCCCTTTTTTCAAACTCTTTTCGATAGAAAAACCTTTGTACAACGTGTCCTGAGATCTCTAGTTCGGTCTCGCTTGTAATAATCAGAACTAGCCCTCGTTTGCCGAAAACACAGGCAAACAAATTTGCACACCAGGTGGGACCCAGTTTTTGCAATTGATTTTATAAAAAAAATTCAAAAACAAAAAACCGTTTTCGAAAACTTTTTCAAAATCCACCTCTTTGAGAGATCCGTTTTTAGAATTTTGTTACTATTCCTAGGTAACTTTATTGCTAAAAACACCAAGTTGTTTGTGTATGGATTTGAGAAGTGGTAAATTTATGTCTCGTGCCGTTTCATCCTCTTCACAATCATCTTCACATGCACAACCTTTACAAGCGAACTCTCCTTTGAGAGATTTAAATGTGTCGACCCCTGTGGGGGCAACCCTGGCTATGCCAGGCTCGACGGAAATGGGAGTAACCGCTCCCTCAACCATTTCTACGTTTGTTTCAATGACACGACCAGAAATGGGAATCGTTACACCCTCGTTCACTACTGGTGTTCCTTCGACTACCAGCATTCCAAGTTCTCCTTTAGTCAGGCCTAGGCTTGATGATCGAAATATAAATATGCAGAACGTTTCTAGGGAACAGTCGTTTGGTATTCCAACTTCAATGATGGCAAATCTACATAATAGTGTGTCCGCTTTTGCAGACCAAGCAAATCCGTTCACAATGCACAATGTACATAGTCCCTCAAGTTCTAGCATTTTTGGTCGAAATACTCTACCACCGTTGACAACAGATTCGATGAATTTGTTAAGAAAACAAATGGATGAGAGTAATCACGAGATGGGTAATTTGTTAACGCAACAAATTGGTACCGTGTTTAATCCTTTGATAAGGGACACAAACCGGAGTTACCAAGCATTAACCACGCAAATGGGGAGAATATCATATTTCTTTGCACCCCCACAGCCGGTTCACCAATCGGTTACACAGGTTTAAAATCAAAAACCGTTGTGGTTAGTCGGACCAATGGTTCAGAGGCCACAACCTGTGCCTCAACCCCAACCGATCGAACCAATAATACAAGGTCAACCAGAAGTGATCATGGTAGATAGAAATGATAATGTCGATGAAGTTGTTAGGAATGTCCAACAACAAAACATAGGAGCACATAATAATATAACCAGTCGAAAATATAATGGCTCAAAATGGTTTAAATATTGGCCTACATAGGCCAAACTTTGTTTCTCCTTTGTCGGAATTGGTTTTACATCTGAACTTCCTAGGGGTTATAAAATTCCTAAGTTCACCAAATTTGCAGGAGATACCATTGAGTCCATTGTCGAACGTATCGCAAGGTATTCGACGGAGGCAGGAGATCTAGCAAATGATGAGAATTTGAGGTTGAAATACTTTCCAAATTCTCTAACAAAGAATGCCTTCACATGGTTTACTACTCTTACACCGCATTTGATCCAAAATTGGACTGAATTAGAAAGGTTGTTCGATGAACAGTTCTACATGGGCCAATCTAAGAAAAGTCTAAAAGAATTGGCGAGTGTCAAGAGGAATTCCACTAAATCCATTGATGATCATCTCAATAGATTCAGATTGTTAAAGGCAAGATGTTTCACTCAAGTGCATGAGCATGAGTTAGTCGAAATGGCCGCTAGTGGCCTAGATTATTCCATCAGGAAGAAACTAGGCACTTAACACTTGAGAGATATGGCCCAGTTGTCGAAAGACTAAAGGCTGAGAAAACTAGAACTCAAAAATATCACAAAAGAGAAAAGGTTGCTTATATCAGATCAGACGAAAGCAACCAAGAATTTGACATAGCTTTTGGTGATGTCGAAACAAAGGAGGTTGACATTGCTGAACTAAGACCAGGGCCCCCTTATACGTGTAAATCGTTAAGGCCCTCCGATGGCAATAATCCTATCGAATCAAGCAATGAAAGATATGTCCTTAAGACATATATGTTTGACATAACCAAATGCGACGAGATTTATGATCTCTTAGTTGCTGATGGTCAAGTGGTAGCACCTAAGGATGTAAAAATCCCACCACTAGAGCAACATCAAAAAAGAGGTTTTTGTAAATACCATAATTTCTTGGGACATAACACCTCTCGATGTTCCCTTTTCAAGGATTTGGTTTAGAAGGGTCTCAATGAAGGCAGATTGAAATTTGGAAACAAGCCAAAGCCTCAAATGCAAGTAAACTCTGATCCTTTGAAGGACACGAGTATGATGTACGCTGACATTGCAGGCTGCAATATGGTCGAAGCAATTATTGATGTTGTCGAAAACCTGCCTGTCGAAGCAGAAGTGGGAGCAGAAGCTGATGTTGTAGAATGTCAAATGGTGGACATCACTAAAGATGCAGAGCACGTCAAAGAGTTTGCTCCACAGACTCAGTTCGACGAGAAGTTAAAGACAACCTACCCTACAACTGAAGAAGAATTGATTGATTTCCTCAATCGATGCAGACTAAAGAATTTTGAGGTAATGCTCTGCCCTAAATGTAGCGTTGTATTTGACAAAGAGGCAACTAAAGGCCTCGAAGGTTCTATACCAAAACCTAAGAAAAGGGGGAAATGGTCTGGTGATCATAAACCTAAGTTTTCCTTTACAAAGAGTTATATTCCTTTCATCAATAACTCTTCGACCACCAATTATGTCAATCAAAGTGGTCAAGGAAAAGCTTTAGTTCCGTACTCACCCAAGAGATATTTTGTATAGGTACATGGTTTATATTATGTATAGGTGCTATCGCCCGAGAGATTGTGGGTGAGTCTATGCCTGAATATGTAATGAGATATTTTTATCAACTAAGTTATGCTTACGGAAACAAGATATACTTACAAATACTATATGACAATGAAAGATTTGATAAAAAGTTCGATAAATACATATCTACATGTGTTAGGCATATTTTAAACTTCTTATATATGCTATTTTATTATAATAGATAGTTTCTCGAATAAGAAACATTTTAATTGAAGATAGTGTCGAAGATACACGAATAAGTCACAATATTGTTTATACATGATACCAAGATAGAGTATTAATATGTGTTTCACACATGCATGAAAATTAAATATGTAATTAAATGTGTTTATTAAAAAACCAATAAATATGATTTTAGATTGTCAAGAAAAACACTTGAAGAAAAGTTCTTTCCAACAATACAAATCTCAAATGAGTGAAAGATTTAATCTTTTTCCGAGATAGATAGATAGATAGAGCATGAAGTTTGTCTCTTAATTCTTTTTCTTGAAAATGATTGATTATATAAGAGAAAATGTGAGAGCTTTGATTGTAGAATATGTAGGATTAATTGTCCAAATGTCATTGTTATTATGTATATGTTAATTTAATTTTCTAGCATTTTTATGTTGGTGTTTAAGTTAGTATTACGTGATATGACTAGGTTGGGAAGGACATGTCAGAAAGAAGAAAAAAAATAGGACTTTAACCTTTTTAAAAAGTTTCAAAGATACGAAAATTTATAAAATAATTTGAATATATCACCTTCCAAACAATTACAATATATTAGTCGTGCCTTAAATGGTTTGTTTTGGTTTCATCCTAATGATGAATTAATGTCTGGATTTGAATCATTGGAATGAAAATAATGGTGTAGTTATTAATATAATTAATAACTTTCTTGTATGGTTTAATGCATATCACAGTATAAACAAATATTTAAATCAACAAATGATAGCCGGAGCCTAATCTCAAAATGTGAATCTTAGGATCTTACTCCAATGTCTCTAATTTATTGAATGTACGATTTTCTTATTTCACCAAACCCCAATGGACATTCATGCTTTTATCTGCGAGACGTGAAAGTAATTTTAGTGATGAGTAGTATTTAATTGGGTTGGTTTTCATAACTAAGATATGTGATGAAGATTTGAAGAATTTTTCAATTACAACTTGTAACCAAATTTTTTTGGCATGAAACTATAATGTTGTTGGAGATTGATCTAAAGACAAATATTGATTTTTTTTTTGTGTTCTTCAAACTAGAAAGTATAATAATCCTATAAAGAAAATACAAATCTAATTTTTAGATGAGAAATTTAAAAAAAAATTGATTTAACTAATAGTCATCTTGTATGAATTTTTTTTGGTAGTGTTAGATCTTTTTTTGGTAGTGGTCATCTTGTATGAATTTGATATTGATGTTTCCATTTCACTTCACATTTTATATATACGCATGAAAAATATTGTAAGTATGTGAAATATGAATTTTTTTAGAGAAGCGAAAAAATACATACCCGTACATACATCTTTCTTTTTCAATCTTCTTCTTTCACCGACGACAAGCTTCTAAAAATTCTCCAAGCAACGTTGATGATGCCTTTTGGTTGCAAAATTTGAGGTGGGCAAGCCCAAAGAATAATTGGCATCAACAGGTTCTTCTGAAAGTGTCGATTTTGGCTTGGAGATTGTTGCAAGATAGGTTACCAACAAAAATCAACCTTCTGAGGCGCAGCATCCTTCAGCAAGACGCGGCCAGGTGTGTGGCGAGGTGCGACCACGAAGAAACAGCATCTCATTTGTTCATCCATTGTGATTTATTCAACTCTTTGTGGCAGTACATCAGGTCTTGGTTAGGTGTTGCAGGTGCTGATCACCGCAATATTGGCGACCATTTTTTGAAGTTTATTCATTGCACAGGTTATTCGAAGAGACGCATATCTTTCCTTCAGCTCATTTGGCTATTGGGTGTCTGGTTAGTTTGGAATGAACGGAATAACAGGTTCTTTAATAACATCCAAACTCCAATTATTCAGATTCTAGACAAAGTTAAATCTCATTCTTATTGGTGGCTTAAAGCTAAAAATGTCATGTTTCTGTACGGTTTTCAGAGATGGTGGTCGGACCCTATGGTTTGTTCGGGCATCGACTGACCTTTGTAAATGTATTTGTTATTTTGACTCTTGGTTTTGTGAAGTGGTCTCTATAGTACACCTTGTGCTAGGGATATTACACTTCAGTTGTTAATATAATCCATTTTTTCTTCTTAAAAAAAAAGAATAATTGTTTACCCTGTGGCGTTTTAATAATTGTTTACCAACTGAGTGATACTTACATAACTTATTTGATTATAAAAAATATGATAATTAAGTAAACAGTCCTCGTAAGCATCCAAAATTTCGTTTTTAGTCTGTACAAAAAAAAATTACACTTTTTAGTCACTATGACATTTTCCATTAACATTTTTAGGGACTGAAAATGTTAATGGGAAATTTTACATGGACTAAACATGCTGAAATTTTTTATCACATAGATTAAAAAGTGACTTTTTTTATTGTGGACTAAAAATGGAAATTTTGGGTATTTATAAGAACCATTTACTTAATTAACATGGTAAAATAAAATTGAAGATAAAAACCTAATAGGATGATTCAAGCTAACACAATTTACATAGTACAATTTACATCTCTTCCCCTTCTCTCTCTTGTGAGTCATCACCAAAACTCTAGTTTCTTCTTCTTCATCCATCAAAGATGGGTGATTTAGAGTCATTTTTTTACCCAAAATCACCCCTCTAACTCGTTTTTCTCTTTCCCTTTTATTGAAAGAAGTGATTTTCACATCTATTTCGCTTTTTTCTTTTGTGATTTCGTCGTCTTAGTGCGACGTTCTTTTGTTTGTCCTCTTTGTGCGACATTGTTTGTCTTTCTTGTTTCGTTCAGGTATTTGCTCGGTTCAGATTGTCAGATCAGCTTCGATCTAGTGCAGATCCAACCAATGACTTTGGCATCATCAACATTGCAGATCCAGAGACATGGGTATTCTAGAGACTTGAATATAGTCCTATGTATGGGCTTTTGTACTTTGTCGTTTTATGCTATTAACATGGATGTTGTGAGTTTGTTCATAGATTCAATGATGAGATAAATCCGCAAGTGCACGGTTTACCGATGTAGTAATAAAGTGTATCGTTCCAACAGGGAGTTATGAATTTAATTAACTTTTAACGATGATTAGAATGAAAGTTTTAAAAGTTAAAAGGTTTGGTTTTTATTCTGAAAGAATAAGAATAAGAATAAGAATAAAAGCGCCTTAGGATTATTGGTTCATCTTGATGACAAACCCTTCACAAACCAAACCCTTAACCTAGAACTTTATATTGGACCTACTTTCTAAAGACAAGTTTCTCTTAAGCCTATCACATCTCCTTTCGGTCTCAGTGAGTGTGTTCCTCTAGCAACCACACCTATTCTCATGGTTGATTGCTATTGAAATCCTTGAAGAACGAAACTTTATTTGTCTCAAGGTTTGCTAGACTATTCTCATGTTTTGCAATCCTTGTCTAATTTCACCTGTTCCAATATTAAAACTTCATCTTTCGATCCATCGCTTAATATTTGTGATGATGAATTAACAAGTACTAACCCTCCGTTGTCGCTTTATGAGTTTGATACTTGTTAATTCATTATAAAAAACAGTGAAATTAGATTAGAAAGTAGATTTATATAAAATTAGGGTTCGAGGTTTGGTTTGATTAGGATTAGGTCATTAGACTCATCCAACAATTCCAAAACAATGAAGTCTACTCACTCACGTTCATTGTAGACATAGAGAAGAAGAAGAAGAAGAAGAAGAACATAAAATAAAATAAAGAAAATAAAGATGAACTTTTATTCAAAGAAACAATTGTCACTTATTATTTCACAGAACAAAAGATGGTTTTACAAACTAGATGGCTGCTCTATTTATAGTCTAACATTGACTTGAGTCCCAAGAATTAAATCACTAAAGTGTTGCACAAGAAACCATGGGCTCTAGGTCAGAAATACTAAAATAGACAGTTTGTCGAAGAAGCAAAAGCTGCAAAAGGGTAATGTGGGGCGCGCCTATGCTATATTTTGGTACAAGATCTTCAATTTCTTTGCACAAGATATTTTTGTATAAGATCTTCATATTTTTGGCATGAATCAACTCCAATTCTCCTTTCTTTTGCTCCAAAACTCAATCTTTTGAATATTTGTTCCTGAAATAAAATAACTTGCAATTAAAGTAAAATAGCTCTAAAAGGAAATAAAAAATATTAAATCTAAATAAAATAAACTCAAATATTATATTAAAATAACTAATTATCGACTCATTATTGACTCATCATTCATCCATTTTGTTTTTAGAGAATTTACATTGTATCGATGTACTCTATAATTTGAATGAATGAATATCATTTATTTTTAGTAAAAAAACACAATTTACATAGTGTTGTTTATTAGAGATCACTTTTTGTATTGTAAATTAATTAATTGATGAAATTGCGCGCATTAAAGAAGTCGAGCAACTTCTCAAAACCCATCTCAAAGTTGTTGTCAATGGATGGATAAATGATAGAAAATTGATCATCTCACATACAAAATTGCTCTCCCGCACCATTTAAAGATCATAATACTCTTGACGGCTTCTTCTTCATCCATACATAACCTCTTCTAGTGAGGGTTTATCTCTCCCAGTTGAATAGTCTTATTGTGACGGATCTTCTTAGAAATAATACATGCAAAGGGTAGCCCATATGATTTCTTTATCACACAACCACACCTTTTCTTATCCATGTTAGTTTTCTTGGAGTATTTTGCTTCCTAAAAAATAAAGCTCATGCCAGCTGTAAAAACATAACCCTTCAACTCATAATACAAAATATTGTCTTTGTATCTATGTTTCAAGACAATACAATGTCTTCCAAAGGATGCATGTATCTCGGTCAATTGCCCATCCAATATAATGTGTATTCCCTCCCAACATGTAGTCAAATCTCCCACATTATTACTCAAAACATTTCTTCAATTTTCCAGGATCCCCTTCAACTTTGTTGGTGGTTTGGCAGCCAAGATGCAAGACACAGTATTTCCATGCCCCTACTATTTTTCCTTATCGGTATTCAATATTATAGTTTCAACATACGTAAGGAACTTTGGGAATATTTTACAGACATCTCGGAATTGCACTACGACATTAGCATATGATTCTTTTGTGGAGACTTAACTACATCATCCCAAGCTCTCATAATGTTGTTAACTAACTCACATTGAATCACTTCATTCAATTCCTTATCTTTCCCATCCACTTTGTCATCCTTAGATTCGTCTCAGCAGTTTGTGATGCACATAGCTCTAACATTTCTCCCAACATAAAAATAACGAAGTAATGTAGTAGTGTTAGGGAAAACAGTTGCTACTACATTCAATAAAGTTGTATCCTTGTAAGTCACAATAGCTTACGGCATATTGTCCTTTGAGTCAAGAAGATCAAGCAACGTCTTAAAAACCCAAGTGAAGTTCTCCTCTTTCTCAGACGTCAAAAAAATAAAACTAACATAATATGTCATATCAGTTGAGGTCACCCCAACTATCTCAAACAATGACTTTTTGTACATGTTGGTTTTATATGTGGAGTCTGTGATCAAAACAGTGAGAAATTTTTTAAACAACTTAATAGATTCAAGATGAGCCCAAATTATGTCTTAAATAGTAGTTGTCTCACATTTTTTTGGGTGAAATGAACATATTTGTTCTCCTGCATCTTTGCGATCACAATATTCTCTGGTTGCACAAACTTTTGTTCAAGTTACCAATAAGCTTCTTTCCCCTCTTAATCTATTCACATGAATGTGCCCTACTAACTTCGACTCCATCTTATAGTTGTGAACTCCATTATTAATAATCAACCACCATTTCTTTGTTTCTCTATGTACATATCCACACAACCTGAACAAACACTCACATTTTTCTTGATCTTGTGACTTCATGCTTCAATTTCTTCTTGGGTGCTTTGTACAATCCACTCATTTCACAATTCAATTGCAACATTGGATTCTTTCTTGTACTGGACATAACAACTTGTAACGAATTTATAATTTGCAAATGACACTCAAAACCCTTAAGGAAGACCCAAAATCATAGACTAACAATAAACCAATACCAAAATTGAATTATAGAGTCATCCACAACGTTACCGCTAATACAATCATGTGTCATTTTTCTAAAAACAATTAAAAATAAATATAGGTCGATTTTAGAGCAATAATATTTGTTTTCTTAAAAATTAGAGTGAGCTTGTTTCTAAGTCTCATATTCAAATCTTTTGTGTGCCAAACATTTTCTTGGTTTCATTCTATACAAAACCTTATGTTGGTTTAGTCCATGCAAAACCTTGTTTTGCTTTCACTTGAACTTCGTCGGTGAATCTTTGAATTATTCAATTCTAAAGTTGGATATCGAATTTTCAAACATAAAAAAACTCATTCCTCTTTTTTTTTTTAAATATCATCAATTATGTCATTATACTTAGTTGTTAGACGTGCTGACATCTTATTGTTAGAGTTAATTTTCTAACCCTATAATTCATTCCATACAACATAATTGAGTTCAAATGATTAATAAGTTCTACCAAATAATTCAATTTCTTGATAGAATAATTTTTTGACAGATTTTATTTATTTTTCTATTGAACTTTAGAATACTAGAATCTTTTCCTTTAGAATCGAGGGTCAACACTCAACACTAAAAAAAAATAAACATCATGAGAAAAAATTTACCTAAAAAAAACCAAACCAAACATCGAATACATGAGACATCTAAATCTTGGTTCAAATATCTTAAACCACTTAAACCGAGACAAAAAAACCACAATCTAACGACCAAAATAACCAAACCGTATTTAAGGCTGGTTCAATTTACAACCAGTTGAACCGTTCGGTTCGGTTTTTGAATCAGAGAGACTAAAACCCGGTTCGGTTTTTAAATCAGAGAGACTAAAACCCAAACAAAACCCACTGTATTTCACATCCTCTTTTCTCCAATTCTCCAAACCCTCCCCTGCCTGGCTCTCTCACGCAGAAAAGAAGTTTCTTCAGCTTCAACAAGAACCCTCAGGTTTGTTTCTCATTCTCTTTCACTATTTCTTCTATGAATTTTCAATTTCTTCAAACGCTTCTTCAATTTACCGAACGAATCTACTGTTAAAATCACGATCTGTATGCTTTTTTCATTTATTTATTTTTTTTACTTTTTTGTTGAAATCTTTGATTCAATATTACATGTGTAGTACTGATAATTCGTACTGAACTTGAAGGTGTATCTGTCACAATACCGACACATGTGATTGTATTCAATTACTTCTATTTTCTCAAGTTTGCTACAAGTGTCTACATGTGAGTATCGCATATCGTGTCTATGTTTGTGCTTCATCGATTATAATCATATAATAGGTTGGTGATTTGAAAATAGAGAGTTAGAATTCCTAATCATGACAAAAATTATAACAAGTTATTCCGCAGGAAGAGTTTGGACAATTTGTTAATGTTTATTATGTCATAGTTATTAGTGAATCAACCGTCAAAGTCTAGAATGAGCGTTGGTGCACAAGGTGTGTGAGTGTTGTAAATCCCGAGGTACCGAGTTCGTTTCCTAGTGATTAAGCAAAAGTTACTAGTGAATCACCATTTTAGTGAAATTGTGGGAGTCGGTCAACCTGGTCTCTTTATTATAACCAAACTTCAACATCATCTCTGAAAAATCACAATTTTAGAGATTAAATTAGTGTTTAGCTGTCATTGTTATTGTTTTATCGAATAAGGCTTATTTTGCCGACCCCATTTAGCGGGATAAGGCTTGGTGGTTGTTGTTGTTGAATAAGGTTTATTTTATTCGCAAATGAAGTGACAAAGTAACATCTGGGTAGTGTAAGATTTTCTGCTAATAACAATATGGATGGTTGGTACATCATTGATTATTATTGTTTTATTGATTTGAAAACCTGCAGCACAGTAAATTTCAATAAGTAATAGGCTTTGCCGTTGTTGAGTCATTTTGTGTTGGCTAGGGACTATTGAGATTTGAGTCCATCATTTTGGAATATTATCTTCGAAGTTAATATCCAAACGTCATTGTAGCATAACACGATCTTGTTCGCTATTTACTAGTGTCGTCAATCGCAGTTCTCAAAAAGTTGCAGTTTATTCCAATTTGGCTACACTGCAACATTATAGCGCCGCAATAGCCGCTATTTGACAACACATTGTACTAAATAGCGTATTGTGGAGCAATGACGATTAGTTCAAATTCTGCTACTCTATAGTACCATAACACTGTTATAGCCGCTATTTAAAACACTGTTTATTTATGCCTTAGTAAGGTATTTGGTATTCATACTCTGATATTTGTGGAGGTGGCTCTGTTGCTTCTTTTTTGTTTTACACTTGACATTGAATTTTGTTAATGCTGTGCTGAAGTGTATTAAACAGATAGGAGATTGTCCAAAAGGGTGAGTATGGTGGTATGGGTTCATTTTATCATTATTCCAAATTTTATTTTTATCAATTTTTATGGAGATAAATTTGACTTAAACAGTGTAGGGTAGAGAATATATTTATATATAAAAATAAAGAAAAATTCAGTTCTTAAAGTTATAACATGCTAGAGGTGTCAGTTTTTTGTAGGAGTCAGCAGTTGTATCAGACATACAGACTATCTGAGGCACCTATGGCATTAGGATTATGTTGTCAAATAGCGGCTATAGCAGTGCTATATTGTACCGAAATTTGAACAAACCGCTACTGTTCCGCCATACACGCTTTCAATAAAATGTTGTCAAATAGCAACTATAGCAGAGGGGAATTTAAATAAACTATTTTTTTCTGCAATTGGCAACTTTTGGTTGGGGTATACCTTATATGTCAAACAATAAAACGTGTGGAAAATTAATGTCACCAATAACTAGTGATCTACATTCTACACATTTTAAATTCGAATTGTAGTAATTTTTTTTTTGAATGGCAGTTCAACTTGTAGTAATGAACTTGTAAATGTTGCATACATTATCAGGCAAACTCTATTTGAGTGTTTTTTATAGGCTTTATCCTCTACTTCTGGGTGTGAGGTATATATGGTTTTTACTATAATAGCTTTAACCATGTTACTGTTATGTGTCAAAGCTTAAAAACAGGTTCATAGGCTGGTTTAGGTTTCTGAGCTTGGTAGGATTAATACCCCCTTTCTCTACCTTAGGTTTTTTTTATATTCATCTTAGGAAAAATGTTATAAAAATGAGTTCTGGGGCATATGGTTGTTGTTGTATAGTTGTTACTTTTGATTAGCCTTATTGGGCAGCTTAGTAAGAACTGCAGTCTGTTTGTTATTATGCAGTGTCTCATCCATCGGAAAATTGAAAGTTTTGTAATGTTTTTGAGGTAGTCAATTGTCTGTTATCAAGGCTGTTAAGATTGAGATCTTAACTAAGGTTGAGAGGGGGTAGCAAGTTTATAACACGTAAGATGGCCACCTTCCTGCCCTTGATTGAGAGAGAAAGAGTGAGAGGCTGCTTGTGACTGAGATGGTGCTTGTGGTTGATGATCTGTGCGAGAGAGGGAAATGTATAGGTGAGACTCGAGAGAGGTTGAAGGTCGAAGGTACCCTACCATTCGAGGAAGGAAAGGATTCCGACTGCACTTAAAAATTTAGGATTTTTTGCACTTTTTATCCAACCGGGTCTTGCAAACCTGACCTAACTGCGCTTAAAAATTTAAGATTTCTGTTTTTTTTTATTTTTTAATCGAATTGGGCTGTGTAAACTTGACCCTGATTTTGAGCCCGGAAACAGGCAAAATCGTGCGTTTTACGATCTAGAATGCGATTTACCTCAAAACACAATTTTGTTCCCAATTCATATCAAAGAGGGCAAGCTAGATCATGAAATCGCACAATCTTGTGATCTAACTTGCAATTTTGATAACCTTGTCTGTTATGATTATTGGCTACTGCTATAATAATCCACTTTCATTCAATGGAAAGATCAAGATCACATTGTAGCTAATATGATGAACAGAATAGACTATCTGATTGTATGATTAAAATTGATTCAACTTCCATATAAATTTTGCATATTTACTTTGAAACATTAGTTACCAACACTGCAATGAAGCTGTCCTAATATTTTGTTACAAAAGTTAAAATTTAAACTTTATCTAGTTTTGCTAAGCCTATAGTATTTTAGTGAGTAACTTTATATTTTGTTCAACTCTCAATTGTAGACAGAGCTTAACGTTGTATATTTATGCAGCCTCTAGCAGTTTGTTGAAAGTATGGCCAAGCATCATCCTGATTTGATCATGTGCCGTAAGACCCCAGGAATAGCCATTGGACGATTGTGTGAAAAATGCGACGGAAAGTGTGTGATATGCGACTCTTATGTTCGTCCATGTACCCTCGTTCGGGTCTGCGATGAATGCAACTACGGATCATTTCAGGGTCGATGTGTTATATGTGGAGGAGTAGGAATATCTGATGCTTACTACTGCAAGGAATGTACACAGCAGGAGAAAGATAGGGACGGTTGCCCCAAAATTGTTAATTTAGGGAGTGCCAAGACTGATTTGTTCTATGAACGCAAAAAGTATGGTTTTAAGAAAAGGTGATGAGGATGGATTCAACATTTTGTATTTTTGTCGAACTTTTGTACTAAATGTATGCTTTGCTTGGTTATTAGAACAATGAGAACTTGTGCATCTAAATTTTTATTTGATACAATTGTTGTCAATTTAAGTGATCATAGCATATGAATGGCAGTGAGGTACCAACTTGAGCTACAATTGAACCATTGCTCTTTGTTTGAGTTTTTTTGGTGAAAACACATGATTCTTCATACCTATGGTAATCAATCTTTTTGGTGTTTGTTTGGTTTTCTTAAAAGGATTTGTGACTTCATGTTTGTTTGATAACTATTCATCAATCATTTTAACGAGCAAGTATCACACCTTCATTTCTCTGAACAAAAGGAGTAGTCCACTACTATAGTTTTTAAGCAAGTGAATAATATATTCCGTCCCAACCGAATTTTTGTTTTTGTGAATAAATAACAAGATGGCTTATATACAAAGTCCTCCTATTTTTTTTTAAAAAAATTAAAGTTTTGGTCCCATATTTAAAAAATTGGTTTTTTGTCTCTAATTTAATTGTTATTAATTTATTTTTTTTGGATTTTGATCACCTATCTAATTTTTTGGTCATTTTTGATAATGTGATTACATTTTTTTTGAAGGGATGATGTGCAAATGTTTATTGAACCACATTGGATATGCATGTCAACGGAACTATATTTAATAAGTGCTTGTTTGGTTCAGCTTTTTCCTAGTCAAGAATCACTTCTACAACCTCAGAATTGAAAAAAAGCAATTTGTCACATGTTTGGTTCAGCTTTACAAAAGCAATTCTCTTCTCCAAAAACAATTATGGTTGAAGCTACAATTCCTAGATTTTGAGTTAACCAGAATCAATTCTCCATTAAATTTTATATTTTAATTATTACAACCTATTATTTTCCTTTATTGTTCTTCATCAATTATCCTTTTTGTTTATATTTAATTTGATGATTCAAATTTAATCAAAAAAATTAACAAACCAAATTAGCCGTAGAAAATATTGATGGTTATGAGTTACAAAAATTTGGATTTTTCTTTACGGTTTTTCAATTCAAATTTATTGTATTTTTTTCTTTTATACTATATTTTATCATTTTCGCAACGATCTCTATTATTATTTAACTTAAATATATTTTATCAAAAAATATAAAATACATAGAACAAATATTTTGTCCAAAAAATTTGGTTTAATAATCATAGCTATTATTTTTTAAATTAAGATATAAAAAAAAATTAAATTAAATGATATATCTACATTTTGTATTGAGCTACATATACATTCAACTATGTCTATTTATTTCTATTTAGCATGTCCATTTCAGTAATTATACAGTCAAAAACAATTTTGATCAAAACTATCCAAACAACATCCATTATGTTTAATCAATTCTACATTATTGTATCCAAACATAAATCAATTCTCTCAAAATCAATTCTATCAGAATCAATTCTATCAAAATCAATTCTGTCAGAATCAATTCTATCCAAAGTTAAACCAAACACATACTAAGTGTATCAACACATCCTAAATGAATATGTCATGTGGTAAAAAAATGACTAAAAAACAATGAGGAAACACCAAAATTCAGAGAAAAAAAAGGAGTAAAAAGAATATTGCTATGTATCATGACAAATATTGTCCCGATAGTTTCACGAGTAAACATGCACCCAATATCTCCCTAAGTTATGGCTCACCACCTCCCTTGATTTGTGAGCTGGAAGAAATTTGATTCAAAAATCGATTTTCGCTAACAATTTGGGACAACATGTATCGTGATAAATAACATTGCTCGAGTAAAAAAAATCACCCAATTTTGGTTCATCTATTTTCACTCACTCACACAATTGATCCCACTATTTGAAATAATCCAATTTTAGTTCTTCTTTTAGAGTTTAAAATTTAAAACCGATGATATATCACATATAAATTAAAGTTTTTAGTGAGTTTTATGTAATTTCATAGATATTTTTCATTTTACATCATCTTTTTTTGTTTTATCATATCTCATATCATTTAAAAAATATTACATCATCCTTTCAAAAAAGAATATTACATCACTTCGTTATTTTTCATATTTTTATTTTAATAATATGAAAAATCGACCAAAATT
>Ga0228710_1004062_pt1 | contig 23095 bp, 8 predicted proteins | sample MedpolnodulmetaG_FD_177995 | JGI IMG/M metagenome (GOLD analysis project Ga0228710, IMG submission 177995) | Root nodule microbial communities from Medicago polymorpha collected in Santa Monica, California, United States - pink nodules | ecosystem: Host-associated > Plants > Roots > Nodule...
ATATATACATTAATCAACATCAACTATATAATATAGCTCAACAACTCCATACACTTTCTCACAATCCAAGTAAAGGAGAAAATACAACACCTTATGATAAACATCATATTCAACACCTAACAATCATTCACCTATCTTCATTTAATCATATAAAGTTATCCTTGAAAGATTTATAGGTAATCGACTTTAAAAAACCATTTTCGACAAAGTCCGTATCAAGTTACAAAAACGACCAACATTGGCATTTTTCAAAGCAAAGTAACTTGTTCAAGTTTGAAAGCCTACCATTCAATCTTAATCAATAATGTAATCTTGAGTTTAGGCCACTTACGAACTATCAAGCATTAGTTCAAGATTAGCCTAAGTTCGTATGAGAAACCTCAAGTTTATATATTCCACATTTCCACCAGAAAATTAAGTTTGACATGATTAAGGCAATGTACCAACTTTACAAGCCTTGTCTAAGCCCATATGAACTGTAAACCCAGCTTACCCAGCTTGTAATCCTTTTAGTTCATAAATTTTCATTTTCCGACAATTTTTGAAAAACCGAAAACGACACATTTACACATTTCAAACCATTTAGAAATTCACAAGTTTGGATAAGTAAAACATGTTCCAGTAGTTAAAGGAGTATAAACAGTGATTAAACAATTTGATAGAAGCATTATACAACACTCGGACTGGTCCCCAAACGCCTGGAACAAAAATCAAAAAGTGCTGAAACTGGGCTCGTTCGCTTAAGCGACCAAGTTCCAGAAGCTTACAGTAGCTATTCGCTTAAGCAAACAGTCATCAATTCTGCAGAAAAACTTTCGGGTTCCAACCCTTTTTCACCCAAAAACCCAAATTTTGATCTTCCAATACCCAAATTCATTTCCAAAGGTTGTTTACAGGTTCATATTCTCAAAAGGGCTTTCAAAAACACATCAAACATGAAATCAAATACCATTTCAACACAATTCACCAAATCAACCCATTTTCACAAAACTATCAACAACAACTTAAATCCATCACAAATCCATGATTATGAACACCTAAGTTATGAATCATCAACAACAATATCTCATAAAAACAACAACATCAATTAATCATGAATTCCACCACGAATCAACAACAACATAGCACAATTCAACAATTAGAGCACAATTCACAACATTCTCATTTTCACATATTATGAACATGCAATTTCATCATCAACAATTCAATTATGAACAATTTCATATCCTCAAACATATCACTAAAACTAGAGCACGAATTTCAACAATTAAGCTCACAGTAACCACTTATTCAAAATAAGCACTTATGCAAAGAATTAGAGAAAAGATTACAACTAAGAGATTATGAATGAAATCTAACCCCCTTACCTCAATAAGCAATAATCCTAACAAAAGCTTCAATTAAGCTCCTAGAATCCATAGCTCCTCTTGGTTCTTCAAGCTTTCTCTACAACCCTCTTCTCTTCCTCTTGCCCCTTTCTCTCTCTACCTCTTCTCAAAATTTTGTAAAATGATTGTGTAACCCTATTTTCTTTAATGACTAATGCTTATATAGTCCCTACACAATTGGGCTTAACCTCTTAATATTTTAATGTGCTCACAACACTTATAAACTAACTCCCAAAGTTTCTATCCACTAACGGTTAAAAGTTATCGAATAATTACTGATTCAAAACTAATTACCACTACCGAATAGTAACTTAGTTAAAATAATGGTTCTCACTTGAAACACTAAAAATAACCCTCGTCATGAAATTACTAGTTTACCCTTGCTCAAAAATGACCAAAATACCCCTGAGTCTAAAATGACTATAATACCCTTCCAACACCGAAATCCACTAATCCTAACCCAAAATATACACAGAGGCAATTAATCACATAAAAGCACATATAAACACATGTAATTAAATGATAAAATAACTCTAAGCGAAAAACAGGCTGTTACACCTATTCCCTATACAAAACTACTATATATACTTAGTAATAAATAACTACAAATAAGAGTCACACACAAAGCTTTTCACGTGTGTTCTGCTATGTTTCGCAGACTCTTTACAAGCTCCCGCATGTCTTCAATGTCTTGATCTTGCCTCTTCGCAAACCATTTAAATTTCTACAGTCGAAATTAATGGCTTTATAATCCCAAATATGCCAATTGTTCCAAATTTGAAATAAATATGTCGAACTATTAGCCATCTGGAATATATATGTCGAACCATCAAACATCTAAATGTAACCAAGTGTCAATCCTAGCTTTGACAAAAGTTCCTTCTTGTCGAATTGAGTATATTGAAAATATAGGCAAATGATGGATGAAATTGAAAAGTACACCAAATCGTAACAAGTAATAAAGTATTAAGTTTAACGTTCTCCACAGGGATTCTCGTTCAACCTAGCAATTGGTAAAACCTATTTCAAATAGTGAAATTAAAAGAATAATGAATAGAGTTGCAGGGTTTAATTACCCTGCCCAATTCGAGCTTATGTTTGTGATTCAGATTATTAACGACGATTAAAGAATCCTTGAATCCCCCTTTGTCTTTGTTGGAATTAACTTAGTAAGCAATCAGCTATGTGTTGTCCACTCATGATTTACTGAAACTAGAGATGTCAATGGGTATCCATGGGTACAGATACTATAATACCTGTCACCACCCTGTTCGATAAATATGATACATGTCCTCGTACCATACCTGCGTGGGTACCCACTATACGGGTAACCCGTGGGTATTGAGGTATCCACGGGTATCCATGAATTTTTGAATTTATTTATTTTTTGGAACTAAGAAGAACTTTTTTTAATTACCAAAAAACTTTTATTTTTAAACATCCATACATAATTCATTCAAATTTTATAAATCATACCTAATCCATACAAAATTCATGATTCGTACATAATTCATACAAATTCTTGAAGTAAAATAAAAGCAAAAAAAAACATAAAAAAAACATTCAAATTTCATATGTATTCCAACCTTCAATAACTTCATTTGACTTCCCAATTACTGAAATAAAATCATATAAATCTCCAAATATAAATCCAAAGAATCTATACTATATATAAAATTCGGCTCTTTTGGGTCTTTCTCTCCTTCCAAAATTACCCTAATCTTTTAATACAAATAACACATAACAAATAGATAATAGTAAATTTAAATATTAAAACAAAATGTAACAAACTGTATATGTCTGATTTTTTCCTTATCATTTAAAAAAGATAATGGATGAGCATGAATTCAAATATTTAAAAAGGTGTAACAAACACAATATTTATTTTTTGGTTAACACACAAAATATATCGTATAACAAACATGATATGTGTATATGTCCAGTTTTTTCCTTTATTTTTTAAAAAAAGTGTAACAAACTATATCAAGTATATTTATACTATATATACAGAAAATATGAGAGTTTGTCCTGACTTTTTCATTATCCCAATTATACACTTAAACAACTTTTTCTATAATAATAATTGTATGTGTCATTCAAATAGATAAACATGGTTAGTTTGGTATGTTATAATTCAAATAAAATCTTATAACATTTCCTAACAATGTCATTTGCTTAATTTATTATCGGGTATGGGTACCCGCAAGCACGAGTATCGTCAAATCCATGTATGTATCCATAAAATAACAAGTAGTCAAATACCCGTTTATTATACCCATGGACACCCATTTAGCTACTCGTCACGTCCCCGCAACGGATTTTACCCGCGGGTATCCGTGGGTATGGGTATTTTTGCCACCCCTAACTGAAACCAGGTTTAAAAACTCATATAAAACAACTTACGACAACATATTCCATGTTAACCTAGTTATACTACGACGTTCCCCAAAGAGGAGAGTAGAAACCTTAGGTTTCAAGCTTGAATTTCATTAACATAATTATGAAATAAGTAATTAAAACATCTATGAACGGATAGTAAATTTTGGAATGTCAATCCTAATTTTCATCTGCGAATCAATTTTAAAGATTACAATACAGAGATCTCTTTTGAAAAAGCATTAAGAACATTCTTAATGTTGTTAACATGCAAGGACTAATTTAAATCAGACACAAGAAAAGCATAACTGAATCAAAACTATATTAATTAAATCCAACAAATAAGAAGGGTTTTATCTTAGAACCCTAATCAAGAGGTTTAATTGGTCATGACAACATACATCAAAACAAACATAATAGAAAAATATACCCTAGAGAGAACAAGATGAGGATGGAGATTCTACCTTAAAACTCTAATGTTTGACACTTGCTTTGCACTGCTAGCTTTCTGAATGAATAATAATAAGTGCAATGATCTCTATCTATAACAAATGATTTTTTACGGTTTAAGAGAAGAAAACTGGGCTTTTTCCACTGTTTTAACTTGAAAAACAAGCTGGATGCAATTTCTGCCCGCGATCATGCGCAAATGGTGCTTATAGGGTGCTAATAACGCATGAGGCAGCAACAACACTGCCTAATGCATTAATGGCGTACAAGGCAGTCCCCGTGGCGTGAAATCTTGCGTTTCCATCCCATTTGAAATTGTTCTTCTGTATGGAAACTCGTAGGAACTTGAAATGAATTATATTCACTTTGTATTGACTTCAATCTTCATATCCTTGATCCTTCACTTTGTCGATATACATAATTTCTTACTACAAAACACTTATGGAGTTGCATGATTAAGAACAAAAGTGAATTACAATGACTCGAGTGAAAACAATACAATATGTTCCTCAAACCATTGACAACTCCTCTAACTCATCTTATTTGTCTGCAAATGTAAAGAAAAGTACTAAAAACATAGCAAAAAATGTCATATGATGTTCCGTCATCAGATAACAAGTTGGTAAGCATTCCAATATCAACCCTCTCCATTTCTTATGAAACCCCATTATCTCCATCATGTTATCGAGGTATGTCTAATCGATTGAGTCGAACGCCTTTTCAAAATCAACTTTCTTCTCGCCTCATCCACAAGTTCATTTGCTATTAAGATTCAATCCACCATTTGCCTACCTTCCAAAAAAGTACATTGCGGGGTTGATATTACCTTTTGGATTATCGCTTTCAATCTATTTGCAAGAATTTTGAAAAAAACTTTATACATGCAACCAATTAGAGAAATCGGCCGATATTCATTTAATCTAATTGAGTTATCACACTTCGAGATTAAAACTATGAACACCCTGTTAACAACACAAACCAGTCTACCACTAGCATAAAATTAGGTAAGAAAATTATGGAAATCGCCTTTTATCACCTCTAAAGTTTATTCTGTCCGTACCTGAACTCTTCAAACTCTCACATTCCCACACCGCTCTTTTTATCTCCTTTGAAAATTCAGCAATCAGCCTCAGGCTGTCTTCTCTAAAAAAAATTAAATTCAAAGTGTTGCATTTGGGGCCTGTTGATATTTGTCTCCTTGAATCTTTCCTTAAAATGTTCAAAAACTTCAAGTTTTATCTCTTCAACCGCTGTCAACTTCGCTCCATTAGATTCTATGCACACTATTTTATGATTACTGTTAGAAATTGTGGTTTGGTCTAACACAACCCCACAAAACCGGCTTATGAGGTGATAATTGTCCTCACTTATAAACACTTATTCAGGTCATCTCTCAATTAATGTGAGACTCTTTAACACACCCTCTCACGCTTAGGACTGGACATCTGGAGCGTGGATATAAATGGTGGGTGACCCGATAACGGAAACCTGATAGCAGGTGACCCAACAGATCCTTGAGGAGACTCTGATACCATCTTAGAAATTGTGGTTGAACCTATCATAACCCCACAAAACCAACTTATGAGGTGAAGATTTCCCTTACGTATAAACACTTATTCATATCATCTCGCAATTGTTGTGCGACTCTTTAACAATTACATTGGATGTTAGCAATTTCCTTTCTTTTTCTAGCTGGCTATTCCATATAACTGGCCTACTTAATGGATATATCAAATAAATATCGTTCGGCTCTCAATATTATATCAATAAAACAAATTAAATTAAATTAAAGAGTTGTACGTACCAAAACTGTTGTGTGTGTATTTGAAGTGGTTGTATCTACCTTGAAATAAAGAGAATGATGTGATATAGTATGTTGTAATTTGGTGATGTTATAGAAAAAATGAAGAATTTCCATGAGCTTAGTAGATAAAGACATTATATAATGTATGTAGGGGTCGAGATTCATATTTCGGACACCAACCTATTTATCTTTTGTAGTCTTTAGACTACATGATTAAAAAAGTTAGAAATTAAGAGAAAATGAGATGTTGAATGTGTATGAAATTAAAAGATGATTGTTTATTATTGTTGATTTATAAATCTGAGAAAATCTGAGCATTTCTTGTAATAGTTGATATAAATTGTGTAATCTAACGAGAACGAACGGTTGAGCATAAGCACTCATTGCTTAATTACCTTTATTTCGTACACATCTTTTTCTTTTTTGGTGGAAACTCATCGTTTACTTAACAAGGTACCCTCTCTTACCCTACCTAGCTTCTTACCTACCCTAAATTATACGCCATGCACTGATTACAAATGCATGGACGTGCACATAAATCTTTGTCCATAATAACGTCATTAACTTTGTATCCCAACAATACCTTAGTAAAATTTTCATTGTGATAAACTTTTGTTTTACAAAACATTGTGATAACCTGATATAATTATTAGTTTTTTTTTACAAGAACAAGTTTACTGCACTTCATTTATGATAATAGATTCAATACATGTTGAGAAGTGATAATAATTACGGAAATTAGCTTTCGACGGAGCTGCCCTAACTCATGAGCAGCATTGATGAGAAACAATATTTTTTTTGGTTACATGATGAGAAGCATTAAAGTAAGAAAGATTTCCTGTACCAAAATAAATAAATTAATAAAGTAAAAAAGATTTCTTCTGTGCATACGCAAAATCGACATGTTTCGATTTCAATACAGTTGGTCATTGAACTAATTTCTAATAGATGAGTTATTATTTGATAAAAACCATTAAATGCTATTTAGAAAACTATATGGAATAAATATCATTTAATATCATTTACTAAAATACTCAGTAAAATAACTTTTAAAACGATTTAGAGTTTACTAAAATTCTACTGTATTTAGAAAATTGATGAATAAATATCATTTTATATTTTGTGCAAAAGTATGGTTCATAGTCGACACAGAAGAATCACTTTAAATTTACTCAAAAAAAGAAAAGAAAAGAAGAATCACTTTAATGTCTACCAGTCGATTCAAAAGGTACATGATAACCTAATACTCATTAACATGGTAATGATTCTGAAAAGGGATGTTGCTGATCCGAAGAATTTGTGAAAAAAGGAGAAAATATTAACCGTCAGATTAATTAGTTTGAGCGACTGATGTCAGCGGATTTTGACTCGTGTCTGTATATATAATATTTATTCTTGTAAAAAAAATTATAGCTCATAACAATGAACATTTAATTAATTTATTAGCTGAGAAAACAAAGGTACCGAAACTTTTCAATTTGTCAATGTGTTGTAGAAGCTCCATTAAAGTAAATGTAGAGTCTTACATGTAAGTTTTAGAGAAGGAGACACAATCTCATTTCACTATCATGATAGGACATAAATTTCAACAAGGACACATATATAGAGTTACTAGTAAGAAACAAACCAAACACCTTTTTATCTGCACAAATCACTCCATCTAATTGGAGTCATTTTAGTGGAAAAGGTACTTAATTAGGTTCGATAATTATATTACTTTCTGCATAAATTGATTGATGATTTTTTTTTTTAGGATAAACCGATTATTTTGGTAGTGAGGATAAATTGATTGATGATATACATTTCGTTTTTAGTTATGATTTTAAATATAAAAAAATGCTAACTTTGTGTTAAGAACATATGTTAAGAACCTAAAATGGAATTTATCTTTAAAATTGTGCCAATTTAATTATTAAAAAGTTGAAAATTAGTGGTTTTCATTAAATATTTATCATTTATGGAATCCGTTCGCATGACCCTTTAAATAATCTATTATTTTTGTGTCAATAATTACCAAAAAAAAAAAGTAGCCACTAAATTTTTTATAGCAATTCACCTTGACTTTTTTCCCCATGAATTATCAATGTTTTAATCAAAGGGATGTGACTCCAAAATAATGGTAAAGTGTCACTCCAAATTATATTAAGGTGGTTTTAATTTATTGAAAGGAAAAAAGAAAGCAAAATAAAGTCAAGTTGTAATGATAAAAGTATACATCAAGTGAGTCCATTAGTCCGACATGGGCATTTATATATTTAAGTCTAAGATGCTAAAAGGAAAATAAATATTTATACACACACAAAATTGTATAATATTTTTACACTTTATTCAATTGGAAAAGAAAAATAAAATAAGTTAAAGAGGTTTTCTATAGTGGATTTATATTTTATTATCTACTAAAGGAAATGGTAATTTTTTTATGTCAAAATATCATTAAAGAAAAACTTGCCAAAGGAAACCTATAGGTCTAAATATTTAAATTAATACATGAATTAATTCTTATATAAGAAGACAATAAGGTGGGGCTGAAAATGAGAGTCATGGAAAATTTGGGATATAAGAAAAAAAACCTATTTTGGCATAGCTAGCTTTTTTTAATTTTTTTTTGAAAACAACAGTTCATAATAATAGATGCAAAAGGGTATACAAATGTGTGAAATATATTAAGTAAGTTCATAGACTAGGTAGAATTAAAATCACTACTACTAATTCCTTCAATGTACTCTAGATCATAAACTCTATCTATGATGGCTTATAATAGGAAGGGAAAGAATGAAGCTCTTTATTCATCAAAAAGATTTTATATCAATTTTAGGCAATTGATTCATTGGTCACTCACCTGAGATTAATACCTACTTGATGATTTTTCAGGACAGTGGGCTCTTAATTTCATATAAATAAAGCATCTATATTATTGTGTAGATATATAGATATTGGTCCCTAGCTAGCTATATAGTATAGTACATGTACATAATTCATAACTGCAGCAATAAGAGATGCATCGTGCATGTGACAGTTTTTGCAGTACTCACCAGAAAGCCACAGCATCTTCTCTTTTCAACTCATTGCAGTAAAAATATGTAATTCGTACCATATTAATTTTTGTCTTCAGCAATAATTGACTGTTATAATCAGAATTTGTTAAACCTACCCCTAGCTTTTTCTCATAACATGTTTCAATTGAGTTATTTGAGCTTGTCTATGAACATAAACACAAGTGATAATGTTTGAGAGAGTTTATGCAAACCGTTTATGACATGTTAGAGATAGCTTATACAAAAACAATAATATGAAAAATGCTGATCCTATAAACACTTGATTAAATTGTTTATCTAAACAGAGATTAACTTTGTCACTTACCACTTAATATATATAGTATTTAACTCTATTAATTAAATATTGAAAAACCAATCAATTACTCATCCATAGCAAAGTTAAAGTGTGTACTAAATGATTACATGTGATGTGCCAACAAAACAAGAAATCATAAAACCACGATCAGATTAATAAATAAACTAAATTTAAACTAGCTTTAAAAACAGCATAGCAATTGATATATTAGAATGTCTATGTGAATATATAAGCTGGTAAATATTTCTTTTCAAACCCTAACATGATCTTATGAAAATCACACCACGTACACCATCAAAACTCCAAAATCGATTGAACTTGATATACTAAAGTAATCAAACTTTTTTTTTTAAGAAACCAAAGTAATCAAACTTGTGCTTAATTGCGTGTTTTGCAAATGGACATACCATAACAAATAACATATATAATACATTTATATATGTATATATAATATATAATTTTGCAAATTAAGTAACCATTACCAAAGCTAATATAGTACTAGTAATTATAATAACCAAAAGAAAAATTAAGAAGCTAGCATCAGATCATACACTTTTAATTACTTGATCAATCCTCAGGAATGTTGACTGCTTGAGTCATGTCCATCATCTCCTCCTCCACCTCCGCCGTGATGTTGTCCAGACGAATCTGACATACCATTCGTCGAAATCTGCCTATAGGCATTCATAGCCGAAAGCATACTCAAATTGCTTTCGGCTAATATACCACCACCTCCACCGCCACCGCCGACGATTCCTGAACCTAGTTGACTTCCAGGCATAAGATTCATTGGAGATGCAGCAAAATTCATGAAATGAAATCCATTAGGAGATGACATAGCTCCTCTATACAAACCATTATTCCCAACAGAAGGAATTGCCCAAATTGGATCATTTCCATTACTACCACCAACATTAACACCTTGGTTCCCATTACCAGTTACCATCCAAAACGCTGCCGTATTTGAAGCATGGCTTGAAGGAAGTGACCCTACATTTGATTGTAACAAATAACTTCCCATATTTTGTGATAATAATTCTTGCTCCGACCTTCTTTTTCTCCCTATGCTTCCATCTGAATCTGAACCTAGCAATTCAAATCCTCCGCCACCACCACCTACAGAGGCGGTGGCAGCGGCGTTTTCTTCCCGGAGCTCTTGTTTTGCTTGTAGAATAGCATTTTGCACGTTGTTGAAATTCAACATTGCTGATAAAGAAGAAGGATTTTCCAACATGTTAGAGTTACTACTCCTTCTAGAATCATCAGCTACAACGTTCATGTTCATGTTCATGTTCATAGTTCTGTCCCATTCAGCCCGGTTTCTAAGCTGAGCCGCCGCGGAGGAGAACGAGCTAGGGTTAAAGTAGTTACCTCGAAAATAGTGAGACGGCGCAGACATGGTTGAGCCTGAACTTCTAAGAGATATATTAAGTGAAGTGAAGTTGGCCGGAATTGTTCCTGTTCCGGTGGCGGCGATGACGGCTGGCTCTGCCTGTTGAAGCAGCCACTCAATCGTCTCACCGTCTGATTTGTGTCCCAGCTCACGAGTGAGCTGGAACACTCTGGCGGCACAGGCCGCCGGCATACGGATCCGGCGGCCTCGTCCGTCTACCTTTGTGTGCCGGTCCTTCGTCGAAGCGCGCTTAGGCGGAGGTTTTTTCTGCTGGTCTGATGAAATTATGGCAGTACAACCATCGTTTCCGGTGGTTGTACAAGTTTGTTCTTCGGAGACATCTAGGACGTTGTTGTCTTTTTTCTCTAAAAGCTGAAGAGGGAAATTGGGTCTGCTTCGGATTCCATTACTTTGATGATGATCACCTTCCAATTCCATGATCGTGCTATTTCATATAACTAATTTCTCTCTCTATAATAACCACTGAAAAAAAAAATGGTGGGGTTTATTTTTGTTGTATAAAAAAACGTTTTTTTTTCTCACTGTGACGAAATGTTTTTCTTTTTTTGCTATGTTGTGTGTGGGGAAGTGAGAGATGAGGTGAGGTGACACACAAATTCTATCGGTTAGTGGGCAAGTGGGTCTATCTTTTTCTGAGATTGTGTGTTTTTGTGGAGCATGGAATTCCTTTCAGATGGGAGCTCTTGGAGCTGAGTTGTTCTCTATGCTGCAGAGATAGAGAGAGAAAGAGAGAGATTGATAGGTAGAGAGAGAATGGAAATGAATGATAGAGGATAAGGGAGAGGAGGGCAAGCTTTAAGCAACAAATATAATGAGTGGGAATAATAAGGGGGTTTTTGTGAAAAAATTTAAACACTTGATTTTTCTTTCTTTTTGTTGTTTTTTTCATATGGGATATGGAATCATTTTTGCTAGTCTTCTCTCGTTTTATGACTTCTTTCTTATTTTCAACCATCTTAAAATAAATGGCTATACTATTTTGCATCTTGTAACACATCGCAATCAAGTTCTTTGACTTTCGGTATGCTTGATATATGCTCACATCTTCAGTAATTTGAGTTTGATATGAAACTAATCCATGAATTAAGAGTGAGACATTTGTTTTATCATATATAGGCTGAATTACCTTTTAAATAGACGACACCAAAAGCGGTGCAAACCATGTTAAAACATGAACGTGGTAACATTTTTTTTACAATTAAGTGTAAATATTTCAAAATAGAAATTTGTTCCTATTATAAGTAGTACTCCATATGATATTCTTGTGCTAGCAAGATATTCATTTATGTCTACTATGAATGGTCGTAAGGGGTACATGATCTTTGAAGCTTGACCTTAAAAAAGCTAGTTAGTGATATGAGTTCTTCCTCGGATAGATCGGCATTAATCTTCAATAGTTCTTGAAGAAACTTGATGCAACATGGACTTTGTTCGGCCGTTTCCTTTCCGGCTTGTTTTGATTTCAGCAACTCTTGTCGCTTGAGCTCTACTTCTTGCTGAAATTCAAGGTACCCCGACTCTTTCTCCAACTTCTCCACAAAAGAACTAGTCACCTTAACCTTCTTTAACAATGTTATCAACTGCTCCAAATTATGTTCTTCAATTACCTCTTTAGTTACCATTGATTGGTTGCTTTTGGTTGATTCCATGATTACCTATTTCACACAGCAATTACAAGTTCGAGAAAAATTCCTAACAAGAATAATTTTGCGCTTGATTTTAAATTTAAATTAGGTTTGGGGTTATCTCTTATGTTATTACTTGACTCTATTATTTCCTAAATGCAGACTCGATCTAAATTACTACTATAGTTAATACCTAATATTATTATTAATTAAACATATGATTCTATGACTATTATTAGATGTTAATCCTAATGCAAAATTAAATGACTGACTCTAATTGTTAATTAACCTAATGCTAGCTAGACTCGACCTAATTTAGATATTATAGCAACCGTTATTTTTACTACGACTCCCTAAAATGCAATGTGAAATAATTAAAAACCTATACTAAGACTCTAAAACTAAAAATAAAAATAAACGAATGGGATTAATTCCTAAATGGGAAAAACAAAAAGAAAAGAAAAATGGTTAGTAACGACTAAATGGAAATAATAACTAAATGCAAAACAAACAAAAAAATGTGTTAGTAACGACTAAAATAAATAAACTAAACGATAAACTAGACTCTAAAAAAAATAACTCAACTAGGACTAAATATTTTTGGTATTTTTAAATTTTTTTAATTTGTTTTTGGTATTTTTGAATTTTTTTGAAAACAGAAAAATAAAATGCGGAAAAATAAATGACTGAAAAATAAAGATAAATAAAAATAAGTAATTGAAATTGTTTAATCGAAAATATCAACAATCTCCGGCAGTGGTGCCAAAAACTTGATGGTCAGATATGACAAGTGTATCAAATCGTTTAGCAAGTAATAAAGTGAAAAGTAGAGTATCGTATCCATAGAGATTGTCGTTTCGTCCAAACAACTCGCGTTACTTATTTTTGTAAGTTTTGACGATATAAAATATAAGGGTTAAGGAGTTGCAATTTTTATCTGTTTGCAACATAGCAAGTTTACCTATTTTGGTTGCAAAAAAGTAAGTAGCGGTTAGGATTCTTCGAATCCCCTCTATTTATATTGTTGGATATTAAATAACAGTAATGTCGAGTTTATTTATCTTAGGTAGACTATACAAGTGATGAGGTTGTTGGGATGTTTCTAACCTAATTGGTTTATTCCTCCGATGGCTAACTGCACAATCTGATCGCACGATGATCCTTACGTGCGGGGTCTTGCTAATTCAAAGTTAATTGAAACATAAACTTAAATTGGCTTTCCAGTTTTTCCCAAGGCAATGAAGGCCAGGGTTCCATTGGGTCTTCCCATCTATGAATTTTAGGACACTCATAGCACATCCTCTTTACGTTGTTAGTAGTTCTACGAACGAGCATCCCTAATCTACGTCTACTTTACTAAGGGTTTCAAGAGAATGGATCGATAAAGGTTTATGCCCCAGATACGCTTGTTTCCCTAATTACTAATCAGTTACATCCTAGGTTCAGCAGAGTTACTACTCAGTCTTAGTAATGTCACCTCTTAAGTACTTACTACTAGGGTCAACAATCTTTCAGTATCTTTCGCTAGTTAATAATCACTTACTTCCTATACGATAGTTACTAGTATAATGTTATAAATATCAAGATATAAGCAGCAAGATAGTAATAACAATGTTAGGCCCTGTTACAACCTAACTACATAATCTAGGGCTACGCTTGTTTACCTTGGTTTTTGGTAAACAACCGCTGGTTTCCAAAATGGTTTACTTGCAAAATCAACTAGTAAATCTTAGGACATATTGCACTTATGTTTTCCAGAAAATATGAATGTTCTTCATGTAAAATATGAATGTAACCATCATAATCAATAAGCATCGAATTCGTTGAAGTAAATTGCTAGAAAGAATAAGTAAATTGCAAGGAATTTAAAGAGATAAACTTAAATTGCATAAATTGAATGTAAATTGGTACACAGATTTATACATTTATAACTTGTTACTAGTTTCTCCTTGAATGCGGATAGTTTGAGTGTGTAAGTTTTGTGTGTGATTGAATTGTGACTCGTTTTTCCTATGAAAAACTATTAATTATACTCGTTTTTCCTATAACTGCTAATAACTACTCCAGACATCTTTTGAATTTCAAATGACATCTCTCGACAGTAACTGTTGTCTGGCTTGTAAATCCGGCACCAACTTTCTCTTCGACATCTTGCTTGCTTGTCGAAGTTTCACCATCAAACAGCAAAATCTCTTTAAGTCCATAAACTCGATCCAGCTTGTGAGTCGAACTCATTTAGTTCTTTTCAAAACCTAAGTCAAACTTAATTGACTGCATTTATTATAGCCTGTCAAAAATACAGGCTAAGCTCCTTTGAAATAAATTAATAAATCAGGAACTTAACAGCGAACAAAAGAATAAATAAAATAAACGACATATTACATTAAATAAATATCAAACAAAAATAAATAGAGGTTTATCTTAGAACTGTAACCTAAAAATATTTAGTTACACATCGTAAGTAAAAACAAATTACTAAAGATAAAAACTTACCCTAGAAAATCAAGGAGAAGATAGAAACTCTCTCGAAGCTCCAAAGTAGCCTTTCTCTTGAACTGCCATAGTTCTAAACGAGAATTTATGAATGAGGAAGGCTAGTATTTATAGTGAGAGTTTCAACCTAAGTTTGGGCTAAAAGTGCGGGATTTACCCAACACGGAAGCAGGAAAAGACTGTTGTGCCCCGCATTTTTACATGCACGGGGCGCATGACAGATGCACGGGGAGCACGTGAGTGCACCCCAATGCATGCCATAGGTGCATGGATGATGCACTAGGCGCATGGGTTGTTAAATCCATGCCCTAAGAATTTTTCCATGCCCTAGGCGCATGGTATCTATTTCTTGGGCCTAATTCTCCGATTTTCCGTTGTTTCAGGTCTTCGTCTTCTAATAACTTGCCTCGGAACTTTGTGAACAAAATTCCTTCCATTTGTAAGTCTCTCGATGCCTCTTGAATCTTCATTCTTGGTCTTCCCAAAGTCTTCATAACTCTTCAGATGTTCTTGATTTGCCGATTTGCATGATTTCTTCGTGAATTACTTCAAAAACCCCCTAAAATTGCTATGTATCGGCAAAACTAGAATTGGAGACTCAAATATAAAAAACATTACAAAAGTACCGAAATCATAGACAATTGTTCTAATACTCCTCCTTTTGCTGCTAAATCCTACTGAAAATAACTGAAAAACATGTTAAGAATATCGTAACATGACATGTCATCAATGACATTAATATGATGATTTGGGTGTCTTTGGGGTTGATTTAGAGGCTCGAAAGAGCTTAAAATGGTGAAAATTGTATTTTTCTGGAAAAGCTTATTTTTGAGTCTAAGGCTGTCAAAATCGTATCACGATTTCGCTTGCAGAAACGAAGTGTTTTCTGGACACAAAATCGTGACACGATTCTGTGAAACTAATTTCTTCATATTACACTATTTTAAACCCTTTTTGGCTATCTAGAATCGTGTAGGCTTGCTATAACATCAAAGTAGGACTTGTAGGGATAATAATTATGTGTAGGAGAATGTAATGGTTAGTAATGAACCTTGAAAAATATTAAAATAGACGGAATTTGGAAATTATTGATTTATGCCAATCTAACTTGAAAATGATTATGTGTTAATGATAGGATGACGAATGATGGTTATTTTAGTACGATATGTAAACTTGAAATGTGGATTAACTAGGCATAACTAATTAATCATCTAATATGTTATCCTTCCTAAATGAAGAGTCGTTGGTGTGATAATTATGATGAATGCAATATGATGATCAATTTGATGATGGTCAGTTGTTGATGTATGGATTCTATTGATTTGATGATGCTTTGGTTTGTTTATATTATGTGAGGGAGTGAATCATGTAATGATAAATTAATTGGTGTTGTGCATTGTCGAGTCTATACTTGAAGTCCATGCATTCATAGTCTTTTAATCACAAAGATGAGTAATCACGAAGATAAGGGATCACTCGGTAACAAACCTCTGATATCCAAAATGGTACCACATGCATGTAGAGTCATATCTAGAACATTGCATGCATATGAATTGATATGAGAGTCATATATTCAAGTATGTGATTATATGTGATAACGTGTACATGAGTATGTGAATACTTGGTGATATTTGTGCACTTGTGATGATGGTGTTGAATTGTGAATAATGTGAATTGATTTGGTGATAAGGTGATGGTGTAAAGACTTGATATATCTTGAATTTAAGATGTGATTTGATAAGCCTAATTGTATAAGAATATTATCTGAGATATTGAATTGTTGATTATATGATAATTGTTGCTTCTAATCTATTCTTATGTTCATGACTTTCTATGTTGAGTACTTCTCCCCCTTTTTCGAGTTTCTGGTTATGCCATTCTATTGGATGGTGTAGACGTGCAGGATTGAGGACGCGTGATCGTGTGAGTACTCAGTGATAGCTTGAAGCTTCCTCTCTTTTTTCTTGCTTTTAGAGTCTAGTTGTAGGCACTAATTTAGGACTTTGCAGGATCTCTGTTTATTTTACTTTGAGAAACCATGATGTGTACGATGATATACCTTGAGATGTTTCTTTATTTTATAAATTCGCTGCAACTGTTTTATGAATTTTGAAAATGAATCATATCTATTTTGGATTATTTAAGGCGTAGCACCTTGAACCTTGTATTTATCTCTGATTTATTATTAAATAATGCAAGTGAGGTTTGAGGGTGTTACACAAGGTCTCATGTTTCCTACTATTCTCATTTGATGTGTTTTGGCCCTAGAAATTCCTCCAGTAGACTCTATGAAACAGTAATCACAAGTGACTCTCCAAGTATTTTTCAACTCCTTTACACTATTATATTTCCATCCTATATCAGAAGAGGTGGTTTATATAGCTTAATAGAGGACTCAACTGATTATGCATTAGATTGAGCATGATGATGATGGTTGAGTTGCCATGGCCATTGGAAAGGAATAGGTCAACAGGTAGGGTTTACTCAAAAGCTAAAAACTAAACCAAAGAAGAGTTGCAGAAATAAAATAATAAACATGAATAGAGTTGCAGAAAAAGAAAGAGGAAGAAGGGACAAGAAAAGAAAGAAAGCAAAGAAGAAAAGAAAAGGGAAAAGAAACTGACGTAAAAGAGAAGAACAAAAACAGAGTTGATGGATGATGATTTTTGTTCTCTGTCACAAGAAGGAATAAGAAAAGAGGAAATATGTGTAGCCCCCTTGAAGGAAGGAAAAAGAGAAGAGGAAATTTGAAAATGTTTCAATGTTTGATTGCAAAAGTGAATATAGAGAGAGAGAGAGAGGCTGTTGTAGATATGGAAAATTTAGGGTTTCGCAAATTACAAAATAGCCCTTAAAATGGTTTAAAATTTTGGGCAAAAACATCTTCCTGCGTACTCTTTCTATAGCAGACACGTTAACCTCATCTCCGCCGCACTGCTCCGGCCAAACGCGTCCGCTATTAATTGCATCATTCATCAGACACGTGCAGGCGCAGCCAGAAGCGCTTGGATTGAAAAAACCGTTATGCGCCACGATAGCGGGCGGCGCAGCCGCTATTGACAACTATGTGAGAAAGAACCCCTATAATTCCCTTTGGAGGTGAAAAGCCTTCATTTCATTTTAGTCATTGATCCACCACCAAGACCCTTGAGAGAAACCAATCTTAAAAGTCATATAATACCCTAACAATCTTAGCCTCACACTCTAGAAAAGTTCTTAGAAAAAGTGTTTGATCTGAAGAAGATGTAGAGAGAAAGGGTTTGCAGATTTCAGAGTCTTTTTGCAAATTGATTCAATTACTAAGAAAATATGTGAGTAGGAGTATATATAGGTGTGAATGAAAATAGTTGATTTTATTCACAAAACAACGAGATTAAATGGAATCATAAAAAGCATGATACGATTCAAATAGTGTTAAATGAGAGAATATAGAGAGCATGAAGATTGATATGAATCACAAGAACAATGAATCTGGAGAGCATGAGGTTTGATATGATTCAAAGAACACTTATACATATCAACTAAGCCAAAATCATATTACAGAGGGCTCAATTGAATTCATTCAAAAACTTCAAGGAAAACTCTGAATCGTATCAAATATAATCAAAAGACCAATGGAACCCAAGACAAGGAATGATACGATTCGTAAATGTTTGGTAACACTTTGAATCGAATCAAACACTCACAAAAGCATAATTTTGAAAGAAAATAATTTACTACAAAGAAACTCCAAAACATAGAACACTATTACATATGACTTTATATCATGGATCGACTGAGGTGCTTTCACAATTGAGCTAATTAATCAAAGGCAGCGAAACATAAAACATCGTCTAAATAAAAATATCATCAAATCCTAAACTAAATTATTGAAGGAGCAACTATATTCCCTCCTTTTTAATGATGTCAACTAAATGTTGATGATATTGACTTTGCACTTTGATTCCCCTGAAACTTAACATACAAGCAATCCAGACATAGCATATACAAACATAATGAAATCGAAACACACACACAAGGTGCATACCAATCAATCATAATACTAACAAAACTAACAAATATAGACATAACACAACATCATAGAATAATGTAGCAAACATAACACAAACTTAACACAAGATGACAAACCTAATTTTCCCCATTTGAAAACTTCAAAAAGTGAGTGTACCAGTCAAAATGCAAACAAACAAAAAATATTACAACGCAAAGTGAGTACAAAGCACAATGTTATAGTGAAAATAAAATTACGTGAAAATAAAAACATCACTGAGCATGATTAGCATCATCCAGATTTGGTGGAGCATTTGGTTTAGGGGTGGAAAAGTCACCATGGTTGAGGGATGGGAAGTATTGTGAAGGGGACATGTTGAAAGTTGTGGATTTTTCCCACCTTTGAATAGATGCCCTCATCTCCCTAAATTGAGGGTCATGAGCATCAAGTTGCTGATCCATATGTAGTCTCATACTTTTCAACTCATTCATCACATCATTCAGAGTAACGCTAGGTGAAGGTGGCTCATAATCAGAGCACCCTTATCTTCTTCATTATCAGCATCCTCCTTATTCATATCACTCCCAGCTTCCAATTCAGCTTCTTCTTGTAGATTGTACTGATAAATAGCTTCAACTTGACTTGGAGAATTTCCTTTTGCCAAACAAACATGATCATAGAACCAAGAACTCATCCTATCATCATAGTACTAGTTTCCATTCCAAACTTTGTAGTAGTGCATCCTACCTACAACTCTATCATCCAAACCGCTTTCATCATGAGGTGTGGTGAGTGAGACTAGCTATATACTTAATTGGCCCAGAGAACTTAGGAAACAAATGAACATTGGCTAGTTGATTTTGATCTTGTTTTTTAGCATCCACATCACCTGGATGCTAAAAAAGAGATATACCATCATCTTGTCTCTCAGCATTACAGTAAAAAGCCTTAACTTGTTGTTCTTCATAAGTGTCCTTAAACCTAAGAAAAGTTACCATCTTTTGAAATTCATGCAAACTAAAAAAAATCAAAACCCAATTTTCTCACTACATGCAAATCATAATAAAATTTATCACCAACTTTCTTAGTGTATAATTCTTCCATGTACCTGTGAAAAATTTTCATCACTGAGAAAATCTTAAACATGAATTCACTAAATCAATTGTAGATGTATTCACTTTGCCCTTTTCTCCTTTCTTGCCAGCAACTTTCAATCTCAATTTACGGGCCATGATTATGAGAGTTTGTGAAGGATTTGAGTGGTTGAAAGTGGTATAGAGATGAATATGTGTTGTGGTGAGGTTTTAGAGGTTATGTATTCATAACTAAAGGATGAGGAAGTGGGAAAGGTTTTTTCGTTTTTTTCAATGGAATGACACAATGCAAAGTTTTGTTTCAAATCTAGCCCACTTGATACAATTCACCTTTGAAATGAATCAATTCAAAGCATATGATTCAAACGTTTTATTGAATTTGTTTGAATTGATTCAAACTAAAAAAAAAGTGAAAAATATTAATTTTCGATGAAATTATTTAAAAGGTGATTTAGGATTCAATATCAAATGAGTATGCAATAATTATTTTGATTTATGCAACAAATTGTTTGGATTAAATTAAGACATGTGTGTGATGGTGTACATAAAATGTATCAAGACATGATTTTATTGAGAACCCAATTAACGCACAAGTACACAATCGCAATTGTACACAAGTAAGCATACAATATATAGCACGGTAACAAAAGATATCATGCAACAAGGGATACACAGTTAACAATATATCGTGCACAAAATCACAATTTTAACATGAGTAAAAATACAAACATTTAAATTAAAACCACAGTTCTAAACAAAAGATTGAGTGATAAGAAGTGTGTTTTCCATAGCATGCAAAACACATTTGACACAAAATGAAATTTTTTTACCTATAACTATATACTTACTCCCTTATTCAAGTGCTTCCAAGAACGAAAATCAAGGAGTGGTCTATCGTGGCAATCCAAACATGATAAGGCAATGGTGAGGTTCATTGTTTGACGTCCTCGTATACACCTTTAACACACTTTTGTTCGTAATATCCTCACAATATTAGGATATTATTGTGGAGTGTCGTTCTCGACTTGACTCATGATAAACGTACCTATAGCACAATAAAAAACAAACCAACCTTTCCTAACCTGTGGAAGTGAAAAACAAAAGATATCCAAATTGAAGAGCCATCTTAAGATGTGTCCCCTAATTCCAATTATAAAGGATTAGTGGGTACACCTACATTTGAGTGCCTAGAACAAACCAAGAAGAAACTTTTATGGTTGTAAGGCACTTTTTGCACTAATCAATTTGAAGCCTATAGGCCCCCAACCATAGTTGAGTCTTTGGATTTTTTATACAATCTATGTTTCTGGGCACCCACATCATTACACCCTTGGGAACTTCAACTATTCTAATGTGACAATGAGGTGTGGTATGACCAAGTCTTTTATAATAGTGACACCTAATGTTGTGCTTATTAGAATTTCTATTGTCATTTTTGTTAACATAAGAGTATCATTTATAATGCCTCTTAAGAGAGGTCCTTATGACTTTTGACTTCATAGTAAATACCATTTCATTCTTAGAGAATTGTTCTAGTTTGAGAGTTAGAGGTTTAATCTCTTCATGTAAACTAGGACAAGTTTCATAACTCGCAAAATCCATCATATTTGAGTCATACTAGGGTGGATTTTGCTTAGGTGACTCAATATAAGACATTACAATTTTCTCATTTATTAGAGATGCATGGCCATCTTTCAGACATTCAGAATCATTTTTAAGTTGTGAAAGCTCGACTTCCAATTTTAAAATATCTTTCTTTTGGAAAATCAATTTCTCAAAATCTTTCATAGCGTCACCATACATATCTACTAGATCTTGTTGTAATTCTTCAAATGAAGGATTAGATTCGGAGTCGGAATAAATTACTTCATTTTGCTTTTTCATGTGACCCATGAAGCACAAGTGTGCAACTTCATCATTCTCGAATTCAGTAAGTATGAATGTCATGTCATCATCCTCCCAAGAAATATATGCCCCTCTTCATCTTAACCTTCAAGAGGAGTTAGATTTTCCTTTAACTTTAGCTAGCTTCGGACATTCACTCTTGTAGTGACCGATTTTTCTATATCCATAGCAATATACAACTTTCTCATATTTCTTCGATTCTTTTACCTTGAATGATGCCTTTCTAAAGTTGATCCATTTCTTGTCACTATGTTTCAGCCCATTTATTTCAATGTAGTGATTGTGTCTTCTTATGAATAGCCTCATTTCTTCTTCGTTAAGTGAATCTTCATAAGAGTTACTTTCTTCTTGAAAAGAAGAACTTGCAACAGACGAGGAGTCTTTTAACACAATGGAATTATTCTCCCTTTTATTGATATCTTCCTCAATAGCTTTCAACTTTAGGATCTCATGCTCATGCTCTATGAGCTTGCCAAAAAGAGTACTGATTCCAATATTATTGAGGTTTTGAGATTCTTTAATGGCGGTGACTTTGGGCTGCCATTCCCTAACTATGCATCTTAAAACCTTATTAGTACAATCTTGGTTTGATATGTTTTTTCCTATGTTTTTTAATTTTTTAACAATGTGAGTGAATCTCATTTGCTTGGAGGATATAGTTTCACCATCCTCCATGTGAAATAACTCATATTGTTGGATGAGGGTATTTCCTTTTGATTGCTCAATGTCCTCGGTACCCTCATGGAAGGTTTCCAAGGCGTCCAACATTTCTTTAGTGGTCTTGCATTGTGAGACTGAATGATACTTGTTTACGCCAAGGGATAAAATGAGTATATCCCTTGCTCTCTAATCGTATTGGACCTTTTTCCTATCATCATCCGTCCAATCGGCTTTAGGCTTGTCTATGAAAACACTGTCTTTGTGATGGTTGAAACCTCCCATAAACAACGATGTCCCAGAAATCCATATCGACCCATTGAATGTGAACATTCATGCACTCTTTCCAATAGTCATAATTTCCATCGTAAAAGATATGAGCTATATTATAGGCCCCTTTAGGCTCTTTGTTCGTCGTATCGGCTCTTTCAGTGGTTAACTGTTAGTGAAAAGACCAGGCTCTAGATTCCACTTGCTATTTTATATGACGAATACAAGAGATATTTAGAGAGGGGGGGGGGGGGGGGGGGGGGGGGGAGGAGGACAA
>Ga0228710_1004063_pt1 | contig 23092 bp, 14 predicted proteins | sample MedpolnodulmetaG_FD_177995 | JGI IMG/M metagenome (GOLD analysis project Ga0228710, IMG submission 177995) | Root nodule microbial communities from Medicago polymorpha collected in Santa Monica, California, United States - pink nodules | ecosystem: Host-associated > Plants > Roots > Nodule...
CTTGTAATCATGTTAATTGGAACAAGGTTACCAACCCCAGACGTTTTGGTGGCCTAGGTCTTCGTGAGGCTAGGCTTGGTAACGTAGCTATGATAGGTAAGTTGTTGTGGAACTTGCTTCACAACAAAGATAAATTGCCGGTTCAAGTTCTTTCTCATAATTACACGCCTAAAGATAAATTGTGGGTGCAGGTTATTTACGACAAAGATGATCTGTGGGTGCAAGTTATATGAATGGGTAAGAAACATGACGAAGCCTTGATCACTTTCGCGATGTATTATTGCTACTTTTTATGGAGTATATAGTTTCTGCGTAGGCTTTAGAGACTCGCCGATTTAGAATACTGACTAGACATAAATGGGCTGTCTTTGGCAGCTTGTATCATTTGTTAACATCAATGATTCATTTATGTGCTTAAGGAGTGTGTTGTACGATGGTGGGTGGAATTTGAAAGGCCTTACCACGGTAACACCATATGATATTGTTGATTATATCCACCAGCTTCCAACACCAAATAACTTGGATTTACAACTTAAATATGCATGCACTTGGAAACATGCCATGACATGTGCATTTATCAAGTGGGTATTATTGGCTTCTTCAACAAAATAGAAATTAGAATGTTAGTTGCAACATGAATTGACTTTGGCACCTTAAAGTACTAGCAAAACTCTAGTAGTTTCGTCGGCTTTGTATTCACAATGCTCCACCTGTTAATTCCCATCGGATATCATTGTAACATGGTATGCACTTGTTGTTCTTGACCCATATATGATATTCTTCGTTGTTTACGTGATTTCCCATATTTTAAAGCTTTGGCTCCACTTGAATATGGAACGTTACCCATTTTTTTCTCACAAACCGGTGTCAAGCTCTTGCTTTATGCGATTGCATGTGGTGCCTCCTCTATTTTGTTTGTTACTTGATTATATTATGCTCCGCGTTGGAGAAATATTATTATTTTTTAGGATCAACAATTGGCGACTTGGCATATACATGAAGTGGTACGGAAAATCTTCTATTTGCATGATAAATGCATTTCTTAATGTCTAAATCTTGGAGTGGATCTACACCCATCTCGTCTCTTGGCTCATTTGAGCTCCCCTTTAAAAGGCACTCTCAAACTCAATGTTGATGGTAGTTTTCTAGAAGGCTCTGGGTGCTTAGGTGGCAGTGGTGTTGTTCGCAACCACGACGAAGATTTGACAGTTGACTTTTCTCACAATGAAATTGGAGGTGATGCATTGCTGGTTGTGTTGTGTGTTATCGAGACGACAAAAACTATGCCAATGTTATTTGTGAGAGTGATTGCTTGAAAGCGGTTGGGCCGTTTGTTGCTTGTCACGATCAGACCTTGCACGCTTATGCTACTAACATACTTCATATCATAGATGCTCTACATGAAAACGATAACACTATATTGGCGCATGCGCATGCACATGCTCTTAGGAAACAAAATACGTATGCAAATTATATGACTAACGAGGGATCACATTCAAGATGCTATACTCAATGAAACTTTCCTCGTTTGACATGGAGTTTCTCATCCTCAAAGATAACCTTGAAACTTAATTTATGCTTTACTTTTTCTTTTTGTTACGTCTCGTTACTTTGTAAAAAAAATAGAATCACAACATTAGTTCTCTTATTATTTTTGAATAAACCATTAATTTAGTCTTTAAACTATCATACAATCTTCAATTTAATCCTAAATCGTATAAGTATTATAATTAGTCCATAAATTATAAATAATTTGTCAATTAGTTTTTAGAGAAATGTTAGCAACACATATTCTAACTAACACTTTCCAACACACTCTCTTTGATTGGTTAGAATTCACATGAGACCCACCAAAATTATATGGGACCCATATGATTTGGTGGGACCCATGTGAATTTTAACCAATTAAAGAGAGTGTGTTGAAAAGTGTGTGTTAGAATGAGTGTTGTTAGCATTCCTCTAGTTTTTAAAATATATAAAAAGAATCTATAAATTTAGTCTCTAATGTTTTAAATCAAGAACTAAATTGACAAATTTTCTATACTTTATAGACCTATTTATGATTTTTTTTTTTGGAATTTTAAAGACTAAATTGAATAAATGATGATAGTTTTTTGAGAGGAGAAATAATAATATTTTAAGGAGTAAAATGATGATTTATTATTATTTTTTTAATTTTCATTAGTTTTGCTCTTCAACTAGTAAGTACATGCATACTACTAGTTTATTCTTTTACAAGACATACTACTCTGGTTAGTATTTAGATTTAAAGTTGTGCCGATGAAAGAAATATTAGTTTTTAGTAAATAATAAAGGTAAATTAAGAGTTTGATGAAATGTTTGAGAGTTATCATTTTAAAGTGGTTATCACTAAATTCAAGATTTTCTCAGCCTTACAAAGGCCTTGTTAACATTTGATTTAATTGGTCATTTTAAAGACCACCTATAGTCGAAACGAGTGAACATAACAATTTTTTTCTTCTGGAGATGAATGTAATCAAAGATTATGAATTTTTTATTATTCTGTACTCTTAATCATATCTGGAAGAATTTATTGATAGAATTAAGAGTTTGATTTGTTAATGTACTTTTGGCTTCATAAAATTTCTGAAGAGTTTGATTGTGAATCCTTCGATTAATAATTTGTACAACTTTTACAGAGCAGAAGAATGGAAATGGAAAAGGAGTTAGCAATAGTCAAGGAGCAAATGATGGTTAGCTCAATAATTTATTCCTAAGTTTCCAACCATTGATCACCATCAATAAAACTTGTGTTGAGGAATGGAAAAGCTTGTGTATCATTCAATCTCTGTACATAAGGGACCCTCATATTCACATTAGCCCCTGGCCCAGAGCAATTGTACTCTCCATAAAATATAGTCCTGCATGCGTTCACCAAATATATATGAATACCACAAAACTAATTTCTAATGATAATGAATGAATGTCTTTGAATTTAGAAAAAGAAATTGTTGTATACTTACTGGTCTCTTGTAGGGTCGTTGAAATCATTCCAACCTTCAGGGGCAATGATATCTGACATAACTGAGAATGCAAAAATAACACGAGAATATGGTCTCCATGCCCTACCCAACCATATTCTACCATTGCCTCCTATTGTGCTGTTCACAAATACATATCCTGTATTTTCATCCATTGAAACTCTACCGTGAGCTGTAACTGCACCGTTTATGTTTTTTTGTCCCGGAGGTACTGGATTTGCTATAGAAACTAATTGACAATTCTGTACATAGCATAAGTAGCATCATTTTAGCTAGTTTAGCACTTATACTATGTTGTATACGTATTCTTATCATGGAATAAACCAATTTAGAAAAGGTATTTATTTTTTCCTCATGTGCATGAAATAGTCACTTTGGTATGATTATGAATATAATGACATAATATAGGAAGAACATATATACCTCATAGAGTGACCTTGCATTGCCAAATATAAAATCAATGGATCCTTGAATATAGCAATCTTTGAAGTAATGACGACCCTTATCATCATGAAGAGTGTCTTGGGCTCCAAAGAATCCACAACCTCTAAATTCAGCTTGATCTCCTGATATCCTCATGGCCACTGCTTGTGCTCCTTCTGCCCCAGGAGTTGGAATTGGTGCTAAATTCTTTTTCAATTATATAGTTAAACAGAATTATTGTTAGTTAGTGTTATATTGTAAAATGATTTCATCTTCTTTCAATATTGAGTAATTATATATTCTATATATATAAATAAATAAAAAATTCTTGATCACCATGAAGCTTATGTTCTTAGCAATGAAATTGGAGGCAAAAACTTGAACGGAGCCACTATAAAACGTGCCATTAGCAGACTTTGCAGTATCATTCCATGCAATTGCAGTTGAAGTATAGCTTTGTCCTTGAAATGTAATGTTTGGTTTGGTTTTGGGAACCGTAACTTTCTCACTGACAAATAAAAAAACATTACATGACTTTTTTTGGTGAAAAAAATGACATGATGATTTGATGAGCCAAGTAAATAAATATTCTTTTTTTTTAATAAAAGTAAATAAATATTTTTAACTGCAATGAAACAAATCAAAGCAAAAAAAAGTTGAACTGCTAACAAAAATTATATTACAAATAAAATTGGTCTAAAGTTTTGTGTACCAGGACAAAATTAGATACAATTTTTAACCTTTTTTCTTTAATTTTTGTTAGTATTTAAGTTTTTTTAGTGATGAGGACCAATTGACTTACTAGTAGAAGCCACTATTAATCCATATTATGGTTCTTTTCAAGCTGAAATCTGGAACTGCATTAACGGCTTGTTGTACAGTTGTGAAATTACAACACCCTTTTCGATCAACACAAAGGTAAGAAGTGGTATTGGTGTTTGGAGGTGGAATTCCAGGTGGAAAATCATCACAAATAGAACCATCACTCCCACTGTCAGGGTGTTTTTTGTGTGGTCTATGATGATGGTCCCTGCCCAAGTATAAAGATGACGGTGAAAGTGTTGTGAAATTCAAATAATTGAAGCTGGTGAGGAATTGTGGATTTGGATTGATGAGATGCAAAGATGCAAAAATTGCAGCTATGGGAACCAAAAGAGATAGGAAGTTATTGCTTTGGAGATTCATTTTATGATTTTAGAATGTAAAAACAAGGGGTGAAGTATTGGGAAATCAGAATATGAATATATATGTGTATAAAACATGTCAAAGTTGGACTTGAAGGGAAAGGTTTAATGACATGTCTTGCAAACTACCCTCTCTTTTCTTAGGAAGTTTTTTGAACTTCACCAAACCTGAAAGTTTGCTAGTGAATTGATAATATATACTTTTTCAAGCTAACTACCTTAATCCTTTCTTCATCAATCTACACTAAATTTAGAGATAAATGAGCTTATCCTAATCATACAATATATATATATATATTTTAATGATGTTATAAGATCATAGTATACACCGTTATTTAACTATGATTAATTTGTTGCACACACAAGGTATATTTTATCTTTTTAGTCATATTTTTTTTTGTTATAAAAAAGTTAAAGTTTTGAACTTCTAGCCATTTATTTTAGATGAGGAATCCCTTCCCACACGGATGAATCACATGTTGTTGTCTTATAATATAATTAATATGGTACTAATGGTCCTAATTAAAGTTGATTTCAATTTGACTACTTTGCTGAATGTCTTACCCTTTCTACTTTGCACCATTTTTTAAACAATTAAATCAATAACAAATCTAGAAATAATGCATTTATAATTGGTGAACAAACTTCCTTTCTCATTTCCGTTTAGTTGCTATTGCTTCAATTATTAATTCAAAAGAAGTATAATTAGTGGGTCACAAGTTGCCATGTTAGCTTTCTATAGTCAAATATAAAAGATCATAGCCCTTCCAAATTTGCCAGCTAGATCAAAAAGTAACAGTCCAAAAAAGTGTGAGGCTGAAATTCCATCAATGTCCTTCCCCAAACCACTTTGCAAATTCAGAATCCAACGTCACAGACTTGGCCAATTTCATCTTTATCCCTTTACTTTTTGTTTCAACAAATAACACGGGAGCATGAGCTTAACTCTTAAGTTTCGTTTAATCTAGTTTTAAAAAAGAATTAAAATCTAATCTTTCTTTGTTTTTGGTGAAGAAAATCTAATCTAATACAATTTTAGACAAAGAGAATTTAAAAACATTAAATATTAGACACAGACACCAACATCAATAATAGTTTAAGAAAATCAGTGACGTCTCGATGTCAAACAATAACACATATACGACATCAAATACATCTGATCTAAAGAGTGTTCGTAATTCTAAGTTAACAGACCTTGATTAGTTGAAAAATTAACTAGTGGAATTACTTAACTGTATTTACCTCTTGCAAACAACCATATGGGCAAGGAACGTGCAAAGACAAAATAATGAGAATGTTACACGTGTGAGTACCGACCGAAGGATTTCACACGTATGAAGTGGGGTCCACAGCCATTTCTTCATCCACCACCCTGTACAGCAACAGAGGTCCAGTCCAACACTATTGCAAAAAGGCAAAGTAGGGTGCTTCTTTTCTTTGTATATTTTCTACAGATTCATCAGATCCTATCAAAGGAAAAGTAAAGTACAAAGACTCTTCCTTCTACACCCCCTTTTCTTCTCAATCCTCTCCATTGCTACTTCTTTTTCTTCAAGATACTTCTCCAAGGTACTTCTTCACATTTTAGTTTTTTGTAACATAAAAATCTCTCCTTTATATATGTTTTCTTCTCACTTTTCATTTTCATGATTTGGGTAGTGATTAGAATTTCCTAGTTTCTACTTTCGTTTTTATTTAAGTACATTTTTTTTAGGTATAAATTCTAGAAAAAATATTTTTAAATGAGAAAAATTATTTATTTGTTACTGATAAAAGTGTGTAAGTGTTTTGATTAAGCTATGAAGAAGAAGAAAATTATTGGAGTGAGTTTGGTAGCTAGAAAAAGTTGAATCAAGTTCAAGTGAAGTACTAAAAAGTAAATCAAAGTTTAAGGTACTATTAGAATGCAGAAAGCATGAAACTTGGAAACGACATGCTGCATTCTGTCGGCAACAACCCTCAAACATTCTTTTTCTAGTTTCAGATTATTGTTCTGTCGCTTTTTATGAATGTTTTTATATTTTTAAATTTTTATTTTATTTTTTTGTTCTTAGAGAGTGAAAATCGGATCTGAAGGTTTCAAAGTAAAGTAAGCTAATGGATTAATTAATTAATTTATTAAGGTTAATTAATCTCCACATTCTCGATATTATGAGAGATCTATGCGTACATCCACTAGATATGCATTAATTGCATCTTTTGAGTTACTGCCTTATCTTCTTAGTTTGTGTATTTTAAAGTTTTTTTGCGAATATTAAGGTAACTCGATTTGCTACACTGTAACGGCTATTTGACTGTGTTTTCCTCTTTTTTAGGCTCCTTGGAACGGTTCATTTTTTTTATTCAAAAACACATTTTCAAGCTCCTACCACTAGTGAAGGAAAAAAAAAATCAACATTTGAAATTGTTGCTTCTGTGATTCTTTGAAACAACAAGATGCAGAGGCCTCCACCTGAAGATTTTCTGTTGAAAGAGACCAAACCCCACCTTGGTGGTAAGGTCTCTGGAGATAAGCTTACAAGTACATATGACCTCGTTGAGCAAATGCAGTATCTTTATGTTAGGGTTGTGAAGGCTAAGGAGCTACCTTCGAAAGATGTTACTGGAAGCTGTGACCCTTATGTTGAAGTCAAGCTTGGTAACTACAAAGGAGCCACGAGGCATTTCGAGAAGAAGACTAATCCTGAATGGAATCAGGTTTTTGCTTTTTCGAAGGATCGGATTCAGGCTTCTGTTCTTGAAGTTTTTGTGAAAGATAAGGATTTTGTGAAGGATGATTTTATCGGTCGTGTTTGGTTTGATCTCAATGAGATTCCTAAGAGAGTTCCTCCGGATAGTCCTCTGGCGCCGCAGTGGTATAGATTGGAGGATAGGAAGAGTGATAAGGTGAAAGGGGAGCTGATGCTGGCTGTTTGGATGGGTACTCAAGCTGATGAAGCGTTTCCTGAGGCGTGGCACTCGGATGCGGCGACGGTTAGTGGGACTGATGCTCTTGCAAATATTAGGTCGAAGGTGTATCTATCTCCTAAGCTTTGGTATTTGAGGGTTAATGTGATCGAGGCACAGGACTTGCAGCCGTCTGATAAGGGAAGATTCCCTGAGGTTTATGTGAAGGCTATTTTGGGAAATCAGACCTTGAGGACTAGAATCTCTCAGAGCAGGAGTATCAATCCGATGTGGAATGAGGATTTGATGTTTGTGGCTGCGGAACCGTTTGAGGAGCCGCTGATTTTGAGTGTGGAAGATAGGGTTGCGCCTAACAAAGAGGAACTGCTAGGGAAGTGTGTTATTCCCTTACAGATGATGGACAGGAGACTCGATCACAAACCCGTGAACACTAGGTGGTTCAATATTGAAAAGCATGTTGTTATTATGGAAGGGGACAAGAAGAAGGAAATCAAGTTTGCGAGCAGGATTCATATGAGGGTCTGTCTAGAAGGTGGTTATCATGTTTTGGATGAATCAACTCACTACAGTAGTGATCTTCGCCCAACGGCGAAACAGCTGTGGAAGTCAAGTATTGGAGTTCTGGAAGTGGGAATATTGAATGCTTCGGGTTTGATGCCGATGAAATCAAATAATGGGAGGGGGACTACTGATGCTTATTGTGTAGCAAAGTATGGACAGAAATGGGTGCGTACAAGAACCATCATCGATAGCTTTGCACCGAGGTGGAATGAGCAGTATACTTGGGAGGTTTTTGATCCGTGCACTGTCATTACAATCGGTGTATTCGATAACTGTCACTTGCACCATGGTGGTGATAAGCCTGGAGGACAAAGAGATTCAAAAATTGGCAAGGTAAGAATCCGTCTTTCCACACTTGAGACCGATAGAGTCTACACACATTCATATCCGCTTCTAGTTCTTCATCCAACTGGGGTGAAGAAAATGGGAGAAATTCAACTGGCTGTAAGGTTTACTTGCTCTTCTTTGCTTAACATGATGCACATGTATTCAAATCCATTGCTGCCCAAGATGCATTACATTCATCCATTAACTGTAAGCCAGCTCGACAGTCTGAGACATCAAGCTACTCAGATTGTTTCCATGAGACTTAGCCGTGCTGAGCCGCCGCTGAGAAAGGAGGTAGTGGAATATATGCTGGATGTCGGTTCCCACATGTGGAGTATGAGAAGAAGCAAAGCCAATTTTTTCAGAATCATGGGGGTTTTGAGTGGATTAATTGCTGTTGGAAAGTGGTTTGACCAAATCTGCAATTGGAAAAATCCCATCACAACAGTTCTGATTCATATCTTATTTATAATACTCGTCATGTACCCTGAACTTATCTTACCAACAATTTTCCTTTACCTCTTTTTGATTGGAGTTTGGTACTATAGATGGAGGCCAAGGCACCCACCTCACATGGACACACGTCTCTCCCATGCTGATTCCGCACACCCTGACGAACTAGATGAAGAGTTTGACACATTTCCAACCACAAGACCTTCTGACATCGTGAGGATGCGATACGATCGTCTTAGAAGTATCGCCGGTAGGATACAAACTGTTGTCGGGGATTTGGCGACTCAAGGAGAAAGACTGCAGTCTTTGCTAAGCTGGAGAGATCCAAGAGCTACTGCACTTTTTGTGCTATTCTGTTTGATTGCTGCGATTGTACTTTATGTGACTCCATTTCAAGTTGTGGCTCTTCTCAGTGGAATTTATGTGTTAAGACATCCAAGGTTTCGTCACAAGCTTCCTTCTGTGCCACTCAATTTCTTCAGGAGGTTGCCTGCAAGAACTGATTGCATGCTTTGAAGTTGGACTTGCTTGGATTGGAATGTGCAGAAAAACACAAGTGGAGCTTTTGGTTGTTTTGTTTTCATTATTCACCCACCAGATTTTGTGGATTTTTAGTTTCAATTATGTCTTAGAATATTTATATTTTCGAACTTATTGTAGTCCTTGTTAAAATTTGTAATTTTGTAGGGTGACTCTAAATTATTTGTCTTTAATCAACTTCATGTTTAATTTAATTAGATGCAGTTAAGAGCTTTCCCAATGGAAATCTGGGTCAAAGGTAATTTTCTTTATTATATTACTATTATCATCAACATTATCATCATCATATCATTGTTTTTGTTATATTCTTTCATCCTTTTCTGTAATCTTTTTATAGATGCGATGCCTTTTGAAACCGGTGACAAGCCTGTTAGTATTTTTTAAGTGTACCAACAAAATCACCATCTAGTTTCGTTTGTTTGGTTGTTACTTAGGTTTTTAAAGAAAGTTTCGCCTCTTATTTATGGACTCAAAACCTCTACGGTTGTTTTATGGTGCAGCGACTCTTGGAACGGTTAGATTTAGAGAGTCTAAATCAAACGGTTCCAACAACTTTTGAACCATACAACAATTCTAGGGGATACAAATACATTATTTTTTGAGGTAGTCTAGCAATGAATTAATAATCCATATTGCAGCAAATGATAGGCATGTGATCAAATATAGCGGGTCAGTGTTCCATATTTTAATTTAGGTCAACTTAAAAAGCTAATTAATATAAGTTTCCAAATAAATTTATGCTCGTGTATTTTTATCAACAATTGTATACATTGAACTTGATCATATAATGGTAACAACTAACAAGTCCCAATCATATTAAGGGTATAAAATGCCGGTACCGTAGACCTGAGAGTAAGATAATAATATTCAAAACCAAATAGACTTGCATGTTTAACACTGATTTATCTGAAGCATCCGAGCTTTCAACATTTAAAATGTGTTTGGACTTTGGACTAATGACAGATTTTATGTTCTCCATGGCATCTTTTTTTGTTGGAAGACAACTAAACAAGTTTTATTTTTTGTCAAAAATAAAACGTTAAACAAAAGCAATTTGAACGAACATTTCAACATAAAACAAATTTTAATGTAATAGCAAGTTGAACTACCTACCTTTAGCTGAACTCTTGACTCTAATACCATTGTTTGATCATACAGAGAGCCTAAAACATCGAGGAATCATCATGATGGATTAACAAAAACTGTACAAGTTAGTTGAACGCCATATTTTTACTCAAAACCTTGTATCAATAGGTATATGAGTCCTACTCTATATGATGTCCAACAACCACTGTTACATCTAATGTCGAACTTCTAATTCACACCTGTCACACCAAGTTGGTAGATGATTATTTTGTTGATCTTTTGGCTACATCTCTAGTATTTCTCAATAATCGACAATTAGAGAGATACACTCGTAAAATCAAGGACCCAAATTCTTTGTCATCACTTTTTCACGTAATTGCACACAATAGCTGATCTCGACAGTTGGTTTAAGATCGGTTGGTCCAAATTACACAATCACTTTCATATAGTTAAATGACCTCGTTTGTTGCTTTAAAAGCGAATCGATTTCCCCAAATCCATTGTCTTGGCTCAATTGGAGTGTACAAACATAGTGGGCTAGTTTGTGTTTTTCTTTTTGTGTGAGAAGGCTCATGGTCCAAAAAGATCAAACTAAGAGACTTAAATTCTCCACCACTTTTAAACACCTTAGTTACTTGTATTTTTGTTAGAGGGAGGAGTTGAATCCATAACCTTTTATCACTGTAATTCATATTTGTTGCTCCTCCAACCTACCAAACTTATGACTCCCTAATTGGTTTCGGTAATTAATACCTCCTCTGCTATTTAATGTAATTTTCTTCTCAAGCAATTCAGTTTTGAACTCGTATACGGCCATCAAATCAAACCCCTGATCATGACATTCAAACATGTGAGAAAACTGCTAGACCTGACTTCCATTCATATACTCCCTCCGTCCCTTATTAAATTATTAAATAACTTAGTTGACTCTGACACACATACCATGCATATTTTTTATCTTTTATATCTTTAATTATCTATTTAAAAAAATTATGAAAATTTAATATTTTAAAAATATTCATCGAGACGAATCTAACAACATCTTATATGATATTATTTATCTTTGTATATTAGTATAAAAATACGGTCAAAGTATGTCAAATCAAAAGTGTAAATTGTCAAACAGATCATCTAATAAGGGACGGAGGGAGTAATATGATATGATGTTTATAGTCTTTGACTGAAGCAATTAAGTCAAAGTAAGATACCTTATCATTTTCACAACTGATTGTGGCTTATTGGTGAAAATGGAAAAGAACGTAGGAGCGATATTTCTCTGCAGGTCGTTCAAATCGTGAAGGTGCTCTAATAATTATTATGTTGGGTCAGTATATATAAAGTCTTGCTTTGACTTCAATTAAACCTTCATATTAGTCGATCGTTAAGTCGAATATTAAGTTTCTAAAAAAAAAGGTAAGAGAGACATCGTTCGCGGCATGTTTCAACATATCAAAACAAGAGCTTGCAATAAGAATCAATTTAAAAATGGCTTAATTGCACTTTTAGTCCTCGCATTTTGACCAGCTCACGAAAATTGTCTTGCCTCTTACAAATCGAACAAAATTGTCCCTAAAACATCATGTTTTTTTGCAGTTTTAGTCCTACCCCCTATTTTCAACTCCAGAAACGCACATAAATGACAGCTCTAGTCCTACCACATATGCTCAACCATGAAATAAACAAGAAATAAAGCATGTGGGTACAATGAACCTACTTTATTCAGCACACTAACCAAAAAACCCTAATTTCTAAGACCCTAATTTCATGTAACATGCCTTAGAAATTAGGGTATTTTGGTTAGTGTGTTGAATAAAGTAGATTCCTCGTACCCACATGATTTATTCATTGTTTATTTCATGGTTAAGCATAGGTGGTAGAACTAAAACTGTTATTTCTGTGTGTTTTTGGAGTTGAAAATAGGGAGTAGGACTAAAACTGCAAAAAAACATGATAGTTTAGGGACGATTTTGTTCGATTTCAAAGATGCAGGACCATTTTCGTGAGATGGTCAAAGTAGGAGGACCAAAAGTGTAATTAAATCTTTAAAAATAGTATAAAATTGTAATTATACACATTTGAACATGTTGACAGGGTCGTGATTAGAAATTATGAGGTTTTAGTTTTAGAATGAATTGTAAGGTTTTGGTTTCACAAAAATGGATTGATGTTGTAATTCATTTTATGATTGGTATGCCCATTAAACATGCTTAATAATACTAGACTTTTTAACACTTAACATTGTCATTGATTTGTGTAAAATACGGTGTGGGTTCAACCACTAGGATCTATGATAAATGATACCTTTGGTTACAAGTAAGCTATGTCTCATTTTCCATCACTTTTACAATTATACTCGTTTAAGGTTTTCTCCATTGAAAACCCATACTGGTGCATTCAGTTAGGCAAATGAAGATTCAATCTCAGATCTTAATAAAACAAGTAGACTTCAACAAATAATTGTCTTATAATTTCATATAAGATCATGATGTTTTATCTTATACCTCAAACTGAAACTCAAACGTACCAACAAGATTTTATAATGTTTGGAGCAAACAAGTCCCGTGGCATCATAATTTCAAGAGCCATTGACTTTGGTGAGGTATGTTTCGTTGATGAATGAAAATAGTACTCCGTATATCTTTTTTAGGCAAAATAAAACTAGTATTTAAAAATTAAAACATGTACAACAAATACATAAATGCCAAGAAGTGAACTTGATATATCTTTCGCAACAAATCATTGCCAAAGTCAATGATTTCTCTTAATTAATTGACAGGTCTCAATTTTTTTAGGATTTCAATTAAAAAAACAAATTACTTGTCATTGTTCTATTCCTTTAACATAAATATTGACTTATACACCTTCCAAAAAAATAATGACTTATACAAATAATCAAGAGAAAAGATGATAATATTAGAAAAGTATATGTCGTTTGTCAATTAGAAAAGTATGCTACAAGGATAATTTATCTAAATATATTAGATAAACTGATGTATAATTAGAAAAGTATATGTCATTTTTCTTCGATCACTCTTTGAAAGTACTAACTAAATTACTTATTTTTGTTGTAATGGTATTACTTATTTTTGTTCTAATGGTATGTTGTCAATAATGGTTGTACGCCATTTTGAATTCCCTAAAATAGTGTGTGCCTCGAAAATTGTCTATACATGTTTAGTAACTATCTCTATCTCAAATTGTAAGAAAAAAACTCAAATCACATTTATTAAGAAAATTAAAATATACTCCCTCCGTTTTTAAATATAAACAAAATTTACTTTTTTAGTTCATTTATTTAATGATGTATGTGGTTCATAATATGGACCAATACATCATTAAATAAATGAACAAAAAAAAAGTAAATTTTGCTTATATTTAGAAACAGAGGAAGTAGTTTTTTGTGTTTTCTTTGAAATAAATTTCACGGAAAGATGTAAAACAATTTTCATTAGATATTGATTACGTAAAAAATGGAAGAGAAAGAAAATTGAATGTAATTTACATTTAATTTCAAGAGAATAAGCAAAAGTTTTTCTTGGAAAAGATGGTTTTAAAAAAAGTAAGATTAAATAAAATAAAATTTGTCTTTTTTGCTTACATTTTGGGACAAAGAAAATAAAATTGTTTGCTTACATTTTGAGACAGAGGGAGCATACTACATTACTACTAGATGAGTGCTAGTAGTCGTGTAATATCTTCTCATTTTAATAGTCGTTTAAAGATTGTCTATGTTTTTAGAAGAAATGATTAATTTTGTTGATTTTAATGGTGAAATTAGTATCATTTATTAAAATACCTTTATTAATTGTAGCTAGTGAAGTAGTTAAGTTGGATGAAATTTGATAAATAAGGGTATAATAGTGGAAACAAAATTATAGATGTTGCATTGATATATTCTAAAATGACAATTATTTTGAGAAAGAAAAAAAATGCTAAAGAGACCATTAATATGAGATAGATGGAGTATTACTAAGGCCGACAATGAACCGAACCAACTCGAATATAGTTCGAAATTCAATTCGACAATTAATCCGTTGGACATGGTTCATGAACCTAATGAGTCAAACTTGCGCTAAAAATTAAGTTTGTTAATTAAATGAGTTGGATTAAACTTGAGTTATAGATAGTTCGAATCGCTTGATAGTTCGACTTGCTTGTTAAGCGAAGAAAAATGATTAAGTTTTTTATTGTTAGTTTCTCAATGAAACAGTTGCAGGGGCTTTTAAGTGTTCTTTTTTAAATAAAAAATAAAATTGTACCACTGTCCCGTTTTCTGATGTAGGAACCATATAAGCCCCCTAATTATACTATAATGATAACATAAACTGATATTCTCTTCTTTAAAAAAAAACTTATAGTCATAGTCTCTTAAAGAACGGATTTTTAAAAACAATATCAATTTTTTTTGAAAAATAAAATAAAAATATCACTAATTAAATTTAAGGCTAAATTACACATGGAATCCTTTAAATTTGAGGTTTGTAACAAATTAGTCCTTTAAATTATTTTGGTCACACACAAGTCCTTTAAGTTTGAGGTTTGTAACAAATTAATCATTTATATGTGCAGCGGCGAAGCTAGCACAATTTTTACGAGGGAGCCAAATATAAAGAACAAATCAAATATGTTTTTAAAACTAATATATGAAATTTAATCAATAATTTAAAAAAATTTACAATAATTTTTACTTATATTTAATGAAACGACAATGAAGAAACTAAAATCTAACAATAATTCTTTATAAAAGTTGAGCTCTATGAAGTTTTAAGAAGTCAAATTTATCTATAATTGACACTAAATTAAATAGATTATCAATATTTTATTAACATTATCCTTCTTTGAACCAACAAAATTGTTTGGAGTAGTCAAATTATATATTAATGAGGTAGCTACGTACAAAACTATACTATTTTTTCAAAGTTTTTTTTTCTTCTTTTGGGGTAGCCAATGCTACCCCCTTCCAATACAACCATTCACCTCTGTATGTGTGACCAAAATAACTTAAAAAGGACCAATTTATTACAAACTTCAAACTTAAATGACTCACGGTGTAATTTAGCCTAAATTTGTAATACTAATAAAAAAAAATTAATTCTTATTAAATTTTATACTAATGCAATTTTTTTTAATTCCCGTGATTTAATTAATGGGGTTCTATATTTAGAGACTGAGGGTGATTATTATATCTCCAAGTTTACAAAATTGGTTTCAGATCATTTTCTTCTGAACATAGTTGCATTGTTTTACTAATTTGAAATTGTGGTTACATAATTTTTTTTATGGAGATACGACACCTATGTAAATACAAAACCTTTTGTTCTCAATAAAAAAAAACTAGTAGATAAAAAAAAGTTAATATCAATTTGTCTATGCTATTTAGTTTTATATCATAGAATGACATTTAAGTTTTTCAATAAAAAAGAAAAAAATGTTGATAGGTTGTAATTACATTTTTATCCGTTGTTCATTATACATTTTATCACTTTATGTACGTACATTAGTTTTTGTTGTAGTACTTTATTTTTTCAAATTTCGTCGGAATGACTTCATTTTTTTTTATAATTTGTATAACTCTAAAATCAAATAAAAAAATATTTGCTAAACATGCTTTTTTAATTGGAGGGAAAAAAAAGATAGAAAAAAGAAAAACTAACCAACATGTTGCCTAAAAACCCTAGAGATGTCGGGAAGCAAGATGGGATCCAACTCTATAGAAGGGGAATTCCACAACTTCGTGATGTCGACATTTTTTGCATCAAACTTTATCAACCAACGAGTACACTCGTTGTCTGATCTTAAAGTATAATTTAAGAAAACCAATTAAGGAAGAGAGAGGAACATCCAGCGACATCAAACATGCCAAAACCCCGAACAACAACTCCTCAATCTTCCATCACCACCCACAAAGTTCAATTAAGCACTCGATAATGATTTGTTGCTTCAAACATTCAGAGTCGACCACAAATCAACTTCCGGTCCATCGAAGGAGCCACCAAAATAGCCTAAATGGACCCGACTCAAAAAACTAGCTCCCGATCTCGAATCAAAAGTGATCGGCCCACCAGACTCTCGACACAAATCAATAAGGCACTCCTCAACTCACGAACCACCAAAGCATACACCTTAACCTGTCCAAAAACTTGGCCCACCTTTATCCAGATGCGACATTCCTAAGACAGGGAAAAGGTGGAACAGTAGCGCAAATCGAACCAGCTTGAACACAAACAAACCATAACAAGCCCCAAAATCCAACTGGATCACCACCACTTGAACAACACCAAAGACAACAACACAACAACACCATCACCCTAACACCAATCATCCCAAGAACACCTTGGATTCAATCTCAAAACACCCATAACCACCACGATTTGAAGTCATACTCCACAATAATATCTCTATAACTAAAATTCCAAGCAAACGGAAATCCTCTCCAAATTGTTGTGAGTTCACCATGTCAATTATAACGTGTTACCACAAGTACCAAAGAAGTAGTGAATCCAAGTTCCAAAATCATACCTCAAAATACCTCCAATGTCTAAAACACCTGGGATTCTAAAAGAAGAACTATCAACATTAACCTTGATGTACCCTTCAGGAGGAGGGTACCATCTCATTTAATGAGGCACGTGGTGATTCTTGTTTTGGCCTTAAACACTAACCCTTAAAGAATGATAAGAGAAAATACTATTAACTGAAACACATGCTTAAGATATTTCTAATTAATTGTTGAAAAGGTTTCTAAATAATTTATTATGAATTAATAATTAAAAGAAATTCTTTTGAGGGCATCAATATGTTGCAAATAGCTTGTAGATTAACTCTCATGTACTCATACTATGGAGTTTCATTGGACACAGATCAATTATTTAATCATTCACGCTTATGTCATTTTTTATTATATAATTATTTCAAAGTAAATTTCAATATTAAATTAATTTTGTGGTTTGTATGGTCTAACTCAACCGATAATGTTTATCTTACTAGCATGAACGCTTTTACTTGGGTTTGAACTTTTGACCTCTCAATTATGTTTGAATTTGAGACTTTGCTTGTGACTTGTAGATTGTATTAGACTGCGATGGAAGGCTTTTAGATTATTCCAGCTTCATAATTTTCACGTTTAAAATGCATTGGGAAGTAGAAATGAGCCTTCAAAAGCTGATCCAAACACCACTCCGATTATTAATATATGTACGTGTAAGTTTGCATGAAATGCCAAATATAAGAGTTGAACATAAATGATGGCATTTCGGTCATTTCACTATAAAATAAGAGGTCTACACAAGGAACCTTTTCTTAGGTGATTTTTCAATCCTACAAGTCAAACTCTTTTTTTTCCTCTTTTAAAAAACATCAATAAAAACATGTTCTCTTGTTCTTCTTCCATGGTTTTTCGTGACAGAGATTTGAAGAGGACCGCTTTATCATCAGAAAATTAAGTTAATTTGTTTGCAGAAAATCATCTAATTCTGAGTGCCATATATGAGAGAGAAAGTTTCATAAAAGGAGTAATAACAGGAAAAGAAACCTTGTCTTTTACTTGGTTGCATTGAATTCAATTCAATTCTCTCTCTCTATCTCTATTTCTCTTTGTATCTATAGCTCTTAGATTATACCAAGTACATAACCGACTCTCTTACTCTCTCTCCTTTTTTTTTTCCGTGGAAAAAGGAAAATGATTTTAAGTAGAAGAAACAAAAGGCGGTTTCATCATTCATGAAGCTTACGAAAGAGTTTGCTACTACTACTTAAAAAACAAGAGTAAGAGACAAAGTTTTTAGGTTGTTTTTTTGTTATATATATATGGCTTCCAGTGTTGAAAAACCAAACCAAACCACTACTCAACTAGAACCACTCCCACCACCTCAACACCGTCATCATCAAATTCATCATCCACAACATAAACCACAACATCATCATCATCCAATACATGATAATCAAATTTCTTTTGGAATGATGCAATCTTCTTCATCACCCTCTGTCCTTGGAAACTACATGTGAGTTCTCAATTATGTATATGTGTATATATATCGAGATGAAGTGATGGACAATTAACTGTGTCTTACGTTAAAAAAAATTGGTTTATTTTGTTATTATAATTTTTTTTGTTTTGTTTATGTCAGCAGAAATAAAGATTCGGGAGCTTATGATTTGGGTGAATTGGATCAAGCCCTTTTTCTCTATCTTAATGGACATACTGATCCATCCAGTGTCCAAGACCAAAAACGTGAGTTTTTTTTTAGTCACATGAATATCAAGATGAAAGAAAAAAAACTTTTTTTTTCCTTCCAAATCCCAATAACGTTTTGCTTGAAATTCAAAAAGAAGGATTCTTTTCCTTTCACTTTTGGTTTGTTATAGAGAATCTCTTTGTTTCACACCAATAGCATGTTCAGCAGAATCATATCTGCAGCAGAGTACTACCTTTGACCAGATCCTTTCTGCAGAAAAGCAAAACAAGCCAAAAGTGTGGAAAAAATGGAATACACAATTTTTTTTTAATTTTCAATTTCTTTCTTTTTTCCTAAAAAAGGGAAATTTATCTCTTCTCTCTCTCTCTCTCCATATTTTTCTATATATTTACTTGTATTTTTCTATTAATACTATTCTCAAAATATATACAAGAGAACTAGAGAAGAGAGGTAGAAATGCATTATATACTTCTCACACCTGTATTGTTTTCTTTGCATCACACTCTCTCCTCTTGTTATTCTCATTTGTGTTCTATCGTAATCATTTTGTCCCTTGAAAAATACACCCTCCTTATTTCTTCTATCATTTCTCTCTTGATTAGTATATTTATGTACAAAAAAAAAAGTATTTTTATGTTATATACACATAACTATTTAATGTTGCTGAATTTGGTAAATATTTGCGTCTCCACAGAGAATTCAACATCAGGAATGAGGCCACCAACTCTCAACATTTTTCCTTCTCAGCCTATGCATGTAGAGCCATCCTCGTCCAATTCTAAGGTGTAATTAATAATTATTTCACGATGAATTGTGTTACACACTACTCTCCTATATTTTGTTACACTTCATATTAATGTGTTTTTAATTAATTATTTATAGGCGAGCATGGAGTTAGTTTCTCCGCAAACAAGTGGATCCAAGAAAGGATCAGAGCCACCCAAAGCTGTTAAGGCACGTACAAAAATCATTATATTAAACCAATATGTTAATTAATAGTTTATGATTAAAATGAAAAGAAACAATAATAAGAGTTTGGTTCATCAAAAAAATAATAAGAGTTTGGTAGCATCTTTGAAGCATATGAAGTTCTGAGATAGTTAATTAAGCTACTCAATTATTGCTAGATAGTAGATATTATTATTATTATTATTTTCTTTATCATAATTAATCACCTACCTATGCGTTTACTATACTATAGCAGCGAGAGAAAAATCATGGCAAGGGTCCAACTTCAAGTTCTGAACATGAAGGACCTAAAACACCAGATCCTAAGGTTAACTCTTTAATCTTTTTTTTTTTTTTTTGTGTTAAGAAACTATAATCTTTTTATTTTCCCCATTTCATATCCACATTTTACCAATCTTGTTACTTTTTTTTATTCTTTTTGGTGACAATCAGTGCTAACAATATTTTAAATTAAAATGTTTAACTATTTACAGATACTAAGAAGACTTGCTCAGAATAGAGAAGCAGCTAGAAAAAGCAGGCTTAGGAAAAAGGTAAATGGTTTCACATGAAGATCATTAAATTCCATATTTGTGTTGTATTTGTTACATTTTTTGTCAATGGCCTCTCTAACTTATGAGCTATTTATGCATAATTTTATTTGTACTCTTTTCAGGCATATATTCAGCAGCTTGAGTCAAGCAGAATCAAACTTAATCAAATGGAACAGGAGCTACATCATGCTAGAAATCAAGTAAGAAAAACAAAAGAAAAATATCTTCATGGAAACCTAAAATGCAATAACCGGACATGTCATGATTTATTGTTATTTCCATTTTAGGGCATGTTCTTTGGTGGAGGTGCAATGTTGGGAGGAGAACAAAGCCTTCCTTCTATGAATAGCATTAGCTCAGGTGTGATCTCTTTTCCCTCATAATGCATGTTTAATCAATTTAACCTCTTATATTATATTTTGTCATTCAATTTTTTTTAACCTCTTGTATAAATATTTCAGAGGCTGCAATGTTCGACGTGGAATATGCGAGGTGGCTTGAGGAGCACCATCGTTTAGTTTGTGAACTAAGAGCTGCAGTTCATGAGCACATTCCTGAGAATGAGCTTAGAATGTTTGTGGACAAATTCTTGGCTCAATATGATCAAGTAGCTCATCTAAAGAGCTTAGTTGCAAAAGCAGATATATTTCATCTTGTTTCTGGCATGTGGGTTACCCCAATTGAACGTTGCTTCATGTGGATTGGTGGATTTAAGCCTTCTGAACTCATTAAGGTAGCATCACACTATTCTAAGTAACCAAAGGTTCATTTCATTCATGTCATAACTCAACATTATTTAACAACTACGTGCATGACAAAAAACAATATTTTAAAGTTGAACTTTGGTGAATTTTATGATAATTTTTATGCGGAGAATAGGGAGGGAAATGGTGTAACGTTATAGTCATTCAAAAGGAGAAGTTGATGATGTTATAAAGTCATAAACTTTGTATTGTCGGTGGTGCTATATACCAAAGAAATAAAAAAGAAGAGCTCACTATGAATTTAATGTCATCAATAAAATGACGAAAGAAAAACTAAAGTATCAAGATTTTCCATATTGTACGGTAGAGTTAGGCTTCATCTTCATGAAAGCCATACCTTATAACAAGTCTTTTTCTCTCATTTTTCTTCTTTTCAAGTTTCATGACCTTATTGTTAATGAAATTATGGGAATAGAGTCTTTGTTTCCATACCCATCTCTCTTTTGTATTGTATTTAATCGATAAACTTGAACAACCTCTCTTAACTCACAAAATATGGAATTGTATGATTTGACAACCATACTTTCCCTCTTATAGTATTAGTATTGGTATACAAATAACTTTTATGATATGCTCATTATGTAATTTGAAAAATATTATATTTAGTTTAATCGTTGAATTCAATGTTAGAAGAGCTATAATTGATTTTTTATATATAAAATTCAATGTTAGGATAAAGTTATAATTTGTATTAGTTTTTATCTCCAAATGTGATTTTTATGTTTTGATTTTATGTGTATTTTAGATCATTGTGAGTCAAATTGAACCACTGACCGAGCAACAAATAATGGGCATATATGGATTGCAACAATCTACACAACAGGGAGAAGATGCTCTCTCTCAAGGACTTGAGGCTCTCAATCAAACTCTTTCTGAAACTATAACATCTGATTCATTGAGCTATCCTCCCAATATGACCAACTACATGGACCAAATGGCAAGGGCCATGAACAAACTCTCCACTCTTGAAAGTTTCGTGAGAGAGGTACATTACCTTACTTTGACTAATTAACATGCTTCAATTTTTTTTAAATAATAGTATTTGCGAATAGGTGACTTTTATTAAGTGAGATTAAAAAGAGTATTAAATAATAGTATTCCTTTTGTTATCTAAACAAAATAATATAATCTGAAAACGATGTTATATCTATTTATATAGATAATATTAAATTGTTAATCATGGACGTTGAATTTGGTTTATATGTATATATTAGTCATTTTAGGATGGAATTTTGTGACATGCTATCTATCATGGTTGATTAGTTTTGTGGTCCCTCTATAAGGGCCATGACTTGACAAAGTTTTCATAACTGATTTCGTGGGGGTACTACTGGGTAGGAAGAAGAATCTGTTGTCCTTGGGTAGGGAAACCTACCACACAACCCCTTGAACTACTCCTTCCATCCATCTCTCTTTTTCAGTTAGTTACATAGAATCTAGAAACAAATACATTGAAAATATTTGAATCTCATATTTAGATGTTTATGTATTAATCAAAATCACAAATATGTATATATTTGTTTTAAAATGATTGGATAGAGAGTTAGTCCACATAGGGCGTAAAAAACATAGCAAATGTACCATAATAAGGCTTCCTAGCTATAAGGTTATGAGGATGTTGTTATTATAATGAACATTTTATTCACATTGATGAATTTCTAAGGTTGCTAGTGTGTATACTATTGATAGTATACACGTGAAAGTTAATATTAGTGGTCCCTCACCGATACAATCCTAATTAAAAGATAGTTAGTATCCCTCTAGCCCCATATCTATGTGATGTCATGGTCATAACCGTTTGACTTGAAGACAGCACTTATAGACCCTTCCCCATAATCTCCTTTTTGAATTTTGACTAAAAGTACAAACGGACGAATAATATTGCTCATGTATCTAATAGTATGATTTTTGGTTGAGTGAGTGAGACCATAATGCAAGATTTTTGAATCAAATTAGCCATATGATTTTGTTTCTTCTTGGTGTCAATATCGACTGATTTTGGAATTTATTTAGTTGAAATGAATTAAGTTGAAAGCAATGTTAAAACGACTTAATTTTCTTTGTGAAATTTATGGGGTTGTCGTTAATATGCACCGGCTAGCTACTACGCTATAGTGTGATTTTTTTTTTTTTTTTTTTTTTTTTTTG
>Ga0228710_1004064_pt1 | contig 23091 bp, 8 predicted proteins | sample MedpolnodulmetaG_FD_177995 | JGI IMG/M metagenome (GOLD analysis project Ga0228710, IMG submission 177995) | Root nodule microbial communities from Medicago polymorpha collected in Santa Monica, California, United States - pink nodules | ecosystem: Host-associated > Plants > Roots > Nodule...
TCAGCTCCTAATCCTCTTTCTTTTGCTCCAAGACTAAATCTTCGGATATTTGTTCCTGAAATATAATAATTTGCAATTGAAGTAAAATAACTCAAAAAGGAAATAATATTTAAATAAAACTAAATCAGATCTAAATAAAATAAACTCAAATAACATATTAAAAATACTAATTTATCGACTCATCAGCAGCCCTTCCCATGGATCCTTCAACTTGACGACCTCTTTTAAACGTACCATTGTCCCTATCCACAACAATCAGGTCTGCATGTTCCGACATTTGTTCCAAATATCGTGGACATTCAAGACTCTCCTCTGTCGCTGCTGCCTTTACTAGACCCGACCATAGATATTCCCATTATTATTCGTAAAGGTTAACGTCCTAATTCAAATCCATCTCCTCACTACATTGACTTTTGTTAGCATCAACTTTCTCCTGTACATTATATTTACTTCTGTTCTTTGTCTTCAATTTCTATTCCTTAATCTTCAGGTGAAGCATTTTCCCACCCTAAGTGAAGGAAATCAATGATCGACGAGATGTGTGCTATTCAAAGAAATTACACTTGATAATTGGTTCATTTAACTCCTGAAAAGTTATTAGTAGATTATCATTGGTTTTATACCTTGAAAGTTTGCACACATGGTGTCATTAATTGATTTACGGATGGCTTGGTGGCCATGGGATATACTCAGATTTTTTGTTTAGATTACAGTGGCACATTTTGACCGATCATGAGATTTTGGTATCTGTTAGACTTTTTCTCTATATTGCAGCTTTTCTCCATTGGCGTCTCCATCAACTTGATAACAGATTATCTTACGTTATTTTCAACATATTTTTTAGTCATTTTAGTTTAGATTTGACCCAAATTATCTAAACCTCCTCTTATTTGTGTCAAATCATAAGCAACTTATCTAAACGCCTGTTATTTCGGTCAAATCATGACTAAAATGACTAGAAAACATCCTAAACATAACGTACAATTATTTGTCGCTAGTCGGTCTAATGACTATCAACGCAAACAAGTCCCTTAAGCCATAATAACAATCAACACTTGAGGGGTAGGCTTTTCAAACCAGATTTCATCACATAAAATGACCCATTTCACCAGGCCCATTTACCAAATACACTAACTTATGAAGGATTGTGGAAGGTCATATGTACGCCGTTTCACTCAGGAACATCGCCCCTAGTTGATCGTGCTCTATGAATTGATCTCTAACTAACTTTCGTGTATCGATTGCCGGATTTCACAGAAGCAGTTACCTTAAGCTTAGCTATATAAGCTTGGCTCCAAGCCACACCCCTCATACATATACATTTACACACTGTTTTACTTACTTACTTACTCTCTCTCTCCCTCTCTCTGTCAAACACTGCATTGAGCGTCATAGTGGTTATCTATTTTGCAGGTTTCTTCTCGATCGTCGATGAACACCCTCTGTTTTTTTTTGAAGGAAGGATGAACACCCTCTGTGTCACCAATAAATAATATTCGTTTGTAAAAAATACACACTGACATTTATAGTAAGGTCCATAACTGACAACTTGTCACCATCCTAATAGTCTATCTAATAAGAAGAGTGCATGTACATGTTGATTCTATTTCATAGTAAAAAAATACATAGTTGATCCAATTTGGAGAGGTTACCGAAAAATACTTGATCTACTTAGAGAGGAAAAATATGAATAATCATAAAGCCTATATAGAATGTAAAAAAAAAATAGTACTTAACGTATATAGGTAGAGTAAATAATATTTAGTTAGTGGGTAAATTCTTGTATGAGAGAATAAAACATTATGTTATTAATATAAGATTGGACTAATTATAGTTTGATAGTGAACCAATATAAATATACCACATCATTCTCTCTCCCCTTGCTCTCTTTATTTATTTTGCACAAGTTGTTTATGGTTTAATATCAATTTTTTTTAACTTGAAACAAAATTAAAGGATTTGATAAATAAATTATTTGTTTTAAAATAAATTTGAAAAAAGACAATGGTTTAAATTAACCTATGTCTAAAGAAAACATTTTAAAATTGTCAACGCAATTCAAACCTTTCATTTTTTGTGGTTTTAAGACATTCAACATGTACTTAACGATATATTTCATATCAATATCTTTAAATAAGAATTTTGACACATATTTAAATATACTAAAAAGATAAATTAATGTAAGGTAATAAGCTTCAATTAATAAAAATGTTGTTCGTAAAAAATTGAAAATGTTTAACTCAATCTAATGCAATAAAAAATATTTATTAAAAGTCGTTTATATTTACTTAAATAGGCCCATCATGTACATTTAAAAAAAGCTTTCTAGTCTTATCCTACCATATTAAAAACTTATTGATTTGACATGTGCTTAAAGAAAGCTCGATCATAGGCTCTGGTTGGTCTGACCCATTTACACTCGTATAAGTAGGGTTATCTTCTATTGTTAGGGTTTGTTTCCAATCTTTCGATGTGTGTCTGAAAGCTTCAACCCACAGACAATACCATCAAAATCTCCCCTTCTCAATTGTTTTCACTCTCCAAAACACATAGTAGGCCCCAATTTTTATTTTCTCTTATCATCCTTCAGAATTTCTAAGATTAAATCTTTTTGTTTTGATCATAATTGAAATTATATATTTTTTATTTATTAGTTTTTGTTCTGGATGGAAAAACAGAGGTTGAACCTGCTGGAACCACAAATAACAGTGTCGGCCGCAAAGAAACCACAAATGATAGTGAACCAATAGAAATATACCACATCATTCTCTCTCCCCTTGCTCTCTTTATTTACTTTGCGCAAGTTGTTTATGGTTTAATATCAATTTTTTTTAACTTGAAACAAAATTAAAGGATTTGATAAATAAATTATTTGTTTTAAAATAAATTTGAAAAAAAGACAATGGTTTAAATTAACCTATGTCTAAAGAAAACATTTTAAAATTGTCAACGCAATTCAAACATTTCATTTTTTGTGTTTTTAAAACATTCAACATGTACTTAACGATCTATTTCATATCAACATCTTTAAATAAGAAATTTGACACATATTTAAATATACTAAAAAGATAAATTAATGTAAGGTAATATGCTTCAATTAATAAAAATGTTGTTCTTAAAAAATTGAAAATGTTTAACTCAATCTAATGCAATAAAAAATATTTAATAAAAGTCGTTTATATTTACTTAAATAGGCCCATCATGTACATTTAAAAAAAGCTTTCTAGTCTTATCCTACCATATTAAAAACTTATTGATTTGACATGGGCTTAAAGAAAGCTCGATCATAGGCCCTGGTTGGTCTGACCCATTTACACTCGTATAAGTAGGGTTATCTTCTATTGTTAGGGTTTGTTTCCAATCTTTCGATGTGTGTCTGAAAGCTTCAACCCACAGACAATACCATCAAAATCTCTCCTTCTCAATTGTGATATTTTAAGATGTGTAACTATTTAAAGATGTGATATTCAAAGACGTGCTTCTATATGATTATTTGGGAATGATTTGTATTTTATTAATGTCTACTTGATATTCTTAATTGTTGTTGATGCTTATATGTTATTATAAGATGTTAATTGATACCTATTTGATTTTTACTAAATGAAATTTTATATTTAAATGTGAATTTTATCTGACTGTGATGCATTTATGTCTAAATGTAATTGTTGTGCTCTTTTATCTGAATCTATACATGTGTTTATGCATCTCTTATGTTGAATATATTCTCACCCTCTAGTGGCGAGTTGGGCGCCTGCACCCTTGTGGTGTAGATTTGCAAGAAGAAGAAGTTTAGTAGTAGTGAGTCTTTTAGGATGGCTTTGGAGCCTACTCGTTTAGTTATCGCTTTTGGAAGTCTTTATCGAGTCGAAACTCTGATCTGTGACACTAGGGATTGGGGATTTATTTTATTTTAGAATTCTATTGAAATCAGTTTTTGTGGAAATTGTGAAGAGATGTATACTTTAAAGTTTTTGAAAACTATTCTGTTGAGATGTTTTTCTTTAATCTAAATAAAGTACTTTTGAATTGATAAAGATGTGTGACACCCTTGCGTGCTTTAATAATTATTATATTTTTATTAGAAAATGATATGTGAGGTTTAAGGTGTTACAAGCCGCACTACCTGACTTCCTACGTGAAGATGTTGTCTCTAAAAACTAAACTAGCTTCTGTAATTCCTTCTCACTTATCAAAAAGGGGTCAAAACAAATACATATATAGGGGGCACAATTGACTCTAGGGGGTAGGAGCCGCACTACCTGACTTCCTACGTGAAGGTGTTGTCTCCAAACATGAATAAAAATTCTGCAGTTCCCCAAAAGTGCTTAAATGTTAAGTGGTCAAATAATTCCCATCTCTCTTATATGAAATGAAGGAAAAAAATTTCTCGGTTGGTTTAGTGTTAAGGTTAGAACTTGTTTCCTCATAATATCTCTTACACATGAGCAATAAAAAGTTGGACTACACACACACACACTCACTTGTGACTTGTTGTTGGGTTGAATAAGATCATGAGAAATGCTTGAAGTTTTGATTAGTATACGCTTAGAATAAAGCCTTGGAGGAGACATGAGTTTTGATCATGTTGCCATATGTTAAATCTTGTTTATGCTGCGTAAGTCTATGCCTTTTGGTTGAGGACAAGCAAAGATTCAAGTATGGGGGAGTTTGATGAGTCATTAATTAGTGTTTTTAATAGATTATTTGAGTCTGTTTTATTTAGATTTTATGTGTTTTTATTTCCTTTTTAGAACTATTTTACTTCAATTGCTAGTTATTTAATTTCACGAACAAATATTTCAAAGATTGAATCTTAGAGGAAAAGAAAGGAGATTTGGAGTTGATTCGGACCAAAAATACAAAGATTTGGTGCAAAAATATGAAGCCAACCACCAGATGGTTTGGCACGGCCCGTGCCACAAGGAAAACACTCCTTTTGCTGCTTTTGCTTCTCGGACAAGCTGCCTATTTAGTTTATTTCTGACCTAAAGCCTATGGTTTCTTGTGGAACATTTATATTGATGTATTTCTTAGGGCTTAAGTAGTTGTAGACTATAAATAGAACAACTAGCGAACATATTGAATTATCTCTTATACTTGGAAATAATAAGTGACAATTGTTTTCTTTGAATAAAAGTTCAACCTTTAATTTATTTTATGTTCTTCTTCTTCTTCTTCTTCTTCTTCTTCTTCTTCTTCTTCTTCTTCTTCTTCTTCTTCTTCTTCTTCTTCTTCTTCTTCTTCTTCTTCTTCTTCTTCTTCTTCTTCTCTTCTAAGTCTACAATGAACATGTGTGAGTAGACTTCTTTGTCTTGGGATTGTTGGATGAGTCTAATCACCTAATCCCTATCAAACCAAGCCTCGAACCCTAATTTTATGTAAATCTATTTTCTAATCTATTTCACCATTTTTATAATGAATTAATAAGTATTAATCGATTGAACGAAAGAAGAAGTTTAATAATTGTTAATTCATAATCTCAAATATTATTGGAACAAGTGAAATTAGACAAGGATTACGAAACATGAAAATAGTCTAGCAAACCTTGAGACAATAAAGTTTCGAGCTTCAAGGATTTCAATAGCAATCAACCATAAAAATAGGCGTGGTTGCTAACGAAACACACTCATTGAGACCGAAAGGAGATGTGATAGGCTAAAGAGAAACTTGTCTTTAGAAAATAGGTCCAGCATAAGGTTCTAGGTTTAGGGTTTGGTTTGTGAAGGATTTGTCACCATGACGAACCAATAATCTCAAGGCGCTTTTATTATTATTGTAATTTTCTTAAAACAAAATCCTAACTTTAACTTTGAATTCTCTTCTAACCATTGTTAAAAGTTAATTGAATTCATAACTCCCTGTTGGAACGATATCTTTTTATTACTACATCGGTAAACCGTGCACTTGCGGATTTATCCCATCACGTGTAAATGACCTAATTTCTCTAAAGACTAGAGTTTATATAGGCTCTACATAAATGAGCTCAACCCTCAATTATCTTAATGGGCTCAAAGTTCACACTAACTAATTCACAAAGTTTCTACTCACTTAACGGATAAAAATAACGAATAGTTATCGACTCTTAACTAATTAATTACTCTGTCTTACTAGTAACTTAGTAAAAATAATTATTGCCACTAAAACACTAAAAATAATTCTCACAATGAAATTAGTAATTTACCCTTGCTCACAAAATGACTAAAATACCCCTGAGTTCAAAATGACCAAAATACCCTTCTATCGCCAAAATCCACTTATCCCAACCAAAATACACTCAGAGACAATTAATCACATACAAGCACATATGAATACATATAATAAGAAAAATCTAGCGAAAATTGGGCTGTTACAGACCGGACATTTAGCCCAAACCCAAGTAGAACCTCTTACTATAAATACTAGCGTTCCTCATTCAGAATTTGTCGTTCAAAACTGAAACAGTTCAAGAGGAATGCTACTTTAGAGTTTCGGGAGAGAATCTATCTTCTCTTTGATTTTTCTAGGGTATGTTTTTATCTCTTAGATATTGTTTTTAGTTATCACGTGTAGCTAAATCTCTTAGAGATTAGGTCTGAGATGATTCTGATGTAACCCTAATTGAACCATGTTGCTGTGAAACTCTATTATTGGGAATATTAATCTAGTTTTATTCATTTCAATTGTTCTTAATCCTTTTTATATCCTGATCAAATATAAACATGATTTCGTGAGAATGAATGACTACTGACCATAACTTTCAACTTAGACCTACTTGAATTGTTCAAATAAACAAGGTTAGTTTAGGAATGGATAATCGTTTATTTATGATATTAGGTTAACGTTCGTAAAACCTTCAAAGATTATTAGATCACCTACGGAATTAGGGCTGTAATATGAGAAGAGGGTCCTAAGTCAAAGGATTGATTAGAGTTATTTTAGTAAACCAGTGTGAAAATAGGGAAATATTCATAAGACATAGGTGCAATGTACGAATTAGGGGAACTCAGAGGATTCGAAAGACCTAGTCTCATCTCTGTCTATCTTTTCTAAACAGATTTATTTTCTGCTATTTACTTTTTATGCACAACAAACCTACTACCTCAGGCACTAAAATAAACTTTACACATCCTATTTCATAACGCTATTGTTTACTTGAGATTAACACGGTCCTCGTGGAAACACACTTAATTGTATTAGTTTTTAGTACACTTGCTAAATATCTATCAGCATTATCTGTTTAGTATTTTTGTCTTAGTTATCATGTGTAACTAGATATTTATAGGTTAGGGTTCTAAGACGAACCTCTATTTATTTTTTTGGATAATTATTTAATTTAATGTCGTTTTATTTTAGTTTATTTTATGTTCGCTATTAAGTTTTATTAGGATTAATTTATTCTGGCGAAGTGCAACCCTAGATTAGATACTTAGGGTGTGACATGCCTTAATATTTTTATTACTATCTGAATGCTTATATCTTGATATTTATATCCTTATACTATTAACTACCTATCTAGGAAGTAAGTGATTAGTAAACTAGACGAAAGATAACAAAAGCGAGTTGACCCTAGTAGTAAGTACTTAGGAGGTTACATTACTAATATTGAGTAAAATATGTTGAACTTAGGATGTAACTAGTCTAGTAGTTAGGGAAACAAGCACCAATGAGAATAAACCAAGTAAGACCATTGTCCTCGACCTCTAGGTAAGGTAGACACTGATAGGGGAAAGAGGGTATGTTATGAGTGTCCCAAGATATATAAATGGCCGACCTACAAGAACATTGATCTTCATTGCCTTTGGAAATCTTAGAAACTCAATTTAAGTTTATGTTTCAATTACCCTTGAATTAGCAAGAACCTGCACATAAGGATTACCATGCAATCAGCAGATGCAGTTAGCCATAAGAGGGATATACCTAGAAAAACCAAGATAGTATAGACCCCACACGTAAGGATCACCGTGCGATCACCGCGACATGTATGTTGTTTAATATCCAACAAAATAAATAGGGAGGATTCAAAGAGTGCTAACCACTGCTTACTTTTCTGCAACCTGAACAGGTAACTTGCTCTATTGCAAACAGATAAAAATTGCAATCTCTAACCCTTATCTCTTTTATTTTATATCGTCAACTTAAAATAAGTAACGTGACATGTTTAGACGAAATTACAACCTCTATGGATATGATACTCTACTTACCACTTTATTACTTAGTAAACGATTTGATACACTTGCCTAATCCGACCATCAGGGGTTCGAACATCAACCTCTACGTATATTATGCAAGAGGAATGCTAGCAACATTGACTTTTTAACACTATCTAATACTCATTTTTTTATTTCATGGAATTAATGTATGTCTCATTACTTTATATGGATTTCATTTTCAAAGTAAAGGACCCACATTGATTCAACCCAATAAGAGAGTGCGTGTTAGAGATGATGATCAAAAGCAAGTGTTGTTAGAACCACTCTATTAGAAGAATGCAATATCAATACTAAGTGCATTGATTTTTTTATGGAAAATGCCAATAAGTATCCTTAGGACCCTTGACAAATATTTTAAAATAAAAATTTTATGACATGAGGCCCTTGTTAACAAGACCAATTTTTTAATTTATTTATTGTCAAAAAAAAATTGTTTACTTATGAATATATAATTCTAAGCGGCCTCACAATTACTAATATTAATGTCTCAATCTCTCTTAAACAATGAGAAACATTCATTAACACACATTGGTATATCCATCATCTTCCCTTTCATCCGGTCAAAAGAATTCATCTTCCCTTCATTGTTTCTCCTTTTCCTTTTTCCATCATCATCATCTTAACAATGAAAACAAAAAAGTTCCAACTATTACTATAACACCTCCCATTGCATTTCATGCAACCCCCTCCCACCCCATGGGTCTATACAACCGCCGCCGTCATGAATCCTCCCCCGGCCCTCTCCCACCAACCATCTCCCTCCCTCCTCCCTTCCACTACCACCACCACAACCGCCATGAATCTTCTCCCTTCCTCTCCATCTCCCCACAACCACAACCACCTTCCCCAGAATGCTTCACCAGCACAACTACCACCACCACAACCACAACCACAACCACATCCACAAAAAACAACATCAACCGCCGTGAATCATTACCACCTACTTTCCCACCAATCTCCCCTCCCTCAACAGCCACCCATTCCCGCCGCGACTCTTATCCGGGTCCCTTCCCTTCCTTCCCATCACCTACCTCCTCCCATTCTGAACCCCCTCCCTTACCTCTCTACCATGCACGACGTGAATCATGTCCAGGTCCATTCCCTTTCCCGGTTTCGCCTCGTCTCGAAGCAGCAGATCAGACTCTTCTTCCTTCAACATCTTCTTCTTGTCTCAATCTTATCAAACGCAGACTTGATATCCGTAACAACGATAATAACGGCCTTATATGGCCGTTTTGTGATATTGACGTTCTTGATGATGACGATATACGAGAAACTGCATACGAGATTTTCTTCACTGCATGTCGATCTGCCCCCGGTTTCGGTGGCCGGAGTGCACTCACGTTTTATTCAAAAAACGAAAGTGGTGGCTCCTCCGGAGGGACGAGTCCGGGTGGTCCGGTGTTTCAGACTAGTAGGGTGAAAAGAGCGCTTGGTTTGAAGATGTTAAAGACCTCTTTGTCTCAGAGAATGGTGTCGAGAGGCAGTTGGAAAATGCCGATGTCCACGCCTTCTTCTCCGGTGGCTGAAGGTAGTCCGCGGTCTAGGGTTGTGCCGCGGAGGGTAATGACTATGGCGGAAGTTATGAGGCTGCAGATGGGCGTGTCTGAACAGAGTGATAGCCGGTTAAGGAAAACCCTCATGAGGACCCTTGTTGGTCAAGTAAGTAATTAATCATAGATAATATATTTTTTTCTAGGTTACCTTGAAGGATTGTTTGAAAATATTTTTCCATTTCTGTATAACGATATGAATTTAAACAAATTGGAAAGAAGTTATTATTAATTAAAGTGAAGTTACTTTATTGTTTTAACTTTTAGTAGGTATTTGATGCTTTGCTTGATTTATTTCAAGGTGTAGTCCTCAATGTTGTTTTTGAACTTTATATATACAATATATGTTTGTGGTTTTATAGTTTTGCACAATGGTCTTTGGTATAATCGTCAATGAATTCCTTCTTGTTTTCTCAGATATTTATTTGAACAAGTTGTTGGCTAATCTTTGAACCCTTTGAAAAATGTTATAATTCTATCTAGATATATAGATTTATTTGCCACTTGTGTTTTCAGATCATAATTTGGAAAATTCTTAAAACTTGTATGTCTGTGCTCTATGTTGTGGATTCGGACAGCTGATCAATTCTTAGTCTACAAATGGAAATGAATTTATAGACGTATATAAGGTTTATGTTACATAAAATCAAAGTTTAAACCTACGATCATGATTGTGATCGTGTTGCGATCGTTGATATTTTGCAAGTCAAATATGTCTGATGCGACCTTGATCAGTTTCATTGTAATCGCACTAACATAAAAAACCTTGATTTGAAGACTCCGATTGCGAAGCTATTTTTAAAACCCGCGCATAAAATGAGTCCGTTCTTGACACAAATGAAAAGTTATTGTTTTTGGTCTAATTTCGAAAAATGTAAATTACAGCTTGGCCGGCAAGCAGAAACTATCATCCTCCCATTGGAACTTCTTCGACACCTCAAACCATCGGAATTCAGTAATCCTCATGAGTACCATTTGTGGCAAAAGCGGCAGCTCAAGATCCTTGAAGCAGGGCTTCTCATACACCCTTCAATCCTGGTAGAAAAGACCAACACATTCGCCAAGAACCTCAAGGACATAATCCGTAGTGGTGAACTCAAACCAATAGACACGAGCAAAAACTCAGAAACAATGAGAACCTTTAGCAATTCTGTGGTTTCCTTATCGATGAGAAGTCCAGATGGTATTTCCACCAATGTTTGCCATTGGGCTAATGGATTTCCTATCAATATTCACCTCTACATTTCCCTTCTTCAATCCATTTTCGATCTTGATGATGAAACATCAGTCCTTGACGAAATCGACGAGTTACTTGAGCTCATGAAGAAAACTTGGTCGACGCTCGGGATCAATAGGCCAATTCACAATTTGTGTTTCACTTGGATTCTGTTTCAACAATATGTAGCAAGTGGACAGAGAGAACCTGACCTTCTTTGTGCCTCACATGCTATGTTGAATGAAGTGGCAAGCGATGCGAAAAAAGAAAAGGAGTCTTTGTATGTTAAGATGTTGACATCTGTAGTCAGTTCAATGCAGGGTTGGGCCGAGAAGAGGTTACTTGCCTACCACGAATATTTCCAGGGAGAGAATGTTGCACAAATTGAAAACCTTCTTCCTGTGCTGTTGTTGGCATCAAAAATTTTAGAAGATGTTTCAATATCCGATGGAGAATGGCAAGGGAAAGGAGATAAAACTATAGAAGATTCCTCTAAGGACCGCATTGATGATTATGTTCGATCATCGTTGAAAAATGCATTTGAAATGGTAAGTGATGTACAAGAACCAAACTTACATATTGACATGTTTGAAAGAATGCATATATTTTACTTTTAATAAGGTTAACATTCAAACTAGTTCCTAAAGCAAAATATACATAAGTGAAGCAGAAAATTTAATGATGTCTTTATTGTTGTTGTTTTTTTTTCTTTTATGATTGTAGATAATAGAAGCTGAAAATGCGAAAACAGCTGAATCTGAAACAAAGAAAGACATAAGTGAATTTATGCTTTATTTAGCTCAAGAGACTGAAGATTTGGCTGCGAAAGAGCGACAAAATTACAGTCCAATATTAAAGAAATGGAACGCGATAGCGGCTGCGGTTGCGGCATTGACACTGAACAACTGCTATGGACATGTTCTAAAGAAGTATCTAAGTGAAATAAAATCAATAACAGTGCAGTTAATCATAGTACTGCAGAAGGCTAAAAGGTTAGAAGATATATTGGTTCAAATGGTTGTCGAAGAATCTGCCGATTGCGACGATGGTGGCAAAACAGTAGTAAGACAGATGGTTCCTTTTGATGTTGATTCAACCGTATTGAACCTAATGAGAAAATGGATTGATAATTCGCTGCAAAAAGGGAATGATTGTTTACAGAGAGCAAAAGAAACTGAAGTAAGTTTTATCTTTATAATCCTCTTTATTTTAAAGATTATTGGAAGCAGAATACAATATATTATAGGGATGTGCACTGTCAGCGTAAAGTTAATTTACACTGATATATAAACACAACTCTTCTAGATAGAATGTGGTTACACAATTTTTGTCGTGTTGGTGAGCTTTGGTTGGTTGTCAGTGCAAAACAATTTTATTTGAGACAGTACATATCTTTCAATATCATATTATGCATTAAGGAAATTTATGTTTATTCTTTTTTGACATGGTTTATTAATTGCTGTTATGTTCCATTTCAGACATGGAATCCAAAGTCTAAATCGGAGCCGAATGCGAAATCAGTGGTGGAGCTGATGAATTTGGCCAAGAAAATTGTGCAAGAATTCTTTCAAATTCCAGTTGCAATAACTGAGGATTTAGTTCAAGAACTTGTTGATGGATTGCACAAAATCTTCAGAGAGTACACAATGTTTATTGCATCGTGTGGTGAGTACACTTAAATCGTATAAGGTTTAAATGCACTTTTTGTCCCCTTACTTTAACTAAAACGGAATTTTAGTTTTCCATTTTCACTAGTTTTGGGATTTTTTTCTTATAACCCTTGGTGCATATTTTTTATGATGTGACATTTTCCTTATCGATGTTGGATTGCGGATTCGAACCAAAAACAATGGACCAAAAACTCTGATACAACTTTTGTTTTTTTTCTTGTGTTTCATTGATCAAATGTAAACCTATTATTTTGAAATCCATTTGATGATATCAACTATACTTTGATGTAAATTCTCTCAGGTTTGAAAGAAAACTACATTCCTTCTCTTCCTCCTCTGACAAGGTGCAATAGAAATTCGAAGTTCCACAAGCTATGGAAGATAGCTAGTCCTTGCAATGTAAGTTGCGAAGATCCACACATGTATGGAATATATGAAGCAAATCACCCTCATTCATGCACTAGCCGAGGAACACAACGCCTCTACATTCGTCTCAACACCTTACACTATCTCCTTTCTCACATCTCATCGCTTGACAAATCGCTCACACTCACCCAAGGAGTGGTACCTTGCGATCGCGGCCGGAGATCCACAAACAACCAAAACACACAAGGAAACACCACTTCATACTTTGAAACAGTTGAGAACTCCATCCTAGCAGCCTGCAAGCACGTCTCCGAAGTGGCTTCCCACCGTCTCATTTTCTTTGACTCGAACTCTTTCTTCTATGAAAGCCTCTATGCCGGGGATGTAGCAAATGCTCGGATCAACAACGCCTTGATAATTCTCAAACATAATATCAAACTAATGTCTGCAATTCTTACGGAGAGAGCTCAACCGTTGTTAGTAAAGGAAATCATGAAAACGTGCTACGACGCGTTTCTTTTGGTTTTGCTTGCCGGTGGAACAACAAGGATGTTTAATGAGTCAGATCATGTGAGTATTCAAGAGGATTTTCAATGCTTGAAGCAAGAATTCTATAGATGTGGTGAAGAGTTGATAGCAGAAAGTGTTGTGGATAAAGAAGGTGAGGTAGTGGAAGGTGTTATAGGATTAATGGGAACAAGTACTGAAGAATTGTTGGAAAATTTAAGTAATTTATCAAGTGAGAATGGTGTGATTGAAAATGGAATGAAGTTACCAATGCCACCAACTACAGGAAAATGGAATCGGACCGACCCTAACACAATTTTGAGGGTACTATGTTATAGAAATGATAGAGTTGCTAATCATTTCTTAAAAAGGACTTACCAAATAGCCAAGAGGAGATAGATGATAGCAATGAGGCATGTTAGGTTATATCAAGGTTTTAAATAATGGTCGTAGTCGCTTCATGATTCTTGATATTGCATATAATTTCATTAAAATGCGACATATGCAGCCAAAATGGCAGTCGTGTTGGCAAAATTAAATGTCATAACACCACGGTTTGGATTGCGATCACAAATCTTTATTTAAAACCTGGTTAATAGTGTTTCTCTAGTGAAAGGTAAAGAATACCTATCAAATGGACAAAAGCTCTTTGAGTACAAACTATTTTTCGTCCTTCTAATGGACAAAAAATTGTAGTGATTTTGATCTTGAACAGAAAACTTGTAGAATGTGTAAAATAGCATGTTAGACATTAAATGTAAATAAAAGGCTACATTGCCAGTTGAGTGAAATAAGAGAAGGTTCATTCACAACTGTGTACTCTATTTCTATTTCTATTTCTATTGCAGGGTGTGCTCTATTTACTTTTATTTGTGTACTTTCCTTATCTTTATCTCATACTTACTATTATATCGTTAAGATAATCAAAAAATGCAATTCATATGGAGATGATAACTTTATAAACTACTTGAAAAACTCATTCATTTGCAGAAGAGAAAATCATATAGAATTGACATATAAACTGATTCTATTTGATTTAATTGATTCTGAATATTGAATACAATGAGATTGCTAGATGATATGCAATGAAGTGGTTGGGAGATTAATCAACTTGTTTAGAGCATATAACTAACTAATAGTTTATTTCATTATATATATATAAGCAAAGACACTAATGAACATTTCATGACTTATCAATCATTTTGGTTGTGGTGTCTTCCTTCTTCACCTTCTCAACCTAATTTATGTTTTGGCAATGTCCTTGTTCCGGTATGGGCCTGCGCCCAACCATTTATAAGTTCCAAAGTGCTCCTCACGAAAGGAGTCCTTGGGGTCATGGTATGGGAGCAAACGGCACATCTGGTACAGACCCTTGGACTCAGAGAATGACTTGCTCCCATATGTGGGATGTGACGTAACAGGGTTTAACGGGTTCTCAACCAGGCCTTGCGGGATTCCGCCGCCCCTTTTGTAATTACTTATCTTACAAATTTCTTCTCCTTCTATTATTTACCATATATACACTATTCTGGATTACTTGATAACACATGTGCTTCTCCGGTGTGGTTGTAAAGCTTTCAAGAATGACCTTGAATAACATTAGTTTGATTCCTGCTAAAACCGTTTTGTTCAAATGTTTTGATAAATAAATGAGGCAGTTTGACTTTATATATTTATTCAGTGGGTATAAATCTCACAAATACATGCTGGCTCATTGGTAGATTCTCTGAAGGGCCAATTTGATTTTTCGTAGGTCAGATTGGTATGCCTTTAAGCAGAGATTCCTCCTTTCTTTCACCCGTCCCTATGGGTGGTTGCGCTAGCCTGCATTGAGTTGTAGCCTAATTAACCTTCATATTAACTTGCGAAGCAATCAAAAGCAGACGGCTGGTTACATCTTCAATAGAAAACAAGTGAAAGGAGAAAAATGATGAAAAGCCATTACAAAAGGCAAATCGGATACAAACACCACAGGCCATGGATAAACTTTTTGGCCCTCATGGACTCAACCTTTGCAAACAGGGTCACAGAGAAACTTTCAGTCATGAAGGACAAACAAGACACGTTCAACTCCCGATAGACTCCTTGAATCTCCTCTTCAGTTCGGTTTAACGAATTGTGTAAGCCACAATTTTCCCGAATAAGGCCATCCATCTCCTTTCTCACGACAATGACCTTAGACAAAGATACCTCAATGGTCTTCTCCCACTAACTGTGGTGAGTCAATGGAACATCACTCCTCCATGGGATGCGATGACTTAAGACCAGACGAGAATAAGAGCAGAAGTCAAAAGGAGAAATAACGGCCTCTTTCACACAAAATCCACACGAGTGGGGGTACACGTCAAGCAATCTTACTTAAAAACCTCCACAAGCTTTCCAGACAACAAGCACCTACGTTGGAATCCAAGCCTCGACCTCCTGAAACCATAAGATTGGCGACATGGCTCGCAATAACGGACTATACTGCTTGAGAACCAAAGAAAAAATGCGCAATGGATTACAACTACAAAGGGCTTTCCATTCAACTTCATGTACAAGCTATCACTCGAGTCCCTCAAACAATTGCCTAAGGGCAACTGTTTCGGTAATGGCCAGCTTCTAACCACTAATAAGTTTCAAAGGAGTCTCACAAAAGGAACCCACGGGACCATGTTATGGGGGAAAAATAATCCATAGAAGAATAACCAAAGAAGCCCGACACGAAAGAACAAGTACCAAAATTTGAACAACCAGCGTCGTATGTGGCACTGATCTGCCAATGAATAATCTCTCACAGTTTCCCTTCAAAGGGCTACAGTTGTCCCTAAAAGGACCACGGCCGTTTTTCTAGTACATCTGTCCAAGCAAAGAAACTAGGGCCTAAACTCGAAAACCTCCACTATAAATTTTGGCTCATAGTCCTGGGGTTTGGTAAAGTCTACCATTCACAATTACATCTATTGTCTCACGCCTTTCACTAACTTGAACGATGGGGCACGTGCATGTACACCACCCCCATTCGCCTGGAGAAGAAGTTTGTGGGCGACAAAGAAATTAGAATAACTTTTTGGTGGAATGGATTTGAGCCAGGTTCACTTATGACTCACGGTGTAAGTTGAATTTGAAAAGCATATCTGTTTAATTATTGCTTTTGAACTTTCTGTAAAACCGTCTACTCACCATAATTTCCCACTTGTTGCTGAGTTGAATCCTATTCTCATGTCACTACCAATTTGTTATTTATATGCCAAAGTGTTGGTGAATCCTTCAATGAGTACAACACATGTTGTGAAGGCAAATGGCATGAAAACTTCAGAACAAGTAAAATCTTTAATCTACACCGAACTAAAGCAATATCAAACAAATTTTATGTTTTGGCGAATCAGTTTATAAACAGATTCATTACTCATATTAATCACTAATCATCAAAGTTCATTGCTACTAATATTTCAAACATAGCATAATTCAAGTAGTAAAATAAGTTCTAGCTACCAAGGCTAAAAAAACACATCTAATATTCAAACATACGATAAAGCTAAATAGGAAATTAGTTCTTTCCTCCAAAACTCAATAATATAAACGAAAGGAAAAATTGAAGCTCAGAAATAGTATTGCCATAAGTTGCATCAAAGTGCTCCTTCACAACCTGCAATTAAAAGAAACTCAGAAAAAGTATTTCTTATTCAAGACAACCATCTACCATGAATCCGATCATTATGAATAGAAACAGAGGGCCATAGTATTTTTACCAATGAAAATTTTACATGTTATAACAAAAATAGTTTCATACAGCAAATATAAAGAGGTCGAGATATAGAGGTTAGGCAGATCATTCAACTGACCCACAGGAAAATGATTAGTAATAATGCCAAAGCAGGTGATGAAATAAAAATGAGGGCGAAGGAATCATTATCACGGATATATTATGATGATCAAACAAGACTTAGACGAGGATCTCAAAACCTTTAGAGTTCTAACTACTGACCGAAAAGGTTAAATTTCTTCCTTCTACCATAGGAAGATTTGTGCAATAGGTTAACAAACATACTATGGACTTTGTATACATCTGAATACTCATTCCAATCTTAGAAAACCAAACCATTGATCATCTAATGCAATGCATGATTATGAGCTGTATAAAATGTAATGCACAACGAAGGAACTAACAACTCTCACAAACAGATAACGGGAACAAACACAACAGTTTTCCATGTTGGACATATCGATCGATAATTAACAATGATCCAAATAAGATGCCATTGATATAGTAAAAACATAAAATACATAAAAGGAACCGAACTTTGACAAAGGTGCAGTTGAATATAATTCACAAGTGGTATAGCACATACATACCTAACATTAGGAACAAGGTGATATCAAAGTCTCAACGTAGATATCTGTTATCCAGAAATCATTGAAATTTTCAATACCTTGAATCTTCAAAGTACTATTTATGGGATCGTAAACAACTAACTCTGATAGGAGCACCTTCTTAAACTACAGCAGCACTTGATCGTCCACAGAAATATAAAGTACTTTATTAATATTTCCGTAATATTCGCTGTATCCCATGTTCGGAACACTTGCCAATTTAGTCCAAGACTCTCTTTTTCCATATTCCTTCATATGCCAAATATCTGAAACTCTGCGACTTCCACATCCAGCAAGGACACACAAGCAATCTTTCAAAACCCTAACTTCAAAGTAACCCTTTCAGCCCCATAATTAGGAGGCAAAATCTCTTGATAGGACCCCAAATCAAGAGAAACAATGCGCTGTAAAGTAATGGAATAAGCAGATTCTGCAGGTTGTACCAACCAATTAATTGTGCCATTTACAACTGTTCCCGATTCAAGATAAGCGTCACTAAAAATTACAGAAGGAAACTCCTGTATCAGCCTCCAAGAATCAGTACCCGAAGTATGAACCTTAACTTGAGTTTTGTAAACATAACTACTGTCACCTTTATATTTATACATAAAAAGAGCAACAACTTTGTACTTATCAGAGAAATGATCATAGCCAAAGCCATATAATGTGTCAACAAATCTGTTATTACCATCCTTTGGCTGCGGTGGTTTATCCAAAGCGGGCAATGCACTGTATTTTCTAGTGGAAGGATTCCACAAAGCAAGCTGAATTAAGTTTTCAATTGTGAAAGAGTAGATACTGTGGATTAAACAAAGGATACCATCGCAAGAGCATATATTTTAGTATAATTGTCTTCACTGTTGAATGGGTAGTAGATATATGTGCCGTCGATAGTCCCATTAGTGAAGAAAGAACTGAGAGGATAAATCACGTGAGAGAAATCAGGTGTGTATCTCCAGAAGTATAAAATAAGATGGGGGCTCATAGTAGACGTGCGAAGGTATTTCCTAGCAAACTTGCGATAAGGAAGAAATTAGGGTTTTCCAAGATTTGCAGATGAGGAACTTGATGGGGAGCCTGCATAGAATTTCTAAATTGAGTTCAAATGGAAGAGGGTGTAGCTGCAGCGCACTCTTAGGGTCCGTTTGGTTCGAAAATTAGGAGGGGAGAGAAGGGGAGGGATTTTAACGGAGGGAAGGGAAGATATTTTAATTAAAAAGTGTTTGGTTCGCAAGGGGAGGGGAGGGGAGGGGAGGGGAGGGGGAGGGATTTTAAAATTATTTTACTGTTTTACCCTTAAACTTAATTAAATAAAAGAAACTACTTGATTTTACAATTTCAGAGACCAACCAATGACAAACACACATCTAAGCTGCTTATTTAATCTCAAACTGACACATATATTTTCCACAACAAGACATGAACTGGTGAATTAACATTAAAAAAAAGAGGATCAACACACAATAATAAATTGAATTAAAATAAGATAATAATAATAATAATAATAATAATAAGGCCGTTGACATCAACAAAGTAGTAGTAAAAGTGGTTTTAGATGTAACAAATAAGAGTTATAGATAATATAATAATAAAAGTTGTTAAAAAAAATATAACAAAATAATAATAATAATTGTTATAAGAATAACATAACCTAATAATAATAAATAATAATAAAAGTTGTTACAAGGTTAATATTGAGATTTGAAATTAATTTAAGGATAATTATGGCAATGCAATCAAATTTTAAAAAGATTTGCTCCCTTCCCCTTCCCTCCCTTCCCCTTCTAAAAATTGAACCAAACACTTCAAATTAAAAATCTCCTCTCCCCTCCCCTCCAAAACTCTCGAACCAAACGGACCCTTACTCAAAACCTTAAGACAATGGGTTTATGGGTTCTCTTACTTATAAGGCGTTCAACCTTTACTTTTCTATCTGATGTGGGACATATAACTCACACTTGCACACAACACTCCCCCTCAAGTGTGAGTTCATCTATTCATGAGGGGAGCCTGGGGACTGTCCACATCAAGACTTGAACAACCATACTAGTGAGAGAGATGTCATACTCTTACCCAAAACCTTAAGGCAATGGGTTTATGGCTCCTCTTACTTATAAGGCGTTCAACCTTTACTTTTCTATCCGATGTGGGACATATAACTCACACTTGCACATAACAACTTGAAGCGAAACTCCAGAAGGATTAGAAGAGGAAGAACACGAAGCTTGTGATGGTGGTCGTAAAGTTAGGGTTCTAGTGGAGGTTGACAGTTGCCGCCTCTTCGAGGTTGTTTCCATTGTTAGTGGCTGAGACCAACCAGTGTCGTTTTTAATCTTTATTAGGGTTAATAGGTCTTTACCCCCTATAATATAGGTCATTTCCGATTTTCCCCCCTGTAAAATATTTTTTTTGATTTACCCCCCTTAAAAAAAAATTTGTTTTGATTTACCTTCCTAATAGGCTAAACAAAAACCAATTTTATTTTTTTTTTCAAGAATTTTTCGTTTTTGTTTGGCCTATTAGGGGGGTAAATCAAAACAAAAATATTTTACAGAGGGGTAAATCAAAAAAAATATTTTACAGGGGGGAAAACCAAAAATGACCTATATTACAGGGGGTAAAGACCTATTAACCCTCTTTATTAATTTACCTATATAAGTTTAATTTCCATTCTTATATTTATTAGACAAATGACTTTCTACCTTATGTTTAAGCGAAGTACTTTAGCATTTAATAATTTTTATATAGTGCCCAATTGCTTAAAGAGAAACTATGCAAAAATAAATTCCCTATGTCATATAATTTCAAAGATTTTTTTGAAAGAGTTTGTCATAATATTCTACTCATTTATGGAAAATTCCATTAAAACATATGAGACTACTCATGAATGACTAAATAGTAGGGACAAAAACTGCAATGAAATTTTTTTGAGAGACTAAAAGTCTGACAAATTTTTTAAAGAGATTAAAGTCAAAAAATTGATATATTTATAGGGACTAAAAATACATTTAACATATATTATTTTACAAAAATAAAAATTTATATTAAACATTCATTGGTGCAAAATTGAAATGTGCAAAATCACATGTAACTTGTTGATTATCATCGTCACCTGCAAAAATATTATTTATTGTTTGACTTAAAATTTTTAAATATAGTTTATTAATATTAATAATATATATAAATATTAATATCACATGTAAACTTTTATAGTGATAAATATTTTCAAAGTCATTTAAATTGATAGTTTTTTTTTAAAGAAGGATATAAATGATAGATTGTAATTTGTTAAATAATTTCTTATAGTCAATTATGTTGAATTTGTTGATAAGAATGATAAGAATTTAACTCACCCAAAACTTTTGATGTCGTGCGAGAATATATATTATTCAATATTTTTTAAAACGTAAATGAAGAATTTGCGAACAAACTCGTAACATCAATTTTTTTTATCAACACAACATTAAAGTTAATAACATAAACCGACAAAACGCATGTTAATAATAATATGACAAGATTTAACTGATTGAAATACGCATGTCTGCAGATCTTTCGTGGATGTTTGATGCCAAACTCACATAAACTATTTTCCATAAAAAAAAATATTTTCATATATACAAAGTATGAAAATCAAACTCACTACCAAATTTACTAGATCAATTTATTTTTTAGGAAAATTCACTGGATCTATCTATATTATCCATTTACAATGTACAAATTTATGGACTTGGTTGCTCCTTCAAAAATCAAACTCGTCACCTGCACAAATATTATTTATTGTTTGACTTAAAATTTTTAAATATAGTTTATTAATATTAATAATATATAAATATTAATATCACATGTAAACTTTTATAGTGATAAATATTTTCAAAGTCATTTAAATTGATAGTTTTTTTTTTTTTAAAGAAGGATATAAATGATAGATTGTGATTTGTTAAATAATTTCTTATAGTCAATTATGTTGAATTTGTTGATAAGAATTTAACTCACCCAAAACTTTTGATGTCGTGCGAGAATATTTTATTTATAAAACAAAAGAATATTCACTCGTTCATATTGATAGAATATATATCATTCAATATTTTTTAAAACGTAAATGATGAATTTGCGAACAAACTCGTAACATCAATTTTTTTTATCAACACAACATTAAAGTTAATAACATACACCGACAAAACGCATATTAATAATAATATGAGAAGATTTAACTAATTGAAATACACATGTCTGCAGATCTTTCATGGATGTCTGATGCCAAACTCACATAAACTATTTTCCATAAAAAAAAATATTTTCATATATACAAAGTATGAAAATCAAACTCACTTCCAAATTTACTAGATCAATTTATTTTTTAGGAAAATTCACTGGATCTATCTGTATTATCCATTTACAATGTACAAATTTATGGATTTAGTTGCTCCTTTAAATATCAATGACAATGACAATTTTTATAACATGTCAATTATTAAATCAAATATCATGGCATACGAAATAAAAGACGTAATAAAGTAATTTTGACATTTGAGGATGAGTTTAGGTATGGATTCGGAGTAAGTATATATATCCCCATTACTCGTTCGTACTCGTCAAATTTGGGGTGGGTTGGTTGACATGCTTATTTGTCATATATGAATTTAATTATGTTTAATACTTTTTGGGTTAATATAGTTTTGGTCCTATAAATACACTAATTTTTCGTTTTAGTCTCCCAAATTTTTTTGTTAGACTTTTAGTCCTTTAAAAGTTTTCCATCACCACTTTTAGTCAACTCATGTTTATTCTTCATATTTTTTAATGAAATTTTCCAGCAATGTGTAGAACGGGACGAAAAGTGGTGATAAAAATTTCTTGACGAATTAAAAGTCTAAAAAAAACTTTAGAAAGACTAAAATGAGAAGTTGATATATTTATAGGGATCAAAAAAATATTTACCCCATATTTTTTTACAAGAATAAAAATGTTATTTTAAACATTCACCAGTACAAAATTGAATTGTGCAAAATCACATATAACTTGTTAATTATCAATGTCTCCTGTACAAAATTTATAGTTTGACTTAAAAAATTTAAATATACTTTATCATTATTAATAATTAATAAATATTAATATGACATGTATATTTTATATAGTCATAAGTATTTTCAAAGTCCTTTTCAAAAACAAAAAAAAAGTATTTTCTAAGTCATTTTAAATGATAGTTTTTTTTTTTTTTTTTGAAAAAAGGATATAAA
>Ga0228710_1004065_pt1 | contig 23088 bp, 10 predicted proteins | sample MedpolnodulmetaG_FD_177995 | JGI IMG/M metagenome (GOLD analysis project Ga0228710, IMG submission 177995) | Root nodule microbial communities from Medicago polymorpha collected in Santa Monica, California, United States - pink nodules | ecosystem: Host-associated > Plants > Roots > Nodule...
AGAATATTCTGGTCCTTGTTAAAATAATTTTATATTTTAACTTAACATCATTTTTCTCATTCTGCTCATAAACATTCTTTAGAACATTCTGGTCTAAATCAGTTAATTAATATATACTCTAATCTTATTGGACTAACATACACCAAGAACACTCTTGAGTATAAACTTAACTTTCAGAAATAATTTTTAAAAGGGTCACAATTCAAACCCCCCCTTTCTTGTGACGTTTATTGCTACTTCACTCAAATGATATGAGAACTTTTGATGTAGTGGAACAGTAACCAAAACATCGGTTGAGGCTGAGGGTTTACCGGCTTGTTAGCCCTAGTGCATGGCTTAGACCCTCCTTTTTGCGTTTGTTTTAACCTAAAGTCGCTTGCACTACCTTTTTGAAATTAATCATTTATTTTAGTCTCTGAAGATGTCTTAGAAAATTGAAGAGAGTTGACATTTGTAAACCGCTATTAAGCTTAATTCTTAAGTCGTGTGAGACTTGAACAAATTCATCGCTATAGTACCGGACTTATCACTCTCTCCAATTTAGTCCTTGTTTATTAAAAAAAAAATCTAAAGCATATGAATTTTGTCACTTTACTCATTGTTATTAAGATGCAAAGGACTAACACGTTGAATTTTAGAGACTAAAATGTTAAATTCATATACTTTAAGGATTACTTATTATTTTTTATATATTTTAGACAGAAAATTGATGGTTTTCTCTAACATCAATCAATTTATTCTGTTGAATGGACTGGTTCAATATGGTGTTTAAACTAGTTTGATTCATTTAACTACACGAGATTGCAAAGGCCAAAATTAATAATCCCTTGAATAGGCTAAAGTTGCATGTTCTGTTAGTTAATTAATAAATTAATAGTTAAGAATATTATTTTTCTTTACATTATTGATTTTATTGGCTTTTGGCTTTTTATAACATCAGAAAATGTGCGGCTAACGTTGTAAAATTAATTGCGGCTATATTTGGTAACACCCCACCATTAAAATACAACAGCCACTTTTTTTTTATAATTTAATTATCATTTATTTTTTCATATTTGATATTTGAGATTCCACTTAAGAAAACTTTCAGGAATTTTGTTGAAAGAATTTTCAATAGAAAAAATTAAAATCCGCATTGTTTATAAATGAAAAGGAAAGAGTTAAATTGGTATTCATTGATATAACTTGATGCTCGGAGTGAGAGTTAAAAAGTAGAGTGATAAGTTCGATCTCCACCTAAAAAAAAAAAGTTGTGATATTTGAACAACAATTTAATTGACAATTTTTGGGATAACCATAATTTTACAAGAAAAAAAAGGTATCGACACAAAAATCAAAACAATGGAGAGAGAAAATAAAAATATAATGTGAATATGCAGGACCGGTCCTTTGAATCTGGATGCCTTTGGGCAAATCATGTAACAGTGCCCCCTATAAAAAAAATTAACAAAAAATACATAAGGATAAAAGACATGAACTAGGAGATTTGCACATTTTTATTTGACATTATGCAAAAAGAACACGAGAAAATTAACAAAAAATACATAAGGATAAAAGACATGAACTAGGAGATTTGCACATTTTTAATTGAAATTATGCAAAAAGAACACGAGTATGGATCTTTGAAACGTGATTCAACTGACTCTAAACTAAATTCATGCTCCAAAGTCTACACTCGACACTTGAGAATTTAGTAACTAAAAAGAACATGTCTTACACAATAGCACATATGGTTCGCATTTCAATGTTTATATTTTTCATCATCCTCTTCCTCCTCGAAATCGTTTGATTTTTTACTATATATCATACAAAAGAATTGTATTACTATTTAATAAATAAATAAATGGATCATTTGGAACCTACTCTTAAGAGACTATTATATATGAACCTACTATTATATTAAATAAATTTACGGAACTCACACTTATGATTTTGGTTGTTGTTGAAAGTCAATGACTTGTTTCTTTTGTTAACAAAATTGAGATTGAGAGATTAGAGATCGAGAATTAAAAAGAAAAGATACACATAAACTTGGATAAAATAATATGGCTTTTGAGTGTTAATGTGTAAGAGTTAAAAATTGGACTCTTAAATTATTAATACTTTATATCATTATTCTAATTTTAGTATTGATTTTATTTAACCACACACATTTATTAATTTTAACGTTGTAATGTCCCTATAATTTTGTTAGCAAATATTTCACATAATTTAAATAATATAAAATTCTCCTTGAAGATATGTGTGTCTAGGTAAAAAAATAAAATTTTGGCGCCCCTGAAAATATGGTGCCTTGGACAGCCGCCTCCTTGCCCCATGCTCAGGGTCACCCCTGTGAATATGAGAGAGAAAGTTGTCACAAAAGTTGTCAAAAAGTGGTAGTACAGATATCATTTCACTAAAGGTACTGTGCAACAAAGTATTAGACATACATCCAATTCTATTTCACCTATTTTAATAGTTAAATTTGAAAGTTGCATGATGATGACATGTGTGATAATAATGCATCAAGAGCTTAGCTTCAGCAACAGAAACAATTTAACTAACAAAAAAAATAAAAAACCAGACAACTTACAATGAAAAACTATGGATGGTTCAACATATCATTTGCAGAACTAAAAGATTATTCAGCAATTCCTTTGTATTAGGCAACGATAAGATACCATCCTATTAAATTTCTCAAGTACTAAATTGAAGCATATCACTGCAAGTTACTAATTGAGATTACTTCTTAATAATTGAATCTTCAACAAGGATAAGCATGAGAAAACAAAAAGACAATACGAAAAGAAAGCAAGACAAGCAAAATTCATTTTCTTATATATACCAAAATATAGATAGTGGTCCTAGCACCATACAACAACATATTACATAAACTTCTACATACAACTCCTATGCTTAAATAATACTATATCATGGTTCAAGAGGTATTTTGATTTTGTAGATTACATAAACTGCTGCATACAACCCCTCTGCTTAAATAATACTATTTCATGGTTTAAGAGGTATTTTGATTTTGCAGTTAACAGGAGAACTTAGATTCTCTCTTGATTAACAAACAAAAAATATCCCAACCAAAATTACCTAATCAAAACATTTAAAAAAACAAGATTAACCTCTAGGTGCGATCATAACAAGACTAATACATCAGAACCCCGCATTTAAGCGTGTTTGGACTATATCAAATTCCATCAGAACCCCACAGTTAAGCGTGTTTGGATGAGAATAGTACTAAAATGGTTGATTTCGTGCAAAGTCCTTGTGTTGCACATCATCCATCATTTATGATACAAAAAAGATTAGACTCTAAATAACATAATCAGACCACTCAGAAATGTATGAAGTATGGTCCATAGTAGAGCTAGGAATCTTATCCAACATGATAGGATTATCTTTTCCACCAATCAACTTAGCAGGATTTCCAACAGCAGTAGTTCTTGGTGGAACATCCTTCAACACAACAGAACCAGCACCAATCTTAGCACCATCACCAATCTTAATATTCCCTAAAATACATGTTCCAGCACCAATCAAAACACCATCACCAATCTTTGGATGTCTATCACCACAAATTTTACCAGTTCCACCTAATGTAACATTATGCAAAATTGCAACATTATTTCCAACCACAGCAGTTTCACCAACAACAACTCCTGTTGCATGATCCAACAAAATCCCTCTACCAATCTTTGCACCGGGATGAATATCAACTGCAAAAACCTCAGAAACCCTATTTTGAATCAAGAGTGCTAAAACTTTTCTCCCTTGTAACCATAATTTATGTGCTACCCTATGCGCTTGACAAGCTAAAAAGCCTTTGAAATTCAACAAACAATGAACATAGCTTATACAAGCAGGGTCTCTTTCTTTCACTGCTTTCATATCATCTTTCATAGCATCTATAATATCTTGATCATCAACTAAAATATTCATGAAAAGATCAAAAAGGGTTGTGCTAGAAAGACTCAAATTACTCAAATGAATTGAAAGTTGATTTGATAAAGCACTTTCTAATGATTTGTGTGATAATATTGAGCTGAAATAATAGCTAGATAAAATTGGTTCTTGTTCTAAATCTAACCTTGCTTCTTCTTGAATCTTCAACCATAAATCAACCTCAACACCATTTTCAACCTTATCATGAATATGAACATGTTCAAAATCTTCAACAATTCTTTGTGTATGCAAGTTTTTTTCATGATTATGTGAAAAGGGTCGGTAAAATTTGACAAAATTGAATGAAGGGTCATCATGTTGATGAGGAATGTTTGGTTTGCGAGAAGGAGGAGGGGTAGAAGAGTCAATACAAGTAGCCATGATAGAAGAAGGAGAAGGGTAAAATGGGAATAAAGATTGGAACTTTGGAGGAAGAAGAAAAATGGGTTTGAATGGATTTTGTGTGAAAGGGGAAGTCTTCTTATATAATGAGGAAGTGAAGGAGCGACCTAGAACAAGAACAATCATGGGAAAAATTGTAAGAAAAAAATAATAGTGAAAATTAATATTAGTTATTAGGATTTAGAATAGAGTTTGAGAATAAAAATAAAATAAAATGAATAAATTAAAAGGGGAAAAAAATGAAGGAAGAGAGGAAGATGAATTTTGTTTGTGATGTGTTGGGGTATGATTGATGAATGAATGGGATTCGTGTACCGAAAGGAAGGGATAGTGTCCTGGTCTTAAGGAGACCACACATGACACACAACACAACAAACAAGAACAGGAGAAGGACATCTTAGTACTTTACATTTCATATGGTGTGTGTAAAAACTAGATTGTGTTTGTTTCTTTGTTTTTGTTTTTAGCTAAACTTCAATTATTTTGAGAATAAAACTTTGAAGTAATGGTTCTTAAAACAACTAGGGTATGGTGATACTTTGGGAATATTTTTTTTTCTTTTTTTTTCTCTAAGTAACTAGTGACTAAAATTTTATAGTTAATACAAATAAGTGGGTAATTAGAGGTTTGAGTATCAACTCTTACATTCGTAAAGTTTCTACCAATTAATCAATTAAAGAAACCACATATGGCAAACAAAAAACAATAGAAGGACCTCTTCGTAGATTACATCGCAAATGGTGTAAAAACTAGATTGTGTTTGTCTTTTTGTTTTTGTTTGTACTAAAAAAATTATTTTTTTTTTGAAAATATAGTTTGAAACAATGGTTCATAAAACAAATCGGATGTGATGATAGTTTTGGAACCATTTTAACAATCAAATTGTAAACATTGTGGCCAAACTCACACATCTTAAGAAGTGAGAAATTATATATATAAACTTATGCAACAATATATCAATATTTAAAAATATAAAATAAAAAAAGGATGTAGTTTTTTATCATTTAAATTGTACGTATGATTCCCTTTCTTAAAATAAAAATAAATTAATTGTAAAAAAAACATTGATTTTTTTGGTACATTGGTTTGAAATAGAATTCAATAAAATATGTAAAAAAAATCAATAAAATTAATTCCTTCTAAGAAGAAAAAAAAAAATCAATTTGGTATTACTTAATAATTTTTAATATTTATCTTATTGAGTCTTGCTAAATTAAGAATAAAAAATCAATATAATATTCCACCTAGGAAGAAAAATATTCTAAATTAAGTACATTGGTTTGAAATAGAATTCAATAAAGTATGTAAAAAAAAATCAATAAAATTAATTCCTTCTAAGAAGAAAACAAATCAATTTGGTATTACTTAATAATTTTTAATATTTATCTTATTGGGTCTTTCTAAATTAAGAAGAAAAAATCAATAGAATATTCCATCTAAGAAGAAAAATATTCTAAATCAAGAAATTATTTATTAAAAAAATTAAATACTTCAATTTTCAATGCATTAAATACACACTTTGTTTATTAAAAATTTAGTATTTTAGTTCCTTATAGAGTGCCGGGAAACACTAGTTAGCATTTCTATTATTTATTTATTTTAAACTAAGGGTCCGTTCAAGGTGGTCATGAGATTTTTGTTTTGAAACCCAATTTCAAAACAAAACATGTTTGGGTAAAACGAGGTTGAAATGGTTTTTTACTTTAATTTCAAAGTTGTTTTTCACTATACCACAAAACTGGAAAAAAAATAGGTTTTATAATTTCTTTTTGTTTTAACGCTAGCATATCATCACTATAGGTCGCTGACCACTATTTTGATGACCAATGATCACCACTCTGACCGCCAAAAACCACCAATCTAACCATCACCGATCACCCCCACATCCATTGGCACTGACTATAACTCTCACCACACCAACCACTATCGATTACCACTTGATCCACCTTTGACCACTAATCTGACCACCACTGACTACCAATCTAACATGGTCACCACTTTGACCACCGCCAACCACCAGTTTGAGCTCACCAATCAGTTTGACCACCGTAGATCTCCTCATCCAGCTTTGATAACCAATCTAACCACAATAGACTACTGCTCTTACCACTATAAACTACATCTTTCAACCACTACTAATAAAATTAGGATTAATAGGCCTTTACCCCCTGTAATATAGGTCATTTCCGGTTTTCCCCCCTGTAATTTTTTTTTTTGATTTACCCCCTGTAAAATATTTTTGTTTTGATTTAACCCCCTAATAGGCCAAACAAAAACGAAAATTTCTTGAAAAAATAAAATAAAATTGGTTTTTGTTTGGCCTATTTGGGGGGTAAATCAAAACAAAAATTTTATAGGGGGGAAAACCGGAAATGACCTATATTACAGGGGGGTAAAGACCTATTAACCCTTAAAATTATTATTAAATGAAGAGATTATATATATTTGTAATATTTTAATTATTTTACAAATGTAATAGTATGAACTGTTATTACTTAAAATGGAAATTAGTTTTTGAAATTTTTAAAAATCATAAAAGAGACCGAGTCTGGTTTTAAAATTTTTTAAAACATAAACAAAAATTCACCTATAATCCAAAATAGAAATTGCTTCGTCTTGCAATTATTTCTTGATAAGTATGTAAGACGGTCAATATAATTCTTCTATTTTTTATTTCTTCTCAATTTAGCTTTTTATATAACTGTTTTGGGACACTCACACAAAGATTTGCAACAAAATAGTCCAAAATAGTTAGTGTCAATGTTGCACGCAAGTTGACCAACATGAGGAAAAAGGGTGTATAATTCCTAGGTGAAAAGGGAAAAGAAGGATGCTAGAGGAAATTAGATGGATTTTGATGGAATAGATAGAATATGAGAAATAGGCTGAAAAGGGGTGGGATATCATTTTGATACTAGAAAAATAAACTTCCATTTTTATCCTTTTTTGAATGTATTAGTCATATAGGAGTTTTTGGTCTAAGGACCTTTTGTGTTTAGATTTCATTTAAAATCTAAACATAGTTTTATATTTTATATGGATTTAACCCATTAAAATTAACATCAAAATGATTAAAGTTCAAATTTTGAAAAGAACATACTTTAATATTTTAAATCAACGTCATTAAATCAACTCAAATGAATTGTAACTTAAAATATCTTAAAAATAGAGTGAGTATTGACTATACAATTTCTAAGATAATTTTAGTATATTTGATACCTTAGCAATTACATTTGTCAACAAAAAATACCTTAACAATTACCTCAAATGATTCATTAGTTAGCATTTTGCAAAAGAAAATAACAAGGGTAAAATGAAAGAAGAGAATCCGTTGTTGGCAACTTGAGAGTGACTTGGCATGAATTGGAATCTATATGTGGAGTGACGTAATGGATTACACTCAAAAGTCAAAAGAATCAAACAATTATTTTTGGCAAAACAGAATAATTGAATACGAACGGCGGCTATTTTTTATTCTTTCTTTCATTTTACATTTATTCTAATTCTAATACTCTTTTTTCTTTTGACAAAAAAGTTGATACTCTTTATTATTGTGATTATTAATATTATATTGTTATTATTACTAAGCGTCATACAATATGTCACCCCTTATCCATTTCCACAGGACCGTTTTCTCTTCTTCATATTTTTTTATTTGCCATTTATATATATATATACATATTTGGTGTTATTTTATATGCTTAAATGCACTTTTTGAATGATGTGACATTAGAACAAATTATCAAAACAGATGGAGAACAAAACAATCTCAAAAATTGTATAATAGAAGGACAAAAATGATGATTTTAAAATTTCAACTATGTTAAATATGAGGATCAAAATTTCATCAAAGCGTTTTTATATTTGGAAGAGACAATTAATTTATTTAATTTTGTACATGAAAGGGTGGTGAAAAAGAACAACCCACCTCGTCTCACTTTTACCCTCGTTCCAAATCAAGTGAGGCTATCTAGTTAGCCAAACACATAAATTTAGAGCATCTTTTAATGGGGAGCTTTTTGCTTAACAAGGATCTCAACTTATTAAGAATTTCATTGAAGGATGAAAAAATAAATACTTATTAATTGCCGACAACTAAATATAAGGCTGGCACAAACATCTCTACAAAACTGAGCCTCCAAAATTTAGGAACCCAATATTTTTTTAATATATACTGCATGTAAATAATTAATATATACAAATGGCGTAATCATACATGCTGAAATGGTCTAGCGGTAGAACTCATGTTTTTTCTTTAATTAATTTTTCTTTTCCATTTTAATTCTTTAATTAATCCAGAACTCATGTTTTTTTTAATTAATTTTTCTTTTACTTTTTAATTCTTTAATTAACTCAGAGCTTATGTTTTTCTTTTTTCTTCTTTAATTAACCCATAACTCATGTTTTTCTTTAATTAATTTTTTTTCTTTAATTATTTTTTTTAGTATGAGAGAGCATTTTGATTTGGACATAATTTATTATGGATTTAGGCTCACCTATCCTCAATCCTCTCTCCAATTCAGTCAAATTCTCCTTAACATATTGAATTATATATTTACAAATAAAAACACAATATAATTTTTTTTCTTCTTATTTTTTTTATTGCACTTCTTATAATTTTTGGCTCATACTTATCGTTATAAAATAGTAAAGCATTAACAACAAATATTATAATTTTTTCATTTGAAAGAGCAAACATTATAATTATCCTCTAAAAAAACACTACAAACCTTTTATTTTTACCTTTGTACAAATTAAGGAAAATAACAACCTAAAATATTGGTAAAGATATTCGTTTGAAGTTGTATTTTTATATCTTTGATTATAATATTGATCTTTTCTGTGTTAGTTACAATAATGTCTTTTTTTTTATCTTAAAGGATCTTATTTTCAATTTAAATCGATAATTGCTCTTTTAAAAAAATTGTGTTTTTATTTTATTAGGGACCTATTTTTACATGAGAGCCGAGCCTCCAATTATATAGGAACGACCCTGACATTATAAGGACTCCCTCTCTTCAGCAATTAACGGGTTCCACGATTAAAATAGAAAATAAAGTATATAAAAGTTGGTCCCACCTTCTCAAGTTTATGTGATTCTTTCTCTTTTTAATTTATTTTCATTTATTTTCTAAATGTATATGTTAAAGTTTATATTACTGGACCTATTTAAAGACTTTTTTTAGTTTAATATCATTGAAGTCATTAAGTTCTTAATAGATACTTTTAAATTATAAATAAATCACATGTACATGTAAGTCCGTTTAAAAAATCCTTGTAGTTTATTACCATAGTGGATGCTTTTAGAGTTCTATGATGCGATTGCTTAAAAATGTTTTCTTCTAACGTACACAAAATGGTTTTGCATCGTGTGCACATTTGTTATTTTATCATTGATTTAATAAGTAATGTTTTTTTTTTGTTTTTTTTTAAGAAATAGTTCATGTTATATCACATCAGTTTTTTAATAAAACTAACAAAATACCCTAAATACATCACGGGTTATGCTACAAGTCCTACATTTTTTTTAAAGCAAAAGAAGGGGTGCAGAGGGGTCTCCTGCTGCAAAACCCTAATCATATATTAAAAGAAAGAAAAACAAAGAGTGAGGGGGGACAAAACCAAAACCCTCAAGAAAATTAAAAGCAGAAACATGGAAAGAAAAACAAAGGTAAAACCCCAAAAAACGAGAAGAGAACCACTAAAGAGCTAGCGAGGCGAATGGCTAGAAGCAACCACATTGAAACCCTTGCTCGCGACCGACTGCTGCTTCTTGCTCTTCTTCTTTCTTGGGGCCACCAGTTGAAATGGTTGGCCCCTGTCTCTTGTCAAGTCAGCATTATCTTCTTTCTGACTCATGTTAGCCCATGAGTCACTTAAAAAATCCACAGCTTGTTGGGCCACAGAAGGGACAAGTCCTAAAACTTTCATATCACGAATAACATTTGCACTAAAGTTTGATAAGTTAGAGTCTGTCACAACTACAGAATTATTCGTTCCCAATTCCTACTCAAAGACATCCAGTGCATGATCATTACTGTAATCCATATCGGTCACCGCATCACCCCAAGGGCCAGTGATACGCATATCAGCAAACGAATTGCAATGTTGGTCCCCATTATGCATCTCAGCAAGAGCTAAAGTGTCTTCTACCTGCAAAGGAAGAGTTTCAACAGGAATAGAATATGCCTCTTCCACAAACTTAATAGCATCTCCTACATACAATGTAGTTGCCATCTCTCTAGACCTTATAATATCAATAATACATGGATCTTCATCTGCAACAATTTTGCTGCATCCTGATGGTTGCACAATAGCATTAGATGGTGCTACCTCATGTTGTCTAGCCCGTTGAAGATTAGGGTGTTTCGTAGTAACAGATGCATCACCTTTGTGAGCATTTTCTTTGTGTTTCTTAGCCACCTCTTTGGAAGCATTATGATTGTTATGCAACCACTTACATTGACCAATGGAATGACCAATTATAGCACAGTTATTACAGTATTCAGGAAGCCGTTCATAATGAATTTCAACATAAAAGGAAAACCCTTCACGTTCAACCATAATCTCATTAAAAATTCTTTGGGAAAGGTCAAGATCAACCAAGATCCTTGCAAAATGGCCAAAAGTGCGATTCTTAGTCGCATCATCTAAAGTCAGAGGGGTTCCCACCCCATTAGCAATTTCAAACAAAGTTGTATGTCTCCAATACTCTTGGGGGAGATTTATCAATCTAATCCAGACTTGCACATGAGTTTGTTTATGATTGTGAATGCTAAAATATGGAGACCATTTAGAGAGACGAAGTATACCTGGCTTAAGATTCCAACAACCCGCTGCCCAGATTTTCTTCAAGTCTTCCATTGAAGAAAACTCAAAATCAAAAAAACCTTTCCCCAAATGAATGATCTTCCAATTTTCGGAAGGCTTCCATAGAGCAAGTAATTTCTCACGTAGGTTACCGACAGAAAATGGTTTATCGCCTTCGCTCAAAAACAATCTTCCACGAAGATTATGTTGGCAATCTTCAAAGCCTTTCTCATATTCATCCTCTGAAATTTTGATACAAAGAGAGTCCCCTTTGATTGCAAGCTTCGGCAATTGTTTCTGATGAATGTTGCAAGCACTCGTGACTGCTTGTGCAAAAGAGCGGTTGTTGCTTCCCGCCGGTAAAGTTGGTGTTGACGAGGCCAAGCACGACCACGGAACGACAGACACCATAGCCAAACCCAACAAAAACACAACACAGAAAACCTATAGAACAATTGACCTTGGAGAGACGAGGGAGGAAAGAGCATCAAATCTTCTTCTTCTTCTTGTCTTGCGCTTTCTGCAACTTCCCTTTCCGATTCGTTCCTAGAACTGACCTTGATAACCCAACACCAGTTTGAAAGAACAAAAGTAGAAGCTTGAACGTGACCCTCCGCACAGATTGAGAGTGAAAACTCAATCGAACCGAACCCAGATCGCGTTCAAACAAAATGTGTTACTGTTCACCATCTTCAAAATTAAACCCTAGAGAAACTCAATCAAAAGCTAAAGCCTAAAGATGCTTCGACTTCGTGCTTCGATTTGCTTAACACAAAGATTTCCAAGCAAATCTCTGTCCGCGTTACTGTTCATGGGGTTTCTCCATAGGTACTGTTCATGAGGTTTTATCGCGTTTTTTTTTCTTTCCGTTTTTCAAATTTTGAAGTCCTACATTTTGATTATAAATAAAATATTGAAAATGTTTATATTAAAAAAAAATATAAAAACAATGTTTTGACCAATATTGACAAACAATAACAATGTTTTTATTTAATGAATCGAAGATAAAAATGTTACGTATTTTTATGTATTAGTTACAAATACTTGCATTGTATTTTCTTAATATCTGTTCTGAATTGTCCAAAAGATTATGTTCGACGGTTCTACACCGAGCAAAAGCTCAATCTTGAAAAGGGCCAAACATATTTTTTGGCTTAATAAAGATTTTTGCTCTTCCCCCTGCACTTTTTGCTCGCACCCAACATAATTTTTAAAAATACCCATGTGTGACTTAAGTCACGCTGCGTGACTTAACTCACGTCGCGTGAGTTAACTCACGCTAGTTTTGATATGATATGGGTATGGTAATAAATATTCCAAGCTAAGAGAACATGATCCCACTTGTGTAACATTAGGGTTTTAATGTTATATAACATTGGCAAATCAAGGTGTGCCACGTGGCACACTCATTTTTTTGAAAAAAAAAGACAAAAGAAAAAGAAACAACACGTGAGAGAGAGAGTCCAACCCTTTTCTTCTTCTTCCTTCCGCTTCAAAACATAATCACAATGGCAAGCACAAGGTTGCTTAGAACACTTCCACTTGACTTTGACACCACAAAGGCAGATTTGAAGCTGATAGAAGGCATAGTTGTAGAACATAATGAATTGAGATTCTTTGTTTCATTATGATTAATCTTGTCCATTTAATCAAACCATTATCAACATACAAAATGAAAGCAGAAGCATAGTACTATAATTACAGAAACGGCGGCGACGACGACCGGCGGTGGACGAAAATCTTATGATGATTGTGGCTGGGTTTTGTTTTGAAGAGGAAGAAAAGAAAAGGGTGTGCCACGTGGCACACCCTGATTCGCCAATGTTATATAACATTAAAACCCCCAATGTTACACAAATGGAACCCGAGAGAACATGGGTATGGTTTGAAATCAATGTAGTCGGTCATTGTCAGAAAGCTTTGCTTGGCGAGTTTCTCAATGTTCTAGTCATTGAAAGGAGGTGTAGTTTTGTGATTGACATGAATCTGACCGTTGGCCCTAAGCATGTGACATGCATTCTTGAAGAAACCAAACACGAGATCCATATGCATCCTTTAAATTCACAAGGAAACACAAATCCCATAGTATTGATAATAAAAATTTCATTCTAAAAGCCTTATATGTGATAATGATAACCAAAGATGATTAACATTTTTCTAAATAGGCAAACTAACAATTATGTACTAGCGTGAGTTAACTCACGCAAGGTATAACACTTGCGTGACTTAAGTCGCGCAAGGATATTTTTGGAAATTATGCTGGGTGCGAGCGAAAAGTGCAGGGGGAAGAGCAGAAATCCTCTATAAACTCTCTACCAAACATAAGCCCAATTTTAAGAAGGCCAAAATAAGCACACACGCATCTTCATTAAAGGACTCTTTTGTTCTGCTCCTTGATGTCAAAAGCTTAGGATTCCCCATAATTTGTAATGATTTAGACCATCAATGTCTGAAAACGTTTGACAGTTACAAATTCGATGATCGTAACAACTTCTCAACAGCCGCCTGAAGCAGTTAAGATAGAAAACAACTCATTATATTCTCTCTTACTACTGGAGCGTTTGAGTTTTTGAAAGTACCCCCTCATGCTAGGTTCCTTATAATCAAACTTGACATGTATTGATTTTTCAACCATTAATGTTTCTTTGTTGTATATGAAGGTGAAAAAAACACAAGGGTGGTGGAATTGTGTTGGGTTTTTTAAAAACTTTTCTAAGTGTTTATCAAAAACAGTTCAAAGTCTGATCAAAAACAGAGTTCTTATCAGAGTCTAAAATAGTTATGCAGCGAAATCAAATTAAATAGAGAGAGAGAGAGAGTTCAGACAAGCAATTGTCATGGTTTCCCTCACAAACCGAGGTTAGTCCAATCTCATTGCACATCCAAGGGTTTTTTCACTATAGTCTCACTAACAAGTAAGAGACTTCTACAATCAGAGTTTAACAGATAAATAAGATTGTGGTTAGACTTGATATACAATCGGAGGTGTAAGAAAGTTAAAGTGCAAGTGACTTCAGAATACTTAAGAAATTCAAAGTTTGTAAGAATTTCTCTAAATGTTTGTGCGCAATATAATTTGACAGAGTCAAGGCTTTTGAAAAATCATAGAAGTCTTGTTATATTTCTTCAACTTCTCATGTCATTATATAAGAGAGAATGAAAGAGCCGTTGTTGAAAAAGTGTGAGCGCATCAAATTAGTCATTGAGAAGCGTGATCATAGAAGTTGAGATGTTGCCTCAAATAGAAAATTTTGTTGAGTAGTCATTCAAAATTCCTTTATTTATAATAGAATGATCAATTACATTCTCTTTGTCCTTGAATTTCTTTGTTTGTTTTTGCATGTGGTCAGAAAACGACAAATTGTACTACTCTGAGTCTGATTCTGAAGATGACAAACAAAATCTAAGTCTTCAACTTCTCACGCCACCTTTAGATGCATGCTTCCTCCTTCAGAGTCTTCATTCCTTTAGATGCTTATGAGAGAAAAGCCTCTTCTGATTAGGACGTTGACTTTTCAAGTTGATCTTTCTTTAGATCTTGTTCCATGTCTTATAAGCTTCTCTTTTGTTTAAGATGCTTTCTTATGCGTTCAGAGTCTTGATGTTTCAGAACTAAAACTTGACTTTGAGAGTCACAATTTAATTTTAAGGTTTTGTATACTTGAACACACATTAACATATCCAACTGCTCTTTTATACATTGTTATCATCAAAACTTCAGAGTCATTGCTTAAAATCCATTTTAGTTCAACAATATATAATCTTTAGAACGCGCAAAATACCCTAAAAGTATACATTTATTATGCTTAAGATCAAACTTTTTCAAGTTGTCTTATAAGTGTTGAAAATAAAAAAGGCACGTCCAAATTGATAAAAAGAGTTATGCTTAAGATCAAACTTTTTCAAGTTGTCTTATAAGTGTTGAAAATAAAAAAGGCACGTCCAAATTGATAAAAAGAAAATATATTGATGGATTTTTTTTGCCTTTCCACAATTCATATAATAGGTTAGTATATATTATATTTTAAATATAGCTCGGAATATTCCCTTCTTCTGCCCAAAAGGGATAATACTTGAGTGACATTGTGGTTGGTGACATTGGTGACATTGACCAACCACAATGTCACCTGTGTACAAAGAAACAAAAAAACATTGTGAAAGAGAAAGAAGAAGGACACTTGTGACATTGTGGTTGACCAATGTCACAATGTCACCAACCATAATGTCACCAAAGTGCTACCCGCCCAAAAGTGCATAACAAAGTTTGTTTCATGGTTCTGACAGTCTCTTGAAGAGACATTATTTTTCTTTTCGACAACACTATTTTGTTCGGGCATTCAAGCCTTAAAGGAGAAAACAAATCTTGGAAAAATGCCAAAATTTTACAATTTGTTTGAAAATATTTATTTTGGAATTCTCTACATGATCATTTCTAACCGTTGTAATAGAAAAATATTTTGCACTTTACAATAGACTGAAATACATGTACGATTTATCCTTGCCTGGTTTAAAATTCATCTTAATAATTGTTTATTGTACATATTTTTTATGTTGATATCATCGAACCTCATCCCTTAAAAAAAATAAAAAAATTCATCGAACCTCATGCTTTAGAAATAATTCTGTATAAATATCAAGCAAGGAAGATATTCTATATTTATTTTGTTTGATGGTTGCTATCTTATTTTTGAATCTTGAATTTTATATATTTTTGACAAGAATTTTGAATTTTATTTTAAAGAATGTTTTTCATGAAAGTTACACAAGCTAATTTATTTTAAAGAATGTTTTTCATGAAAGTAACAATAAGATAAAATGTCTACACAAGCTAATTTTGGACTAAGCTATCCTCCTAGAGAGCATCATTGTCTTGTCTTTGTCATGTCTTGTTTCTAAATCGAGCTGTGTTTGAAAATATACAAACGAATAATGCATAAGCTAATGATAGCTTCATCTTGTTTGGTTGGTTGTAGTTCAAACTTGCCCCTTGTAATTGTTCTTAAGCCTGTAGTTTTTCAACATAATAACCAAGAAATCAATTTTGTCAAAAAGATTAATTTGATGTTGTTTTAAGTGGGTCAGTCCAATGGCATATTCCTTGGGATATATTTCAACAAAAAGTGAGAGATTTAGACCGATGGAGGAGAATACTTTTTTTGAAAAAGCTCTTTAAAACAGCTCCGTATATAGTGGCAGTGGATTTCACAAAAAAATTGATATAATGTTGATCGCATATTATGTTCTCTTTTGAAAATTTATTAGTTTGTTTTTTGACAAAAAAAAAAATTATTAGTGTTATTTTTTTCTCAAGAAGAAACGAGGAAACAAAACAAAAACTACACCCTTGGACGAGCAACTCCAAGAGCGCCATCCAAAAGTGAGTGATGCAGTTGAGAAAGGAAAAAAAATCTAAAACTTTAAAGCATCTGAAGAAGAAGCAACATGCTTAGCAATGCAATCCGCAAACTCGTTGCCTTGACGGATGGCATGATGAAAATTAGCAATCCGATCTTGATGGTGCATTCAGACAATTTGACTAATCATAGTAGCATAAGTATGATGAGGTTGAACATCCGACATGATTAGATTAAAGGCCACCCTGAAATATAATTCATAAATAATGTTCGTGTAACCCACATCATATATACGCAATACACATGCAATAAAAAAATACATACAATTTGACAATACACAATATCTTTTACGGGTTTTTTTTTCCTGAATGAACACTATTTTGTTTTCGCTTTCTTCAGCTTTTCTTTATTTGCACACTTTATGAATTCATCTTTTATGGGATCATTTCTATCTTCAACAATTCTAAACTTAACTGTGCAAAGAGAATATTAAATGTTGAATTTTCGAACAAGTCATCTAATAGTTGAAATTATAGTGTTTTAGCAAGATAAAATATTTACGTAATGCGCTCATAATATTTTCTTTGCATAATAATCTTAAATAAATACTCGCTTTCCAATGAAAGCATATCTTTCGCTATATTGGTTTAAAAGCACCTTAGTTTAATGAGCAGCATGATTGATTAGTCTTTTGATGCTCATCGCATAATGTGTATTGATCTTACGCAAGAGCTAACCAATGATAGTGACCTCTATCTCCAGATGTTTGAGACAAAGAATCGATTCAACAATGTCAAACACACGCCCATGGAGTTGGCCATGCACCTAGGGATAAATGGTTTGGTCTCGTGGCAACCCCAGGACCCATGAGACGGTTCCTCTGTCGCGCCTCCCCCACTCGAGCCTCCCTTGTTTCCCCATGAGCGGATGAGCCTTTCGAGCAATTGGTTCTAGGGACCAATATGATGATTGGTTTAGGTAAGGATGGTTATGATATATATGAGTTTTCTAAATATAAGTATGTGGTAGTTCTACTGTTTAGAAAAATAGGGCACTCGATTTTTTTTTTGCTTTACGCGGGCCATCTTCACAAAGAAACCGATTCATGTGTGTTGCACACGTGAATCACAACCATTTTGTGATGGTAATGTTTCTTGTGGAATCTCTATTTTTAGTTTGTATTTAATGTTTTAGTTGCTTATGTGTAACCATCATAACTTTTATGACGGGTATATTTAAAGGACGACTGTTCAATTCCTCATACGTCTCAGCTACGGGATCACCACCGTTGAGATAACACAGAGCCTTGAGAGCCTAAATATTTTCATAAGATATTTAGTTGTAATGAACCTAGTCATGCTACGGGTAATGTGTTAATTAGAGATGATGATGTGGTGATAGTTGAAAACCCAGAGAAATATGAAGATTTTAAGAAGGTTGTAGATGAAGTTAAAGTTGAAGATGATAAGTCTTGGAAGTTATGATCAGGGTAGCATAGATCTTACCCAAGATTAATTCAAATGTCTATCATTAACAAACTAAACACGTTATTTATATATCTAAATCCTACTAAGTCTCCTACCCAAAACCCTATTTTTACCCTACTTTTTCATTCCTTAATCATATAGTGGTGGGCCCTTATTGTGATTTATTCCATTAACCCTTTCATTAGTTAGTTACTAGTCACCATTAACCCTTTCATTATTCTTCAATTAGTAACAACACATTATACTTATTGTATCTTTTCATTCGACCCACTTAACTCAGCAATTAAGTTTCCTAAAAAGAAGGTGCAATGATTTCTAATAAAAAAAATTACTCTTTTTTTTGTATTATATGTCAGTGAAATTCCAAAGAATATCAATTTCATATATATATATATATATATATATATATATATATAAATTATACGATCTCTTCTCTCTCTGATTATATGATCTTCTACACCCGTGCGACGCACGGGTTAGGTCTGATGTATTAACTAATATTATGTTCTGATTCACTATTCATGAAAATACAAATATTTTTGTTTATATTAAACTTAAATTTGGTGAGAAACAAAAACAACAAAAATTATAAATATGTATAGGTAATCATGATTGATCACACGTTTCTAAATCCTATTAAGTCTCCTACCCTAATTCCTCTTATTTTATTTTTTATTTTAAAAATCCCAATAGTTTATTGTTACAAAATCACAATTGAATTTTCTATTTTGTCGTTGAATTTGATATGAACCCAAGCTACTATCGTTGACATTAGAAATGCAAGGATACACGGTTTATCATGACAACAAATCTTCTTGAAGGAAATTTGTAATAACGCACAATCAATTCATATATTATCTATGGATTACTTTTTTTGGAACAATATTGTCTATGATTATTGTTGGACACAAACTCTAGCGGCAATATATCGGACATGAAAATTGTTTTTGTAATTTGCAATACTAAACTTTGATGTGCTAAATTTTTAATTTTATCTCAGGCTTTAGAAAAGTCAGCGCGTCGCACGGATTTACAGAGAAGTTTTTAGAAATGTGTGATCAATCATGTTTACCTATACATATTTGTAATTTTTGTTGTTACTGTTTCTCACCAAATGTAAGTTTAATATAAACAAAAACATTAGTATTTTTATAAATAATGAATCACAAAATAATATTAGTTAATACATCAGATCCAACCCGTGCGTCGCACAGGTGTAGGTCTTGTATAGTGTTAATTGTTCAAATTAACCCTAGAATATACGTGAAGTCCGAAAAAAGACCCTGTAAAAAAGCATAGATTCTACCTCTGTAATTTAAGTTTCTTCCTAATTTTGATCTCCAATTTTTCATGATGAAATTTTAAAGTTTTTAAACGAGGGACGAACTACATAGGTAGAAAAATTGGAGCTCTTTGGCTTATATTCATTCTTCGTATTTTCGAATCAGTATTTGTTGTCTTGGTTGATTTAGAAAAGAGAGATATCCTTTTCCCATCTTTCACACCTGGTTTGAATTATAAAATTCATATCGTAGGGTGTTGAAGGATGCTTTTAACATGTTTTTTACAATTCATATTATGTAATTCAAAATATCATAGAATGCGTGAGAAGTTAGTATGGTGAGATAAAAAAAAAAATTATCTCAAATTAAAAGGGAAATCGTTTGATCAAAGAAAATACAACATTTACTAAAAACACAAAAAAATAGCGCAACATAAGTGCTTATCCCCTCAGTCGCAATAAAACAAAATCGGACCTTTAAAATATCCTTATCAATCGTCACTATTGTGTTTTCATATTTATTAATTGGTGTGAGAATACATCATTGGATATATATGTAAAATAAACGTAGACTCACGATGTATACTAATTAAATTCTTAAAATTTTATTTCTTTACAATTTTAAATTGTATTGGTAGCTCTTAAGTTTATGTGCTACAGCTCAGAATTAACCGGTGGATTAAGTTTATTATTGTGGTTGGGTGATGTAATTTTATCACATTGTTTGGTACAGATGAATCTAGAAACTTGAGTTAATGTTCTTTTTCAGAGTCAAATTCTAGGCACAGAGGATTTATATTTGCAAATTGAGAATTTTTTATTAATGGCGCTTGTTATGGTTCTGCTTTGCAATGAATTGTGGTCATTTTTGTAAAGAAAACTAATGATTTTTCTGTTATATAGCATCTGATATTATTATATGAATTTTCTGTTATGTTGATCTACATTCGATAAGAGAGTTCTATTGAGAAATAGTTTCTATTTTTAGTAATAGTAATGCAAAGTAGTATCTCATAGACTAAAGCATTATAAGATGTTGTAACACAAATATGATAAACTAGAATTGTATTTTGCACCAATGCAATGCAGTGACATAATTCGTTTCAATTCTTCATGAATTCAGTTCATCAAATTTTACTGCTTTCGATACTAGAAATGTACATGTGCACAACTGAGATTATTGTTGGTCTGTTAATTTGTTATGTTTCCGCCTTGAAATGATCTGTGGAAATTTTTGTTTATAGTTTATTTTTACTTTTGTAAAGAAAGCTAATGACTTTTCTGTTATATAGTGGTTGATATTATATGAATTTTCTGTTAGGTTGCTCTACATTTGATAGAGTTCATTGAGGTATAGTTTCAAATATTTCAGCAATAATGCAAAGTAGTACTGTTCACACACCAGCATTATATTTAGCACCAAAACATAATGAAATGCCATGATGGCATGATTCATTTTCTATCCTTCACAAATTCAATTCACACTAATCCTTCACATTTTCAGTCTTCAAACTATTTATGGTTCTTATCTTTACTCAATACAAACAATGAAATGTATCAGCAGTAGGGTGAGAATAGAGATTGGTACGCGGTACTGTATGTAACTTTTTCTCTCATTATAGACAAATCTATTCCCAAACCATCCATTAAGCAGTCAAGGATAAAACGGTATGAGGTACACATGGTGGTTCGTTATGTTCAATAATTTTCGTGGAAACTAAAGGCTGATGAACATTCCGAGGAGTTTGAGTCCTGTCATTTGACCTGGTGCATTCATCGTATTGCAGAATCTGCGTCAAATGGACAATGTATTAAAGGGCCGGGGAGTTTTGAGACACCGACCAATATATGGTTTTGTTTTTGTTGTGGCTTCTAAACACAACATCAATATTGACATATCAAAAGCTATTTAACAACAATGGAAACTTGAGCTAAAGAATAGTAGCATGCTGTCAAAATGTAGAAAATAATACTGATATGTACACAACAATAAGGTCAAATACATACTTATATCTTTTGAAATACTTCACTATATACAAAATTCTTGGTAGAAGTAGACCATTCACCATATCAAACTTGCAAACTGAATCACAACTACGATATATTTTTTCTTCACCAGGTATTAGTGACATAGCAAAAGCATTCACCTTTTCAACAACTTCCAATGTTGGTGCAAGTATAGCTCTATCCTCAAAGAACTTGGCATTATAGAAATTCCCAAAAAAATCTGGATAAGTTGCTTCCACAATGTCTTTAATAGGATCAACCGACCTTTGAATTAATATACCTTGAAGCATTTCAACAGTTGCATCACCATCATCATCTTCTTCACCTAGTTTTCCATCACCTAAGTTTAAAATCCACTTGGCAAACTCTTTAATGTTTTCATTTTCCACATCATCTGAGGCACATTGCAACCTCATATTTTCTGTTAGTTTGAAAATTATGCAATGATGCCATAACCGAGATGAGTTGATAGTTGCATGAACAGTATCGGCACGACTTCCCTTAGGAATAACTGGTAAAATTTGTCGAAAATCGCCACCCAAAACAATAGTTTTTCCACCAAAAGGTTGATCCATACTATTTGCACAATCAAATCTTATAATATCCCTTAGTGTTCTGTCCAATGCTTCTAAGGCCCATTTATTGATCATTGGAGCTTCATCCCAAATAATTAGACTTGTTCTTTGTAACAGTTCTGCCTTCATACTTCCTTGTTTTATATTGCAACACGAACTCTCATTCAACACTAATGGTATCTCGAATAGAGAATGTGCAGTTCTACCCCCAGGCAATAACAAAGATGCGATGCCACTAGATGCAACATTAAGAACAACCTTACTTTCTGAACGAAATCTATAGGACAAAGCTCTCCATAAATAAGTTTTACCAGTACCTCCATACCCATCAACAAAGAAAAAACCACCTAATTTTCCATTAACAGCGTTGACAATACAATCATAAGCTGCCTTCTGAGCAGAGTTCAATTTTCATAATATTCTTTATGCTTGGCGAGCATCTCAACCTTATCATACATTAATTCACTCACGAGTAAAATATTTTCAAACTCACCTAGTTCAGAAAAATCTAGAGATGGAACACACATAAATTCCTTTAATGTTTTCCCATTCAAGCGCAAAAGCTTTTCGATCTCAACCAAACATGAGTTTTTAACACTTTCGGGAGAAGTTATCAAACCTGCAAGGGAAAAATAAACAATTAAAATTAAGAAACCATATCGCAATATAATAATTTCAAGATCATTAACAAATTTATTAATGAAAAATCGTTTTAGAAAAAAAAAATTATAAAGATAGTTTAAACTTCTACCTTTTTCATACATAATCCCATCTGATAAGATTTCCCATGTCTGCTGCCAAACATACAATGGGTCGCTCAATGAACTTGTTAGCAACAAAGTAGCAAAGAGCTTCCTCGAATGAAATCCAGAACCTAAGGCTGGTACTTCCTTAATACCATCAATAAATTCTTGATCATCTTCTGTTGTATATTGGCTTCAAATTGGATTTGCAAGAAACCTAAAAATCGCGGCACGATTTGAGGCACCGTGGCACGATTTTGTTGGCCGGGAGCAAGGATCCATGAGATGGAAAATCGTGGCACGATTTGGGAAATCGTGACACGATTAGGCTACTTCCTCACCAAGTTTCCCTTGAAAGGGACTATTCACAACGGTTACCCAGATGAAATCGCGGCGCGATTGCTCAGAACCGTGGCGCGATTTTGGACAGTTGTGACTAGTATTTAAGTGGTTCTGCAGAATTTTTTGAAGAGAGCTGAAGCTAGAGGCCTA